>Ga0210400_10002784_pt1 | contig 15830 bp, 12 predicted proteins | sample IncBWH26MmetaG_FD_155456 | JGI IMG/M metagenome (GOLD analysis project Ga0210400, IMG submission 155456) | Forest soil microbial communities from Barre Woods Harvard Forest LTER site, Petersham, Massachusetts, United States - Inc-BW-H-26-M | ecosystem: Environmental > Terrestrial > Soil >... | reverse complement strand
CGTCGTAGCCCGGTCCCTCTGGGCCGGCGCCGTCGTAGCCCGGTCCCTCAGGGCCGGCGCCGTCGTAGTCCGGTCCCTCAGGGCCGGCCTCGTCGTAGCCCGGTCCCTCAGGGGCCGCCTCGTCGTAGTCCCGAGAGGAAAGAGGCTCCTCGCTGGGAGACGGAGACGAAGACGGCGACGGCCACCGTGACGGGGACGCCGACAGCCCGACCTCGGATCCAGGTGGTGCTGCGACCTCCATAGCAGGAGCAGATGCTGGCGCTTGTGCAGCCGCCTGCGGAGGCGCAGACGCGGGCGCTTGTGTAGCCGCCTGCGGAGGTGCGGCCGCGGGCGCTGACGCAGGAGAATCGGCGGTCGCGTCGGGCAGTTCCAGCGAGGCTGGATCATCCTCACGCCGTGGAACCTTCTGGCTCACTACCTTCGATGAGCCCCCCGGTGCCATCGTCACACCGTAGAGCGCATCGCCGGCCTCCATGGTCCGCTTCTGGTGGCTCACGATGATCAGCTGGGCGTCCTCACGGAACTCGTGGACCAGGCCCAGGAAGCGGTGGAGGTTCACGTCATCGAGCGCCGCCTCCACCTCGTCCATCAGGTAGAAGGGCGACGGCCGGCTCTTGAACACAGCGAAGAGGAAGGCCAGCGCCACCAGCGAGCGCTCACCGCCCGACAGCAGCGAGAGCTTGCGGACGTTCCTGCCTGCCGGCCGAACCTCCACCTCGACACCGGTCTCGAGCAGGTTCTCGGGGTCGGTCAAGGACAGGCGCCCTGTCCCACCGGGGAACAACGTGTCGACCAGGTCGGAGAAATGCTCGCGGACGTCGGAGAAGGCCGAGTCGAAGACAACCATGATCTCCTCGTCGAGCGTTCGGATGATCTGCTGCAGCTCGCGCCGAGCCTTTCGCACGTCTTCCACCTGGGCTTCGAGGAACTGGTGTCGCTCGCCCAGCGCCGAGAGCTCTTCGAGAGCCAGCGGGTTGACCGGGCCCAGCTTGGCCAGCTCGGCCTCGAGCTGGGCGACCCGGGTGGCGGGGTCCACCCCTTCGGGCAGCTCGGGCTCCGGCGAAGCCAAGGCCTCCTCGGGCTCGCAGTTCAGCTCCCGGTGCAACGACTCGACCACGGCATCCCGACGGATCGACGCCTCGGCCAGCTCGAGCTCGATCTTCTGCAGGCGACTGCGGTGTGCGGCCAACTCGTGCTCGGCCGCCGATCGCTCCCGGCGCAATGTCTCCAGGCGCTCGCCTCCGGCCCGGACCGCCTCGATCTGGAGCCGGTGCCGATCCCGGAGCTGCCGGAGGGCCTGGTCCAGCTCGAGCTGCGCCCTGCCGACCACGCCGATCAACCGCTCGACCGCAACCGCGTCGGCCTCCAGACGGCGCCGGCGTTCGGCCGCCTGCTGCCGTTCGTCGGCATGGCCGGCGAGCCGGCGCTCCACCTCCATCAGACGCTCCGACAGGACCCGCCGACGCTCGACCAAGCCGGCGGCGCGCACCTCCCATGCCTTGCGCTGCGTGGCGGCGGCGGCGATGCGCTCGTCGATGCGCACCCGCTCGGCTCGTGCCGCCTGGGCCTGGTCGGCCGCAGCCACCCGGGCCGCGTCGAGGACGGGGATCTCGGCTTGGAGGTCGGCCACCCGAGCCGCGTCGCGCTCGATGCGCTCGTCGAGCTCGGTGTACTGGCGGCTGGTCTCCTCGATCTCCGCGGTCATGCCCGACCGCTCGTTGGTCACCCGCCCGAGGGCGTTGCGCGCGCTGAGGTGGGCTCCCTCGTTTCGGTCGTCGCTTCGCACCGCTTCGGCGGCAGCGGCCCGGGTCTCTTCCATGGCCTCTCGGGCCAGCCGGCGCTCCTCGACGGCCCGCTCTGCCTCGCCCTGGGCCCGCTCCGCCCGCTCCCGAGCCTCGTCGACCACGGCTGCGGTGACGACGCCGCCCCCGGCCCGAACCCGCCAGCCCGAGGCCGAGAACCGGTCGCCCTCTCGGGTCACCACCACCAGTTCGGGACGGTCCAGGGCCAGATCGATGGCCCCGGTCCACCCGCCCAGTGGGCACACTGCGTTGGCCAGCAGCGTGTCCAGTAGGCGATCCAGGCCGGCCACGTCCCGTCCGCGCCGACCCCGAACGTGCGCCCGAACCGGTTCGCCTGGAACCGCGTCGCCTGCAGCTGCGTCGCCTGGAACTGCGTCGACTGCCCCTGGGTCGGCAGAGGAGGCCGAGGCGGAAGAGGAGGAGGCCGAGGAGGAGGTGAAGGGGGCAGCGCCCGAGCTGGACCCGCCTACGGCGGTGTGCAAGGCCAGGACCGCCCCGGTGGCCTCACCCTGGCGCAGCCGGGACAGCGCAGCGCGGGCCGAGTCGCTTCCGGAGACCACCACGGCAGCCAGGGACGCGCCGGCAGCCGCCTCGAAAGCATCCTCCCAGCCCGAGTCCACCTCGACCAGGTCCAACAGGGTGCCGACCACACCGGACACGCCGGCCAACAGCTCGGCGCCAGCTGCCCCACGAGCCTCGTCCAGCGCCTTGGCCAGGGCATCGGCTCGGGCCGCTGAGCGGTGGTGCTCCTGTTCAGCCTGGCGCAGCGACTCCTCGGCCGTTTCCAGCCGTTGGGCCGCGGCGGCGTGGGCCTCCTCGGTCTGGGCCACGACCACCTGCAGGCGCTGGCGGGTCTCCTCGGTCTCAGCCAGCCGCTCGGTCAGCTCTTCTTCCTCGCGCCCCAAGGTTGCCGCTCGCCGCTCGAACCCGGCCAGCCGCGAGGTGACCTGCTCCAGCGTGCGCCGATCCCGCTCCAAGCCCCGCTCGGTGGAGCCGAGCTGTCCCCGGGCCACGGTGACCGCCTCTTCGGCCTCCCGCAGCGCCGAGCCGTCGCCTCGCTCGTCCAGGTGGGCCTGGAGCTCGGCGGCCAGTGCCGCTTCGGTCAGGGTCAGCTCGTCCTCTTCGGGCCCCAACGTCTCCGACTCGGCCTCGGTCGCCTCGAGCTCGTGACCCAGCCGCGCCCCTTCGGCCTCAAGGGTGGAGACCACGTCGGCATCGGCAGCGGCATCGAGCGCCTGGGCCAGGCTGCGCTGACGTTCCCGCAGCACCCCGGTCAGCCCCCGGGCCCGCTCGACCAGGCCTTCCACCCGGCCCAACGACGAGGCCAGGTCGGCTTCGCGCTGGGCCGAGAGCTCGTCGGTCGTCCGACTGGTCGCCGCATCCAGGTCAGCCAGCGAGACCCGCAGCCCTTCCTCGGCCTCCCGCAGCTCGCCCTGGTTCCGGGCGCCGTCGGTGCGGCGACGATCGAGGGCGGCGATCTCCGTGCCCGCCTCGTGTAGTCGGACGGCGCGCAGCTCGTCGGCCAGCTCGGTGTGAGACCGGGCCGCCGCCGCCTGCCGTTCCAGAGGACGGATCTGGCGCTTCACCTCCCTCACCAGATCAAACAGGCGCTCCAGGTTCTCATCGGTGGAAGCCAGCCGGCGCTCGGCCCGCTCCCGCCGGCGCCGGAACTTGAGCACCCCGGCCGCCTCCTCGATGACCCCGCGACGGTCCTCGGGACGGGCGTTCAAGATGGCATCGAGCTGGCCCTGGCTGATGATCACGTGCTGCTGGCGGCCCACGCCGGTGTCGGACAAGAGCTCTTGGACGTCGAGGAGCCGGCAGGGGGCCCCGTTGATGGCGTACTCGCTGTCACCCGAGCGGAACAGGGTGCGGGTGATGGTGATCTCGGCCAGGTCGGTGGCCAGCTTGCCCGCGCTGTTGTCGATGGTCAGGCTGACCTCGGCCCGGCCCAGCGCCGGACGGGAGGCGGTGCCCACGAAGATGACGTCCTCCATCTTGGAGGAGCGCACCGTCCTCGGGCCCTGAGCCCCGAGCACCCAGGCCACCGCGTCCACCACGTTGGACTTCCCGCTGCCGTTGGGGCCGACGACGACGGTGATGCCCGGCTCGAATTCGAGCACTGCGGCATCGGCAAAGGACTTGAAACCTTTGAGGGAGAGGGACTTCAGGAACACCGGGCGCTCACCCTATCGGCACTGGCGCGGCCAGCGAGAAGGGCGGTCGAACAAGCAGCAGGACGGGCGCTGCTCACACCTGGCAGTGCTCGCACAGATACGTCGACCGCCCGCCCGATTTCACCTTGATGATGGTGGCGCGGCAGCGTCGGCAGGCCTGGCCCTCGCGGTCGTAGACCTGGTGCTGACCCTGGTAGTCCCCGACCTCGCCGAACAGGTCGCGGTACTGCTCGTCGGCCAACGAGGAGCCACGGTGCTTCACCGCCTCGGTCAGGGTCTCCACCATGGCCCGGTACAGCCGGCGAACCTCCTGGGAGGAGAGCGAGTTGGACAGGCGGTCGTAGCGGAGCCCGGCGGCGAAAAGGATCTCGTCGGCGTAGATGTTGCCGATGCCGGCGACGAACTCCTGGTCCATGAGCAGGGCCTTCAGCCCGGCCCTCTTGGAGGCCAGCATGACCCAGAACTTCTCCCAGCTCATGACCTCCTCGAGCGGATCAAACCCCAAGTGGGCCAGCTCGACGATGCCCTGTCCATCCTCGGGGGCGGCGGCCACGAAGAGCTCGCCGAAGGTCCGGGGGTCGACGAAGCGGAGCTGGCCGCCTTGGGTGAAGGTGATCACCACGTGGGTGTGGGGGGCCTTGGGCTCCTTGACCATCTTGGCCCGTTGGAGCTGGCCGCTCATCCCCAGGTGCACGACCAGGGTCTCGCCGTCGTCCAGCCCCAGGAGCAGGTACTTTCCCGCCCGGTCGATCGACTTGATGGTGTGGCCCTCGAGACGGGCGCGGAAATGCTTGGCGCTTGGATGGCGCCGAACCGTCCGACCGTTCCGTACTTCGACCCCCTTGATCTTGCGCCCCACGACCTCGCCCTGCAGGTCGCGCCGGATGGTTTCCACCTCGGGAAGCTCAGGCATCCCTTCCGCCTCTCTTGTCCCCCATGGCACCGAGAGCGGCCTGAGCGGCCGCTTGCTCTGCGTCCTTTTTGGATCGCCCCTCCCCCACGCCGAGGTGCTGGTCAGCAACGTACACCGTCGCCACGTACCGCCGGGCGTGATCAGGGCCTTTTGACTCGATCTGATAGCGGGGAACGCCACGCCCCGATGCCACCGACTCCTCTTGCAGCCGGCTCTTGAAGTCGAACGCTCCTGGTCCGGCGATGGCCAGCTCGATCCTGGTGGCCAAGAGGTCGTCGATGAGCCGTCGGGCCTCCTCGAACCCGCCGTCCAGGTAGACGGCCCCGATGACCGCCTCGATGGCGTCGGCCAGGATGGACTCCTTGGCCCGGCCCCCCGAGCTGTCCTCTCCTCGCCCTAATCGCAGGTGGGGACCCAGATCGATCTCCGCCGCCACCTCGGCCAGCACCCGGGTGTTCACCACCGAGGCCCGCACCTTGGCCATCCCACCTTCGGCCAGGTCGGGGTAGTTGCCATAGGTATGGTCGGCCACGACCAGCCCGAGGACGGCGTCGCCCAGAAACTCCAGGCGCTCGTTGGAAGGCACACCGCCCTGCTCGGCACACCACGAGCGGTGTGAAAGGGCCTGGTCCAAGAGGCCGGCATCGGTAAATCGGTACCCGATGCGCTCGACGAGGTGCCCAGCCAATGGCTGGGGCGGTTCGGCGACGTGCGTCACCGTCCGGGCTCAGGCCCCTTCGAGCTTGGTGTGGACGTAGTCGACGGCGTCACGTACGGATCGAAGCTCCTCGAGATCCTCATCATCGATGCGGAACCCGACGGAGCGCTCACCGAGTTCTTCCTCGAGGGCCTCCACCAGCTCGATCAAGGCCAACGAGTCGGCGTTCAGGTCCTCGGCAAACGACGAGGACTCGCTGATGCTGCCGGGCTCGATCTCCAAGATGTCGGCGAGCAGGTCCCTGATCATCTCGAACACCTGCTGACGGTCGAGCGGACCCTTCTCCACGTGGGTCTCTGCTGGCACGGCATCTCCTGGGTCTGGTCGGGCAAACGTGCCCGTTCGGCAGCCACGATTGTACCGGAATTTGCCCTAACTCCTGGACATATCCGGCGTTCGGCCTGGTCAGAGGGGCCGGCCGAGGTTGGCAGTCAGGGGCGTGCTGTGATCTGTTGATATTTTCTTTGTTGTTTGGAGTTGTTTGGTGATGGTCAGTAGCTGTGGTCGGTGCTGCGGGTATTGCTATTTGTCCCCGGCGGCGGTTGGGGCAGCCGCGGCGGTGGGGGCAGGAGCACTGTCGGTGTTCTCGTGGGCCAAAACGGTGCGGACCAGGTTGACCACGTCAGGCCCGGCCTTGGCCACCGAACCACAGTCGAACGGCGGCTGGGGGTCGTACTCTATGGCCAGCTGGATGGCCTTGGCCACGTCCTCACCGGCGATCAACCCGGCCAGGGTCAGGGCCATGTCGATACCGGCCGACACCCCGGCGGCGGTGATGACTTTCCCCCGCACCACGACCCGCTCGTTGGCGTAGCGAGCACCGACCGACTCGAGGAGGTCGGTGGCGCTCCAGTGGGTGGTGGCATCGAGCCCGTCCAGCAATCCGGCGCCCCCCAGCAGCAGCGAGCCGGTACACACCGACGTCGTCCACTGTGTGGTCTCGTGGATCTGTCGAATCCAGCCCGTCAGCTCCGGTCGGCGCATCAGCGACCGAGTTCCGGGGCCACCGGGGACGACCAGGACGTCACAGCTCTCGACCTCGTCCAGGCGGGCGTCGGCCGTCAACGCCAGCACGCCGGTGTCGGCTCGCACCGGTCCGGTCTCGGCCGCCACGAAGACGAGATCGGCGCCGGGTAGGCGTGAGAGGACCTCGTAGGGGCCGACGGCGTCGAGGGTGGTGAAGCGGTCGAAAAGGGGGATGACGATGCGCATGGGATCTCCTCGCTGTGGGGTCGGGTGCCGTAGAAGTCGTGGTGGGAGGGAGGTGGTGGGTCAATTCGTGGTGGGTCAATTCGTGGTGGGAGAGGGTGGTGGGTCAGTTCGTGGTGGGTCAGTTCGTGGTGAGAGTGGAGCCGGTCTCCGAGCCGCCAGCCAATCCCTCGACTAGCCCGCCTTGACCGCCACTTCCATCTGGTCGAGACCGGCCAAGATGGCCTGTTGTCCGGCCTCGTCCAGGATTCCGTAGGCGGCACCAACCAGACGATCCGTAAGCCTGTCCGCTGCCGCCAGCTTCTCTCGCTCGGTGTTGCCGATCTCGGGAGAATCGTCGTCGGTCCAGCCGAACATGCCTACGTCATTGGGGCGTCGCATGAAGTGCGCAGCCTTGGCATCGAGTCCGTAGCCGCGAACGGCGATCAGGTGGGCGCTCCCTCGGAATTCCCGCAGTACGGAGACCAGTTGCATGGCCCGACCGGGTAAGTCGTCTACCAGCGGCTTGGCCCGAAACCCCGAGTAGAGGGCGAGCCCGATCGGATCGGCGGCGTTGTTGATGGCATCGGCAGCAGCACAGAACTCTGCCAATCCGTCCAGGTCGGAGAACCGTCGCCGGCCGAGTTCGGCACTGCAGGCAAAATGGGTGCGAGCGGCCTCACGAGGGGCCACGATCGCCTTGCCCGAGTCCCACATGTCGGCAACCAGTGCCGGATTGAAGTAGCCGAACGCGCTGACTACGACGGGAGCCTCCACGTCGCCGAGCACTCCGCCCCGACCCAGAAAATAGAACCGGAACCCGTCGAGCCCGAGCGCCTTCCCCTGCTCCAGGGTCTCGGGTACGAAGTAGTAGGCCCAGCCCAGGTCATTGATTCTGGCGCTGACATCGGTGACAAACGTGTCGAAGGTCATGCAAACACCGTAGGCGGCTCGATGCGGCCGAGGCGGCTCGATATGGCCGAGGCGGCTCGATGTTGTCATGGCTCGGTTTGGCCCGATGGGGCGGGCCCGGGCTCGATGGGGCCGGCTGCAGCCGTTTCTGGCCGAGCTCGGGCTCGATGGGGCCGGATGCAGTTCGAGCGCTGCCGGAGCCTATGTCCGGGCGTTGACCAGGCTCCCGGCGGCCATGGCCAAGTACTCCAGCAACAGCTGCTCGTCGTCGGGCTGCATGCCGGCGGCCCGGACCGATGCGGTCATGTGCCGCAGCCATGCTTCCGCCTCAGCCTGCCCAATGACGAACGGCACGTGTCGCATCCGCAGGCGGGGGGCGCCCCGCTGCTCGTTGTAGGTGCTGGGCCCACCCCAGTACTGCATCAAGAACAGCGCGAGATGCTCCTTGGACTCGGTCACGTCCTCGGGGTACATGTGGGCAAGGAGGGGTTCGTTCACCACTTCGGCGTAGAAGCGCTCGACGAGATCGACAAAGAACTGCGCTCCGCCCCACCGCTCGAACGGTGTCGGCTCGGGCTCTCCTCCTCGTCTGCGAATTTGCACCTGACGACTGTACGTCCCCTGCGGTTAGCCTTGGATCCGGCCCGGGGGCAACATCGCGCTCACCGAGCGATCTGGGAGGTCCTCTGTGTTCGAATGGTCCGAGGAACAGCTGGCAATCCGGGATGCCGTCCGTCGGTTCGTCGAGTCCGAGGTAGTCCCCAACATCGACGCCCTCGAGTACGGTGACCTGCCGCCCTACGACGTCATGCGCAAGCTGTACGGCACGTTCGGCATGGACCAGATGGCGCGGGACCGGTTCAAGAATCAGCTGGAACGAAAGACCAGCGGCACTGCCTCGGGCGGCGGAGCGGCCGCGGCCACCGGCCAGCCAGCCCGCTCGAGCCATTCGGACGACCGAGGCGACGGTGGCGCCGCTGCTCTCGCACTCATCCCCATCATCGAGCTGTGCCACTACTGCCCGGGCATCGTCACGGCCATGGGCGTGAGCGTGGGACTGGCCGCCGGCACGGTCATGAAGCGGGGGACGCCGACCCAGATGGAGCGGTGGGGACTCGACCTCTTGACCCTCGACAAGATCGGGGCCTGGGCCATCACCGAGCCTGACTCGGGATCCGACGCCCTCGGGGGCATGAAGTCCTCGGCCCGCCGAGACGGTGACGAGTACATCCTCAACGGGAACAAGACATTCATCACCAACGGCCCGTACGCCGACACCATGGTCTTCTACGCCAAGCTCGATGATGGGAGCGACACCCCGATCCGGGACCGCCAAGTCCTCACGTTCGTCCTGGACAAGGGGATGGACGGCCTGGAGCAGTCCAAGCCCTTCCGTAAGATGGGCCTGCACTCCTCCCCCACCGGCGAGCTCTTCTTGTCCGACGTCCGGGTCAACAAGGACCACCTGCTGGGCGAGAGCGAGGACGAGGGCGATGGCGGCGGCCGGGAGTCGGCCAAGGACAACTTCGTGCAGGAGCGGGCCGGACTGGCGGCCATGGCCCTCGGCCTGATCGAAGAGTGCCTGAAGCTGTCGGTGGAGTACGCCAAGGACCGCAAGCTCTGGGGCACCCGGATCGGTGATCGACAGCTCATCCAGCTGAAACTGGCCAAGATGGAGGTGGCCCGGCTCAACGTGCAGAACCTGGTCTTCCGCCATATCGAGATGTCGGCGGCCGGCAAGAGCCTGTCGCTGGCCGAGGCGTCGGCCATGAAGCTCTATGCGGCCCAGTCCGCCTCCGAGGTGGCCATGGAGGCCGTGCAGCTCTTCGGCGGCAACGGGTACATGTCCGAGTTCCGGGTGGAGCAGTTGGCCCGAGACGCCAAGGTCTTCCAGATCTATGCCGGGACCGATGAGATCCAGGTCACCCACATCGCCCGGGACCTGCTCAACCGGTAGCCACTCAGCCCTCGGTGAGGAGCTCAGCGCACGGTGATGGGCTCAGCACTCGGTATCAGGCTCAGCCCTCGGCAGCCGCTCAGCACTCGGTATCGGGCTCAGCCCTCAACAGCCGCTCAGCCCTCGGTGAGGAGCTCAGCCCTCGGTGGCAGCCACCTCGGTGACCGCATCGGCCACATGCTCCACCAGACCGGCCACGGCCAGGTCGTGGGCCACGGTGATGGCGTTGACCATGGCAACCGCCGAGGAGGACCCGTGGCTGATCACACAGACACCGTTCACCCCGAGCAGCATGGCGCCCCCGGTTCCCTCCGGATCGAGCTCGGCCGCCAGAGGCAAGAGGTGCGGGTACAGGACGTCCGCCGCTTCCTTCACGCCGTCGCGGGCCAGGATCTCGGTCAACGCCCCGATGAGGAACTGCATGGAGCCCTCCATCGTCTTCAGGGCCACGTTCCCAGTGAAACCGTCGGTGACGATGACGTCGGCCGCGCCGTGGAAGAAGTCCCGACCCTCGACGTTGCCGATGAACTCCAGGCCCGGACCGCCCGTCCCGGCCGAAAGCAGCGCGTGGGTGTCCTTCTCCAGAGGAGTTCCCTTCGACTTCTCCTCGCCGATCGACAACAGGGCGACGGTCGGCCGTTTCACCCCGTAGCGCTCGGTGGCGAATGCCGCCCCCATCTGGGCGAACTGCACCAGCATCTGCGGGCTGCACTCGGCGTTGGCCCCCGAGTCCAGCAGCACGCTCGGCGGTCGATCGGTTCCCGGATTGGGGATGGGGGTGGCGATTGCCGGGCGGATGACTCCGGGCAGCCTCCCCATGCGCAAGAGGGCGGACGCCATCGTCGCCCCCGTATTACCGGCGGACACCATGGCCATCGCCTTGCCATCCCTGACGGCCTCGGCCGCCCGCACCAGCGAGGAGTCCTTCTTGCGGCGAACCCCCTGGCCCGGGTCGTCGTCCATGCCGATGACCTCGGAGGCATGCAGCTCGGCCAGACCGCCGATATCCACCAGCGCGTCGGGTCGGCCCACCAGAAGCACGGATATGCCGGACTCCTCGGAGACCCGGCGGGCGCCAGCGATGATCTCGCCGGGGGCACGATCGCCCCCCATGGCATCGACTGCTACCGGGAGAGCGGCGAACGCCTCACCGGTTGGTCGCTCGCCGCCGCGAGCCACTAGTCGACTTCGATCGCCTGGCGACCTTTGTACCACCCGCAATTGGGGCAGACGACGTGGGGGAGCTTGGCGTGTGTGCACTGCGGGCACACCGAGCGCGCCGGGGCACGCAACACCCAGTTGGATGCTCGGCGGCTGCGACTCTTCGACTTGGAGGTCTTCTTCTTGGGGACGGCCATAGGAGCGGTATTCTACGCCTCTCCGGCCGACCTCTCGTCACGCAGGGCATCGAGTGCCGACCACCTCGGGTCGACGGGCTGCTCGCAAGTGCACTCATCCTCATTGCGGTTGATCCCACACTGGGGACAGAGACCCCGGCAGTCCGGGGCACACAACGGCGCGAGCGGTAGCTCCAGCAAGACGGCGTCCCTGGCCAGGGGCTCTAAATCGAGCTCGTCATGGGCCAACGGGTAGGCCTCGTCATCCACGTCGGTCCCGCCCTCGGCGACGAAGCGTTCCCGTACCTCGGTGCGGACCTCGCCCACGACCGGACCACCGCAGCGACGACACTCTCCGGTCCACGGGGCCTCAACCGTGCCCGATGCCATCACCCCGCCGGGATACGAGGACAGCGTGACCGCCACGCTGACCTCCGCACCGTCAGGGACCGCTGACCCCATGGTGGCCAGGTCCTCGATCGGAGCCTGCCGGAGCTCACGCCGGACCGTTCCCGCCACGCGACCGAGCTTGGCCGCAGGGACGATGAAGGGCCGGCTGTCCGACCGGTTCCGGGGCCCGCCGGCGCGATCGGAATCTGAACCCATGGCGACTGGGTGGCGATGAGGCGCAGACTGCACCGAATCCACCCCGCTCAGTCGAGGTCCTGGTCGAAGAAGCCGTCGGGATCCTCCACCGAACCGACACCGGCACCGGTCTGGCCGGCGGTACCCAGAGCTCCGGGCTCCCCGGTTGATGCGAGAGGGGACGCCAGCGACGTGTCCCCTTGTTCACCGATCTCAACGGGAGGAATCGGGGAAACCTGAAGCTTCTCGCGACCGGCCCGGACGGTCTTCAGGGTCCGGTCCAGGACGATCTCGAAGCTGGCCAGCTTCTGGTCGGCGTAGTCCTCGACCTCGTGGCGCAGTCGCCGGGCCTCCTCGTTGGCATCGTCCAAGATGCGCTGGGCCACGTGGTTGGCCTGCCGGACGATCTCGGTGCGCTGGACCATCCGCTCGGCTTGGACTCGGACCTCCTCCAACAGGACATCGGCCTCACGGGACTTCTCGGCAATGAAGTCCTCCCGTTCCTTTAACAGCCAGCGGGCCTGTCGGAGCTCGTCAGGCATCTGCTGCAATGCGTCCTGCAACAGCTCAGCCACCTCCTCCTTGGAGATGAGCACCGATGCCGACAGCGGCATCTGCTTGGCGTTCACGACGAGGTCCAGGGCCTGTCGGACGAGGGTTTCGGCGTCGCGCTCCTGGCCCGCCGCCCGCTGCTGGTCGAGGTCTTCGAACAACTCACTCACCAGCGAACTTCTCCTGGAGCCGGAGGGCTACCACCTTGGGAACGAAGGCATTCACGTCGCCGCCGAAGCGGGCCACCTCACGCAAGAGGCGCGAGGCGATGAAGGAGTGCGCCGAGCTAGTGGGGATGAACAGCGTCTCCACTCCGGACAGCTGCTTGTTCATCTGGGCCATCTGCAGCTCGTTCTCGAAGTCCGACACGGCGCGGAGACCTTTCACGATGGCTGTGGCCCCCACGTCGTGGGCCACGTTCACCACCAGGCTCGACACCGACACGATCCGCACGTTGGCCAGATGGGTCAGCGACTCCTCGAGCATGTCCTTGCGCTCTTCGAGGTCGAAGAGCACCTGGCTCTTCTGCGGGTTTCGGAGCGCGGCCACGACGACCTCGTCGAAGAGGCGGGCCGCCCGCTCGATCACCTCGAGGTGACCGTTGTGCACGGGGTCGAACGATCCTGGAATGAGCGCGATCCTCACAAAACACCTTTCTCCGTGACCAGATCTGGTCGGGCCACTGTCACGAGCGTACTGCCATAGTGCCTGGTTTTGATGACTCTCCACCCCTCTGGCGGGACAATTTCTGAACCCGATTCCAAGATGGCAAGGTCGGCAGGAAGCTGCCCGATGAGCTCGGGCCAGCCGTCGAATGCATACGGGGGGTCACAGAGGATCAAGTCGTAGCGAGACACGGTGGTAGATGCCCAGTTGCCGACGTCGGCACGCACCAGCGTGGCGTCGCCATCCCGCTCGGCGTCACCCAGGCCCACCGCGGCCAGGTTCTCCCGGATACACGACATCGAGGCCGGGTCGTTGTCCACGAAGGTGACCGACGCCGCCCCGCGTGAAAGGGCCTCGATACCCAGCCCTCCGGACCCGGCGAACAGGTCGGCCACCAACAATCCGTCGACGCCTCCCAGGCTGTACAGGATGTCGAAGATGGCCTCGCGTACCCGGTCAGAGGTAGGCCGCACCGTCTTCGACGGCGGGGCATGGAGCCGCCTCCCCCGCAGCTCACCACTGATAACACGCACGGAAACAGACTACCGGCGGACCCTGGTAGCCCTGCCCGCAGGGGCCAGGTTCGACCGGCTGACCCCGCCAAGCAACCCGCTCAGCCCGCCGCACCGCCTCTCAGCCGCCCCGCCCGACGAGTCACCCGCCAGCCGAGCCTGCCCGACTGCCCGACTGCCCGACCTCGATCATCGGGCCCAAAGCAATCTTTCAGCTCTTGAAGAGGAATTCGGCCTCGTCGTCGTCGATGAAGAGGCGCAACTCGTCCTCGAGCAGCTGATTGTCACCGAGCAGCGGATCGTCGGCCACGATGGACACTGCCGCTTCGCGGGCCTGGAGAACCAGATCCCGGTCCCGCAGCAGGGAGGCCAGCTTCAGGTCGCTCCGACCCTTTTGTCGGGCTCCCAGGATGGTGCCCTCGCCCCGGAGCTCGAGGTCCACGTCGGCCAGCTCGAAGCCATCCGTCGTGCGCTCCATGGCCCCCAGGCGGGCCTCGGCCTCGGGCGCCTCGCTCTCGGAGAGCAGGTAGCACCACGACGGGTCGCTCCCCCGCCCCACCCGGCCTCGCAACTGGTGGAGCTGGGCGATCCCGAATCGGTCTGCGTCCTCGATGACCATGACCGTCGCCTCGGGAACATCGACTCCCACCTCGATGACGGTGGTGGCCACCAACACGTCAAGCGCTCCGGCTCGAAAGTCGGCCATCACCGATTCCTTCTCGGACGGGCGCATTTGCCCGTGCAGGAGCCCCAGACGCAAACCTTTGAGCTCGTCTGCTTGCAGGCGGACAAACTCCTCGGTGGCCGATGCGGCCTCGACTCGCTCCGACCCATCGACCAGGGGGCACACCACGAAGGCGCGGTGCCCGGCCGCAACCTCGGTCCGAACCCGCTCCCACGCGCCCGCCTCAGCCATAGGCGTGCGGGCCCACTCGGTGGTGATGGGCGTCCGACCGGGGGGGAGCTCATCGATGGTCGTCATGTCCAGGTCGCCGAAGACGACCATGGCCGCGGTGCGGGGAATCGGGGTCGCCGTCATCACCAGCAAATCGGGGTCGGCCCCGAGCCCGTCGTCCCCTCGACCCTTGGCCTTGAGCGCGGCCCGCTGTTCCACCCCGAATCGGTGCTGCTCGTCGATGACCACCGCACCCAGCGAATGGAAGCGAACCTCATCGGTCAGCAGGGCATGGGTCCCGATCAGGATGTCGACGCTGCCCTCACGGAGGCCCTGGTGCAGTCGGGTCCGTTCCGCTGCCGGTGTCTTGGAGGTCAAGAGGGCCACACGGAGCGGGCGCACCCCCTCCAGCGTGCTCGGATCGGGGACGGACAGGCCTTCGAGCAGGGATCGGACCCCGAAGAAATGCTGGTCGGCCAGGACCTCGGTCGGGGCCATCAGGGCCCCCTGATGACCACCTTGGACGGCGATCAACAAGGCGGCCACGGCCACCACCGTCTTGCCTGCACCCACGTCACCCTGGAGCAGCCGGTGCATGGGAAGGGGCCCGGCCAGGTCGCCGGCGATGGCTTCCACCGCGGCCCGCTGGGCACCGGTCGGCTCGAAGGGCAGCCCGCTCAGGAACTGATCCAGCAGCGGGGGCTGTCCCTCGATGGGGCTGTCCAGCACGTGGCGAATGCCGCGAGCATCGGACTCGAGCCGACGCTGCCGCAACACCAACGCCAACTGCAGCCGGAACAATTCGTCGAAGGCCAGCCGTCGTCGGGCCGGTTCACGCTCGGCCATGGTGGCCGGTTGATGGATGTCGTGAAAGGCCTGCGTCCGGTCGATGAGCTTGAACCGGCTTCGCCACCGAGCATGCAGCGGCTCGGCAAAATCCCCGGCCCGCTTGAGGGCTTCGGCCACGAACCTGGTGATGCGAATCGAGGTGAGTTCGGCCTTTTCCGACAGGGGGTAGACGGGATAGATCCGTCCCGTGGCACCGCCATCGGCACCACCATCGGCACCGCTTCCGGCGTCGGGATCCCCGTCATCGTCGACGCCGCCCGCAGCGCGCACGACCTCGACCGTCGGGTTCACCATCTGGCGGCTGTCACGGTAGGTGCCCAGCTTGCCGAAGAACAGGGCCAGCGTGCCGACGGGGAGCTGCTTGGCCCGCCAGGTCTGGTTGAAGAACACGACCTTGGAACCGCCGGTGCCGTCGTTGACGTCGAGCTCCACCCGGCTTGGGCCCCGTCGGTAACGACCGCTCGGCGGACGATTGACCCGGCGCACCGTGGCCAGGACCGATGCTGTGTCCCCCTCGGCCAGCTCGCTCAGAGGCGCCAGCCGGGTCCCATCGATATAGCGACGCGGGTAGTGGGTGAGCAGGTCGAGAACGCTCTCGATTCCCAACTCGGCCAGCTCCCGGGCCGATGCCGCGCCCACCTTGTCCAAGATGGTGACCGGGAGATCGGCTAGCTGCCGGAGCTTCCGCCCGGGAATGGCCGCCGTTGACGAATCGGCCAGACCCGGCCTCGCTCTCCCGGACTCCTGTGCTCCCCCCGCCTTCTGTG
>Ga0210400_10002783_pt1 | contig 15834 bp, 8 predicted proteins | sample IncBWH26MmetaG_FD_155456 | JGI IMG/M metagenome (GOLD analysis project Ga0210400, IMG submission 155456) | Forest soil microbial communities from Barre Woods Harvard Forest LTER site, Petersham, Massachusetts, United States - Inc-BW-H-26-M | ecosystem: Environmental > Terrestrial > Soil >... | reverse complement strand
AGTGCGCAGGGCACGAAGGGCGGCGTAGCCGAGAAGAACGATGGCGATGCCGAGGGCGAACCAGAGCAGGTTGGGATGCCGCTCGGTGAAGGGGCGAGGATCGGCGTAGTTGGTGGTTGCTTCTTCCGAACCAAGGTTGAGATGCTGCAGCACTTCGTTTGGCTGGATGCGCAGCGTTCGGGCGAAGTCGTATTGTGGTGCAGCGGCGCGATCGTTGCCGTAGAGCAAGCGAAGTGTGCGATTTTCCCTGGGGCGGAAGAGCACGAAGCGCAAACTCATGGCGACGGACATTCGAACGGATGAAAGCGGGGCGTCGCTGGCATTCAGAATCTCGACGCGCCAATAACGGGCGCCCCAGGTTTCATAGCAGCGTACACGCAAAGACTCTTCGGTGGTTCCGCCAACAGCATACCGAAAGATTTCCCCACCGCCGGCAGGTTGCCATTCTTTCTGGTCGAGGCTCGTTTCAATCCTCACTGCTCGATAGAATTCCGGCTGCCCGGTCTCGAAATCCAATTCAGCGACAGGAATCGTGGTGCTCCCGAGATCGAAGGTCCACTGTGTTTGCGATGACGGGCCTGCGGAGTCTGGAGGGCGCATGGCGAGAAGAGTGGCCGCGGTCGGTTCTTCCTTCCCCACGCCTTGCGAAGCAAAAACCTCAACGCCGGTAACGGGGAATTGACCAGCTGGTTCCTGAATGCGCAGACGCAAATAGCGGGCATTGTTTTCTGAGTAGTGGATGGTCTGGCTGCCTTCGAGGTTTTCCTTGCGGAAACGCGAGATGGGCGCGCGTGGTTTGACGATACGCCAAACATGCGCGTCGTCGCTGGCGGCGACTTCCACCCAGTTGATGAAATCCGATTCGGGAGTTTGCACGTGTAGGCTGCTGTGGAAACTTGCTCGTGAGCCCAAATCGACAACGACTTGCGTGAATTGCCCGGGGGCAAAGCTGTTTTCCCGAAGAGTGGCGGGGAGGCTGACAGGTTGGGGCGGGGGAGCAAGGCGGGTTCTCACCTCGTAGGGTTGTTCGTTGCCAAGATCATCAATGACGCGCAGGTCGGCGAGATGGTTTTCGGAATGCGCGAAAGTCTCGCGATCGATGGTCACGTAGTTGAGGACGTCAGGATGAGGGGAATCGATGGAGCGCGAGTAGAGCCAGGAGCGCCAGGCGGGAGGCAAGTCGGCGGCAACAAGAGCGGCGGTGCCAAGTGCGGTGAGCACGAGTGAAAAGAAAAGGATTCTGCGAGTCATGAGGGAGAACGGCCGCGAGCGACTTTGCGCTGATAGAGAAAAGAGACGACGAGCAGGACAAGCCCGAGGATGGCGAAGGAAATGATGCGGTAGAAGCGTTCAAGGTAGGAGCTGTCGTAGAGGAAAACTTTGGCGACGACCAAACCGAAGAGCGCGAGGGCCTGCCAGCGCAGCAGCGCGGATTCGCGGCGGACACCAAGAGCAATCAGACCCGAAGCGTAGGCCGTCCAGAGAAGAGAAAGAGCGAGGTGCTGGGCGAGGCCGGAGTCAATGCCAAGGCCGGCATGAGAACCGAAGTGATCCCAGAGTTCGAGCGAGAGAGCAAAGAGAGCGAAAAAGTTAATGGCCACGGCAAAGAGACCGAGGAGATTGAGTTCATCGCGTTCCACGGTCGAGGCATTCTCGCGCGCGGCGTAAAGAACCACGCCGAGGCAGATGATGAGGACGACGTAGGCAGCAAAGCGCTCATTGAACAGGAACTGCGGAGCGGGTAGAGGAAAAATCAGCAGGCGTACGGCTGCGAGAGCGAGAAGGAAGTAGCCACCCATGCGCAGGAATCCGGCAAGCGAGCGGAACCCCGTCCACACAAGTACCGCGCCTTCGACGGCGAAGGCCAGGGTGATCCATTTGCCGTCGAGGCGAATGGGAATGGCCAGCGTGGCGAAGGTCAGCGCCAGGCCGGCAAAAAGCAATCGCGTGAGCGGCGATTCGCCGGATTTTGGCGGGGGAACAAGGCGCGCGACGATCACATGCGCCGCGGAGAGCGCGAGGACCAGGAGCGTCAGCGGCCAGCGGTCCTGGCGCCAAAGCATGATGTAGAGAGCGCCGAGGTAGGCGAAGGCGTTGGCGAGGACGACGAGAATATCGAGCTCCTGCAGTTTGGAGAAGCGGACGGCGCGAATGACCGGGAGCGCGGCGTAGAGCAGAAAAAACAGCGTGGCGAAGACAACCGTGCGTTCCAGTTTGTTGGGACGATAAAACTCCGAGTACCAGCCCCAGAAATAACATTGGCTCAGAAGAAAAGAGAGGGGAGTAAGCGTGCGCCAGTCGCGGCGCATTTCGATCACCAGCAATCCCGCGCCGAGGACCAATACATAGGTGAAAAGAACGACTTGGGCATCCTTGCCTTCGCTGACCAGGATCGGGGTGAGAAATCCGCCGAAAAGGGAAAGCAGGGCGATGCGCTGCGAGTTGCGGCCCAGGGCCACCGCAGCCATAGCCGCGGTGATCACGATCATAGCGAAGAAGCCGACGTCCAGACTGAAGAGCTTGTAATACTGGCATCCCGCCCAAATCGAGAGATAGAGCACGGCTGCGCCGAGGCCGGCGATGCCTTCAGAGAAGTAAGCATAGCCGCGCTGCAGCAGCCAATGGCTCCAGGGGAGCATGGCGGCGCCGAGAAGAACTCCGATGGCCACGCGGCCGCCCGGGCCGATCCAATTGTTGTCAAACGCGTACTTTAGAAAAAAAGTGACTGCGCCGATCAGTGCGATGATGCCGATGCGATTTAGCCAGCGCCCACCAATGAGGGTTTCCAGATCGAGGGTAGAAGAACTCTTGGCCTGCGAACTGTGAAGGGGAGGCGCCGCAAAGACGTTGACTTGCGGGGACAGGGAAGCTTCGCGCGGCTTGGGGATTTCCAGGGCGGGAGGGGGTGGAGCAGTGTGTACTGCGGGAGGAGGGGGAGTTGCGGCGGGAGAAGGCGACGGAGCCGACGTTTCCGGCCTTGGAGATGGCGTCGTTGCCGGGCCGCGCGAGCCGAGCAATTTTTCGAGCGTGCTGAGGTGACCCTCGAGCACATGAATCCGGGACACCAGATCCTGCAAGGGAAAAGCTCTCAACTGTTCGTTCAGATGTTGGACGCGGACAAAGGCGGCGATGGCGAGGACAGGGGTGATGATGACAACTATGGCCGCGAGGACGCCGAGAAATTCCATGAGAGGGCGCGAGGGCTTCGCGAAGCAGGGATTAGAACATACTTAAATGGCCGAAACAACCGGGCGAGGGAGACGCGCTCGGGGTGGGATCGGTTCATAAGGCCCCTTAAAAGGAGAGGTCGGCGAGGACAAAGGCGTGGAAGTGACACGCCAGACGGCGTGGAAACACTACTTCTCGAGTGCAAAACGCCTGTACGGAAGTACAGGTTTTCCACAGCAGGTACAGGGAAAACTGGGCGAAAACCACGGCGAAAGTTGACGGTCAATAAGTATATTCATTTTCTATACTTTACCGTGTCCCAGACCGGAACAGCCGGTACTAGTAGAGTCGTTTAGACGCTAAAATGTATCTTGTGTACCATCGCTTTCTGGGCGGTTTGGCTGTCAAATGGTACAGGTGCGGCGGACGGGATTGGAACTTGAGGGGAGCGCCGTGCATCTAAGAACTGAGCTTAACTTTCGAGCAGAAACATCCCACTGAGAGCGAAGTTGGATGGAGTGGGAATCGCGAATTGAGGGGAAGATGAGGACCAAGGACGAGAGTCGCAAATGGATGTGGGGGTTTCTGGCAGGGGTAGTGGCGCTGCAGATGTATGTCGTATGGGAAGTCCTGGCCGCGCTTACCCTGTTTGCGGTGGGATTCGCAGCGATCGCCGCGGTGATCGGAAGCCTATATATGCTGCATCGAGTTTGGGTAGTGGCGGTCGAGCGAATCGCCGACAGCCAGCACCCGGTGATGGTGGCCACGCGGCAGGGAATCGATACCGTGGAGGACATGGCCCGCCGGCCGTTCCGGCGTCCGGGTTCGGCACCAGCGCGCTAATCAGAAGGACGAGTTTCTGGCTTCGGCCAGAGCACACGCAGAAACCGTCACCCTGACTCCTTCAGGAATGACCCGGGTTCTGCGGCAAAAGTGAAAAGAAAAAAGCCAACCGCCCTGAGAGAACGGTTGGCTTTTTTCCTTTGAGATTAATGGCCTCCCTCAGAAGGAAGTGAGCCGATTCGCTTTTTCTAATGGGTCAACGGGTCGATATCTTGATCCGGAATAATTTCAGTATCGTCCGACTTCCCGGAATCACTGCTGGCTTCATAAAGAGTCTTTCCGTTGTCCTTGAGGAGTCCGTCGAGAGTGGATTTCGAATGCTCGTCCACGGCGCTGACGGCAGCCACCAGGCAGGAGTACAAAAAGGCTTTCATGCTTTTGCGGAACTGGTCGGTGGAGCGTTCGGCGGCGCGGGCCACTTCGGTTTCGATGGCCTGGCGACGGGCATCGCAGGCGGCTCGGCTCTCGGCGTCGAGGGAAGAAAGAGCCGAAACAGCGCGCTCCCTGGTCTCGGAGAGCGCCATGTTTGCGTGCACTTCGGACTGCCGCTGGAAGGCGCCTAGAGCGGAGTTCACGGCGCTCTGCAGCAGCGCCTGCACTTCCGCGGAGCGGGCATCCAGTTTCAAGAGCGCCTCCTGTGTCACCGCTTGCGTATTCGCCAGAAGGCGTTCATAGCGCCGCTCTGCCGCGCGGGCCGCGGCGCCTTCAAACTCGTTAGACGCCTGGGTCACCGCCTGGTTCATCTTGGCGAGGATCTGTGGCTCCATCTCCCGCGACATTTTCTCCACGAATTCCTGCGAGCGAGCCAGTTCGCGCCGCAACTCCGCCGCCTGTTTTTCGAGGCGCTGGGCCATTTCCTCGGTGCGGCCGCGATACAGCTCCATCTGTTCTTTCCATTGCGAGGCCAGCTCAGTGGTGAATTCCTCTTTCCAGGCGATGCGCATGGACTGCACTTGCGCGGGAAAAAGCTCTTGAACCTCGCGAATGCTGGTTTGCCGGACGTCGTCAATGGTGCTAAGCGCCTGACGAACGGCTTCATCGACGTGTTTTGTCACCGCTGCTTGCGCGGCTTTCTCGGCGGACTGCTGCAGCTTTCCTTGCAGAGCGGCGACGAGGGCGTCGGGCGTGATGACAGCGCGGCGCGGTTTGGGAGGTTCCGCTTCTGGAGGAGGAGGTGCTTTAGGAGCAGAAGTGGACGGAGACGGGAAGGTGGCGACCTCAGCCATCTTCGGTTCTGGCCTAGCGGGCAGCTCAACGAGATTGGCGGTCGAGGTTACAGGCTCCTTGGCGGGCGCCACGGCGGTTCCAAACTCCGCCATGGCCGCGCTCATTTCTCCCAACGACAGCCAGTCTTGCGGCGGTGTAGCAATGCCCCAGACATTTCCGGGGATTTCCAACTCGACGCCTACTTGCTGCAATTCGCGCGCGCTGTGGGACATGTGCACGGACTTGACGATCGCCCGCATAGACGGCGGCTTCGGCTCAACATTCAAACCAACGACTTGCATAGTGATCCACGAGCCTACGCCGTAGTCGTGCCGGGACGGATAGCGGCAGCCATGCAGGTTCAGGCTGGTGGAGACAGTCCTCTCCACGAACGGCTCGCCCAGACGGTTCTGGCCAAAAATGATCAGCGGGATGGACCGTTCGATGCGAGTGCTACGGCGGGATTCCTCTCCCGTGATATTCCGAGGAGCATTAGCGAGAGTCGATTGGCTCACGTCTCCTCCCACAAGAATGATTTCCGGATCCGATTCGGATCAAGACACCTCTGCTTTGATGATAGAACTCTTCCGCGAGGATGCAAACTCCACTGAGCCGCTCCTGATCGTTCGAAGCGGCCGGGATCAGAGTGCTTTCGTCGGGACCCCACGCGGCAGATGTTAGCCGAAGCCCGGGCGGTTGTCGATGTCGGGATTGCATTTCGCGTTCTTTTCCCCGGTTTCAACCGGAATGTCAGAAGGGAGCGACGATTTGCCGCATCTCTGGTAGGCTTTGCGTTCTTAGAGGAGGCGATTCGAATGCGCCGCATCATTGCTGCTGTTTTGTTGGGCCTGGTGGTTTCGATGGTGGCCGTCGCGCAGACGCCGCACCGCGTGGCCATCCGTGCGGGAAAGCTGATCGATGGAAAAAACGAGAGAACCATTGAGAATGCGTTGATTCTGATCGAGGGAGACAAAATTGTCTCCGTAACGCCGGGTGGGAGCGCGCCGTCTGGTGTGGAGGTCATCGATTTGTCGAAGGCCACGGTGTTGCCCGGATTCATCGATGCGCATACGCACGTGATGTTGAATGGGGACATCACCGCGGAAGAGTACGATGTGCAATTGCTGAAAGAATCGATTCCATATCGCGCGATTCTGGGCGCGCGCAATGCGCACATCGCTTTATCGCATGGATTCACGACGATGCGTGATCTGGAAACCGAGGGCGCGATGTACGCGGACGTGGACGTAAAAACGGCCATCGCCAATGGCGAAGTGCCCGGCCCGCGCATGCAGGTGGCCACACGCGCGATGGCTCCGACGGGGATGTATCCGCTGCTGGGGTATTCGTGGGAGCTGAAAGTGCCGACCGGCGTGCAGTACGTTGACGGCGTGGAGGGAGCGCGCAAAGCTGTGCGCGAACAAGTGATGTACGGCGCCGACTGGATCAAGTATTACTCCGACAGGCGGTATCACTTCGAAGGCGACGTGCTGCGTTCAATGGTGAATTTCACGGACGAAGAAGCCAAGGCCATCGTGGATGAGACGCATCGTATCGGAAAGAGAGTGGCGGCGCATGCGATCGGGAGTGACGGGATTGCTGCCGCGCTGCGCGCCGGCGTGGACACCATCGAACACGGCGACGGGCTGACGGACGCGCTGATCGATGAGCTGGTGAAGAAGGGCGTCTACTGGGTGCCGACGATAACGGTGGGCGCGTACGTCGCGCCAGGACGCGGCGGAAACTGGACGAAGATGGTGGATTTGGAAAAAACCGCGTTTCAGAAGGCGTTGAAGAAAGGCGTGAAAATCGCGCTGGGCACGGACGCTGGCGGTTTCGATTGGAAGGCGCTCAACCAAGCCAAGGAGTTCGAATACTATGTGCAATATGGAATGACGCCGATGCAAGCGATTCGCTCGGGCACGTCGGTCCCCGCGGAGCTACTTGGCTGGAGCGACAAAGCGGGGACCATCGAGGCCGGCAAGTGGGCGGACATCACCGCGGTCGGCGGGGATCCCCTGAAAGACATCACGGAACTACAGAAAGTACTGTTTGTGATGAAGGGCGGCGCCGTCTTGAAGAATGACGTGAAATGAAAAGCCGAATCTACACACCCTCACGCCCAGCGCATGGGGGACGATGCGGCGCCGGAGAGAACCGAAGTCGCGGAGCGAGCAAACCGCCGCTGGGCACGTTGCGAATCACGGAAGCAAGCGCCCCGCGATCAGCACTCCGGACCAAATTGCACTAACGGACTTTCTTCGGCCCCGGGGTGGGACCGATAATAATTTTCCCCCCTCCGCCGCTAGCGGCCACTCCGCCGTCAGACGGCTTGAGTAAATTCGTCGGCAATAGATCGTAGATGCAGTCATCCTTCTTCTTGGCCTTCGGATCGGCCATCAACGTGATGCTTCCCACGGCTGGCAAAAAAACATCGACCAGCGGATGCTTACGGTGTTTCTTCCCCCAAAGTCGGATGCGATAATCCGTGCTGTCACTGTTGTCAAACCGGATCGTACCTTCCACATTCACATAGGATGTAGGCTGGTCCGGTTTTCCATCCACAATTGTAATTACCGTGGGCGGCGCCGCTGGTGTCGATTTTGCCTTTGCTGCAGCCATGCTGGGCATTGTGGTTCTCCTTTCAAACGCTTACTGCTTTCCGCCGGGGCGGAAACTCGGGTCGGCCAGCAGGCCTTGCAGGGCCAGCCGGCGTGCCAGGTCGTCCATGGTACCGCCGTTCTTGAGGCTTTGCTGAGCATATTGCAGGGCGCGCTTGCGGTCGCCCAGATCCTCGTAGGTTTCGGCGACATCAGCAAGTACGGATGCGTCCTTGGGAGCCAGAGCGAGGGCGCTCTCCACCCGGGCGATGGCCTTATCGCGCAGCTTGTCTTCCGCGTAGTAGGTGCTGAGTGCGGACTGCACGGCGGCTTCCTGGGGATTCACCGCGGCATAGTCTTCGAGAAGATGCAGGGTTTTTGTCCGCGCGTTTCGATAGTTCTCTTCATCCTTGAGCCATTGGTAGGCGAGCATCAGGTTGGCCCACACGCGCCAATCCTTGTCATTGAGTTCGAGTGCCTTGCGGGTGGCCGCGGCGGAGTCTGCATAGCGTTTCTCGGTGATATACAGCCAGCCCAGATTTGCATAGGCCTCATAGGTGGGAGCCAGCTGGATGGATTTTCGAAGAGCCGCCTCCGCCTGGGCGTTCGATTGCGAATTATTGAGCGACATATACTCCGCGCCAAGATTGCTGTAAGCAGCGGGATTGTCCGGGGTAAGTTCGATAACGCGGCGGTACTGCGCGATGGCGTCCTGCACGCGGTTCTGGCGGTCGTAGAAATTTCCAAGGGCCGTGTATCCATCCCAATAATCGGGACGAAGGGCAATGGAGCGTTTGAAGTCGGCCTCAGCGTCCGCGACGTGGCCCAGGTGTTCGTTCACGGAGGCCATGCCCATCACGGCGGAGGAATCGCGTGGATTGATGTCCAGGGCTTTCTGGAATTCCTGAAGCGCGAGGTCGGTCTTCGCCAGAGAGATATTCAGGTACCCCAGCGTGACGTGAGCGCCGGCAAGGCGATCGTCGATTTGCACAGCCTTCTGGCAATAGGAGGCCGCTTCGCTGAGCCACGCAGGATGATGCTCCGTCTGATATTTGAGGCGATAGGCCTCGCCGAGCGTGGCGTATCCGAGGGCGAAGCGCGGATCCGTCTTTACGGCGGAATTCAAAGCGGAGATAGCCAGGTCGAGATTCCCCGGCTTGTCATATCGCTGCATATAGCCGAGGGCCTTGAGGTAAGACTCGTAAGCGCTAGGCGCTACGTTGCCGGCCGGGGTGCGGGACGTTTCGGGCACTCGGACTTTCATCAGCCGCGCCAGACGGGTAACGGCCTGGTTTTGGAGTGAGGCTAAATCGCCGGAGCGATCCTCCAGTTCCGCGGAGCCGATTTGGCGCAGGCGTTTCGAATCAATGAGCACAACCGTCAGGCGTACGTCCGAACCTTTGCGCTGTACGCTGCCTTGCACGACCATGGTGGCACCCAATTCGCGGAAAGCCCCTGCCGGATCGCTGACTTTGTGAGTGCGGACAACACTCGCGGGAACAACCCAAAGCGATTGCTGCGCGGCCTCCAGGTTCGAGAGCTGGTTGGTCATCGAGTCCATCAAGCCTTCGGCAACCGGCGCGTAGTCGGGATCGTTGCCGTTATTGGCGAACGGCAGGACGGCGATGTGCTTTTCGCTGCCGGCGTAGGCTAGCCCCGCGAACCGTTCGCGCACGGGAGGCAGAAAGGATGCTGCGACAATTGCCAAGACCACCCCAAACGATGCGAGGAGGAAACGCCGGGCTTTGGTCGGCGTGCCCGTGCCCCAGCGCGGGCTGGATGCATTCTCAACATATTCCCTGAGTTCACGTGGATTGATCGAGCGCGTGAGTGTGGGCTCCTCGGCCGGGGCGGGGCTCGAGGTAATCTCGGTGCGTGCGGCTTCCAGATCGCGAAGCATTTCCTCAGCGCCGGGATAACGGCCCTCAGGCTTTTTGGAGAGGGCGCGATACGCGATGGGTTGCACTACGGTGGGGAGTATGTCCAGAGCTGCGGGAGGCTGGTTGATAATCGCAAAGGTCATTGCGCCGGTATTCGGCCTGACGAACGGATGGCTGCCAGTCATCATTTGAATGAGGATGACGCCGAGAGCCCAGATATCGCAACGCTGATCGATGGATTCACCGAGGATCTGCTCCGGCGCCATGTAGGGAAGCGTTCCGGTGGAGGAGATGCTTTGCGTCGCGCTGGCGGTGGCAATGACGCGGGCGAGGCCGAAGTCGACAATCTTGGCTACGTTTTCGTTGGTGATGATGATGTTGGAAGGCTTGACGTCTCGGTGCACGATGTTGCGAGCGTGAGCGGCGCTGAGTCCGCGGGCGATCTGGATGGCCAGGTTGAGCGATTCGCGGACGGGAATGAGCCCGCGCGAAAGTTTTTGCGCCAGGGTTTCCCCTTCGTAGTAGCCCATGACGATGAACAACTGGTGTTCATCCGACTCTTCGAGCCCGTGAATGACGCCGATATTGGGATGATCGAGAGCGGATGCGGCGCGCGCTTCGCGAAGCAAGCTCTCTTTGTCGCGCGGGCTTACGGCGATCTCGGTGGGCAGGAACTTCAAAGCGACGGTGCGCTCGAGCTTCACGTCGAGCGCTTTGTAGACCACACCCATCCCGCCGGCGCCGATTTTCTCGATGATGCGGTAATGCGAGATGGTTTCGCCAATCATGGGGGGAGAACTCTGCGCTGATTCTAGGTGCCTCCGTAGGGCAAGTCAACGAAGGCGGACCGGCGCGAAGCCGGGGACATTTTGGATGCTTACATCGCGGCAGACACGGGGTCTAAGGCTATAGAATTGAATCAGGTTCACAGCGAGGCCGTCGATGCTCACCCTCATGCAAGACTTGAAATTCGCGCTGCGTATGCTGGTCAAGAATCCGGGGTTCACGCTCGTCGCGGTCTTGACGCTAGCGCTGGGAATTGGTGCGAATTCCGCGATTTTCAGCGTTGTCGACGCGGTGATGCTCCGTCCGTTGCCTTACCAACGGCCCTCGCAGCTTGTGTTCATCTCGGGACTGCTCCGGCAATCGGGGACTGCCGGTGGTCCGATGTCCTTCACGAAATTCACGCAGCTCCAGGAGCAAAGCCGCACGCTGGAAAGCAGCGCGGCGTTTTACGGTACCACGCTGAGTCTCGTGACCGGGCGCGAACCGGAAGCGATCACCGGAAATCGCGTCTCCGCCGGCTTTTTCCATGTCCTGGGGATTTCCGCCATTCGTGGGCGCGATTTTCTTTCGGAGGAAGATGCGCCGGGCGGCCCGGGCGTGGCAATTATTTCCGATGGTTTCTGGCACAGCCACTTCGCGGGCGAAGCGAGCGCGGTGGGGCGCATCCTAAACATCGATGGCCGCCAGGTAACGGTCGTCGGCATTCTTCCGGCAAGTTTCCGTTTCCCTCTGCAATTTCCGGAGCCGGACATCTGGATGCCGCGTGTTTCCGACCCGTCGTTCCTGCGCCCGGAGCAGGTGCGCACTGGAGCGGGCTACATGAACGTGATTGCACGGTTGCGTCCCGGCGAATCGCTGGCCTCCGCGAAGGCCGAGCTGGACACCATTGACGCGCGCTATCGCAGCCAATTTACGGGTTTCGTGGATGCGGAAAAATTCGGCATTTCTGCCGTGCCACTGGAAGAGAGCCTGGTTGGGCCGTTGCGGCCGGGATTCGCCGTGCTGCTCGCGGCGGTGGGATTCATTTTGTTGATTGCGTGTGCTAACGTCGCCAACCTTCTGCTCGCGCGCGCGACATCACGCGAGCGAGAGATGGCGCTGCGCAAGGCCATGGGAGCCTCGGGCGGGCGTCTCGTTCGCCAACTGCTCAGCGAGAGCCTGCTGCTTTCTCTCTTCGGTGGAATTCTTGGCGTGGCGCTGGCCGCCGCCGCGCTACCTGTTCTCCGCGCGTTCAGTCCCGGCTCTGTGCCGCGCCTGGCGGAAACGCGGCTGGATGTTTCCGTCATTCTTTTCTCGGTCTTGCTCAGCTTAGTCACCGGAATCTTGTTTGGCCTCGTGCCTGCGTTGCAAGCTACGGCGGGGAATCTGCATGAGACTTTGAAGGAAGGCACGCGGGGGTCCTCCGAAGGCGGACATCGCGGAAAGTTGCGGGGCGTTCTGGTGGTCGCGGAGATGGCCGTGGCATTGATCCTTATGACCGGCGCCGGATTGTTGATGCAAAGTTTTTCGCGGCTGATGAAGGTGAATCCCGGCTTCTCTTCCGCTCACTTGATGACCTTTCTTGTGAACCTGCCTCCCGCCCGTTACGCGCAGCCGGAAATTCAGACGCAGTTCTATCGCCAGTTGTTCGAGCGCGTAAAAACCGTTCCCGGTGTGGAGTCCGCGGGCTTCACGAGCTACCTGCCGCTTTCTGGCGCGATTCGTTTTGTCTATTTCTGTCCGGAGGGCACTGTTTGCCAGGGCGTCGGAAAAGATCCGCTGATCGCCATGCGCCAGGTCAGCGCCGGTTACTTTGACACTGTGCGTACACCTCTTCTCCGGGGGCGCGTATTTACGGAGCGCGACACAGTGTCCGCGCCGCCGGTCGTGGTGGTCAATCAAACAGTCGCGGACCGGTATTGGCCGAGCCAGAATCCCATCGGCAGACACATCGCAAATTCGCGCGACATGATTCCGCGCGAAGTTGTCGGCGTAGTTGCAGATGTTAAGTTTAACGCGTTGAACGTCGCCAGTTCAGAAGAAATGTATCTCCCGTTAGATCAAGTTCCCTGGCCGACGACAACCTTGATTGTGCGATCACTGGGGAATCCTGAAGCGCTGGTGTCCGCGGTGCGCGCCAAATTCGCGGAGATCGATCCGACGCTTCCAGTCTCCAGCATTGCCACTATGGAGGCCGTGGTGGCCACTTCCGTGGCGCAGCCGCGCATCTTGTCGGAATTCGTCGGCGTTTTTGCGGGGTTTGCGCTGCTGCTCGCGGCCATCGGCATCTACGGGGTGATGGCATACTCCGTGGCGGCGCGAACGCAGGAAATGGGAATACGCATGTCGCTGGGTGCGGAGCCGCGCGATATCTTGACGCTCGTTGTCAAACAGGGCATGCGCCTGGCGCTGATCGGCGTGGCTATCGGATTGGCAGCTTCGCTGGCGCTGACGCGGCTCATTTCCACGTTGCTGTTTGGTGTGAGCGCGTCTGATCCTCTGGCATTCAGTCTCGCCGCGGTCGTGCTGGTGGCCACTTCGCTTGTTGCCTGTTATCTGCCCGCGCGCCGCGCCACGCGCGTCGATCCACTCGTCGTCCTGCGCTACGAATAGTGCGGAGTTTTTTAGCAGAACGCCACGCCACCATCAACGTTAATGGACTGGCCAGTCATCGCGCTGGACTGCTCTGAGCAGAGGAAGAGCGCAGCGCGGGCGATTTCCTCCGCCGTCTGCGCACGTCCTTGCAGAAGCCCGTTCAGAAAGCCTGCCAATTGTTCGTCGGCGCTCACTCCCATTTTCTTCGCTAGGACCGCGCCCAGATCCTTGGACATTTGCGTTTCCGTGACGGGCCCGGGGCAGATGGCGTTCACGCGCACGCCCTTGCGCGCCCCTTCCGCAGCCGTGACGCGTGTCAGCCCCAGCATTCCAGCTTTTGCCGCGGCATAAGCCGAACCCCAGGAGTAAGCGGCCTTCGCCGAAAGGCTAGAAATGTTAAGAATCACGCCAAATTTCCGCGCGTACATTTCCGGGAGAACCAGCTTTGAAAGCAGAAATGCCCCGCGCAAGTGAATGGCGATCACTTTGTCGAATTCCGCCAGCGGATACTCTTCCACCGGGACCACGGGGCCGTAGTGCCCCGCGTTGTTCACCAGGATGTCGATCCTGCCGAACTTTTCGCGGCACGCTGCCACGACATGCGTGCACTCCGCCTCTTGAGTGAGGTCGGCGGCGGCGTAAGCGGCTAGCCCTCCGTCGCTGGAGATTTCTCCGGTGGCAGCGCTGAGCTCCTTCACTGTGCGCGCGGTCAAAAATACCGCTGCGCCTTCTTTCGCGAAAAGATGCGCCATGGCGCGGCCAATCCCGCGGCCCGAACCGGTAATGAGAGCAACGCGATCCTTGAGTTCCATAAGGAAAACGAGGATAGAGCGAAGGGAGAAAGGAGGCAAGCCGGAAGCCCGGAATTCAGGTTGGCGGCGGTGTTATCACGCTGGCCATCAACTGTACCAACGATCAGGTGCAATCCCTGGGCTTCGAGCCTAAGCTGAAGTCATAAATGACAGCGCCGATGGTCGTTTTTCCAAGAGGAAACATCGTCCCATTCGCTGTTCGAGCAAAGTTCGGACCCTTACGCGTCCAGCCGCTGAAGCCGAAACCGGGGGTAACACTCGTGCGCCGAAAGTTTCTGGCAACCAAACTCGCCGCGATTCTTAGCGCGCTCTCGCTTGCAGGCTGTGCCGGCATCACCGGTCCTAGTGGAAACGGTAGCCGTCCTGTGGCGCCGACGATCTCCCTGCAACCTGCCGGTCAAACTGTGACCGCGGGGCAGTCCGCTACTTTTAACGTCATGGCCAGCGGCACCGCGCCCATGTCTTACCAATGGCGGAAAAATGCCGCCAATATCAGTGGAGCGACGGCGGCGAGTTACACTACGCCCGCTACCACCTTGGCCGACAACGCCGCGAAATTCGATGTGGTGGTTAGCAACAGCGCGGGCAGTATGACCAGCGCACAGGCTACTTTGACTGTAAACGCCGCACCTGTCGGTCCATCGATCACCATGCAACCTGCCAATCAGACGGTGACTGCGGGGCAGACCGCCACGTTCAGCGTCGTGGCAACGGGCACCGCCTCTCTCTCTTATCAATGGCGCAAAAACTCGGCGAATATCAGCGGCGCGACATCTGCGAGCTACAACACGCCTGCCACCACTTCCGCTGACAACGCCGCGAAATTCGATGTAGTGGTCAGCAACAGCGTGAGCAGCGTGACGAGCACGCAGGCCACTCTGACCGTGAACGCCGCGCCTGTCGCACCCACGATCACCACGCAACCTGCGGACAAGACTGTGACGGCGGGCCAAACCGCAACGTTCAGCGTCGTCGCTGCCGGTACCGCGCCACTCTCCTACCAATGGCAGAAGAACGCCGCAGATATCACCGGTGCAACAGCGGCCAGCTATACGACTCCGGTGACTATCACGGCCGACAGCGGCGAACTCTTCCGCGTCGTAGTCAGCAATTCTGCCGGAAACATAACCAGCAACACGGCTACGCTTACGGTCAATCCCGGCACGACGAACTCGAGCGTCGACGTCATCACGTATCACTACGACAACGGCCGCTCCGGCCAAAATCTCAATGAAACGGCGCTGACTCTCGCCAATGTGAAATCCGCGACCTTCGGGAAGAAGGGCGAGTTCATGGTGGACGGCAGAGTGGATGCCCAGCCCCTGTATCTTTCGCAAGTCACGGTTGGCGGGCAAAAGAAAAACGTACTCTATGTTGTGACCGAACACGGATCGGTGTATGCGTTTGACGCCGACTCCATCAACGGCAACACCTCGACATTCCTTTGGAAGACTTCCACACTCGGCACCGGCGAAACCACCAGCGACAACCGCGGCTGCGGCCAGGTGTCGCCGGAGATCGGCATTACTTCCACCCCGGTCATCGATCGTGCTCGCAACGCCATCTATGTCGTGGCCATGTCAAAGAATTCCGGCGGCACCTATTCCCATCGGCTGCATGCGCTGAATTTGTCCACCGGCGCTGAGATGTTCAACGGACCGCAAAACATCACGGCAACATATCCGGGGACCGGCGACAACAGCTCCGGCGGAAACGTGGTCTTCGATCCGAAACAATATAAGGAGCGGCCCGGCCTGCTGCAGATCGGCGGGACCATTTACACCACGTGGTCCTCGCATTGCGACTTTCGTCCCTACACTTCCTGGGTTATGGCCTTCAGCGCGGACACGCTGGCGCAAACCAGTGTGCTGAATCTTGTCCCCAACGGCAGCGAAGGCGGCATCTGGATGGCCGGCACGGCGCCCGCCGCCGATCCCGCCGGGAATGTGTTTTTCATCATCGGTA
>Ga0210400_10002782_pt1 | contig 15838 bp, 9 predicted proteins | sample IncBWH26MmetaG_FD_155456 | JGI IMG/M metagenome (GOLD analysis project Ga0210400, IMG submission 155456) | Forest soil microbial communities from Barre Woods Harvard Forest LTER site, Petersham, Massachusetts, United States - Inc-BW-H-26-M | ecosystem: Environmental > Terrestrial > Soil >... | reverse complement strand
CAATGGCTTACAAGTTTTTTGGGTAGCTTTCCCGGTGTCCAAGGCGGCTGAGAATTTCAAGCTCCTGGCAAAATATGGAGAGCAATGGCCGTTGGTAACATGAACCCTTGCTTCCGGTTCTTGTATTCTTTATCGCTTCTGTAAAAAGCAGAAGATTTTCCCCCGCCAGAAAGCTAAAATCCTTTCGTTTTTCGATAAGTTGTGTTCAGAAACCAGGCTGTGATACCTCGGAAAAAACGCAGATGATTCCGCACCATATTGGCAACCGCGCCGCCCTCGGAAAATTGCTGTGCCTGTTCTTGCTTTTGACCGGACGCCTTGCGTTTTCCATGGATCCTTCTACGCCGGTGCGGCAGTATGTGCGCAATACATGGGACAACGGGGCGAACCTCCCGAGCCCCTGGATTGATGCCATCCTGCAAACTGAAGATGGTTTTATATGGGTGGGCACGCAACAAGGATTGGCCCGCTTTGATGGCACGATGTTCATAACGTTCGACAAGAACACCACTAAAGAAAAGATCAAACATAACTACATTCGCTCCCTGCTGGAAGACAAGAAGGAGAGGACGTTGTGGATCGGGACCTTTGGTGGAGGTTTGGCGCGCTACAGCGCCGGTCAGTTTCAGTCGTATACGGAGGGGGATGGGCTGCCCGGTAAATTCATTCTGGCCCTTGCTCAGGACCGCCGGGGCACCCTCTGGATAGGAACAGACCGAGGTCTGGCGGAGTTCAGGCAAGGCAAGTTTATCCCCAGGCTGGAAGTAACAGAAGAAATTACCTCGCTTGCCATTGCGCCCGACGAGACGGTATGGGCAGCGACTGCCCATGACGTGTATCGGGTTGGCAAGAGTGTCGAAAAGCTCAAGCTTCCCTTTAACGATCCCAAGTCTTTGTATTTCGACCATGAAGGCAGTGCGTGGATCGGGACTGCCACTCACGGTTTATACGCTTCCATCAACGGCAAACTTACGCATTACGATTCCGCTCCGCAATTCCGCAATGCCGCCCTTACAGCTCTGTATGAAGACCGGGCCAGGAACCTGTGGATCGGTACTTCCGCCGGCAGCTTATGCCGGCTGAAATCGCAGGACTTCGACTGCCTCTTATTGAACAACAGTAATCGGATTGAATCCATCTACGAGGACCGGGAAGGAAATCTTTGGGTTGGCTCACAAACCGGCGGGCTGACTAAGTTCAGGGATGTGAAGTTTGCAGCTTACGACAGCAAGATGGGGGTGGCGGATGACCTGGTATGGAGCGTTTACCAGGGCCGCGATAAGAGCATTTGGATTGGCACCAACAAGGGATTGAGTGTTTTGCGGAATGGGAGAATCCAAACGGTCAAGCTTGGTCCCAACCAACCGGACAACACGGTCTTCGTAACTGTGGAAGATACGGACGGCGCTTTGCTGGTAGGTACAGAGAACGGGTTGAAGCTGGTCCGCGCCGGCCGCGTCATCCGCAGCTATACCATCAAGGATGGCCTTGCAAGTAACACTATTCATGCGCTTTATCGGGACAGTGAAGGGAGCTGGTGGATCGGCAATCGCGATGGAGGACTGACCCGCTACAAAGATGGAAAGTTTACGGTCTTTACCCAAAAAGACGGGCGGGCTTACCGCGTGCGCGTCATTTTTCAAGATCATGAGGGAGGCATCTGGTTCGGCACGGAAGAAGGCCTTGCGCGCCTTAAAGATGACGAATTCAAGAGCTTTGACAATCCAAGTCTCTTAGCCGGAGGCGCTACCTGCATCTATGAAGATGCGGACAACGTAATGTGGTTCGGGACTTTTGGATCGGGCCTGGTTCGATATCAAAACGGGCAGTTCACAACGTACCGGGTCAAAGACGGTCTTTTTGACGACACGATATGGAGTCTCCTGGAAGACCGCCGCGGCAATTTCTGGATGAGCTCCGATCGCGGCCTCTCCCGGACGCGCAAAGCCGATCTCAACGATTTTGCCGCCCGCAAGACCCAGGTTTTTCAGTCCACTTCCTTTGGTCTTGCCGATGATTTGCCTACTACTGATTTCAACGGAGGCGCTCAATCTACCGGTTGGAAAGCGCAAGATGGCCTGTTGCTTTTTGCCAGCGGCAAGGGAGTGATAGAAGTGGATCCGGAAAAACTGGCTCCCAGTCCAGTGCCTCCACCCGTAGTGATTGAGACGGTACAGGTCAACGGCAGTCTGCTTGAGGGGAGCAAAGCCGCTGTGGGCGTGGGTGAACTGGATTTCCATTTTGCAGCCCTCAGTTTTGTAGCGCCCGAAATGGTGGATTTCAAGTACAAGCTGGAGCCTTTTGATAGTGACTGGAAGTACGTAAAGGGCAAACGCGATGCCCACTACACCAACATGGCGTCCGGCAAATACACATTTCATGTGAATGCGTCCATCAATGGGGGTACGTGGAGCGACACCGGAGAGGCAGTCGAGTTTTACCTGGAACCCCGCTTCTACCAGAATGCCTGGTTCTACACGCTTCTGGGGCTGGTAGTGGCATTCGCAGGATTGGGAATTTATCGGCTGAGGGTACGGCACGTTCGGAGGAGAGAAGCGGACTTGGTCTTACTGGTCGGCGAGCGCACCAAAGAACTCCAGCAGGAAATCCTGGAACATAAAAAAACCGAGCAGGCCTTGCAGTGGGCGAAAGAAGCGGCCGAGGCTGCCACGCGGGCCAAGAGCGAATTCCTGGCCAACATGAGCCATGAGATCCGGACGCCTCTCAATGGAGTCATGGGAATGCTCGACCTGGTGAAGCAGATGCAACTGACAACCGAGCAGAGTGAATTGTTGGGCATGGCCCAGGATTCAGCCAATACCCTGCTGGTGGTGATCAACGACATTCTGGATTTCTCTAAGATTGAAGCCGGCAAGCTGGAGTTCGAGAATCGGGAGTTCGATCTGGCTGAAGCCGTTGCCGAGGCCGCACGCACCATGGCCTTGAGAGCTCACCAGAAGAAGCTGGAGATCGCTTACTCCCTGTCCACGGAGATACCGCCTCGTCTGGTGGGCGATGCGGCCCGCCTGAAGCAGGTGATGATCAACCTTATTGGCAACGCCATCAAATTTACTCACTCGGGAGAAGTGGTGTTGCGCGTGGAAGTTGTGCGGCAGAATGAGTTGGAAGTCGAGCTGAAATTCTCGCTGTCCGATACCGGCATCGGTATTCCCGCAGCCAAGAGGCGTTTGATCTTTGAGGCTTTTGAGCAGGCGGACGCTTCCATTACGCGGAAATTCGGGGGAACGGGGCTGGGACTCGCCATTTGTTTGCGCATCGTCCAATTTATGGGTGGGCGACTGTGGGTGGAGAGTGAGGTGGGCGTAGGGTCGACATTTTATTTCACGGCAAAATTCATGGTTGGCGCGGCCACCGGCCTGGCTGATGAATACAAGGGTGAACTGCGGGGCGCAAGAATCTTGATTGTGGATGACCATCGCGTCAATCGCGAGATCTTGCAGCAGATGGTGAGCGCCTGGGGAATGTTGCCAAGCGTTGCCGAGTCCGGCGGGGAAGCCCTGAGGATCTTGAACCAGGCTGCCGCAAATGGGGAGGCGTTTCCATTGCTGCTGGCCGATTTCCGGATGCCGGGGATGAACGGTCTGGAACTGGTCCAGAAGACCGCCGTACGGCCAGAGCTTGCGACCACGGTCATCATGATGCTTACCTCCGACGACTACCATGGCACTGCCCTACGTTGCGCGGAGATGGGCGTTGGCGCGTACCTGATCAAACCGGTCAAGCAATCTGAATTGTTGGCTGCGTTGCGCCGCCTGCTTGCCTCACCAAGGAAAGCGGTCCCAATGCCGCGCGTTTCGGAGAGTGACCCCGGCTATTCAGCCGCCGATGGGCTCAAGATACTGGTGGCGGAAGATAACGTAATCAATCAGAGGCTGGCCAAACGGCTGCTGGAGAAAATGGGGCATCGGGTGATGGTAGCGCAATGCGGCATTGATGCTCTGGAGCAGGTGCAGAAGCACGCCTTTGACCTGATCCTGATGGATGTCCAGATGCCTGAAATGGACGGCTTTGCCGCCACCCAGGCCATACGAGAATGGGAGAAGCACTCGGGAGCGCACATTCCAATCATTGCCATGACCGCTCACGCAATGAAGGGAGACGAGGAAATGTGCCTGAACGCCGGCATGGATGGCTACCTCACCAAACCCATCAACAGCACAGGATTGGCAAGCACCATCCAGCGAGTGCTGCAATCGCTGGAGAAGGCCAGGGCCAGCGCGCTATAACGCGCGCGGATGATCGATCACCCGATCAACTTCTTCTTTGCCAGAAGTAGAGCCCCCCTGTTGGGGCTGACTGCGCTCATGATGGTTGTGAAGAGGCGTGTTGGTTCTCTTCAGGATCGTACATTACACTTTCAGCATTGTAGCTGTTCAGCAGAACGATCTAAGACTGACGTGATTCCACGCGGCAATTGCTGCGCGAAGTCGAGTCGTAAAGCTTTCAAAATGGCAACTGCGTCTTTCGCTGGAATTAGAGACTGCTGAAATTCCGTTCGCAAATTCTTAGCTTGTCCTACAAGATTTCTATAAAATATTGCTCTTTGTCCAAATGGAAAGGCGCGTTGGGCAGAGACCAAAGCAGCGACCATTCCCCCCAGGATTGCTGCTATTGCTGGATATCTAAAGACTCCCGCTGACACAATACCGAGGGATAGCCCAATCCCAAATATATTTAATACATTATCCCAGCGTGAGTTAAAACGGTATTTCTCACTGCAATCGGTTATCAATCCTTCGATCTCGTTGCTCAATTCAATCCGAGAGCTGTCTTCTCTTGTCAGTCTACTCTCATCGTTATGAATTGCCGCCGGTGTAGCCACTGATGCCATATTCATTCCCTCCCAAAGCATTCACAGGAACATCTTCTCGCAATAGAGACCGCATCCAGAGCGCGATACTTGCTGCAACCTCGATGTCGTCGTGTAACCAACCGTGATTAAAACTCCAAAATCTTGGCCTGAACCGTTGCACCTTATAAAGGCAATCATCGTTTTCATAATTTAGGCCCAATGATATGAGATTGCTCTTAAATATCCAGGTGTTTTTTTCAGCTCGATTATGAGGTATTTCTCTTGTTGTTATGAAAACTACCCATCGTAGAAACCAAGTCTCTCCATAACCCCATGGAGATGAAATGGTCAAGGCACTTCCAGCAAAGATTACGAGTACGAACAGTAGGCCCAACCCCCAGGATATTCCTGTGGCAATTATCGAATAGAAATACATATCTATCCCAACTAAGATAAGACGTGGCGATCTAAATATTGTCAGGAGGTCGATTATTATCTCCACTGCTGACATATACCAGTGGCCGAATAGCAGCCGCCCCACGGATTCCCATATCCGTATCCATAGTAGGGCCTCATCTCTATTCACGACCAGGCACAAAAGAGGAATCGTCGGTACTCCGGCATCCAACAGTGCATCCAATTGATCTGCCGCTTGTTCCCATGTGCCAATCGAATATTTGCGAATAGCCATCCATAGGATTATCCCCAAGATTCCAATACTCAGAGAGAATATTCCAAGAAACGTGAATAAACTGTCCAGATATAGAGAAGCTGCTATATATAAAATTAGCCATACTATAGGGCCATATTTTAGGCACTTCATGAGGGTCTCTCTAACTGATGCAACATCTCTCATTGAGGACCAAATGAAGGGTGTTCCAAGTGTCACTATACCTGCGATTTTGTGGCGTTCCTGCTCGGTTAGATATTTCAGGGCATAGAGCGCTACATTGCCGCCATGGCTATGGGATATTACATAATGTGGAATTGAAGGATGCAGTGCAAGATGGTGATGGAGTGTGTCGGCCAACTGTTTGCCTGCATTGGTACGGGCAGTATGGGAGTTAGTACCAGACCAAATAAATGGCAACCAAATGGGGTCAAAATGCGCAGAAATCTGCTTACAGAATATCGATTGGGATTCCATCCACTGGTGCTTGCGAAAAAAAACCACTGAGCCGGCCCGCGGAATCGATCCGTGTACGAGCGTTACAGCACATCGTGGAAGATATTGCTTTCGGTCCACCAAATGGGTAGTGCTGGGAATGCCACGAGCGTTACAAGATTCTTGCGCTCATACTGGAAGGTCTTAAAAACTTAATGAATGCCCATAAGCATTCGTGACCCACTGAAAAAGTAAGTATCTTACAAATCAGTAATTTACGGGAGGCCTTGTCGATTTCTGCTACAACCACGTTCGTTCTGGAGTGCAGAAGCACGCCTTTGACTTAATCCTGATGGATGTCCAGATGCCTGAAATGGACGGCTTTGCGCCACCCAGGCCATACGAGAATGGGAGAAGCACTCGGGAGCGCACATTCCAATCATTGCCATGACTGCTCATGCAATGAAGGGAGACGAGGAAATGTGCCTGAATGCCGGCATGGATGGCTACCTCACCAAGCCCATCAACAGCACAGGATTGGCAAGCACCATCCAGCGAGTGCTGCAATCGCAGGAGAAGGCCAGGGCCAGCGCGCTATGACGTGAGTCGACGCACGTCCAAATTCCGAGTGCTGAACGGAAATAAAACCCTGCCGGGGAAGCAGAGTTTTAAGCAGTAGCTAGCAGCCAGAACCTAGCAGCCCGTAGCTTATTTCCTCGCTGCAAAGGTGCGCGCTTTGTCCAGCATCTTCTGTGCCTGCTCGCGGTTGGGGCCATTCGGCTCTTTTGCCAGGTACACTTGCAGCTCCGTCATGGCGTCAGAGTAATGGTTGAGCGACAGCATGGCATGCGCCTTAACCAGGTGGATCACAGAATAGTCCTTGGGAGCAAGAGCCTGGGCCCGGTCAAGCTGCGCCAGAGCCTGTTCGTACCTGGCTTTACCCACCAGCGCCTTTCCCATTTCAAAGCAAGCCTGCCACGAGGCGGGCGCCAGGGTCTGGCCGCGCTCCAGAGAGCGAATGGCATCATCGAATCTGGATTCCATATTCTGGGCCGCGCCCATCACAATGTAAGCCAGCGCATGATTGCCATCGGCCTCAATTGCTTTTTGCAGATCGGCAAGGGCACCCGTAAGGTCGTGAGCTTCGAGCTTCAGAATGCCGCGCAGCGTAAAGGCATCCGCATAAGCGGGATAGATCGCCAAAGCGCTTTCCAGATGCTTTTGGGCCTCCTCAGGCTTTTGCTCCTGGGACAATTTGTTGGCCTTCTTGAATTCTTCGCGCGCCTTACCCGGCACCTTATATTGCGCCACGGAGATGCTGTTGCGGTCGTTGCCGTCGGTTGCCGTCGTCCGGACCGCCATGCGTATGCTCATGGAGCCCGGCACGTTGGTCATTTCAATGCGCTCGCGCGATTCCTCCAGCCCTGCGATCACTACCACCTCGTAAATACCTTTGGGCACGCGTGGAAATTCGAAGTCACCCGACACGTTGGTGTAGACCGAAGCTACAGCTATGCCACTGCTGCTTTCGCGCAACTCAACACGCACGTCTTTCAGTGGTTTATTATCAGCACTGAGCACGTTACCGCTCAGGGATGCGGGTTCGCTGCCCGGTCCCGGCGATTGCATCTGCCGCTGATAAAGAGGATATCCTTGGGCCAGCGAATAATAGCTGGTGAGGATTAAGACAAGAGCAAGGGCCGCGCGCCGGTAAAACATAGATTACAACCTGTGCTGCCTGGAGTTTGAAAGGAGAGGGATCGTTTCCAAATCAGGTGGCGGGGGGACCTGGTCTGGCTGCTAACCTCTGCTGGCACGCGTTTCTCAGCCGTGCTACCACATATGATGTTTTTTTTCAAGTTGAGTTGTACGTGTTTTGGAATTCGGCAACAGAAAAATATTGATTTTTGGAGCAACTCTGCCTTGCAGTGATTTCTTGATCGTGGAGCTAATCGTTGATCATTCATCCCGCAAAAAATATCTTGGGCGCAATTCGTCTGCCCGGCGACAAATCCATTTCGCACCGCTATGCCATGCTGGCGGCGCTGGCCCAGGGCACCACTCGCCTGGCGAATTTTTCGACCGGCGCGGACTGCGCCAGTACCCTTAGCTGCTTGCGACAGCTTGGCTGCACAATACGGAACGCAGAGGATGGCGCGATTGAGATTGAAGGCCGGGAACGGTTGCAGCATCCGGCTGAGAGCCTTGATTGCGGCAACTCCGGTTCCACCATACGCATGCTTTCCGGCTTTCTGGCCGGGCATGACTTCGAGTGCCATCTCCATGGCGATGAATCGCTTTCGCGGCGTCCCATGGGACGCGTCATGATGCCGTTGCGGCAAATGGGAGCTGAAATCGGCGGGGAAGCGGGCGACCGGCCACCGCTCAGGATACGTGGCGGTCGTCTCAAGAGTATTGAATATGTCACGCCCGTGGCGAGCGCCCAGGTGAAATCCGCTGTGCTGTTCGCCGGGCTCCTGGCCGAAGGCGAAACAGCGGTGGAAGAGCCACATCGCACCCGCGACCACTCGGAGCAGGCGCTGCGCGCGTTCGGAGCCGAGCTCTTGCGAAGCCGCAATCGCGTGGCGATTCGCGGAGGTCAGCAACTGCGGGCCATTCAAGCCGTGGTGCCGGGTGATATCTCGTCAGCGGCATTTTTCCTGTGCGCCGCCGCCCTCTTTCCGGATTCCAATCTGGTGATTGAAAACCTCCTGCTGAACCCGACCCGCGCCGCTTTGCTGGACGTGCTGACCGGCCTGGGCGCCCGCATCTCGGTGATCAACGTGGAAGACCATCACGGGGAACTGGTGGGGACGGTCAAGCTGGAGTACGGCCCACTGAAGGGCGCCACCATAGCCGGTGGGCAATCCGTGGCGCTGATTGATGAATTGCCGGTATTGGCCGCTCTGGCTCCTTATACCCGCGACGGCATTGAGATCCGCGATGCCAAAGAGCTGCGCGTAAAAGAATCAGACCGCATTGCCACAGTGGCTAAGAATCTTCGTGCCATGGGCGCCGCATGTGAAGAGCGCGAAGATGGGTTGCGCGTTTCAGGGAACCAGAAGCTGCATGGAGCGGAGATAGATTCGGCAGGCGACCACCGCATCGCCATGGCCTTCTCCGTGGCCGCCTTAGGGGCGGAGGGCGACAGCATGATCCGCGGAGCCGATGCCGCCCGAATTTCCTTCCCCGGTTTTTTTCAGATGCTGGAAGGAGTAGTTGAAAGATAGCACTCAGCAATCAGCAATCAGCATTCAGCCCCGTAACATCCGCATAGTGCCTCTAGTGCCCTCTGCGCCGTGCGGTGGGTAGCCTAGAGTCGACGCGGGGATTGACACACGTGTGGCTTCATGAGGTTAACGAGGTCCCATGGCGATATGGAAACCGTCATTGGCTTTTCCGCTATTTTCTCAGACATACGAGGCCGTTCGCGGAAGCTGCGATCATGTTACGGGGCTGACTGCTGAGTGCTGACTGCTACTAACAGACCAACTGCTCACGGGAAAGCTTCAGGCCGTCGAGATTGCCCAGGGCTGTGATCGCTATCTTGTCTGCCTGAAATAGCTGATTCGCCATCTCGGAGATTCCTTCGGCGGTGACGGATTCGATCTGGTCGATGGTTTCGTCCAGGCTGAAGAACCGCTCAAAGTATGCTTCCTGGCGGGCCAGGTTCGACATTCTTGAGGTGCTCGATTCCAGGCTCAACATCAAGCTGCCCTTTAACTGGTCCTTGGCGCGGCGCAGCTCCTCTGGAGGGATGGGATTGTCCTTCAGCTGGCGAAATTCCGCCAGCACCGAATCAACGACGCTACGGGTGGATTCCACTGATGTTCCGGCACAGACCGTCATGCAGCCGGTGTCGCGATATGGGTTCAAATCGCTGTAGATCGCATAGGCGAGCCCCTGCTCTTCCCGGATCTTCTGAAACAGGCGCGAACTCATGCCTCCACCGAGCACCGTATTCAGAACGTAAGAGACATATCTCTTCTCATGGGAGATGGAATGGGAAGGCACTCCAATGCAGAGCTGGACCTGCTCCAGCGATTTCTTGTTTCGCGTGATGACACGCGGGGTAATCTTAGGCGCCGGTCCATGAAAGCCATTGGGCACCTCGTTGAGGCCGGCAAAGCGGGACTTGATCAACTCCACAAAGCGGCGGTGATTCAAGTTCCCGGCCGCGGAGATGATCATATTGTTGGGCGCAAAGCGCTGGCGATAGAAATTGAACAACTTCTCCTGCTCAAAAGAGCGCACCGTCTCCTTGGTCCCCAAAATGGGCTTGCCCAGCGGATGGTCCTTCCAGAAATTCTGCGTAAAGATCTCGTGGAGAAGATAATCGGGATTATCTTCATCCATCTTGATCTCTTCCAGGATCACGCCTTTTTCGCGGGTGATGTCCTTCGGATCAAAAACTGGATTCAGCACCAGGTCGCTGAGGATATCAATGGCAATGGGCACATGCTCATCCAAAACCTTGATGTTGAAGCAGATGGTTTCTTTTCCGGTAAAAGCATCCATGTTGCCGCCAATGGAATCAACCTGGCGGGCTATCTGCTGAGCGGATCGGGTTGTGGTTCCCTTAAATACCATGTGCTCAACAAAATGCGATATGCCGTTTACGTCCGGAGCTTCATCGCGTGAACCGGTCTTCATCCAAATGCCAATGGAGATAGAACGGATGTGGGACATCTCTTCGCTGAGGACGGTCAGTCCATTAGGCAGGACTTCCCGCTGTATGTTTCGGGTTTCATTTAGTACGCGTTTTTGGGCGACGGTTTGCATCATTGGTGTCACTTACGATTCTCACACATGCAGCACACCCGCCAGATAAAAATATGTATCTTATAATCAACAACTTGCAGATATTCTACCTTTTAGACGGGACCGGGGCGGGCTGGTTGTAGAATTTAATCTTGGTAATTAGATGCGTGGCTGAGATGCTGGATTCCGGACTATTAGGCCTTGATTTTCAAGAACTTACGGCTATTGTGCAAAGGCACGGCCAGCCCGAATACCGGGCCCGGCAGCTTTATCAGGCGATTTATCCACAGCGGGTCAAAACCCTGGATGCCATTTCCACCCTGCCCAAAAACTTTCTGGCAGCACTGCAAGAAGAAGGTTTAGAGGTACGCCAGCCCAGAATCGAAAAAAGTTTTCAATCGCTGGATGGGACAATCCGCTATTTGATTGCCATGACAGACGGGCAGACGGTCGAGACAGTCTGGATGCCGGAAGGCGATGGTGGCGAAGCTGGCGATGGTAGCGAGGCCGGTGACACCGAATGGCAGCGCGCCACCATCTGCGTCTCCAGCCAGGTGGGCTGTGCCGTGAATTGCCAGTTTTGCCTGACCGCGCTTTTAGGAGTTAAACGTAATCTTCAGGCCGGCGAGATTGTTGGCCAGGTCATGGCCGTGCTCAACGATCGCGCGGTTGATCTGGAGCGGCATAGGATCAACATCGTCTTCATGGGGATGGGGGAGCCATTCCTGAATTACCCGAATTTCATGAAGGCCGTCCGGTTGCTGGTGGAAGGCGTGGGTTTTCCGGAGTCGCGGATGACGGTTTCCACCTCCGGAATCGTTCCCCGGATTTATGATTTTGGGGACGAGCCGGTCCGTCCCAAGCTGGCCATTTCACTCAATGCCTCCAACGATGAGGTCCGTACCCGCATCATGCCCATCAACAAAAAGTGGGACCTCGCATTGCTCATGCAGGCGGCACGAGAGTTTCCTTTACGGAACCGGGAGCGGGTGACCTTCGAGTATGTAGTTCTGAATGGCGTCAACGACGAGCCCGCTCACGCGCGGGAGGTAATCGAACTGGTGCGGGGCATCCGCTGCAAAGTGAACTTGATCGCCCTCAATCCCGGCCCCGGTATCCCCTTCGAAACGCCTGAAGATCAAAAGGTGCTCAAATTTCAAAGCTTGCTAGTCCGCGCCGGCATCCCTGCTTTCATTCGCCGACCCCGAGGCCGGGACATCTACGCCGCCTGTGGACAACTCAAGAGGACAGTAGCGTGAAAGCACTCAGCATTCAGCCGGAAAGCAAATAGCAAATAGCAATTAGCAATTAGCCAAAGGGGAGGTGCCGGTTCTCTGCCGGAATCTCTTTCTGGGACAAGTGAATGTTCAGGGGCTGAGTGCTGAATGCTGAATGCTGAGTGCTCCATGCTGAGTGCTCCATGCTGAGTGCTCCATGCTGAGTGCTCCCAACCGTGGTTGTCCGCATCTGAGCTAGACAAGGAGGAAAGAATGCCTGAAAAGACCCTGTCCGGAATCAAAGTTGCTATCCTCACCACAGATGGCGTAGAGCAAATAGAGTTGCTGGAACCGAAGAGAACCCTTGAAGAAGCCGGTGCCAGTGTATTGGTGATTTCGCCCAAAGGCGGCAAAGTCCAAGGGTTCAAACATCATGACAAAGCGGACCAGATCCCGGTGGATATGGAATTCAGCAGAGCCGATCCTCAGAATTTTGATGCGGTGTTGCTGCCCGGCGGCGTGTTGAATGCGGACGACTTGCGTATGGAGAGAAAAGCGCAAGAGTTTGTTCGCAAGACTGACCAGCAGGGAAAACCCATTGCCGTGATCTGCCATGGGCCCTGGCTGCTGGTTTCCGCCGGACTCGTGAAGGGTCGTAAACTCACAAGCTGGTTCACCCTGCAGGATGATATCCGCAATGCCGGCGGCGAGTGGGAAGACAGGGAAGTGTTGCGTGACAAGAACTGGGTCAGCAGCCGCAAGCCCGATGACATTCCGGCTTTCAATCGCGAAGTGATTCGTCTGTTCGCGGAAGCCAAACAGAAGAGCAAGCGCGTGGCATGAAGCCAAAGTAATAAGCACTCCGCGCATCCAGCGCTGATGGGAGACAAGATTTGTGTCAGGGCAGAGCCTGTCCTTGAGGCGGGCTTGTGAGCCGAAGGCCTGTCCTAGAGGTGAGCATAGCGAGCCGAAGGGAAAAAATTTACTCCTGCCGCGAACATCTGAAGAAATTGGGCTTTATTGACGGCTGCATAAAAAAGTCCCCTCTGGTCCAAATGATCGAAGAGCATAACGAAAGTCGCCAAAGGCGACGACCGATAAATAGCCCGCCGTTTCAATGGCGGGAACGATAGCGACGGCGAGCAGAGTCCCCGCAGGGGACAGCTAAATTTTTGCCAGCCATTATTCATTATTAGTGCAGCCTTCAATAGTCACTGCTGCATTTTGTAACAGGGCTACATCAATTCTGAAACCGCTCTAAAGCCTTCCTCCATAGGACCTATCTCGAATTTATTCCAATTTTGGGAAATATTTTTCAATTCCTAAGAAATTTCTCAGTGTAAGAAGCAGCTAAAGGTTAAGTTTTATTTTTTTGTGCTTTTCTGCATTGACATAAAATTCATCTTCCGTTAACGTCTCTCGGCTCCTTCTTGGCGGATTTCTAGTGCACAAGAAGACTTACTCTAAAACTGCCGTCCTGCCTTACTGCCGTGGCCTTTCTTACAGGTAACTCTTCCGGGCTCCCTGGGTGCGGTCAGATCCATTTCAAAATTTAAAAAATCATCTTTGCGCCGCCAGGATACTGGTGCGTAAATACGGAGGATTTACTTATGAGTGCGTTGGGTTTTCTTAGAAGTTCAATGCTGGCGTTGGCTGTGTTCATACTTGCCGGTGTGTCATTTGCCCAAACTGATCCAGGACCGCGCGGAGGCGCAGCAGGCGCCGGTGGCCACCTGAACGGTCTAAATGCCAATGAAACCGCCTTCTTTAACGGCGCTCTTGCCCGCTTTAAAGAAGTCGATTCGGTTTCGGGCGCCATAGTAAACGAAAACGGCGTCGGCCTTGGACCACGCTTTAACGGCAATAGCTGTGCTCAGTGCCATGTGCAACCGGCCGTGGGCGGCAGCAGCCCTATCAGTGTCAATCCGCAGGTCGCCTTGGCGACCTTGGATGGCGCTACCAATACTGTGTACCCTTTCATTCACTCGCCCGGACCGATCCGTGAGATCCGTCTCATCAATGTTCCCGGCACAAACACTCCGGATGGCGGAGTGCATGACGTGTACACCATCAAAGGCCGCAGCGATGCGCCCGGTTGCGCCGCCGCCCAGGAAGATCTTCAGGGACAGAACCTGGCCGGCAATGCCATCGCGCGTATTCCTACTCCGGTTTTCGGGGCTGGTTTGGTGGAACTGACCTCAGACACCACTTTGCTGGCCGACGCCAATAACCCAAACAACGTCAACTTCGGCATCTCGCCGCAGTTCAACCGTAGCGGCAATGATGGCACCATCACCCGTTTTGGCTGGAAGGCCCAGAACAAGTCGCTGGTGATTTTTGCCGGTGAGGCCTACAACGTGGAGCAAGGCGTGAGCAACGAAGTGTTTCCCCAGGAGCGCGACGAAACTGCCGCCTGCCAGTTCAATGCGCTGCCGGAAGACACCACGAATCTGACCAACTCCTTCAACAGCGGCAGTCTGGCTTCGGATTTCTCTTCTGACACCGTAAACTTTGCCGCCTTCATGCGGCTCACCGCGCCCCCCACTCCGGCGGCCCCCACACCCTCCATCACGAATGGGCAGAACACCTTTATCTCCATTGGCTGCGCCCTGTGCCACGTGCAGAACCACAAGACCGTTGCCAAAGCCAATTTCACTGGACAGAGCAACGTGACCTACAGTCCTTGGAGTGATTTCGCAACTCATAATATGGGCACCGGGCTGTTCGATGGCGTGACCCAGGGAAATGCCGGGACCCAGCACTTCCGTAGCGCGCCGTTGTGGGGAGTGGGCCAGCGTTCGTTCTTTCTGCATGACGGACGCACCAACAACTTGCTGACGGCCATTCAAGACCATGCCTCCTCTGGATCGGAAGCCAACACGGCCATCAACAACTTCAACCTGTTGTCGGCCAGCCAGCAGCAGGACATCGTGAACTTCCTGCGTTCACTGTAAGCCATCACTGAACTCTTCTGCACCGCGGATGCTTCGTCATCCGCGGTTTTTTTTCTTTGAGCATGCGGATTGCCGGCCGATTGAAAATTACTAGGTTCACCTATATCACGGGGCCTGGCTTCCTACTCTATTGAGTCGGAGATATTTCTTCCGAGTAAGAACCATCCACGGGTCTGTCTTTATCTTTAACAGAGCCCTGATTTCGATTTCAGGAAGTCCCGGGGACTACCTGTCGACCGAGATTCGGGCCTGGCAGTTGGAAAACGCAGCATTTTGTTTAAGACGCACAGCTTTTCACGATGAGCCTGGCATAAGCGAACTCTCCATCCAGAGTTCCCCCTATTACTTCAAAATTGAGGAAGAGGTTCTATGCCGAATAAAAAGGACATCGATAATGCCCGGAAAAACCGTCTTGAGATGATTGCGGCCGGGGTGACCCGGCGTGATCTTTTCAAGATGGGCCTGCTTACCAGCGCAGGCTACCTTGTAGCAAAAAAAGGCCTGAGTTCCCGGGCTTGGGGTCTTAATCCCGGCGGCAGTGGCGGAGGCGGTGGAGCGGCAAGTCCCCCTACCCGTGCATTTGTTGAGCCGTTAAGGACCCTGACTGTAAAACAGCCAGTGGCATCACTGAATCCGGCGCCCACCATCCAGCCAAACACTGCAGCCGGCGAAGGGCGCACCATCGCCCATCAGGCCTTCACTAAATTTCCGCCGCAGAAGTTCTACCAGATCACTCAGTCTCAGATTTCAGCCACTGTCTCCCCGGATCTGCCCACGCAGACTTTCTGGGGATTTGACGGCGAAGTGCCGGGACCGGTTTACCACGCTAAATACGGCGAGCCGATTCTGGTGCGCAACGTCAACAATCTGCCTGCCAATAATGGCGGGTTTGGCAACAACACCGTCAGCACGCACCTGCACAACGGACATACACCATCGGAGAGCGATGGCTTCCCCTGCTTCTTCTTCAACTCGGGGCAGTTCTATG
>Ga0210400_10002781_pt1 | contig 15840 bp, 13 predicted proteins | sample IncBWH26MmetaG_FD_155456 | JGI IMG/M metagenome (GOLD analysis project Ga0210400, IMG submission 155456) | Forest soil microbial communities from Barre Woods Harvard Forest LTER site, Petersham, Massachusetts, United States - Inc-BW-H-26-M | ecosystem: Environmental > Terrestrial > Soil >... | reverse complement strand
CGCCTTCTGCGCGTCGTACTTCTGGCGCGCGGCGGGATCCTTCAGCGGAAGCGGACCGTCCCCGAAGCTGGTGTTGGAGAAGAAAGCCTGCAGGCGATAGTAGTCCTTTTGCAGGATCGGATCGAACTTGTGGTTGTGGCAGCGCGCGCACCCGAAGGTGAGGCCGAGGAAAGCCTCGCCGGTCGCGACGGTCATGTCGTCGAGCGTTTCCTGCCGGCGGGTGAACAGCGCGGCGGCATTGGTCTCATCGATCCAATGGCGATTGAAGCCCATGGCGACCAGTGCATCGGGATCGCCAGGGTACAATTCGTCGCCCGCTACTTGCTCGCGGATAAACTGGTCGTAGGGCTTATCAGTATTGAAGGCGTCGATCACGTAGTCGCGGTAGCGCCAGATGTTAGGACGCGTCTCATCCGCTTTGAAGCCGTTGCTGTCGGCGTAGCGCGCGACGTCCAGCCAGTGGCGCGCCCAGCGCTCGCCGTACGCGGGCGAGGCGAGCAGGCGGTCGACTACCTTCTCCCAGGCGTTGGGCGACTTGTCGCTGAGGAACTGCTGGATCTCTTCCTGCGTAGGCGGCAGCCCGGTCATGTCGATGGTGGCGCGCCGCAGAAGGGTGAGCCGGTCGGCGGGCGGGTTGGGCTGGAGGCCGGCCTCTTCGAGCTTCGCCACCACGAACGAGTCGATCGGAGTCTTGGCCCACTGCTGGTTCTTGACGCTGGGAACGGGTGATTTCTCCACTGCTTGAAACGCCCAGAAGCTGCGCTGCGCGGGAGTGAAGGCATCGGATTCGGCAGTGTAGACGATCCCCGCCGTGAGGGCTAATCCAACGAGCGCGCTTACTGCATGACGAGTCCAGTGACGCGTTACGTGGCGCATGGGGCCTCCTGATTTACCGGCCAAAATTATATCACGTCGCTGGCTGCAAGTACATGAGGGGTCTAGTGTTTGTAGCGCTGAGCGGGTGTTTGACACTAAGCTATCGTGCCGCCCGCGAGTGCGCTCGAATCAGGTCGAGCGCACCTGTAAGGCTTAGAACGTAAAGCGAGCGATCAGCGTGCCATTCCGGGGAAGTGTGTATAACTGTCCCACGACCGCATTCTGCGTGTAGGTGGGCGCTTGGTTGGGTCCCGAAACCGTCAGGTTGATGACGCCGAAACCGGCTGCATACTGGCCTTGCTTATTTTGGCTGGGTGCCGACCCCGGGGCCGTTGTGATTGGGTTGCCGATTTGAGTACGGTTGAAGATGTTCGTGAACTCGGCGCGGATTTCGAGGCCAAACCGGTTCTCCTTGAAGCGGAAAGTTCGTCCAAAGTTCGCGCTCTCTGACGGACGGCGGGCCGATCGGAAGTCGCCATACATGGTTCCCGTTGCTGGGCCAAAGGTTCCGTTGGGCGGGTTGACCCAGGCAGCCGGATTCAAAACCAGATCCTGATATGGATTAATGCAGCCGCAGTTCAGGTCCTTGAGAAACAGGGGCTGGCCCGGAACCCGGAACTGTTCGCTGCCTCCGATGAAGTTAGTGGTGGTCGCCGCCGGCGGAGTTAACGGCAAACCGCTGCCGTATTGCACGAACGCTCCGATCTTCCAATCCTTCACCGCAGTCGCGAGCATCTTGTTGTTGAACCGGCTTTGCGTAACGTACAGGATGTTGGCATTCAGCAGGAATGGCTGATCGGTGGGTTCCAGCGACTTGTTCGACGGCACAAACAGGTTGGGCCGGATTTCCGTCAGCGCCTTAGACCAGGTGAACGTGCCGTTGACCTGCAAGCCATGCGACATTCGCTTGGTCGCCTTCACCTGGAGGGAGTCGTACCAAGTCTTGCCGGTAGGCGAGTTTTGCACGGTAATGGTGCTGAATTGCGGGAAAGGCCGCAGAGCGTTCAGCAGCGTGTTGCTGGTGGAATAACCGGAATACGGCAGGCCGTTTCCTATCTTGGCGATGACTGCCGCGCTAGCCAGGGTGCTGCCGAGCAGCAGGTTGTCGCTCGCGTTGCTGTAGGGCGACAGTCCATAAGCCGCGAACGTTCCCGGCCCGACCTGATTGAGGTATCCGAGCGGACCACCGGGCCACCACACTCCGCGATTCGCCACGTACGATGCTTCGATCACAAAATCTCGTGTAATCTCGCGCTGTACGCCGATGCTCCACTGATTTTGGCGCGCGGGGCGGGCGGCGCTGGGATCGAGAAGTGAGAGGAAACCACTGGTGGTTGCGCCCGGGAGAGGCGTCTGGCTGACGCTGAAATTTGGCCACACCGGCTGCGGGATTGTGCCCGAAGCGTTGAGTGGTGCAAAGGCGCTGACGCCGGTCGGAGTATTGGTCAATTGCGCTGTGTTTTGCAGGCTGATATCCGGAGGGACTGCGTACGCGAGGCCCCAGCCACCGCGAAAGACAGTTTTGGAATCGATCTGGTAAGCCACACCGAGCCGGGGGCCAATCGCGTAGGGATAGGCGGAAACGAACTTGCATCCGCAGGTAGCCTCGAAAATCGGCGCGCCGATGCGTCCGCCCGCGGCAGGATTCGGGATCAATCCGAGATTCGCGGAGCGGCCGTATTCTTCGCTGGCAGGGGTCCCATAGTCCCAGCGCAGGCCGTAATCGAGAGTCAGTTTGCGGGTAACCTTCCACGAATCCTGAACGAACAGCGCCCACTGCGACTTGAACATACGGGCGTCCACGGGTGCATATTGGGTGGCGGAGACCACGTCGCCCAGAAGGAAATTGGCGTACGGGAAGCCGACAGTATTGGCGCCCAGGACCAGAGAGGCGGGAATGCCCGTGGCTCCAGAGTTGGTGACTGCGTTTGCCGGGCTCAACGTCGCGAAGTTCAGACCCACTCCTGTGGGAGGAGCGGTGATCTGCGCTTGCCACCAGGCTTCCGCGCCGGCTTTATACGTATGGTTGCCCCGGACCCAGGTCAGATTCGCGTTGGCTGAAGGACGCTCGGTGTGCGTATGCGTATGCGCCAGAGCATTGCCTAACTGTTGCATGCCGCCCAGCGCCTGCGGACTCTGCACACTTCCGGTGACGATGGTGGGGAAATTGAATGCGCCCTCGCAACCCTGAAGTTGCAACATGCCCAGGCAGTCGACGGTTTTTCCGCTTTCGGTATACGGACCGTCATCGTAGAAGTAGATCATCGAGTATCCGGCGCCGAAGTGCGCCAGGATCGTAGGCGTGACGGAGTAGTCGTAGTTGATCCGGTACGTCGGCCCGCCGATGGGGATGGAACCGCGCGCGCCCGTGAGCAAATCTGGTAGTCCGTCCGCGTTGCCGTTGGGAAGAGTGAACTGCGCCTGCGTGTCGGTGTGATGGAAATAGAAGGACAGCTTCTGCTTCGACCCGATGGATTGATCCACCTTGATGGAAGGAATGGCTGTGATGCGCTGTCCCAGGTTGTTGCCGGCGTAATTGCTGAACAGGTTGCTGTTCGTCGGGGCTGGAAGGAAGCTTTGGATGGCCTTCGCGACCGAACTGAATGACGTCGGGGGAATCATATTATTCAGGAACGGAAGTGCGACCCCTACGCCGCCCACAGTCGTACGAGTTCCGGGATCGTAGATCGTATTGGCGAAAATCGGGTTTCCAAGAGCGTCGGTGCCAAGCGATGTGGCGGGAACTCCCAAGGATCTGTTGAATCCGGCTCCTCCGTTGGGGGAGATCGCGGAGAAGTCGCCCAGCCGATATGCCGCGGCTGGAACCGTATCGGTGGGGAACGTCAGCGCCTGGGCCTCCTTAAATCGCTCATAGGAGTAGAAGAAGAAGGTCCGGTTCTTTCCGTTGTAGACCTTGGGGATGATAAACGGACCGCCAAACGTGCCGCCCCAGTCGTTGCGTCGATTTCTCGGCCGGAACTTGCCGCCTTCCGGAGTAAACGAAAAGGGAACAGCGGCGTTCAAATCCTCGTTGACGAAGTACTCGAAGGCGCCCCCATGAAATTCGTTCGTGCCCGACTTCATGGTGATGTTAAAGAGACCGCCGCCCGCCTGTCCGAATTCGGCGGCGTAGTTGCTGGTTTGTATCGCCATTTCCTGAATCGCGTCCGCGTTGGGCATGTTCTGCATAATCGCGAAGGCTACGGTGTGGTTGGTATTGTCCAGCCCTTCAATGCGATAACCGGCGGTATTGGTGGGCGCCCCGTTCACGATCATCGCGAAGTTCGCGAAGTAGCTTACGCCGGGAAGGAAAACGGCAGCGTTATACGGATTGCGAATGCCATTGCTTCCCGCGTTTTGGGTGCCGATTCCGAGGGCCGGCAAGTCGTTCAACTGGGAAATCGTGATGTTGTGAGATACGTCGCCCGTTTCGGTTTTGAGCAAAGTTCCTTCTGCGCTTACTGTCACCGACTCGCTGGCCGATCCGATTTCGACGGTCAGGTCCATGGGCAAAGTCTGGCCGGCGTCCACCGTGAGGCCGGATCGAATCAGTTTCTTGAATCCCGGAGCCGACACCGTGACGCTATACGGTCCCGGGGGCAGACGGAGAACCGTGTAAGCGCCCGTGTCCGTAGTTACGGTCGGATAGGGGACGTTGGTGTCCGTGTTTCTGACGTCAATCGGAGCGTTGGCGACAGCAGCGCCAGCCGGATCGGTAACCGTTCCCGTGATCGTGCCAGTGCCTGCCTGGCCGAATACCACAACGGAGAGCATCCCACAACAGAGCAGGAGAGCGAGTGTGCGCATGGACAAACCTCGCTGATGATGCTACTGCCCGGCCCGGCACCAAGTCAAGGGCAGACTTACGTTTTAGATGTTCGAGTGGCCGCTTAAGAGGGCGTCAGAACACTTTTCTCACGCGCCGGCACCGCCGGTGTGCCTGGTTCGACCATGGGAAGCCACAGTTCGAACCAGAACGTGGAACCTTTGCCAGGGACGCTTTTTAGCCCCAAATTGCCCCCCATGAGTTGGACTAATTCCTTGCTGATGGCGAGTCCCAGCCCAGTACCTCCGAAACGGCGAGTAATGGAGGCGTCGGCCTGGGTAAACTTCCGGAAAAGCTGTTGCTGCACGTCTTCCGAGATGCCGATGCCGGTATCCTCCACTTCGAATCGGATGCGGGCTTTCCCGGAGCCCGATTCAGGGCAATGAATCCCCAGCATGACCTTCCCTTGCGACGTGAACTTGACCGCGTTGCCCGCCAGATTGAGGAGCACCTGCCGGAGGCGGCCCTCGTCGCCCACCAGCGTCTTGGGATTCAATGGCGACCAGCGTAGAGCCAGCTCGATGTTCTTCTCCGCCGCCTGCGGCTTGAGCAGGTCGATCACGTTGGTGGCCACGGTTCCCAGGTCAAACGGCCGGACCTCGACATGCATCCGCCCTGCTTCGATTTTGGAGAAATCGAGGACGTCATTGAGTACGCGCAACAGGGATTCAGCTGAACTATGGGCAGTGTCGGCGAACTCCCGCTGTTCTTCGTCGAGATCGCCGCCCAGCAGCAGGCTGAGCATCCCCAATACTCCGTTCATCGGCGTGCGAATCTCGTGGCTCATGTTCGCCAGGAACTCCGATTTGGCGCGATTAGCGGCATCGGCCGCATGCAGAGCCTTGGCCAGCTCGCGGGTGCGTTCCTCAGCTAAGGCGGAGGCGCGCTGTCCGGTGGATTGGAGATTTACCACCAGTCCCGCCAGCAGAAGCGATAACAATGCGGTGCATCCCGCCGCCCATGCGGACGGAGTTTTGCTCAAGTACGGGAACTTGGGCTTCCGGTTCCAACTCAGCGTCCAGGTGCTTCCCGCTAGGTCCACTTTTGTGGAGCGCTCGCTCTTATCCGATCCATCCGATGCGAACATCAGGTAGCCCGCCGGCGGGCCGTTGTCGTAGACACGCACGGAAACGATGTCGCGAGCTTCCTCCAGGGCGGATTGGAAGAAAGCGTCCGCCGTGAATGCCAGAGCGGTCCACCCCATGAACGCGCCGCGGTGATTCGCCGCTGAAACGTCCTCACGATAAACCGGAACGAACAGCATCAGGCCGTTTTGAGAAGGCGGCCGCGCGTGAAACGTGACCGCTCTGGTAATGGCCGCCTTGCCGGAATCCCGGGCTCGTTCCGCGGCCTCTTTCCGGCGGGGCTCGCTGGCCTGGTCTACCCCGAGAATCATGGCAGCCATACGCGGCGGCTCGGCGTAGGTCGTAACGAAGTGATCGGCGTTCGGATCGGTGGAGTCGGGCGCGCCCGGCAGAGGCCGGACGCGAAAATCGGGCGAACCGTCGCGCCGGCGTTCCGCGATGAAGTTCTCGATCTGTGATTGCGGCACCTCACGGATGAATTCGACTGCGGTAGTGCCCGGATAGCGATCCAGGAAGCCAAGGCGGTCTATATAGCCGTGCCAATTCGGGGATGCGAACTGCGCGGAGGCGCCCAGATAGCCGGCCGCTCCACGCAAAGCGTCCTCATAAGTTGCCAGGCGGGCCTGCATCCGGCTCTCTACCGAGTTCACCACTTGGTCAAAGCGAGCTTCGTCGTACCCTACCCGATCCCGGTCGAGAGAGCCGTACAGCCATCCGCTCAACACCCATCCCGCCACCAGGACGCTCCCAGGCATCAACAGGCTGCCGGAGGTCCGGAACGCCCCGACGGCGAGACCCGTCAGCGATACGGCTGCTAGAAACAGGTTCAGGTTCTGAAGGTTTTCCCGGACCGTGCCGCCGGCAAATGCTCCCACGCCGATATGGGTGGCCCACACCGCGGCAGACGCGATCACCAGTGCGCCAATGCGGGCCGCCGGAGGTCCGGCCCAGGCCGCCGAAAGCAGGATCAACAGGAAGACCGAGAAGAGCAGATAGGAAGCCTCGGGACGGAAAAAAACGAAATAACAGGCGGCTACCACGGCGACTGTCAGCAGGAACGTTTTGGCGATCGCTTTCCGATCGCCGAACGGCGCGAAGCCGGCGAGCCCCTTGCCAAGTCCGAGCAGGACCGGAGAGACAATGAGCACGCCGAGCGCATCCCCAATCCACCAGCGGTTCCAAACCAGTTCCCACTGGCTGGCCGGGAAGGTGCCGGCCAGAATCAGGATCGCCGTGCCTACGGCGGCGGGCACCAGCGGCGACAACAATGCGGTTCCCGCAATTGCAGCCACCTCCTCGAAATGTCCCAAAAACTTTCTCTTCTTCGAGATCGCAGTGAATAGCCACACACCCGCCAAAGCGCGAAGAACGTTGGCGACGGACATCCCCAGCGCGGGCGCCAGCGCTACGGACCGCCCGGAGATGGTCACGAACATGGCGGCCAACAGCACCGGCCAGAAGCGGGTTCCGAACACCAGCAACACCACCAGGTCCAGTCCCGCGGCGGGCCACACGGGCGTCAGGGTCGCGCCTGAAAGTAATAACCAGCCCAGTTGCGACAAGGCGAGGTGTATGAAAAACAGAGGAATGGCTACGGTGGCGTAGGGGAGGTTTCGAAGAGTCGAACCACTAAAGAGGCCACTCTCGTCATGCCACAGCAGTCTGCGAATCAACGCGTTCTTGTTTCGTTCTTCGATCGGCGGCGACGTGGCCATAGTTTGATCTTGTAACGGTTTCTCGTGACGAAAGATTCAGCGTTTCCGGGACCTTGACGGTCTTATTCACTCTTTCGGCCGATTCGCGGGAATAGAACAACTAGTTAATGTGCTTACGTACTGTTTTTGTCTGGTACCAAGGCTAAGGTAATCAACCTACGCCACAGGTGGGGGCTGGGGCGGCCGATTCGGACTGGGCGGGACGGAGGGATGCCCCGAACGGATAACGTTCATCGCGGCCCCGATCATGCTCGCAACATCGGTCAAGTTTGCTGGCACGATCAGCGTATTCCCCTGCTTGGCCAGGTTCCCGAACTGGTTGATGTACTGCTCGGCGACCCGGAGCTGCACGGCTTCGAACCCGCCGGGCGCAAGGATGGCTTCGGCCACCTGGCGGATGCCCGATCCGGTGGCGGCGGCGACGGTCAGGATGGCCGAGCCCTGGCCTTCGGCTTCATTGATCTGCTGTTGCTTGCGAGCCTCGGACGCCTTAATGACCTGTTGCTTCTCGCCTTCCGCCTTATTGATGGCGGCGTCGCGGACGCCCTCGGACGTTAAAACGATGGCGCGCTTCTCGCGTTCGGCACGCATCTGCTTTTCCATCGCGGCCAGGATATCTTGCGGCGGCGTGATGTTCTTGATCTCGTATCGCAGCACCTTTACACCCCAGGCTTCCGAAGCCTTATCGACCTCGTTTACTACCTGCGTGTTGATGGTGGCCCGTTCCTCGAAGGTCTTATCCAGATCGATTTTGCCGATCTCGCTGCGCAGTGTGGTCTGGCACAGCTGGACAATCGCGAAACGATAATCGGTGATTCCGTAGGACGCGCGTTCCGGGTTCAGCACCTTCAGATACAGGACTCCGTCCACGCCCACTTGAACGTTGTCCCGGGTGATACAAACCTGCTCGGGAATGTCGTAAGTCTGTTCTTTAAGGGAGTGCCGGTAACGGATCACATCCACGAACGGCGTTAGCACGTGGAATCCCGCGCCCAGGGTTCCGCTATAGGTTCCCAGGCGCTCCACGACGAACGCGTTCTGCTGGGGAACCACCACGGCTGTTTTCACCAGCACGATGATGATCAGGAACGCGAGAACCGCGACGACAATAATCAGCGGATCCATTCAAGTCTCCCTTATGTATAACGTCAGCCCTTCCACGCGCTCCACCTTGGGCCGTCCGGAGCGCTGGATCGCCTGTGTGCCTGCATTGCAGGCGGTCCACGAGGCGCCGCGCAGCTCGACTTTGCCGATCGCTCCGGGCGCAATGTCCTCGAGCGCGAGCGCGGTTTCGCCGATCAGCGAATCCACGTGGTGGCCATGCTTTCCGCTCAGCTTGAATTTCTCCATCAGCGGCTTGCGGAAAAATGCCAGCGAGACCGCCGAAAAAATAGAGAACAGCAGCCAGGGAACCCATGCCGGCAAATCCGGAGCCAGCCACGCCACCAGTCCGGCGAGCAAGGCGGAGATGCCCAGGAACATGAAATAGAAGATGCCCGGCGTGATCATTTCGCACGCCAGCAACACCAGCCCGAGGACCATCCACATCCACCAAGTCAGCATTTTGGTTTGGGTTCCGCCCGACGGAGCTATTGTGTCACAACGCATATCGCAACGCGCATCAGCCTGTACGATAATGAGTTCTTCATTCACTTTTTGAGCACGGGCGGGAGGGCAGCAATGCAAGATTGGGGATACGCGCAGTCGCAGCCGAGTGAGCAACTGGCACGCGTCCATCATTTTTCGATGAAGAAGGTCGAGCCGGGGCGGGAGATCGAGATGATCATCACGGTGAAGGAATTCTTCACGCCCAAGGATCCCGCGCTGCTGTTCTTCGCGGAAGCGGACAAACAGACCAACCAGAACGTCGCTCCGTTTACTCCTTGCGGCTGGGGCAAGACGCTGATGGAAGCCTTGGAAGAATGCGTCCGGGCGGTCAACCGATTCCCGTATCAGGGATAGGACGGATTTGGGACAGTCAGTTCTCCGAGGGCCTCTCCACGTGATCGATGACCAGAATTTCGACAGGGCCTTTAGCCGATTCGAGTTTTAGCCCGAGCTGCTCCTGCATCGCGGTAAAGATGTCTGGTCCGAGATCAGCCGCTGCGGCGCCCTCGGCGGGACGAGGCCCCGGCACATCAGGGGACGGAACAGTCGGTCTATCCGGGGTGAAGGTGAGCTGGAGATCAAACTCACCGGTGATTCCGGTCTTATCATTAACCGTGCGGCTAAGCCTCGAAGAAAGGAAATTGGCCAAGTTCGCCATGGTCGTGCCTGACCCCTGAAGCCGGCCACTTGCCATTGAACCCCCAATCAACCCGCAGTACTTGCCGGGCGCAACAGCGAAATCGCCAGCTTCACGCTGAACGCAGTTCGGTGGCCGCAACTTCGGGCCTCCCTTCGCCACGGTCAGCTCATAGACAGGAAGCTCTTTCGTCTCACGGTGGATCGTCAGGTTGAACCGGTCACGGAGCAGCGTCTGCAGCCTCCGATATTGCAGAGTTACGTACTCCTGGTTGAAGGAAGGAGCGCCCTCGGCCTTGGCATCAATGTTATATCGCTCGGAATCGATCCAACCCGGACCTCCCGTGACCTGGAAATCGTGGACCCGGTAGGCAAAGACGACGAGCTCTCTCACAGTCATTCTTTCGAGGTGACAGGCTGGAACACAAGTGAAGATTCCGCCGGGTTCGCCGCTGACGTCGCGCTTGATCGACGCTACGTCGAACGCCGGCTGCGCCTCCTGCGGCGCGGCATATAGCGAAACGATTGCGGTTGCGCCGGCCGCAAGCGCCAGCAGGATATGCGGGATCGCAGGCGAGGGGGGCAGGAATTCCTTCGGGCCGTCCTTCATACTCGGAATCCAGTATATCGGAATCCGAGTATGTTGGGAAATCGCACTTGCCTTCGGCCGTCATCGGCTGCCGAAGCCCGCTAACTAAACGCTAGAATCAGGTTGTCGGGATGTCATCTACCATTGCGTGGGGACGCAGCTTGCGCGCCCTGCGATCTCGCAACTACCGGCTATTTTTCGCGGGCCAGAGTGTTTCCCTCATCGGCACCTGGATGACCCGGCTCGCCATGAGTTGGATCGTCTACCAGCTCACCGATTCCGCCTTCCTTCTGGGACTCACCAGCTTCGTGGGCCAGATTCCGGCGTTCTTCGTCGCGCCCATCGCCGGCGTCTGGCTGGACCGCTGGAACCGCCATCGCGTCCTGGTGATCACGCAGGTTCTGGCGATGATCCAGTCGCTGGCCCTGGCGGCGTTGGCATTCAGCGGGTACATCAATCTGTGGTGGGTAATCGGACTGGCGCTGTGTCAGGGATTGATCAACGCCTTCGACATGCCCGCGCGGCAGGCCTTCGTGATCGAGATGATCGAGGAGCGCGCCGACCTGGGAAATGCGATTGCCCTGAACTCCTCCATGGTGAACGGAGCCAAGCTGGTGGGTCCGGCCATCGCGGGAGTGCTCGTCGCCACTGCCGGGGCCGGCGTGTGTTTTCTGATCGACGGGATCAGCTACATTGCGGTGATTTACTCGCTGCTGGCGATGCGGGTCGCGCCGGCCCAGCCGCGCGTGGCGCAGAAGGGCGCGCTACAGGAGCTGGCGGAAGGATGGAGATACGTAGTCCAGTCCCCGGCAATCCGCTCAATCTTGCTGTTACTCGCGTTGGTGAGCGTGATCGGGATGCCCTATACGGTGTTGATGCCGGTGGTCGCGGCCGAGATCCTGCACGGCGGGGCGCACACGTTGGGATTTCTGATGGCGATGTCCGGGGTGGGCGCGCTCATCAGCGCCATTAGCCTGGCCTTGCGGCGAAGCGTAATCGGCCTGGGGAAGAGAATCGCCGTGAGCGCCGCGCTCTGTGGCGGCGGGCTGATGTTACTGGGTGTTTCGCGGTCCCTGGTGATTTCGCTGCTCCTGATGGCCGTCACCGGATTCGGTATGATGCAGCAGATGGCGGCCAGCAACACGATCCTGCAAACCATCGCCGCCGACGATAAGCGAGGGCGGGTGATGTCGTTTTACACGCTGGCGATCCTGGGGATGAATCCCATCGGCAGTTTACTGGCGGGGGCGGTAGCGGCCAGGATCGGCGTGCCGGCGACCATGATCGGGGCGGGTGTGATCTGCCTGGCGGGGGCGGTGTGGTTCTATTGGAAACTTCCCGAGATTCGCAACGTGATCCGGCCCATCTACCGCGAGCTCGGCATTCTGCCCCAGGCGGCTCAAGAGATCGAGCAAGCTGCGTTGCAGGCGCCGCCGGAGGGTTAGGCCGTTCCTTCGAGCGGAGCTCGCCACTTAAACAGGAAGAAGTGGCGTCCGCACAGAGAGCAGCGGTAGGGCGATAGGAGCCAGGATAGGGCGCTCTCGATGGCGTTTCGAACGCCCACGCCTCTGAACTCGACCGACTTGCAATTCGGACAACGTGCGGAGGACATATTTCTTTCTGGCTCGATTCTTTCAATCTTAAACGCTGGTCGTTCTCTTAAACGCTAGTTTTGGCGGCGGAGCCCGTTCCGGTCGCAGTTCGATTCCGGAAAGATCCCGCGGTTCCGTGTACAACTGGTCCCTGGCCCGGGCCCTCTGCCGCCCGGCTCGCTTCCCTGGCGGCCTTGATCTCTTCGGGCGTCCTCAGGTCGGGTTCTGAAACGCGAACGTTTTCTTTGGCGCGCGCAACCTGGCGTTTATGCCGCTTCAATAGTCTTTTGTTCATCGATACCATTTTAAGACTCTCGGCGGCGATCGGGCAGACCGATCTGGCTCGCCAAAGCCGGGGTGGCCAACGGCGGCGTGTGCGCCGCCTGAATCGGGTGGTGGCCACGCCATGCAGCTCCAAGGTTTTCGTTGGGCGGCCTGCGGGACGGTTTTCTCTTTTGTTTAGCGGCTTCTCGAGCTTCCGCGCAGCCCTTCGCGTGCAAGTTCATATCGTCTTCGGTGAAGGTCAGCGTCTGCGCCTCGCCTCCATTGTCACTGCGCTCCAGAAGATTCCGGCACAATAACGGCAGTTCCTGCACCTGGATCCCGTATCTTCGAATCAGCGCCAGATCCGCCTTGACCACGACTTTCGTCCGTACGCGGTCCAATCCCATGCGTTCAAACGCGAACACGCGGAAGGCCACATCTTGAGTGAATCCGGTCAGAATGAATTGCATGGGTGTGGTTTTCTTAGGGCTTTCTTTCCCATCCTTCAGATTCTCGGGGGCCATCATAAGTTTCGTGAGGATTGCGGGTTACAGGTTGGTTCGTACTCGCCAACCAGGCGATCTTGTCGGGACGACCGGCGTGCCTGGTCGCAAACCTCGAAGACAAACCCCGTCGGCTCCCGTTTCATGAGCGCCGTATGAAGGTTCTGCAAGTGCGCCAACAGCGAGCTCTGGATGTTATCGCTTTCGCCGATGTAAATCCACTCGCGCGCGTTCGAGATCCCGTAGACTCCCGACGTAATGGGCGCGTACATATGAACCGCGTCCGAGGTGAAGTTCCGCGGAACAAACTGGTTAAACGGCATGGGCTCCGTTTCTCTTGGACGGCGGAACTTTATTCACCCGGTCGGCCGTCAGGCGCATACGTTCGACGAGCTTCTTGCCGAGGCTTAAATCAGCGGGGTTCGACCTGAAACCGGGCAGCCTTGAATCGATGAACTCCCTGCGGAATAGTTGATCCGACGCCAGGCTGCTCAACAGCTCAATCTCGTGGGTGGTGAATTTCACGCTGATTAACGTCATACGACCCCAGTCATACGATCCCGCGGGCGCTTACGGACGGAAGTTCGGTTTGTTCACTGCCCGGGCTTTGTCTAGAGCCGCGTTATCGGCTTCGTCTCGCTTTTTCTGCTTGTCAATTTCCCGCTGGGGCGCCTCTTGGGCGTCCAGCCGGGCAGCCTCGACAATCGACGCTAGAGCCAAGGTCTCGAGCCGCTTCGAATAAAGGACCAGGGCAAAGCTGGACCGGTCGCCCGTACGCACAAGGTCGTAGGAGTTTTCGGAGTCCTCCCATCGCGCGAGGACGGGTGCGACCTCGGCGTAATTGGAGTGGTATGCGATCTCGGCCGTGGGTTTCGCGGCTGGTCCGTAGGTAGCCGATATGACTTGGATCAGGTCTTCAGCCGTCATTCCTTCGACTTTGTAGCGATCGTAGGTGACGATGATTCGAAAAAGCTCTCCGTTAAAGAAGGAGAGCAATCCGTCTTTCACCGGGTCCGGCTTCGGATTCGCTTGGACAGGCGAACGAAGTTCCCAGTTCACTTCCTGAATTATGGCCGGCCGCTGTTGAACGAGTCTTGCCTCACTGGGCTTCGTTCCCGCCTGTTTTGCCGCTGCAGCGAGACTCATGCCGAGTTTCAATCCGCGATAACTCGACAAATCCGCGGCACAGAGTGCGGACGTCCCCATCACAGCGCACAGAATTCCGATGACGCTGGTGCGAGTGCGGGACATTTTGGTACGGCCGGCGGCGGAAGGTTTTAGGTAGAGCTCAAGCATGGAATCTCCTCGTTACATTAACCAGTATAGGTTAATTATCGTTGCCAGTCAACTGCCTCCGTGGCATAATAGTCACTGAAAGTTCACTAAAAATAGTGAACATACGAGGCTCGATGGACGTTTCGCTGTTGATTCGGCACCGCTTAAGCGAACTGGAGTTGGATCAGAAAGATCTAGCTGCGGCTGCTCAGGTCACCGAATCCTACATTTCCCAGCTTCTGACGAGAAAGAAAGTCCCTCCGGCTCCGGGACGCACGGACATCTACGACAGGATGAGCGGTTTCTTGAGGCTCCCGGCCGGAGAGCTTTCGAAACTGGCGGACCTTCAGCGGCAGGAGGATTTGAAGAAGCGAGTTACGGCCCCGCCAGGACCTCTGTTCAAGGAATGCCGAGAGCTGGTTCTCCGCAAGTGCGAACCCGAGAAGCGGAAAGAAGTGCGCCGGATCTTTGAGAAAGAGCCTTTTGGCGAATTCGAGCGGCTGATCACACAGAAGCTTCTGGATGTGGCCCAGGGTGTCGCCAAGGACGAATTGCGCAGCGAGGAATGGCTCCGCTTGATGGCGCAACTGAGCGGCCGGAGCTACGAGCAGATGCGAGTGGCGATCCTGGAGTTTCTCGACACCGATGTCTTCAATGTCTCGCTTGAGAACTGCGTCTCCTTCCTCGACCCGATGATCGACTCCTGGGATATTGATGTGAAGACGTTCGGCATGGAAGTGGTCCTAAATCGACGGCTGGCGCCCGGGAGTCTCAAGAGATTTGAGTTTGCGGAACAGGAACCCCGGCCAGCCGTCGCTATCGAACCAGGGTTCGAACAGTTCCTCAGGGACAAATCCCTGAGCAGCGACGCCACGGAAGAGGAAATCGAATTCCTGAAGGCGCTGAAGTTCAAGGGAAGGCGGCCGGCTCCCTTATACTATTACCGCGAGCTGCAAAACCTAAGGGATCCTCTGCATTTCCCGGATGCAGCGCCATGAGAATTACCGTTACACATTCCACCATCTACCGCTACGATTTTCCGGTTTACCTGGAGCCGCACATCTTCCGGCTTCAGCCCCGTATGAGCAGCACCCAGCGGCTGCTTGCTTTCGACATCCAAATCGCGCCGGCGCCCGCCGGCACAACGGAATGTTTGGATCAGGATGGCAACCTCGCGATGAACGCGTGGTTCAATACGCCCACCAAGGAGTTGAGCGTTATCAGCCGGTTCACAGTGGAAATGCTCCGGCAGAACCCGTTTGACTACGTTCTCATCGGCGAATCGTTGAACCTGCCTCTGTGGTACCGGGAGCCGTTGAGCGCGGCCTTGGTTCCTTACCGGAATGACCTGCGTGTCGCCGAGTCCGTGAAGCAGTATGCGAAATCGATAGCCGCCAGCACGCAATGGAACACACTATCGTTTCTGCTGGCTTTGAGCGGGCAAATCTTTCAAGATTGCCGCCAGGTGGTCCGTCCTGAAGGGCCTCCGTGGCCGTCGGACCAAACCTTGAGCTCGCGGGAGGGATCTTGCCGCGATCTGGCTGTACTGTTCTGCGACGTCTGCCGTGTGATGGGAATCGCCGCCCGGTTCGTCAGCGGATATGAATGCGCGTCGGCGAACCGCAACGATTCGTACATGCATGCCTGGGCCGAGGTCTATTTACCGGGAATCGGCTGGCGCGGGTACGATCCTTCTCGCGGATTGGCGGTGTCCAATGGACACGTCGCTGTGTCGGCCGGCTTCGATCACGATCTCGCATCGCCGGTAGCCGGGTGGTATTCAGGTGAATCGCGGTCGCAGATGGAGGCCTCCCTGCGCCTGCAGGTGGATGACGCCTAAACGTGCGGCGGTTCTGTCACCGCGGCGTTTC
>Ga0210400_10002780_pt1 | contig 15841 bp, 19 predicted proteins | sample IncBWH26MmetaG_FD_155456 | JGI IMG/M metagenome (GOLD analysis project Ga0210400, IMG submission 155456) | Forest soil microbial communities from Barre Woods Harvard Forest LTER site, Petersham, Massachusetts, United States - Inc-BW-H-26-M | ecosystem: Environmental > Terrestrial > Soil >... | reverse complement strand
GATGGGGGCAGGGTGTGTGCGCCGGCGACGCGGATAACGACGGAAACGTGGACCTGTTCCTCACCCAGTGGGGTCACAACGTATTCCTCCACAACACGGGAAAAGGCACCTTCCTCGATGAGACGCGCGAGCGCGGTTTGGACCGTCCCGGCTCGCGTTGGAGCACGGGCTGCGCATTTATCGACTATGACCGGGATGGGTGGCTCGACCTCGTGGTGGCCAACTATATCGACTTCGACGCCCAGCCGTCGCCCCGGCCGCGCGACCTCAGCGGCTGCAAGTGGAAAGGCATTCCCGTGCCCTGCGGACCGAATGGCCTCAAGGGCGAAACCATTACCTTGTATCACAACGACGGGCATGGCCACTTCACTGATGTCACCAAACAGGCCGGTATCGAAACGGCGCCCGAATATTACGGCTTCACCGTCTTGACCGGCGACTTCGATAACGACGGATGGCCCGATTTTTTTGTGGCCTGCGATTCAAGTCCAAGTCTCTACTTCCACAACAAAGGAAACGGGACATTCGAGGAGATGGGCCTTGCTACGGGACTAGCTGTCAATGAGGATGGCAGGGAGCAGGCCGGCATGGGAGCGACCGCCGCCGATTATGACGGCGATGGTTACCTCGACATCTTCAAGACCAATTTCTCGAGTGACACCAACACCCTTTACCGCAATCTGCGCGATGGAACTTTCAGCGATGTCACCACCCGCGCGGGTCTAGCGGTGCAAACCCGCTACGTAAAATGGGGCACGGCCTTTGTTGACATCGACAACGACGGCTGGAAGGATCTTTTTGTAGCGGCCGGACACGTCTATCCCTTCGTTGAAAAGTATGGCCTTGGCCAAGAGTTCCGCCAGCCGCGCCAGTTTTTTTGGAATCGCGGAGACGGGCAGTTCTTCGATATGTCTTCCATCGCTGGCCCCGGCATTACCGCCAGGCACTCCTCGCGCGGAATTGCCGTGGGGGACCTTGATAACGATGGATCCGAAGAGATTGTGGTCGTCAACCTTTTTGAGCCTCCTTCGCTGCTCAAAAACTTCGGCCCCCGAGGTAATGCTCTGCTGGTACGGGCGCTGACCGCATCCGGCCGCGACGCGATCGGCGCGCGAATCACCGTGACGTCCGGCCACCGCAAGCAGATCGATGAAGTGCGCAGCGGCGGGTATTTCATGTCTCAGGGTGACTTTCGCGTTCACTTTGGCCTGGGCCTATTCGCCAAGGTGGACGTCACCATACGCTGGCCGCAGGGCGCCACGGAAACCTTCAAGGAGGTTGCGGCCAACCAGTGGATCGTTGTACGCGAGGGTAAGGGAATCGTCGCACGACATCCACTCGCGCCTGCTACGAACGCCATCCATCAACGATAGCTGTTGCGTTCTTTCCAAAACCGGCGAAACCGTTCCGACGTCACTCCCTTCGATCTCTGGACTTCCCTCCTCGTTGCGATTCCGAGTCCGGTCGACGATTTGCTCAAGCTGGTGAAAACTCTAAGCCGCGCGTTGGGCGAAGAAGCCTTTAGCGACTTTCAGATTCAGGAAGCGCTTGCGGCACTTTGGGCGCAGCTTGAAACGCCTAAGAGGCCCTGGTCTTGGCCCCAGTTTGGGCGCCGTCATTGCGTTGCGTTCATCGCGCACGCAAAGACTTTGAACCGCGCCCGAGGCTGAGGGCACGCAGGCTATTCCTTTTGTCCGAGAGGTCTGTGTTTGAAATGGCGGACGCCGCTGCTGTATTCGGCAACGATATGGCCGTTTCCGCGGAGCTTGTACTTGTAGGTCGTTAGTCCTTCGATGCCCATCGGACCTCGTGAATGTAGTTTGCCGTTGCTTATCCCTACCTCTGCGCCGAGGCCGTAACGATAGCCATCCGCAAAACGTGTCGAAGCATTGTGGAATACGCCAGCAGCATCAACTTCCTGCAAGAAACGTTCGGCAACCGCTTGATCTTCCGTAACAATGCATTCCGTGTGCTTCGAACCGTACTTGTGAATGTGTTCCAGCCCCTGTTCCAACGTGTCCACTATTTTCACTGAGAGGATGAGGCCGGAGTATTCGGTCGACCAATCCTTTTCGATAGCGGGGACCAGTTCTGCCTCAGGAAGTAGAGCTAGAACACGCGGACAGCCACGAACTTCCACATTTGCTCTTTTTAATTCCGCGACGACTCTGGGAAGGAATGCGGCGGCTATATCCCCGTGGACAAGAAGGGTTTCCACGGAGTTGCAAGCTGCAGGGTACTGAACCTTAGAGTCTAACGTTACGGTTGCCGCTCGGCTCAGATCCGCAGCGCGATCGACGAACACATGGCAGATTCCTTCACCGTGGCCCAAGACGGGGATACGGCTGTTCTGCTCCATGAAGGCAACGAACTCCTTCGAACCGCGCGGGACCAAAAGATCGACTTCGCCCTGGAGATGCAAGAGCTCGATCACATCCGAACGAGATCGCAGTAGGTGGATGGATTCCTGGGGTACATCGGGAAACCTGCAAAGCGTCTCTCTCCAGACGGCCACAATGGTTTCATTGCTATTTGCGGCTTCGGCGCCACCTTTGAGCACCAGCGCGTTGCCGGACTTGAGAGCCAGCGAAGCAACCTGCGGAACGACATCGGGCCGGGATTCAAATACGACCGCAATCACGCCAAGAGCGCAGGATTCTTTTTGCAAGATCAAGCCTTCGTCGAGCTCGGTGGTTGCCAGCCGTTTTCCCAGGGGATCGGGTAGGTTCGCGACTTCACGGACGCGGGCCGCCATCTCGGAGATGCCGCTCTCTTTGATCCGCAGCCGTGAAAGCAGGGCTGGGGTCATCTCTCCCGTAGAAAGGAGCTTTTCCGCGGCGGTGCAGTCCTTTGCATTGGCAGCCAGAATCCGCCCGCCATTTCCTTCGAGCGCGTCCGCAATTGCCAGGAGGATCACTTTGCGCGTTTCGCCTGAAAGAAGTCCAAGCCTTCGGGACGCCTTCCGCGCAGAGTGCACAATGGAAGCAACGTCCGCGAATGGTGCCGTTGAAGGCGTATCGCTCATGCTTCGCGCTCCATGAGAACAATGTTTTCGCGGGTAAAGAGGACGCGGGCGGTCGCTGCTGCCTCGCTGGCGCAGTTGGCAATCCCTCGGGCAAATTCTTTGCCGTCGACGTTCGCGATACTTACTACGTCCATCGGCCCAAATGGTTTCTCAACGCGAATGACACCCGATGAAAGCAAACTGGCCTTGCCGCAGGTTATGGCACGCTGCGCTCCCGCGTCAACGACGACGCGGCCACGAACCCCGGCCGCGTAGGCAAGCCAGCGGCGTTTGCCCTTCATTCGGTTGGACGGCAGAAAAACAGTCCCTTCGGATTCTCCCGCAAAGATGCGTGGAAGTGTCTCCGCCCGATTACCATTGGCGATCACGGCCAATCCACCACAATTCATGGCGATTTCGGCTGCTTCAAGCTTCGTAACCATGCCGCCCCGCCCGGACTGCGACGGGCCGCTCGCGAGAGCTCTCAGCTCCGGTGTTACCTTCGAAATTAGCGGGATCACTTGCGGGCGACTTCCTGATCCTGTGCGTTTGTGTTTCGTAGAAGTCTCCGCACCCAAGAGACCATCGACATTCGTGAGAAGAATGAGCGCGTCTGCTTCCAAGCCACTCATGACCAGCGCGGCCAGCCGGTCATTATCACTGAAAGCTACGGAACGAGGACTTTTGCCGACGGTCTCCAGTTCCGCTGTCGAAATCGTGTCGTTTTCGTTGACAATGGGCAAAACTCCAAATCCAATCAGTTTTTCCATTGTTTGGCGCAGGTTGGAATAACGCTGCCAGTTGCTGAAGTCTTCTTCGGTCAGCAGCACTTGAGCAATCTTCACGTCGTACGCACCAAACAGCCTCTTATAGGCTTCCATCAACAAACTTTGGCCAACGGCGGCGCAAGCCTGCTTGGTTACCATGTCTTTCAGGCGAGAGGGGTGGAGTCCGAGCCATCCCCGGCCCAGTCCGACGGCGCCGGAAGACACCAAGACGACTTGGCGGCGGCTCGCTTGGAGAATCGCGATTGCGCGCACAATCGGTTCGATCCGTTCCAAGGAGAGTTCGCCCTGGGAGCCCGTGACCGTGCTGGTTCCCAACTTAATGACCACTCGTTTTATGCCGCGCAAGAGGCCATTTCTACGTTGGTCATCCTGATGTGGAGATTCGCTCATTGGACTCTGGCTGAACTCATTAGAGTACGACATTTGGTGCGGTTATCGAATTCGAATTAAGCGGCAAGACAGACCAGTGCTCGTGGCGGTTGCATCGAGCCAGCCGGATTCGTCGCCCAACTCGGCTCCTCGATTGGGGAAGGCGGGCACAGTGCTACACTGCCTCCGTTATCTTTGGAGGCAAGACGTGAAGGCTTCTCTGTTTTATCGAATCGCGGCTGTTCTTCTGCTGCTTTTTGCTGTCGGACATACACTTGGTTTTCGCCAGTCCGATCCCGCATGGGGAGTTGATACGCTTCTTGGCTCAATGCGGGCAATTCACTTTGACGTGCAGGGGTTCAGCCGGACCTATTGGGACCTCTTTGTCGCGGCTGGATTCTCAGTCGGCGTGTTTTATTTATTCGCGGCGGTATTAGCGTGGCAGCTAGGCGGCCTTCCGGCAGGGACTTTGGCGGTCCTGCGCGTCACCGTGTGGGCTCTCGCTCTTTGCTTTGCCGCCATCACGGTTGTGAGCTGGAGATACCTCTTTATCCTTCCTATCGTTTTTTCAATCGTGATTACGGTGTGTTTGACTGCGGCGGCGTGGCTTTCAGCGAAGCCAATCTGAAGCCGTTCGTTCGCGTCTGCTCCGGCCCCCTGGTGAACCGCACCCGAACTCAGCTTTCTGGCAGTTCCTGTCCCATTGCTGGCGGATCGACGGCGCAACCCGGAAGTTATTCCCAGGATGTCTTAAACGGCCCGCCAGCTACCTTCCGAGAAGTTGGCAATGTGTTGGCAAAAGCGGCTTTGCGGGATGATTCCGTGACCGTGAAGACAATCCAGCAGCGTCAAGCACCATTGTCAGGCAGACCCGCAAGAGAATAATGAGAAAAAGCTGTAGTTTCATTACTTTTTACTTTTATGTACTTTCGCTCGAATACCCGCAGGCGCTTTCCTCTTCAATTTGATCTGATTGTAATCAACGGCGGCGCGGACGAGATTTTTTAGAGCACGCTCATTAATCTTATCGCCCTCGAAAAAATCGATCGCTCGCCACGCGTTGCCTCCGAGGCCCGCATTGAAGAGCTTGTCAGGATCTGGGAGGCTCGCCCCATGAGAAAAGGTAAGCTTCACCTTATCTTTGTGCGCGTTGCCGACCGCGATCATTCCGTCGTGAGACCACACTGGGCTTCCCATCCACTTCCATTCCTCGATGATCTCCCGGTCGGCCTCAAGGATGCTCTTGCGGACGCTGGCGAGCGTTTTGCCGCGCCAGTCTGTGAGTCCTGCGATCAGCTGGTCAAGACGTTCCGATGGATTCATTGGGTCTTTATACCTCCAATTCTTGTCCCGTTTTCGTTCTCTTCGAAAGAAGTCGTCGAAGGACATGGCCTTTCCACATCCACAATCCCGAAAGGAGCAACATAGGAAGAAAGACATACCGAACAGTGGGGGCATAGTATTGAGTATCCGAAGGTGAATCATATATGTAACCGATCATCGGAATGCCGCAGATGATATGAATCCATCGAAAAATCGAACGTTTGGTGGCCTCTTTCATGATTAATTTGTCCTCCCTTTCTGAGACGGCCCGTCGGGCGTCTCGATACCGAACTGCTTGGCGTACTCCGCGTTCAATCGCTGCCAGCCGCCGAACTTCATCGCCTCGGGGCCAACCATGCGTCCAATCGGCTTTCCGCTGAGAAGGTGATCCAGAACATCGAAACAAATATGCCATCCGGCTGCACCCATGGCGATGAAGCGGTGACCGATGTTGGTCCACAACGTCAGGCGCGTTCCGCCACCCAAGTCTTCGAGTTCCCACCGCATATCGAAGTCACCCCACTTGTACTCAAGCACCTTGGGAGCGTCGGCTCGCGTCACTCTCGTTTCGGTAACGTGCGGCGTGGGCGGACCCACCGTGGTGAGCTTCACTGTGGCTCCAGCCGTGCCCAGGCTCCCATCGGCTTCAAAGGGAGCCCACTCGCGCAGATGCGCTGGGTCAGTAAGCGCCTGCCAGACTTTTTCCGGCGCGTGGCGCAGTTCTCGGACGAGAATGAGCGTCCACTTCTCTCCGTCCTTTCGTATCTGCGCCCCGTAGGCCGGACCCGGTGCGTACTGCTCGCGGTCGCCCACTTTTTTCTCCTTAACGTGAATAGCGTGCCAGTTGGGTCAGCTGAATCAGGTTGCCGCAGGTGTCCTTCAACATCGCAATGGTCGAGCCGGTCACGTCGGTGGGCGGCATCGTGAACTCGGCGCCGCGGCTTTTAATCCGCTCGTAGTCGCCCTTGATGTCGTCGGTGAAGAACATGGCCGCGGGCTGGCTCTGTTGAAATAGCGCCTGCTGATACGCTTTGGCCGCGGGGTTGTTGTTCAGCGCCAGCTGTAGCTCAGTGCCGTCCGGCTCCTCGGGCGAGGCCACGGTCAGCCAGCGATAAGGGCCTTGGCTGAAATCAGTCTTCTTTGCAAAGCCCAGGACTTCCGTATAAAAGCGCAGGGCCTTGTCCTGGTCGTCCACGTGTACGCTGGTCACTTTGATTTTCATTTCGTTTGTCCTTTGTCACGTTCGCGGTTTGCGCCGCGTCGTCTCCTCCTGGCCTTCTTTTTCGTCTGCGTTACTTGTTCCATGCGGTCGAGGTGGCTTTCCAGAGCATCCAGGTGAGCGGACCAGAGCTGGCGGAACGGAGCCAGCCAGGCCTCCACCTCCTCCAGTGGTTCAGGTTTCAGCCTGTAAAGACGGCGCTGTGCATCCACCATGGACTCCACGAAACCGGCCTCGCGCAGCACGCGCAGGTGCTTGGACACCATCGGCTGCGGCATGCCAAGCTGCCGCTCTATCTCTCCCACTGACTGTTGTGACGAGACCAGCAGGCTCAGGATCGCACGGCGGTTCGGCTCGGCAATGATTTCGAACACCGATTCCATGCTCTGTGTATACTCCACGGAGCATATACGTGTCAAGGTATATTTACGCGGGAAGGCCCAGGCGACGGCTTCAGTCGGCGTGCGGGGATGCACCGTCCGATGCGTTTTTAGCGGGCTGGATTCAGAGCGCTGCGCGCTCCGGCCTCCGTGGGGATGAACGCAACCGTGCAGTAGATTTTGTGGGTTGAGTTGTGGGTTGAAGCTGTATGAACCAAGCACTCCTAAGTGTTTGGTGAGCGGCCTGAGACATAGGTAACACATTGTACCGGACACATAGGTAACACTTCCTTCTCTGAAAGGGGAGGGGAGAGATGCCTTGGGGACGACGAGACTCGAACTCGCGACGCGCGGTTAGGTTTTACAACGACTTACAAGACACGCGGGGACTGCCAAACTACGCGTAAGTCGTACAAGACATCGCACTCTGTGGGTTGGGTTGTGGGTTGGAAAAAAGCCGTCTTCCTAAATAAACGGGTGGCCTCTCCTTCTCGCGGCAATTGCTTTGACAGAACCAATCCACGTCCCTAAACTGACAGTCATGGAAGTGCACATTAAGCCTGAGACAGAGTCGCGTCTGACTGAGCTCGCCTCCAAGAGTGGCCGCGCGACCGACGACCTCGTGGAAGATGCCCTGGCTGGGTATCTGACAGAAGTGGCAGAAGTCCGCGAAATGCTTGATGGGCGCTACGATGATATTAAGAGCGGTCGAGTGGAGCCTATTGACGGCGAGGCTTTCTTTGACAGCCTGCGCCAGCGTGAGGATGAACTGCTCAAGCAGCGCAATCCCAAATGAATGCCGAACGGGGTTTTGAGCTGCACCCTGGCGCTGCGTCTGACATAACCAGCATCTGCGAATTTATTGCCAAAGACAATCCTCTTGCCGCCAAGCGTGTCCGCGAGGACATTTTAGACGCCATTCGCAGGCTCGTCCATTTTCCCCATCAAGGCCACCAACGCAGTGATCTCACCTCATCACCAGTACGTTTTCGTTGGGAATCAGAGGCAAGAGAAATTCCTGCAGTCTCTCGCTCTCTGCAACTGTGAGCCGGTCCATTTGAATCCCCATTTGATTTCCACCGAGAACGCGGACGACCGACCCCACACCTACAACCGGCCTCATTCGCGGGGACAGATCCAGGCTGACACGCACCGGCGACCCCGTCGGTAGCGTACGACCGGCCTTAACGAGGATGCCGCTTAGGCTGATGTCGACTGTTTCACCTTCAAATTCTTCGTCTCCGTGCCTGAGTCTCACTTTGGACTGAAGCGCAACGCGCCGGGTCCGGCGCCTCCCATATTCCATGGTTCCTTGCGTGGCCCGGATAAGCTTTAACAACCGATCTTTGTCGATTGGTTTGTAAAGGAAAAAGCTTGCTCCAGCTTCAAACCCTATAGACATGGCGCTCGGACGCTGGTCGTCACTGATCACGATGATGGGTGTTGTCCGGTTCCATCGCGAATGACGCATCTGTCGCGCAAGCTCGATCCCATCGGGAGCGGGCATATGTAAGTCCAGGAAGGCCATATCGAATTTTCCTTCCTTGAGAAGGCTGGAGGCTTCCGAACTTCTTGTCAAAGCCAGCGCCTCTATACCGGCGGAAGTCAGAACCTTCCCGACCATTTGGCAAACCGCTGCCTCATCGTCCACGATCAAACACCGTCGTTGCATGTGACCCTCCACATTTTGCCATTTGCTGGCCCGTTCGGTCCGCGAAGCTCTGGATGCAAACGCACAGTCCGTGACTCATTCCGACTAGAGATCCAGCACTCCCGATGAGTAAAGCCTTCTCTTTGCCTGCACCAGCAGCTTCAATTCGATTAAGCCTCGATTCCACGGGATACTTGGAAGCAGTCAAAGTGCACGCCCACGCCGAGCTTTCCTCTCGTGGAGTCAATCGGCTCGACACGCACTACATGGCCTGAGCAGAGCCATTCGGTGGTCGGCTCGCCCGTGATCACCTCTGGCATTTTCAGAAGGATTTCCAATACTGTGCCAACTGCTATCACTGAGTCTGTTGCAAAGAGGATCCCTTCCTCGGACAAATTCTCTGATTCGCCTCGCTGCTCCGGGATCGCAGATTTCCAGAGGCGAACACGAATGGGAGTCTTGATATTGTGACGGACAGTCAAACGGCGGTCTGATGCGGCTACTTTCATGTGGTGCTCCTCACCCTTAAGAAGGACGCGGCGCAGACGGAGAAAAGATACGAAGGAGGTTCAACATTGAACCGGCGATGTGTAGATAGCAAGGATATTATATTAATTTAAAAATAAATAACTACTTCTTAAAAACCTTTAATCTGACATCCGTTTGCCTCCATCTCCCGGTCGGCCAATCCGATCTGGACCTGTTCTTGGAGTGATGCTGGGTCGTCGACTCCAAGAAAAACGTACTGGTACCAAGATTTTTTCTCCTTTTTTTCGCTTTCGCGTCCAATTTTCTCAAGGCGCGATGTCCGGCGAGATTCCGATGGCTCGCGCGGAATGTAAATTTCTGGCAGTTGCAGGATCGGACGAGGCAGTACTGTTGGAGGACTTGCAGAAGACCCTCGAAGCTAAACAATCCGTGAAGAACTTCACGAAAATACCGGACCTCGCTTTTGATGCGGTGGTTCTGGGACAAAGGAAGAGCCGCTATCCTTCAGGCGGCTTTTCCAGTAACCCACCCGGTGATTGGATACTAACAAAAATCCTTTTGCCCAAGGGAGGAGATTAAGGCGAGGTATTTTTCAATTTCAATCCAGTTCTGGGCAAAGCCGAATTCGCAATTAAAGATTCGGATTACGGGGCCTACGTTTTGAAGGAATTGGCCAAGGTTTTGTGAGAAGGCGATGAATGATCGTTCGGAATCGTGGATCACCATCCTCCGGAATCCGCAATAAATGTCGTCAAGCGAAGCTTCCAATAACCTTCAGTCTGATTCCACAGCGGAGGGAGTCCACCTGCCCCGGAGCTAGGGCTCGGCCGCCAGCCCGCTAGCTGACTCAAGGACTCGATGAACAAGCCGACGGACAACTGTCTCTAAAGGCTCCTCCGCAGGGATCGCCTCGCCGCGCTCCGTGTCCTCTTCGGCTCCGCTGTCTTTTCGCGCTCGGTAGGGAACGATCAGATAAGCCCCTTCGCGTTTGGAGAGCTTCCAGCTCTTGGCGAGCTTGTCGAAGCTTGAGATCGACTTCGATTTGGCGTATTTCAGGAGCGGGCTCTTCGGGAAATTAGCGCCGCCAGGGGGCGTTGGCACAGAAGGGTTTCCCCGTTTAAGTACACGGATGATAGCTTGCTCGAGCGCTGTTTGGTTCGGCGGGGCAACCACCTCTACCGGCTCGATGCCCATGTAAAACCCGGCCTTAGTTTTAGCCATCGTAGGAACGTAGGCCTGCCCCTTGAGCAGAAAAACAAGCCAGAGTCCGTCTCCAACCATTTCTTCCTCTACCTCACGGAAGCCACAACAACCTTGACGCCTTGCTGTGGTGCCTGCGCAGCATCGCGATTTATCACGGCCTGTCGCGCTGCACCGATGCTACCATCCGGCACCGCTATCTTCAGCACTTTACTTGTCACACTGGCTACACCGATCACAACGTTCCGACGGTGCCAACTTGGAACCCAACAAGTTTGTCCACATAAGTTGTTAGCTTACTGGCTAGCGCGTCGGGCGCTTGATAGCTCCCAAGACAACCCAAGACGACAACTCTCCCCCGGTGCATGATGCGCAGGGGCATCGAACGCGCATTGGACCCCGCATGCAGATGAAACCGACTTTGTGTTTCCGTCGATGAGAGCCCGGGGAAGGAAACCGCTCAGCTCTTCGGTATTCGTCGCCGACCATCTGCGACCGGCAGCCAGGAAAGCCGGAGTGCATATCGAGGACGGGCAAAGGTTCGGGCTCCACAACCTGCGTCACTCGCTTAGCAACTGGCTGGTGAAGAAGGCGAAAGTCGAACCCAAAACCGTGCAGGGAATCTTGCGGCATGCCAAGATTCAAACCACGCTCGATCTATACACGCAGGAAGACAGCGACGAAACGCGTGCCGCGCAGGGCGAGTTCCTAACAGCCGTGGGGATGAGTACCACGGTGAACTAAAAGTTGTGGGTTGAGTTGTGGGTTGGAGTTTTCGGTGTCAGGTCCGATAACTCCTTTAGAAAGAATGGCGGGGACGACGAGACTCGAACTCGCGACCTCTGCCGTGACAGAGTGACAGTTTTCTATAACTTAGTGATACTTAACGGTACTGACAGCCCGTCATTGGTATTCTAAGGAACTCTTTGGCACGACTTATTGGACCCTGATCGGACCCAGGTTTTTGATTTCAAACATTATAGAAGGGCGCCCCTTTTATAATGTGTGAGTCCCGGTACCCAAGTTACCGGTAAGCCAACTACACAGGCACGTAACCGTCGCCCTCAGTACTGCAATCCGCAAAGCGTCGTGATAGCTTCCGAGTGTTGAGATTGCAATCGTCGAAGTCCGGAGGCCCTTTCCCATGATCTCCGCGGGGGCTAGACCCAATTGTTCGCGCATCAGATTCGCTGTGCTGCAGTTGTCCTTCCTGCTCGTACTCCAGTGCGCCCAAGCACAATCTGGTTCTCCGGTCAGTGGTCAGCCGAATGAAACATGGGCCGGGCGCAGGATTGTTACGCTACAGGGATTTGGAGAGTACTTTGTTTCGGGCGACCATGGACAATCGGAATTGATCAGACCTGACGGTCTGGGCGTAAACATCGTTGCCGTGGCGCAGCGCCTTGAAGGGGACCGCATTTGGATCAAAGCTAACGGAGCCGGCGATGTGCCCGTGGGATGGGTGAACAAGAAGAACGCGATTTTGCTGGACGACGCAATCCCTTATTTCACTTCTCTAATCGAACGCAATCCGAAGGACTGGGATGCTTACCTTCGTCGCGCGGAATCTGAACACGCTCTGAATCAGCGCGAAGCTGCCGTTGCGGATTACACACGGGCAATCGAACTGCATCCAGACGAACCGTTTTTATTCCTCCGCCGAGGCCGATCTTTCCGGACTATGAAGGCCTGCCCGCAAGCTGCGGGGGATTTTGAGAAAGCGGCCAAGCTCAAACCTATGTGGGCTGAGCTTTACAATCAGGCAGCCGGTGTTTATGCGGACTGCCCAGATCCTGCTCACCGCAATCCCGAAAAGGCTGTCGCGCTAATCGAACACGCGATTGCCCTGGACGTAGAGCACCCCACGTATCTAACTGTTCTCGCACTCGCATATTTTAGGTCGGGCAAGCTTGAAAAAGCGGTAGTTACGCAGAGACAAGCCCTAGAGTCACCGAAATTCCCTCCAGCGTATCGTGAGGAAGCGACCGCGCAACTACGCGAGTACGAGAGAGCGCTCGCTGCTCAGAATCACTGAAGAGCTGAGCATCGGGTTTTAACGACAACAATCCACTTGATGACGATAAACGACTTACCAGGCACGACAACTCACCGTTTGGTCCGAGGGGCCGGGTGCGCTTATGCCTGCTATTTTTGGATGAACTCACTAAGATTCCCGGAAAGCGACCAAACGCACAAATGTGCATTCATCCGAATAGAGATGTGCTATTTGCCTGCCGCGAAGTAGAATTTCCCGCTATCCGACGTGCCTTGGAGCCATGACATGCAAAATATAGCTCGCCGAAACCTGCTGTACGCTTTCGGAGTTGTATCCGTAACGCCGTTGTCTCTATCTCACGCCGTGACCGCTTTATCACGAACGGCACAGAACTCAGGCGCAAAAACAGCGTCTAGCGCACCCACTTCATCCCGCGGCGCGGCCGTCGCCAAGCCCGGCGAAAATCGCTACGCCTTCAAGGCTGAGAAAGTAGCCCGAAGAATTCACTGTAAGGTTACGAGCAGCGACAGCCGCGGGTCTTGTTCCATCTTTGAGTTGGGTGCGCTACCACACTACGGTCCTCCGCGGCATGTGCATCACCGCGAAGAGGAGAGGTACTACGTCTTATCCGGGGACCTCCTCTTCGAAGCGGGCGGTCAGCAAAGTCATCTGCCTACAGGCGGAAGCATATGGTTGCCGCGTGATCTTTCACATTGTTGGGCCAATGAGGGCACAACTACTGGCAAGCTGATCCTTATGTGCCAGCCCGCCGGATTCGAAAAGTTCTTTGATGAGGCTGCGCAACTCCCGCTCTACTCGCAGGACCCTGCAGAACTGGAGAAACTGCACGAACTGCATGCGAAGTATGGGATGGAGCTCGTGGGGCCTCCCATTTTTCCGACGGTCTAGAGCCCAGCGATTCGCATCGGCCAGCGTCCTAGCTCGATGGTTTTCTCAGGCAGGAAAAACGACACCGTTCCGTCAAACTCCCGATTGACGGCGTAATCGTCCATGTGAAGTTCTACTTCACATCTCCGGTAAGGCAGTACCGGGATGTAGCTTTGAACCTTGTGATTACTTTGCTGGTCCTTCGACTTCTCGCAGCGTGCTTTCGCTGGGTCCGTAACGGATTTCCATAAGGTCGCCCTTCTTACCAGCAGGGGAATCTTCCGCATAAATCCAATACTCTAAGCCGAAGCTGTCGCCGTAGACATCACATATAACGTTGACCTCCGAAACGAGGCCAGCTTTGTGGGTAAACGCTGATGGGAATTTCACGTCCAACAAGGAAATTCGCTGTCTGGGTCTGATGACAACCATTGCCAACCGCCCCGTCACATTCTTCTCCCACGGATGGTCGTTGATTGAGCTTCCTTCACCAACGAACAGCGGTTGTATCCGCCAATGGCTCAAGTCGACTCCTGCGCTATCACCTAGGACCTTGATAACTAAATCGCGGTCGGAAACGTAAGGGCGCAGCGGTTTCAAATATCTGGCGTAAAACTTGAACCGCTTCAACTCGTTTGGATAAGGATTCTGAGAGTTTGTAGTCGGCGGATACGCTGGAGGCGCCAACACGATTTTGTAGTTCACACCATGCTCGTTGGCCTCAAGTTGAAGGGCAAGTTGACCGCAGAAACTCTTCTTAGCTGCCAGAGAAGTATATGGCCGAAATTTCCAGTGTCTTACGGACTCGATTGTCACCCCAAACATCAGCGGTGGTCCTGAAATCACCTTCACGCACGTGACATTTCCATCGGAGTCGACTGAAATCGCCAAGACGACGGTTCCTTTGAGGTGAAGTATGTTGGCGCAGCATGGCGCAAGAATCGGTTCAGTCTTTTCTACCAGAGCCTCTGCCTGTCGTTGAGAGAGCGTTTCACATTCAGGTTCGCAACAAGTGGGAAATTGCTCCTGCGCGCTCGCCGTCAACAGCCACAGCGCCAGCGAAAACCCTATAGCCCAGCGAGTAAACAGGCTCATAACTCTCAGTGCATTAGACACCACCGGGGAGCGAAATGGCTATCTTGTGGCCACAAGTCCCGACGTTATCTGAGATGTGGAATCGCTGCGAGAACGCTTCGGTAGTTGCAGGCTAAGCACAAGAAGCGCAAGGGCGGTCGGCCTCCCAAGTTCAAAGAACCCCGCTAATAGGCTCATTCTATTGAGAATAGACAATTGAATGGCGAAAACTGCCGGATCGACAGCCACGCCTTCCCAAGATTCTCTTTGACGTTTTCCTTTTTCAAGGCCTCTGAAGTATAGGGAATCGAAGGCTCCAAAAAAAAGCCTTCCCGAAAAATTAATCGGTGAGGTTTCTCCCAAACAGGGCCTCTTACATAGTAGGGGCTACTATGCTGTTTTTCTTGAACTGAGGGGAAACTGCCCCTCATCCTAGTCAGTTTCTTGCCCTTCGGTTCTCTCTTGTGGTTGCAGTCCAAGGAGCCATGCCATGTCTCGAGGTTTCGACGGACCTGAAATCGACGACTTCCACGGCCCAGAGCGCGACGTGAACCGCAGTCCCGAATCGAACCGTCGCGCCGGCTGGGACACCGTCAGGAAGCTGGAAAGAATTCGCGGTGAGGAGGAACGGGCCGATCAACGTGACCAGGAAGGCCGCGGACCCGCTGGCGGCAACCGCCCCCTTTTACCTCGCGAGGAGCGGGTCCAGCTGGTCCTCGCTCGAACCAACCGCACGAACTGTGTGGATCGCAACCGGACCTACCAACTGCGCGATTCCGAGCTGCACGCCTTGACCGAGGTCGGCAAGTTTCGCGTCGTGGCCGTCCATGACCTCGCCCAGTTCGCCTACAACAGCGACCCCTCTCGCATGCAAAACGACATTGCAAACCTGAGCCGCCAGGGGCTTGTGAAACAGACTTCCATCATGGATTCCGACCTTTCGCCGGTTCGCGCCGTGACGCTCACCAAGGAAGGCCATCGGGCTCTCTCCTACAGCAGATTCCTTCGTCCTGACCAGGCTACCTATCACGGTCTCAAGAAGCCCAAAGAAGCGTTCCACGATGCCGAACTCTACCGCCTTTATCACAAGGTAGGCGATGAAATCGAAGGCCGCGGCGGGAAAGTCGTCCGCGTCAAGTTGGACTACGAGATCAAACGTGACCTCTACGCCGATCTGTCCCACACCTGGCAAGACAAGAGCAAGTGCCCGGAAACGGTGAAAGAGGCCGTCGCCCGGCGCCATGGACTCAAAGTCGTCAACAAGGAAATCCAGATCCCCGACATGCGGCTCGAATACGCGAACGACCCCGACATGGAGATTTACACGAGGGACGTGGAACTCGCCACAGAGCACTATCGTCCTCGTGGACTCGCGGCCAAAGCTCGCGCCGGCTTCCAGATCTACGCCCGGCGTGGCGAGGCCGACCGCTTGCGGCGCATTCGGGATCAACTTGAATTGA
>Ga0210400_10002779_pt1 | contig 15844 bp, 15 predicted proteins | sample IncBWH26MmetaG_FD_155456 | JGI IMG/M metagenome (GOLD analysis project Ga0210400, IMG submission 155456) | Forest soil microbial communities from Barre Woods Harvard Forest LTER site, Petersham, Massachusetts, United States - Inc-BW-H-26-M | ecosystem: Environmental > Terrestrial > Soil >... | reverse complement strand
GACCTGGGTTTCAGTCTGGACACCGACTCCAAGCTGGCAACCATTCAGGCCAGTTGGCTCGGCTCATACAACGTGACCTGGACGCTCAGCTATCATCACGCCGACGTCAACGTCGCCCCGACCCTGGGAGCAGTGCTCTACGAATCCCCAATCATAAACTATGTGAGTTCGGCCCCCGTGCCCATCGATATCGGCGAAGTGCGCGCCAGCTTTCCGCTGGCAGATCATTTCACCGTGGATGCCGCGATCCGGTATGCGAGCGATCAGCCCCGGCCGGCGCAGGGCTCGCAGGGTGCGGGTGAGCTGCGTCTGAAGTACACCCTTTAGAGCGCTATTTCGCCGGTTGCGCCAGCACCTGATCCCAGTACAGGCCGCGGCGCGAACCCTGGCCCGGCGCCGCGGCCAGTCCCATCTCCACGAAGCGGGGGTCCATGATGTTCTCGCAGTGCCCGGTGCTGTGCAGCCACCCCGATACGACTTCCTCGGCTGACGTCGGACCATAAGCAATGTTCTCCCCGACCAGTCGCTCCCGATAGCCGGTGGCCCGGACCCGGTCCGCCGGCGTATTGCCCTTCAGATCGACGTGTTCGAAGTAGTCGTGGCGCGCCATGTCCCGCGCATGGTCCGCAGCGACACTGTCCAATGTGCCCGAGCCTTGCAGCGGGGCGGCCGGCCCAAAGGATTTCTCACCGCAGCGGCTGCCGGCGGTGCGAACTTCGTTGACCAACTGCAAGACCCGCTGCGCGGATACGGAAGTGCGCGAAGCGCTCGGCGCGGTCGCGTAGGCGAAGGCACGCACGGTGGGCTCAGCGGTTTCAGGTTCGGGCGATTGGATCGGCGCTGCCGCCGGCCCGCCGGCCGGCGCAGCGATCAGCATCCAGGTTTGCGTCGCCTGCCGATACACGCCGACATCCCGCAGCCCCTGAGCCTCCATCGGGCGACAGCGGCTCCGTCGCAGCGACTGCAATATCGAGTCATCCGGACCACTGAGGCGCAGACCCACCACCCGCTGCGCGCGGTAGCCGCTCCGCGCCGCGGCGTCCTCCGGGGAACCCCCGGCGGCCCAGGCGGCTGCGGCCCGATCCAGCTGACCGTCAGGTTGCAGCGGCGGGTAGGCTGGCAAAATACCGCCGCAGCCGCTGACGCGGAGCAACTGCACGGCCGCCACGGGGTTTGCCCAGGACGCGCCGGTCAGGGGTCCGCACGACAGGATCAGCAGCCAGCCGAGCGGCCGCAGCAACGAACATTTCACCCACGCTCTCCTCGGGTAACGGTCAAGGAGAAGGAACGCGCTGGACACCGACCGGATGACCACCCCAACCGGAACCGCGTCACACTCGGCGGGGTTGAGTTGAATTTTCAACCGACCCTAGGTAGACTTGCGATCATGGGTAAGGATAAAGATGTTCGGATGTCCCTCCAGACGCTGCGGGTGCTGGAAGCGTTTCTTGAAAACCCGACGGAGGAGCTGGCGGGCACCGATGTGCAAAAGCGTGGGCAGCTGGCGTCCGGCACCCTGTATCCCATCCTGCTGCGCCTGGAGGCCGCGGGGTGGTTTGTCAGCCGCTGGGAAGGCGTGGATCCGGCTCATGTGGGGCGTCCGCGCCGACGACTGTACCGGCTGACCTCCAGCGGACTGGCCCGCGCCAGCGAAATCTTCGGAAGCTTTGGTCGAGGAGTTATCGCATGACAACGCGCAACGACCTGACGGACCTGGCACACCGGCTGATTCTGCGCGCGGCGCGCCAGGCGCCGGCGCCGCTCGCAGCAAGACTCCAAGAGGAGTGGCTGGCGGATCTGCAATCCCGATCGGGAGCACTCGCACGCCTGCGTCTGGCGCTGGGGTGCTGCTGGGCAACCGCCGTCATCACCCGTGACTTCGGGGTGCCGCGGCTGGCCACTTCGGGCGCGGTGAGCGGGCACCGGGCTCATCTGGCCGACCTGCAGCAGATGCTGCCCCAGCTCTCGCGCCGCACCCTCACCTTCATTCTGATCGGCGCGGTGCACGTGCTGCTGATCTATAGTTTTGCCACCGGACTGGCCCAGCAGGTGGCCGCCTCGATCCCCCAGGTGATTCACGCTTCGTTCTCCGAAGAACGCAGGCCGCAGCCTCCGCCGGCCGTGGCCCCGGAATTCAAACCCAGAAAAATCTATGATTTGGCTCCGCCTGTGGTGGATACGCAGAAGATCGAATTCCCCCCCGAAGCGCCCGCCGCCAAGCCCAAAGGCGGTGACGGGACGGCGGACCCGGAGACGCAGGTCGCTGCACCCCCGCCGCAGCGTTTGGTGGGCGGGCCCGGCAAGGACTTTCCGCGCACCGATGACTATTATCCGGCCCTTTCGCGGCGCCTCGAGGAAACCGGCGCGGCCACCGTGCAGGTGTGCGTGGATACCCAGGGCCGCCTGAGCGCCGACCCGACGCTCGCCCGCACCTCGGGCAGCCGCCGAATCGATGCTGGCGCTTTGGCCCTCGCCCGGGCCGGCTCGGGGCACTATCGACCCAGCACCGTCGCCGGCCAAGCCGTGAATTCCTGTTATCCCTATCGGATCCGGTTCGAGCTCAATTAGTCCCGTTCGGCCAGGCACGCCATCGCCAGTTTCTCGGCGTCGACCCAGTCGAAGGGACAGCCTTCGAGCTGTGCGTAGAATTTCTCTCCCACCACGCCATTGCGCCGCGGCGGCGTCAGGAAGGCATCGGAGTCGTCGGTGCCGGACAGCGCCAGCGCCACCGCCAATGCCGAGAGCGCGTTGAAGCGCCTGACGCCGGCGCGTTCCGGCGTGTGGTGGTGGGCAATCGCTTCGACCAGCGTATTGGGCATGCCCCACAGGCCCAGCAGATAGGCCCCGATCTCCGCATGCGAGGTGCCCAGCACGCGCCGTTCGGCCTCATGCATGGGGATATCCTCGGTCACGGCCAAGGCCGCGGCCCGGGCCAACTCATCCGGCCGCTCCTGGACCAGGATCCAGTAGCCGATGTCGTGCAGAAAGGCGGCGAGCACCGCCTCATCGCTGCAGGGGGTGCCGTTGGTCAACGCGGCCGTGACCCGCGCCACCCGCTGCACATGCGCCTGCATGGAGTCCAGATTGACATCACTGCCGGCCGCGCCGCCCCAGCCGGCCAGAACTTCCGAGCACATCACCAGATTGCGCACCCCGGCGAAGCCGAGCCGGATCAGCGCCTGCTCGATGCTGCGGACCCGGTCCTGATCGTGGAACAGCGCGCAATTGGCCAGCTGCAGCACCTTTGCCGTGATCGCCGCATCCGCCTCGATGACCGCGCAGATCTTCTTCGGCGTGACATTCCGGTCGCTCATCATCACTTGCAGTCGGGCGAAGGTTCGCGGGCGCGGCGGCAGCTGGCGGATACTGCCGATGAGCAGGCGCAGCCCCGGGTGTGACAGGCAGTCCTGCAGTTTCAGGCAGCGTTCAACCGCCTCGTGGAACTCGTCCGCGGCGCATTCCCGGTAAAGGTATTGATGGGCCGCGGGATACGGCGCCTGATAGGGCTGACTCGCGCTGTCCAGGCTGCCGGAGACGGCGATTCGCGAGGTCCAGGGCCAGCGTTCGCTCACCACGGCCAGCAAGGAATCCCCGTCCGGCGCGAGGGTCTCGAGGTCGGCGACCACCACGTCCTGCGGCCGCCGCTCCAGTTCGTGCAGGGCCTCGGCACTACTGCCGGCAAAGGTACTGATCCAATGGTGGGCGCGTGGCAGCAATGCCTGGGCCTGCCACCGTCGCGTGTGATCGCCAACCAACAGAATATGCCGTGGCATCAGGCTGCCGAAGAGAGTGTTGTCATGAGGGAGATTCCATATCACCCGTGCCGTGCAACGCTGTCAGGCAGCGCGTCACAGTCCTCGATTTAACACCGCAACCGGCAGGCGGACGGCCGGCGGCACCCTCAGGCCCGACCCTGCGTAACTATTTGAATGAATGGCGCGCCCGGAGAGATTCGAACTCCCGACCCTCAGGTTCGAAGCCTGATGCTCTATCCAACTGAGCTACGGGCGCTTAGGATCCGGACGAATGCCGGAGGCCGTATAGGCTACCGAATTCCGGGGTCCGCGTCGCCGGGACATCGGCGCTCGGGTTCGCGCTGAAATCGCTTAATATGGGTGTCCGGGCGCCCCACACCAGGCGCGCCGTGGAGACAGTTTCTTACATTTTACTTGGGGGGTTTTCTATGAAGTTCCGTTCCACCGTGCTGGCCGCTTCGCTGGCTTTTGCGGCCCTGGCTGTCGCAGCTCAGGCTTCGGCCAGCTGCAGCTACCCTAAGGCACCGGACAGGATTCCGGACGGCACCAAGGCCACCAAGGAAGAGATGCTGGCCGGCATGAAAACCATGCGCGCGTACAACGACCTGGTGGCGAAGTACACCGAATGCCTCAAGGCCGACCACGATGAGGCGGTGGCGAAGATCGATCCGGGCCTGGATGACAAAAAGAAGGAAGACCAGAAGGTTAAGCTCGATACGGTCCTGCAGCAGAAGAACGACGCGGCCGTGGATGAGGCGCAGACCGTCACCGCCCGCTTCAACGATCAGATCAAGGCCTTCAAGGCCGCGCACACGAACTGATTGTCCGCAGGCCGCAGCAGCGCAAAGACCCCAGGGTGAACACGCCGGTACCCGCACAGACCGACGCCAACGTGCCGGGACTTCTGGTCCCGGCGCAGGCTGATCGACTGATCGGTGAGAACCTGAGTTGCCTGCCGATCGAGTCGCTGCCGCTGGTGCAATGCGCCGGGGCCGTACTGCGCGAAAACATCTACGGCGAGCGCGATCAGCCGCCGTTTGATCGGGTCGCCATGGATGGCATCGCCTTGGACAGTGCCGCGGTGCGCGACGGCCAGCGCAGCTTCCATATCGAAGCCGTGCAGGCCGCCGGCGATCCCCCGCTGACCTTGGGCGAGCACACCGGCTGCATCGAAACCATGACCGGCGCCATGCTGCCGATGGGCTGCGACTGCGTGGTTCCGGTTGAGGACATCAGCGTCAGTGCCGGCATCGCCCGCCTCAAGGACGGGGCGCTGATCGCGGCCTGGGACAATGTGCACCGCCGCGGCACGGACTCCCGCCAGGGAGCCTTGCTGCTGGAAGCCGGCACGCGCATGAGTCCGCCGGAAGTGGCGATTGCGGCCGGGGCGGGCATGGCGCGGGTGCGGGTCAGCGCCCAGCCGATGCTGGCCGTGCTGTCCACCGGCAATGAACTCATCGAACCGGGCGAGCCGGTACTGCCGTACCAGGTCCGCCGCTCGAATGTCTACGGCATCATCGCCGCGCTGCGCCGTCATGGCTTTCAGCGGGTAGCGGATGACCACGTGCGCGATGACCGCGAGGAAATGCGCGCGCGCCTGAAGCTGCACCTGGCCACGCATGATGTGATCATCCTGAGCGGCGGGGTGTCGATGGGTCGCTTTGACCTGGTGCCGAGTCTGCTCAATGAGCTGGGTGTGCGCACCGTGTTCCACAAAGTCGCGCAGCGTCCCGGCAAGCCCATGTGGTTCGGCGTCGCGCAATCCGGCCCTGCGGTGTTCGCCCTGCCCGGCAACCCGGTCTCCACCCAGGTGTGCATCAGCCGCTACGTCATACCGGCCTTGATGGCGGCCATGGGCGAGACGAATCCGGGCGTACGCAAGATTCCGCTGGCGGCGGCGGTCACGGTGGCCTCCAGGTTCGTGCAGTTCGTGCCGGTGCGGACCGAAGTGGACGACTGGGGTCGGGACTGGGCGGTACCGCGCGCCACCAACACCTCCGGTGACTTCACCGCACTGGCCGGCACCGACGGCTTCGTGGAACTTCCCGCCGGCCCCAACACCTACCCGAAGGGTTTCGTGACGCGCCTGTTCCGTTGGTAATGCCGATGCCTGCCCACGAAGTCGTCGTACCGCTGAATTCACCCCGTCCCCGCGACCGCCTGGAGCGGCCGCTGCGGGACTTGCGCATTTCGGTCATGGACCGCTGCAACTTTCGTTGCCCGTACTGCATGCCGCGTGAGCAGTTCCATGAGAGCTATCGGTTCCTGAAATCCTCGCAGCGGCTGTCGTTCGAAGAGATCCTGCGGCTGGCGCGGCTGTTTGTTGCCCAGGGCGTGCGCAAGATCCGCTTGACCGGCGGGGAACCGCTGTTGCGTGCGAATCTCGCCGATCTGGTCGGCGATCTCACCAGCATCGCGGGGGTGGAGGATGTCGCGCTGACCACCAATGGCATTCTGCTGGCGCGCCATGCAGCGGAATTGAAAGCCGCCGGCCTCAATCGGATCACGGTGAGCCTGGACAGCCTGGACCCGGAGGTCTTCGCGCGCATGAGCGGCGGCTTCGGCGGCGTGGGTGAAGTGCTTGCGGGCATTGAGGCCGCGCAACGCGCCGACCTGCTGCCGATCAAGATCAACGCGGTGGTCCAGCGCGGCGTCAACGATCACACCGTACTCGATCTGGTCGAGCGCTTTCGCGGCAGCGGCGTAATCGTGCGCTTCATCGAATACATGGATGTCGGCAACCGCAATCACTGGGAGCCCGACCGCGTCGTGCCATCGAAGGAGCTGCTCGCGCTGATCCATGCGCGCTGGCCCATTGCGCCGCTGGAACGCAACTATCGCGGCGAGGTGGCGCGCCGCTATGGCTTCGCGGATGGCGCGGGTGAAGTGGGATTCATTTCCTCGGTCACCCAGGCCTTCTGCGGTGACTGCTCCCGGGCGCGCCTGTCCTCGGATGGCGCCCTGTATACCTGCCTGTTCGCGGCGCAGGGCACCACGCTGCGCGATCCCTTGCGGGCCGGGGCCACGGATGATGAGCTCTCGGATCTCATTCGCGGGGTCTGGAGCGCACGTCAGGACCGTTACAGCGAGCTGCGCGCCAACCTGCGCCAGGCCACGGGCGATCACACCAAAGTTGAGATGTACTACATCGGCGGTTGACCATGGCAGCAGGACTCACCCATCTGACGGCCCGCAATCAACCGACGATGGTGGATGTGGGCGACAAGGAGATCACCCGCCGGGTGGCGAGCGCCGAGGCACGCATCCGACTGCCGCGGGCGGTGCTGCTGGCGCTGCGCCGGACCGGTCACCGCACCAAGAAGGGTCCGATCTTCGATACCGCGATCATCGCCGGGGTCATGGCCGCCAAGCGCACCGCCGAGCTGATTCCGTTCTGCCACCCGCTGGCCATGGACAATTGCAAGCTGGAGGTCGGCCCGGCTCCCGGGGGTATCCGCATCGTCTGCACCGCGGCGGTCCAGGGTCGCACCGGGGTGGAAATGGAGGCCATGACGGGCGCCGCGGTCGCCGCCCTGACGGTCTACGACATGTGCAAGGCCCTGTCCCACGATATTGAGATCAGCGCCATCCGGTTGCTGGCGAAAACCGGTGGAAAACGCAATTTCAGTCGCGGTTCGACCCGACGGGCCTCCCGGCCGTAAAATACCCCATGGCTCCCCCCCTCTACGGCTTGGTGCTGGCCGGAGGCCAAAGCACGCGCATGCAGCGTGACAAGGCCACCTTGAGCTACCAGGGACGACAGCAGCTCGACCGCGCCATGGACCTGCTCAGCTCCTGCCTGGCACAGGCCTGGGTGTCCGTGCGCACCGATCAGCGCGCGGATCCGGTGCGCGCCGGCTATGCACAGGTCGTGGATAACCGGGACGGCCTGGGTCCGATCGCGGGCATTGTCGCGGCTCAGGCCTCGCAGCCGCAGGCGGCCTGGCTGGTCCTGGCCTGCGACCTGCCATACCTGAACGAGCGGGTCATCCGCTTCCTGATCGAGCATCGGGATCCGGCGCGCGGCGCGACGGCCTTCCGCTCCAGTCAGGGCGGCCGGCACGATGGGCTGCCCGAACCCCTGTGCGCCATCTATGAGCCGCACACGGCCGGCGCCCTGCTCGCCTACCTCGACACCGGCAGGACCTGCCCGCGCAAGTTCCTGATCCAGTCCGACACGCTGCTGCTCGAGCAGCCCGATCCGCGCGCACTGGACAATATCAATACGCCCGCGGAGTACGACGCTGCCCGCGTCGCACTCCGCGCGCCGCAAGGATCGGATGCCATGCAGATCAAAGTGCAGTACTACGCCATTTTGCGCGAACAGGCCGGACGCAGCGAGGAGACCGTGGCCACGGCCGCGCGCACGCCGCGCGACCTGTACGCCGAGCTGCAGCGGCGGCATCCCTTCTCGCTGGGTGCCGACAGCCTGCGGGTCGCCATCAACGCCGAATTCAGCGACTGGTCCCAGCCCCTGGTCGAGGGCGATGCGGTGGTGTTCATTCCGCCCGTGGCCGGCGGCTGACGGGCAGGCGCAGCCGCATGAAGTCTTTCAGTTTCGCCCGCACGCCGCTCGACACCGCGGCCGAACGTAGGCGCGTGACCGATCCGGCCTGCGGCGGCTATGCCTCGTTTGAAGGCTGGGTGCGCGATCACAACGAAGGCCGGCAGGTGCGGCGCCTGGAATACGAGGCCTTCGAGCAGCTGGCCGCCAAGGAAGGCGAGCGCATCATCGCCGAAGCCGTCGAGCAATTTGGCGTCGAGCATGCCGCCTGCGTGCACCGGATCGGCGATCTGCAGCTCGGGGAGCTCGCGGTGTGGGTGGGGGTGAGCGCGCGGCACCGCCAGGAGGCCTTTCTGGCCTGCCGCTATATCATTGATCAGGTCAAGCACCGCGTGCCGATCTGGAAGAAGGAGCACTACCTCAACGGGGACTCCGGCTGGGTGAACTGCGAGCGCTGTGCCGCGGTCGTGCATGACCCGCACCCGGCGCATGACCATGATCATGGTCATGGTCCCGCGTTTACCCATGACACCGCGGTCCGACCGGCTGCCGATTACTCGCGCCAGCAGGCGCTGAAGGAAGTCGGCGAGGAAGGCCAGGCCAAGCTGCGCGCCGCACGCGTGCTGGTCGTGGGCGCCGGCGGCCTGGGCGTGCCGGTGCTCAGCTATCTGGCCGGCGCCGGCATCGGCCGCCTGGGCATTGTCGATGGCGATCGGCTGGAAGCCTCGAACCTGCATCGGCAACCGCTGTACAGTTTCGATGCCATCGGCCAGCCCAAGGCGCAGCTGGCCGCGGCGCGCCTGCGCGCCCTCAATCCGGATGTGGACGTACAGGTCTACAACCTGCGCCTGACGGCCGCCAATGCCGCCGACCTGATCAGCGGCTGGGACCTGATCATCGACTGCACCGATAACTTCAGCAGCAAGTTCCTGCTCAATGACGCCTGTGTCACCGCGCGCAAGCCGGCCATTCTCTCCAGCATCTATCAGTACGAAGGCCAGCTGCAGGTGATCCGCCCGGACTCGCATGGCGCCTGTCTGCGGTGCATCTGGCCGGAAGCCACGCGCGATGGTCTGGTGGGCAATTGCGCCGAGGCCGGCGTCTTGGGTCCGGTACCCGGTGTATTCGGGAGTCTGCAGGCACTGGAGGCGCTGAAGATCCTGCTGGGGCTGCCCGGACAACTGGGCGATGAACTGCTGGTGATGGATCTGCTGACGCTGCAGATCTCGCGCATGAAGGCGCGGCGCGCCAGCGCCTGTGCCTCCGGCCGCTGCGCCAGAATCCCGGCCACCTCGAGCCTGGCGACCGACGCGCTGGAAATTGAGTTTGACTCCCTGTCGGCCGCGCAGGCGGCCGGCTACACCGTCATCGACATCCGTGAGCCGGACGAAGTGACCGATGAGCCATTGCCCGGGGCCGGGATCCGCCTCATGCCCATGCAGCAGCTGCTGCATACCGACTCCACCCTCTCCAAGAACGAACGCTTCCTGCTGGTGTGCGCGAGCGGCCGGCGCAGCCTCGCGGTCGCCCAGACGCTGCACGCGCGCGGGTTTACCGACGTGGTGTCGCTGACGGGGGGCATGGCCGGCCTGCTGGCGCACCCGCAACCGGCCTAGGATGCGCTACGGGCGGGTCTGCCCGGTACCGCGCACCACGTATTTGTAGCTGGTGAGCTGCTCCACGCCGACCGGGCCGCGCGCATGAAAGCGATCGGTGGAGATGCCGATTTCGGCGCCCATCCCGAATTCACCGCCATCGGCGAATTGGGTGGAGGCGTTATGCAGCACGATGGCGCTGTCCACCTGCTGCAGGAAGCGGGCGGCCGTGGCGGCATTGGCGGTGACGATGGATTCGGTGTGGGCCGAGCCATAGCGTGCGATATGGGCGATCGCCTCGTCGACGCCGTTCACCACCCGCGCCGCGATAATCGCATCCAGGTACTCGGTGTACCAATCCGCTTCGGTCGCGGCCCGCACCCGCGCATCGACGCTCTGCACCGTGGCATCACCGCGCACCTCGCAGCCTGCCTCCAGCAAATCCTTGATCAGCGGCGCCAGGTGCGTTGCGATAGCGGCGCGATCGACCAGCAAGGTCTCGGCCGCCCCGCAGATGCCGGTGCGTCGCAGCTTGGCATTGAGCACGATGCGGCGCGCCATGCTCAGGTCCGCATCCCGGTCGACATACACATGGCAGTTGCCTTCCAGGTGCCCGATGACCGGGACACGCGCTTCCTGCTGCACCCGCGCCACCAGGCTCTTGCCGCCGCGGGGCACGATGACATCGATGAACTCGGTCATGCCCGAGAGCATCAGGCCGACGGCCGCCCGATCGGTGGTCGGGACCAGCTGGATGCAGGCCTCGGGCAGGCCCGCGGCCGTGAGTCCCGCCACCAGGCAGGCATGAATGGCGCGATTGGAGCGCTCGCTTTCGGAACCGCCGCGCAGGATCACGACATTGCCCGACTTCAGGCACAGGGCGCCGGCATCGGCGGTCACGTTCGGGCGGCTTTCGTAGATGATGCCGATGATGCCGAGCGGCACGCGCACGCGCGATATATCCAGTCCATTCGGCCGCGTCCAGTGCGCGGCGATGGCGCCGATGGGATCGGACAACCCGATGATCTCTTCGAGCCCCCGGGCCATGGCCTCGACGCGTTGGTCATTCAACTCCAGTCGATCCAGCAGCGCGGTGCTCAACGCGCGCGCGCGCGCCTGGGCCAGATCCTCGACATTGGCATCGAGGATGTCCTTCTTGTGGGCGCGGATGGCCGCGGCGGCGGCGCGCAGCGCCTCATTCTTGGTTTGGGTGCTGGCCACGCTCAGCGCATCGGAGGCGGCCAGGGCGGCCTGCCCCATCTGACGCATCTGCCCGGTCAGATCCAGCGCGGCGTTCATGAGGCCTCCTGCGCCGGCTGCAGCGGCCAGTCGGTGCGCAGGATCACCAGATCATCCCGGTGCACCAGCGCATCGCCGCTGCGATAGCCCAGGATGCCTTCGATTTCAGCGGACTTGCGCCCCATGATGCGGGCCACATCCACGTCTGAATAGGCGCTGATGCCACGCGCCACTTCGGCGCCGTCGGACGCCAGGATGCTGACGGTATCGCCCTGGTCAAAGCGCCCGCTCAGCCGCACGACCCCGGCCGGCAGCAGACTCTTGCCCGCGCGCAGTGCCTGCAATGCGCCCGCATCGATGCTCAGGGAGCCGGCCGGACGCAAAGTCCCCGCAATCCATTGCTTGCGCGCCGCGACCGGCGTCTCGGTGGGCACAAACCAGGTGCAGCGCCCCCCTTCTTCGAGCCGCCGCACCGGATGCGGATGGTGTCCCGCCGCAATGCACATATGGCAGCCGGCGGCCACGGCGATCTTGGCGGCCATGAGCTTGGTGGTCATGCCGCCGGACCCCATCGCGGAGGCCGACCGTCCGGCCATGGCCTCAATTTCCGGCGTGACCGCCGTGACCCGGCTGATGAAGCGGGCATCCGGATTGCGGTTCGGGTCAGCGCTGAAGAGGCCCTCGACATCCGAGAGCAGCACGAGGCAGTCGGCCGCAGCCATCTGCGCGACCCGCGCGCCCAGCCGGTCATTGTCGCCATAGCGAATTTCCGCCGTGGCGACCGTGTCATTCTCATTGATGACCGGCAGCGCCCCCAGCGCCAGCAGGGATTCGAGCGTGGCGCGGGCATTGAGGTAGCGTTGCCGCTGTTCGCTGTCCTCCAGGGTCAGCAGCACCTGCGCCACCGTGACGCCATGTTCCCCCAGCAACTCCTGGTAGGCATGGGCCAGGCGGATCTGCCCGACCGCCGCGGCCGCCTGGCTCTCATCCAGCCGCAGCGTCCCCGGGGCCAGCCCCAGCTCACGTCTGCCGAGCGCGATGGCGCCGGAGGACACGAGGATGACCTGCTGCCCGCGCGCACGCAGGCGCAACAGATCCTCGACCAGTCCGGTCAGCCAGGCGCGGCGCAGCTGGCCGGTTTCCGGGTCGACGAGCAGGGCCGAACCCACCTTCACGACCACGCGTCGGGCGGCGATCAGCGGGGACACGACATTCTCACCCGGGGCGCTCATGGCAAAAACTATACGGGATCGGCGCCGGCCGGGCGAATCCTGCCCCGGACGACATTGCCACCCGCAACAATCCCCCCTTAAACTGGCGCCCGCCTTCTACAGTTGAGCCTTTGAGGACCAAAGCGGTGAGCAGAGATTACGAACCGGCAGCCGGACAGTGGTACGAAAACGTCGAAGAAGAGGAGTCATTCCGAGTGCTGTCGGTTGACGAGGACTCCGAACTCGTCGAAATCGAATACGTGGACGGGGACATCGAGGAGATCGACATCGAAGCCTGGCATGAGATGGATCTGGAGAAAACCACGGCGCCCGAGGGCTGGTCCGAATCCGAGGCTGAGGAGGATGAGGACGATGAGGAAGAAGAAGACGAGGACGATGAGGACTGGGACGACGACGATGATGATGACGATGACGACGCGGACGAGGACGAAGAAGAGGACGAGTGATCCAGCCGGACCCTAGCGCACCGGCGGTCGCCCAACTCACCACCCTGCTCGGGGCTGACTGCGTCCGCACCGATGCCGGCGAGATCGCCCCGCGGCTCACCGACCATCGCGGCCTGTATCACGGCAATGCCGCGGCCCTGATTCAGCCGCGCTCCGTCGAGCAGGTCGCCACCGCCCTGGCGTTCTGCAACCGCCACCGCATCGGCGTCGTGCCCCAGGGCGGCAATACCGGCTACTGCGGCGGCGCGACGCCCGACGCGTCCGGCAGCCAGGTGATCCTGTCCGTGCACCGCCTGAACCGAGTGCGGAAAATCGACCCGCTCAACTATTCCCTGACCTGCGAGGCCGGCTGTGTGCTCGCCGAGGTGCAGCGGGCGGCGGCGGACGCGGAACGCTTCTTTCCCCTGAGCCTCGGCTCCGAAGGCAGCTGCCAGATCGGCGGCAATCTTGCCACCAATGCCGGGGGCACCAGCGTGCTGCGCTACGGCATGATGCGCGAGCTGGTGCTGGGGCTGGAGGTCGTGCTGGCCGACGGTCGGGTCCTGGACAGTCTCACCAGTCTGCGCAAGGACAATACCGGCTACGACGTGAAAGCCCTTTTCCTGGGGGCCGAAGGGACGCTCGGGATCATCACGGCCGCGACCCTCAAACTGTTTCCCGCCATCCGCAGCATCGCGACTGCGTTTGTCGCGGTGACCGGTGTGCAGGCCGCGGTCGAGCTGCTCAGTCGCCTGCGCAATCACAGCGGTGATCGCGTCAGTTCCTTCGAGCTGATTCCGCGCCTGGCGGTGGACCTCACCGTGCAGCACATCCGCCCCGCGGTGGATCCTTTGCCGGGTCGGCACGACTGGTATGTGCTGTGCGACTCACCTCGCCGCGCGTCGATGAAGCCCTGGATACGGTGCTGGAGGACGTGCTGGCCGAGGCGCATGCCGCGGGCCTGGTCGAGGATGCCGCCATCGCCCAAAACGGCCGCGAAGCGGACAGCTTCTGGTTCCTGCGCGAGAATATTCCGCGCGCCCAGCGCCTGGATGGCGAAAGCCTCAAACATGATATCTGCGTGCCCGTCGCGGCCCTGCCGCAGTTCGTGGCGCGCGCCGCCGCCTGGCTCCACGCGCATCTGCCGGAAGGGCGGCTGGTGGCTTATGGACATGTGGGTGATGGCAATCTGCATTTCAATCTCAATCAGGACCCGCTGGTGCCGGCCGCCGCATTTCTCGGCCGTGCCGATGAGGTCAAACGGGCCATCCATGACCTGGTGCAGGAATTCGGCGGCAGCTTCAGCGCCGAGCATGGCATCGGCCAGCTCAAGGTCGGGGAATTGGAGCGCTATGCCTCAGCGGTGGAACTGGACCTGATGCGGGCCATCAAACGCGCCTTTGATCCCAATGGGATCATGAATCCCGGCAAAATCCTCAAAGCCAGTTGAGCAGCTGATTTGAAATGGTGGTGGCGAATGTTGCTCGGCGCCGCCCTGGCCGGGCTCGCGGCCTGCGGGGCCAGTCATCCGGGTAGTGCCGCGGCCGGCAGCGCCCCCGCCGGCAGTGCACCGGCTGGGCGCGCCGCCCTGAGCGCCGCCGCCGCCCAGTTCGCCACCTCTGCGGATGGGGTGAGCATCGCCTGGCGCCGCTTCGGCCAGGGCGAGCCGGCCATTGTCCTGGTGCATGGCTGGGCGGCGAATTCGAGCATCTGGCGCGCGCAACTGGCGGCCCTCGCGGCCCGCTACAGCGTGATCACGCTGGACCTGGCCGGCCAGGGCGCCTCCGGCGCCAATCGCCAGAGCTGGTCCTTGCCGAATTTCGCGCAGGACGTCGCGGCGGTGGTCGCGAGGCTCCCGAACGCCCAGGTCATTCTCGTCGGTCAGGGCATGGGCGGCCCGGTGGCCCTGGAGGCCGCGCCCCTGCTCGGCGCCCGGCTGCACGGCATCATCGGCGTGGAAACCTTTCGCACCATCGGTCAGCCGCCGCCCCTGCCCTCGCAGCTGGAGCAGAACCTGCGGCCGTTTCGCGCCGACTTCGCCGGCGCCGTACAGCGGTTCGTGACGGCGACGCTGTTCCACGCCCAAGCGGATCCTGCGCTGGTGCGCATGGTGGTGGGGCTGATGGCGCAAACCGTGCCGGAGCGCGGTGTGGCCGCGCTCGCCGAACTGAACCGGCTCGACTATGCGGCCATTCTGCCCGCGGTGAAGGCGCCGATCGTGGTGATCGATTCAGATCTGGGCGGCGCCGTGGATGTGGGCCGGCTGCAGCGGTCCGATCCGCAGCTGCGGGTGATCACCTTGAGCGGCGCTGACAGCTTCGCGATGCTCGATGATCCCGCGCGCTTCAATAGCGCATTGCTGCAGGCGATCGCGGCACTGACGGGGCGCTAGGTCCGCAGCGCGCATCCATGAATTTCAGCGCGGCCGTCACCTGCAGGGCATCGCTGGGAACCCAGCTGCGCACGGTGGCCCCGCCGGGCGCAAGCTCCTGCAGGATCAGGAACAGCGCCTGATTGCTGGCATCGAACGGCCAGTCGTCACTGTGCAGGATCAGACGCATCGCAGCGCCGTCGGGCAGCGAAAAATCCGCACGGCCGCCATGATCGGCCACTGCGACGGTCAGCAGCGGCGCCAGGTCCGCGGGCTGGCCGGACGCCGACCAGCGGATCCGGCAACTGTAGAGGCGCGCCAGATGCAGGGCCGGCCAGTTGTAGCCGGCACTCTCCTGCACCAGCGCATCATCTTCAAAACGGAACTGGCGGATGCGGAACCAGTACACCCCCTCGCCGAGCTGCAGGCTGTAATCCACGTAGCGTTGCGGATCCGCCGGCGGTGAGACGCAGCCGCGCCCCAGGGTGCCGCCGTGGAACTGCTCGCCATCCTGCGTCAGCAGCAGATCACAACCGGACAGGCTCTCCACGTCGGTGCGACGCAGGGCCTGCTGCGCCTGTGGATCGGCGAACAGGCCGCGCCACTGTGCCGGCTCCTTGAAGGTGTATTGCCGCACCCGAATTCGCTGCGGGCGCAATTGCGAATCAACCGACAGTCGCAGCAGCACCTGACGGCGCGGCGCGCCGGGTACATCGTGCAGGG
>Ga0210400_10002778_pt1 | contig 15845 bp, 10 predicted proteins | sample IncBWH26MmetaG_FD_155456 | JGI IMG/M metagenome (GOLD analysis project Ga0210400, IMG submission 155456) | Forest soil microbial communities from Barre Woods Harvard Forest LTER site, Petersham, Massachusetts, United States - Inc-BW-H-26-M | ecosystem: Environmental > Terrestrial > Soil >... | reverse complement strand
ACACGCAAGCGCACAGAAGATTCGTGAATTGTTTGACGAGACCTGTAAGACCAATTCGCTTCCGCATCCTCATTTTTTGTCTCCCTCGAAGCCGGTTGTGGGCGGCGGCGTCTTTGCCAGCGCGAGAATCTCCCGTGGTATTGTCGCGACAGGGGCTACAAAACAACGCCGCTGTGATGCGGCACACGATAGCTGCCCGCCACCCCCGAGAATGAAAATGGGATGAATGCCGCCGGCAGCGTGATGAAAGCTGCTGGCAACTGGATGAAACGTACTTGGACCACCGGCAGCAGGCATTTCGACCCCCTCCAGAACCGCTTCGTCGCACTGCTGGTCCGCAGCGTCGCAAAGCGATGCAGGCCCCTGAGGCCCCGCCGTACACTCGCGCCAGGTTGTTGCCGCAGCGGCACCAATGCGATCGATGTCTGCGCTCTGGCGAGGGAGCAACACGTCATGGGAACGAGAACAACGTCGCGCCGGGCGGTCCTCAAGGCAGGTCCGTGCGCACTGGTCGGCGCCGTGGGCATCCCGGAACTTGTCAGTGCGCACACGCAGGTCGGCCTAGACCCGAAAAGCGCCGAGATCGTCCGCAGGTGGTACGCGGCATGGGAGCAAAAGCAATGGCGGCCGGTCGACATTCTGCTCGCGGACGACTTCACATTCTCGAGCGCCGCCGGAGACGACCACCTCAGTAAGAGCGCCTTCAAGAAGCAGTGCTGGGAGACGCAGAAGGACTTCATCGCCCGGTTTGACCTGCAGAGGGTATTCGGGAGCGGCAACGAGGCAATGGTGATGTACCTCTGCCACACCACCAACGGCAGGACCTTCCGCAACGTGGAGTATTTGCGGCTGAGGGATGACAAGGTCGCGGCCATCGAGTGCTACTTCGGCGCGCAATCCAGTTTTCCATCCGCAGTGAGCCGCGGGCAGCGCTGACACCGTGATGTCCCGCACACGGGAACGCCTGTGAAAGTATTGATAGTCGACAACCGGGTCGAAACGCGAAATAGCCTGATTCGACTCTGTGAACGTAGGGATGATGTGCAGGTGGTCGGCGAGGCGGCCTGCGGCACCGCGGCGATTGATGCTGCGGGCCCCCTTAGCCCGGACATTGTGCTGCTGGGTGTGGAATTACCGGATATGTCGGGCTTCGATCTCTTGCGGGCGGTCACGGCAGATATACGACCTTTGGGCATTATGGCCTCGAACTACCCGGGTCATGCGACGCGAGCCTATGAAGAAGGTGCATTTGACTATCTGGTGATGCCGGTCGCCGCGGAACGATTCGACCGGGCAATGACCCGCGCCCGGCATCGACTCGATTACGCGTCACCGAAGCCACCGCGGTTCTTGGTGGGTGAGCGGCTGCGGCGACTGTATCCGCTTGATCCAAGGGCAATCGACTACATCGAGGCCGACGGCAATTACGTCACCTTGCGCGCCGGCAAGGAGGAATACCTCAGCCGGGATTCGATCAAACGTCTCGCGCTGCAGCTTGCCGACCTTGGCTTTATCCGCATCGAGCGCTCATTGCTGGTGAATGCCAACGCAGTGGCATATGCCGAAGTGGCGCGCCATGGAACGTTTGTCTTCACGCTGAGCTCGGGGGTCTGCCTGCATTCCAGCGCTGCGTACCGCGACTCGATCCTGCGCGTTATCCCGCTGCCGGCGCTGTCGAAGCGTTACCGAGGTGCGATGTCGTAAACATTCGCGGAATCGATCTCAGAAAATGGGGGGTTAATCACGATGCCGGCCGGATTCATCCCAAAGTCAATTGAGCGGATTGCGGAGCTGCTAATTTCGACGCATGAGATTGGCTGATCGCATTGCGCAATGTCAGACTCCGTTCGTCGTGCAAAGCACGAAGGACGGATCGGTCACGCAGTTGAACAATGCGGCCGCATTCGCCAAACAGATCGAGAAGTGTGCAACGAGATATGTCTTGAGCGATGAGTTGACGCGCTTATGCACGGCCCTCGCCTATTCCAAAGGAGCCCGCACGCTCGACTGCACGGACCTCCTGCACGTGCCCGCGGAGCGCATTTGGATCGAGTGGACCGAAGCCCCGTGGCGCAATGAACTGGCGCGTTACGGCTTCAAGGCCGCCGCGGACGTTTCCTCAGGTCGACGGGGTATTTTCATCGAGTCCGATACCGACGGGCGCCAGGGACTCATGCGAACGTTCTGGAGCAATGGCGAGTCCGATTCTGACGTGCGTTCCAGCTGCATGGAGGCTTACTTTGATTTTGATACCCAGGATGGCGATGATCCCGCCATCTTCGGGCGGCAGCAAGGACCGGCATTTTGCGTATCGGACCGTGCCGCCGGGAAAGCGGACATCCTGCGGCGCTGCTTTCGATTCTGGTTTGAGCGCTCCTGGCAGAATTATTACGACGGGGGACAGTTGACGGATGTACAGTTCGCTGCGGTCGCTCATCACGCACTCGGCAGCGTTGCGATCGACATCCCGGTCGTGTTGGCGTTTTGCCTGCTTCTTTCAACGCGCCCGAATTTGCCACGCCGCCCGCTGATGCTGGAGCGGCTCAATCGGGCGCGATCGAGGTCCGGGAAGGCGCGACTGCTTGACCAGATCGAAGTCTTCTCACCGCTATTGCCCGAGTATCAGCCGTCCGATGCCGGCTCCTCCGGCATCGGACGGCGCGCTTCCCGACTTCACCACGTGCGCGGCCACCTTGTTCGACGAGGCAGTCAAATCTTCTGGCGGGTCCCCCATTTGCGCGGTCGTGCCCGCTCTGGGATTGTTCACACGCGAACGGTGACGTGGACCATAGACCCTCTGGAGCGGAAACGCCGCACGGCGCACGCCGCCACGGCGGCTACTCCTTAAAGCCTCTAAAGCCTCTAAAGCCTTTCAGAGGCATCTCCTGGCAGGACGCAGCGGCTCTGCAGTTCACTTGCGCAAGTGCATAATACCTGCGTGCCCGCTCGCGAACGCTTCCCAATGGAGACCTGATGCGCAGCTTTGATGTCGCAGTGATCGGTTTGGGCGCCATGGGAGCGGCAACGATCTATGCCGCCGCCGGACGGGGCCAGCGCGTCCTGGGTGTGGACCGCTACCAGCCCGGGCACCATCGCAGCTCCTCCTTTGGCGAAAGCCGGCTCATCCGTTTGGCCTATTTTGAGGATCCCGCTTATGTGCCGCTGGTGCGGGAAGCCTACGAGCGCTGGCGCGACCTGGAGGCGGCGAGCGCCGAGAACATCCTGATCCCCACTGGCGTCATCGAAGCCGGTTTTCCCGGTGCGCCGTTGGTGGCGGATTCATGGCGCTCGTCCACTGAGCACAACTTACGAAGCGAGCGTCTTACCGCAACCGCGGCCAATGCGCGCTTCCCTGCCTTTGACCTGCCGGGCGATTGGGACGTGATCTTCCAGCCTGACGCGGGCGCACTACTGCCCGAAAAGGCGATCCATCTGTTCGTCGCGGGAGCGAAGGCCCGGGGCGCGAGCGTGCGGTTGAACACCCGCGTCATCCGCGTCGAGCCCGTGGGTGACCGGGTCAAGATCGTGCTCGAGGACGGTGAGCGCATCGAAGCCGGATCGGCTGTGGTCGCGGCGGGAGCTTGGATCGCGGACCTGTTACCCGATGTCGCGGCAAGCTTGCGCCTGACCCGCCAGCCGCTGCTGTGGTTCCAGCCGCTGAAGCCCGCGCTGACCGGCCCGGAGCGCATGCCCGCGTTCCTTTTCCAGACCCCTGCGGATGTCATCTACGGCCTGCCCAACGTCTGCGGCACCGGAGTAAAGGCTGCCTCACACCTGAGCGGCGGCGATCTGGCCTCTGCCGAGCAGGCCCGGGCCGAGGTTTCGCGGGGGGAAATCGAATACCTGCAGGGGCAGATCCGCCGCTATGTTCCCGGTGCCGCCGGCACACTCGTTGACACCAGCGTCTGCATCTACACGCGCAGCCCCGACGCGCATTTCGTGGTGGGACTGCATCCACAGGCGCCACAGCTGGTGATTGCCTCGCCCTGCTCGGGTCATGGGTTCAAGTTCGCCAGTGTCATGGGTGAAATCCTGGCGGATCTGGCAATCGATCGGAAAACTGATCGCCCAATCAATCTGTTCAATGTGGAGCGGCTACTGCGGCAAACATCAGTGCAGGGTCATCGCCACCACGAATAGCAGGAACAATACGAACGCCGTTCCGCAGATGCACAGCAGCGCGAGCGTGCGCCAGGATGCGGCAAACAGTCCCAATCCGTAAGTACCGCGCAGCTGCGCGAACATGTGCACCGGCGGCACCAAGATGATGCTCAAGGCGACCACGGCGCCGCTGACCCCCATCATGGCCATGAGCGCAGCGACGGTGAACAGCAACGCCATAAACGACAGGGAATACAGCGCAAATACCCCATGGTCGTACATGGCTACGCCGCGCTTCCAGAAAAACATCAGCCACAGGAACGGCAGCGAAATCGGGATCAGCATGAACGAGAATTTATAGGCGGTGCTCTTGAGTTTGTAGAGCGCGAGATCCGGGTTGACCAGCGCCCGGTAAATCTTGCCTTTGACTCCCGGTTCGCCGACGTGTGGCTTCGCCTTCGCCGCCAGTCGCTCCTGCCAGGTACCCCGGTCAACGGCAGCATCGGCGGACGCCCTTGTGTGACCAGGCTCAATTGCGCCGGGCTGCACTTGCCCAGGCCCGGCCTCCGCCGCGGATCGTGATCCGAGGTCGATTGCAGCACTGGCGACGGCACCTGAGGCAGCCGTCATCCGCTTCGCGAATAGGGCCGCGGCCAATTCTTGTTGAGGCTCGCTCAGGTCGGCGCCGGCCTGCTTGGCTTGCTCGAGCTTCGTGGTGGCCTTGGCGACCTCCTCGTCGGCCTCCTGCTGGGCCTTGGCCAAGTCCGCCTTGGCCGTGCGGGCATCCTCGGCTTTGACCACCACGTTGTGGGAATCACCCTCCGCGGCGAGCGAAAACACGAAATACATGAGGAAGATGCAAAACAGAAACAGCGCCATCGGCGAGACATACCGGGTGCGTTGGCCATCGATGTAACGGCGCGTGAGCAGGCCGGGGCGGAAAGTCAGCAACGGCAGCGTGCGAATGCCCTTCGCATCGAAATGGAGCACCCCATGCAGAAACTCCTCGCTCAGGTGCCACAGCGAACGATGCAGGTGCGCGGGCTGGCCGCAGCTGCCGCAGTAACTGGCGCTCAAAGCGGCCCCACAATTCAAGCAGTTATGATGGGTGCCGGTCGCGGCGCCATGGCGGTCCGGAACCGATATGGCATCGATCTCCTGCGCCGCCAGCCCCGCAGAAACCAAGGCTCCAACTTCCGGGAAGTCTGGATTCATGCTCGAACCTCACTTGGGTTGCCGGCAAATTGTACACCGGCGTCCTGTGGTAGCTCGCATCGCGTCGGCCGCTCATCTGCTTACAACACTTGACTGGTGCGCACCATGTGCCACACTGCGGATGTGGCACCGTTCAAACTGACCTTGACGCCCGGAACGTCCATCTTCGATCAAGTCGTGTTCGCGGCGACGCGCGCCATTTTGAGCGGCGCGTTGCAGCCCGGACAGCCCTTTCCATCGGGCCGCTCGTTGGCGGCCGATCTGAAGATACATCCCAATACGGCGCACAAGGCCATCCAGTACCTGGTGCAGGAACGATGGCTCGAGGCGCGGCCCGGAATCGGAACCAACGTGATCGGGCCGCCCCAGGCGCGGCCTGGCGACCGGCAGCGCCTGCTCAAGGTGGAGGTCGACAGGCTGGTCGTTGAGGCGACACGCGTCGGCGCGGATTTGGCCGAAGTCATCGAGGCCATCAAGGCGGGATGGAAGAGCATGCGAGGCGGACAATGATCATCCAAACCGAGAACCTGACCAAGAAGTTCTGGCGGCATGATGCGGTGCGCGGCCTAAACCTCTCCGTGCCGGAGGGCGCGACGCTTGCGCTGATCGGTGCCAACGGTGCCGGAAAGACCACCACGCTGCGCCTGCTGGTCGATATCCTCTCCCCGGATCACGGTAGCGCTCGCATACTGGGCATCGACTCGCGCCGTCTCAAGCCCGACGATCGCTTGCGCATTGGTTATCTGGCCGAGAACCAGGCGCTTCCGGACCGACTGAGCATTGCGCAGTACTTCGACTATTTGCGCAGTCTGTATTCGAATTGGGACCGATCGTTGGAAACGCAATTGCGCGGGACATTTGAACTGCCGCCGGAACGCACGCTTGGCAGGCTTTCGCACGGCATGCGGATGAAGGCCATGCTGATCGGCGTCCTGGCATTCAGACCGAAGTTGCTGATTCTTGATGAACCTCTTAGCGGATTGGATCCTCTGGTGCGCGATGAAGTGATGTCGGGGCTGCTCTCACAGGCGGGCGAGACGACGATCCTGATCTCCTCGCACGAACTGTCGGAGATTGAAGGGTGCGTCACGCACGCCGCTTTTATGGTACGCGGTAAGCTGATCATGCAGGAGACCATGGAATCCCTTGGTGCGCGCTTCCGCGATGTCACCGTAACTCTCGCACAGCAACCGGTCGTCAAGGGCCTGCCCGGCTCATGGTTGAACCCCCGGGCGGAGGGATTGCAATTGCAGTTTGCCGACTCGGCGTTTGTGGACGATGTTCGATTGCGGGAACAGGTGCAAAAGCAGTTAGGCACCATCCACCATTTTGAGTCAACGGCGTTGTCGCTGCGCGACATTTCCAAGGCTCTCATGCGCGCAACTCGCCAGGAGACCTGAATGAAGCGTCAACTCCGCCTTACCGGCACATTACTGCATAAGGACTTCCGGCTTTTCTGGCCATTTGCCCTGTTGCTCGCCTCATTGATCGCACTGTGGCAGTTCCCGCCCCTTGTAGCGAAATTGGGCGTCGTCGGTTTCCAGCTGCAAAACGCGACAGGGCTGGCGAGTGCCCTGCTCATTCTCGTCGTTTTTCATGAAGACGCGATCGTGAGCTTGAACCACGACTGGCTCACGCGCCCAGTTCCAGGATTGGTGTTGCTGCTTGCCAAATGTGCCTTTGTTGTTCTCGTAATCATCATGCCGATGATCCTGGGGGGGATGCTCTACAACCTGTACCAAGGCCACACAGTGGGCGAGTCAGCGTTGACCGGGCTTGCCCTGGGCACAGATGGTTCAGCGCTTGTGTTGACTTTGCTGGTCATGACTTTTGCGGCGATCACATCCAATCTTCGCCAGGCGATCATCGTGCTCCTCGCCGGCATCGCATCGCTGATCGCTCTGGTGGCAATCACCGTCCAGATATTGGGCATTCAGGGCATGGGATTCACAGGCACCGACTCCGTGGTCGGCCGCACGTTGCAGATCATGCTAGGTCTCGTGGTCGTAGCCGCACTTCTAGTCCAGTACGCGCTCCGGCATACACGGGCCGCGCGGGTGATTCTCGGCGTAGCGATCCTCGCAGCATGGGTCTTGATGCTGCCGATGACCGGGCCGCGGATTTTCACCATGCAGAAAGCGCTGTCGCAGGATGCAGCCGCCGCGGCCTCAATTCGCATTGAATTGGTGAAGGGTTGCTTTCCAGCCCATGTGCCGAACGCCGCGGATCAAAGCAGCCGAGCCGGGCCGGACGCGATCCTTTTCGCGACGCAGAACATTCAGGAGGGTATCCCTGCGGGAGATCGGCTCTCCGCCGGTCCAGTGCAGCTCACTTACCGAGGGGCGGATGGAATCGTGCGCACCCTGTATCCGGAGTGGCCCTCGCCGCAGACGCCCGGCGATGGCGGCTTGCTCGCGACAACCCAAAACTGGCTGTTGCCACGAAGCACCTACGATCGACTCGTCCTCAGCCGTAACGTCCAGACCGAAATCCATTATTTCCTAAGACTGCTGGCGCCGGAGGCCAGTACCGAGTTTCTGGCCGACGGCCGCCGTGAGTTCCATCCAGGTTTCGGCTATTGCGGCGCGACCTTCAACCCCGTCGGGGGCGTCGTCAGTGTCGATTGCTTCAAGCCCGGTCCTCAGCCCGCGCAGATCGTCGCGAGTCTGGCCGGTACCTCCGCATCCGCTGGCAGCCCAAGCGGCGCGCCGGACTTTACGCCAGCGGCATTGGACTTTTGGGGCGGTCGGCGACATCTCATGAAGCTGCGCGCTGATGGCAACGGCATACCGCGAGTACACCTCACGGCGTTTGCGGCACTGGCGCACGTCGAGCGGCGGGTTGTCGTGCCTGGCGTTCTCGGCGGGCCAATTTCCGCCTGCCCGGCGCCGTAGTTCTACGGGGTACTTCGTGAACCGCTGCACAGGCGCTTGCAAAACGCCCGTGGTCGCGCCGGCCCATCCAACATCTGAGTCGTACTGCTTGCCGGAAGCTGTGCTGCGGGCGGGCTTTCAGCTTTTAGAGCGCGCACACCAGCACGTTCATCGGATTGCCGGTGCTGCCGGCTACGGCTCCGAAAGCTGAGCAGCAATGATCTCGGGTGCAACGGCGCTGGTATCCAGCGTCAGGGTCCGTACCGTGGCAGCCGAACGATCCGCATGCAATGTGACCAGCTCCGCCGCTCGCTGAAAATTGCGCAGCACTTGCTGCTGCCAGACTGCATCGCCATTGCAAGACCCGAAATCAATGGCCTGTACCTGTCCATCTCCGCGTTGATGAATATGCACTTCGCACCGTATTGGTACAATTCCGGATGCGGCCGGCTCCGCGATTCCTTGCACAGCGGTAATTTCCTCGAGATGATCTACGGGGAGGTCCGGCAAATCCAAATGTATTGCACGCAGCTTTGGCCCGAGTACTGTGCGATGGCTGAGCGGCGGGGACTTGGATCCGGACAGCTCAGCGCGTGACGGGCGCCAGATCGCCACGTCCGTGACAGCTTCAGCTTGAGAAAGTAGCGCCGCTTCATGGCCTAGGAATTGCGCCTCGACGAAACTGCCGCGGCGCGGCAATCCGATAAGCACCACAATAAACGAAACCTGCCAGCCGATCGCCGCAATCAGCGCAGCTAATCGCACCCATCGGTCGGAAGCAGTCATAGTGGCCGGCGCAGGATCTTCAGCAGAATCGATCGCATGGCCGTTCGAGACAGCGCTTGACGGTCACTCATTATATTCTGGCGCCCCGAATTAAACCTCGAGAGTAAGAGTATCGCGATTGGCGATTCGATGGAACGCCGCGGCGCAAAACGCCGACCCTACGATTAGCTGAATCGGAACCGAAGCCGTTCAAATTACTATACGGCAGACGTCGCCCGCGCGAAGCGCCGGCCAATTGAACGGTGTGAAACATTACGAGTTGCGGGTCAGGCTTTTCGTTCTTCGATGTCGATGGTAGATTTCATGCGCACGTCACACTATAAGCTCAACGTTATGTGGCGCAGCGCGGCCGACTCGAAGCAGGGATTGGCGGATAACACCAGAAGGTCGGCATTTCCGGCGATGATAATTCTACGGTCTTAACTTCAAAGTTGCGTCCCGCGATTGAGAGCAAAGATGCCAATCAATGCGATGTTGGACTCCCGGCGCGAGATCCCCTTCCGCTTTTCCGCGGACGCAAGGTGCTCCAATCTCCTGCATAGGGTCCTGGCGCGCGGACTCATCACAATATTATTGGCCGTTGCGCTGTGCCCCACTGTGTGGGCCACGACCTATTACACCTACGACGCTCTTGGCCGCGTGACCCAGGCCATCGAGTCGGACGGCACCACCACTCAATATAGTTACGACGCCAATGGCAACGTCACGTCGATCGCCCGGGCGGCCGGAACCAGTGTGCTCACGGTCAGTTCGGTCAGCGCGACATCCGGAGCCGTCGGCTCCTCGATTACCATCAACGGCAGCGGCTTCAGCAGCATCGGGTCTCAAGACAGCGTCACATTCAACGGGCTGGCAGGCACGGTTACCTATGCAAGCGGCAACCGTCTCGTTGTGACTGTTCCAAGCGGCGCGACGACCGGAAGCCTTGCGGTTACGAGCCCGAACGGTTCGATCACTGCGGCCCCCTCCTTCAGTGTGGTGCCCGTGGCCATCTCGAGCTTTTCCCCGTCGACCGCCGTAGCGGGAACCTCGATCAGCGTCGTTGGCGGTGGATTTGATCCGACGGCGAGCAATGACTCGGTGACGGTGAATGGTGTCGTGGCGACTGTGACCTCGGCATCGACCACGCAACTCCAGATTACCGTGCCCGCAGGCGCCACGGCCGGACACATCGCCGTCACGACGACGCAGGGTTCGGCGGTCAGCTCTGGATACCTTGTGGTCCCGAGCGCAAGTTACAGTCTGGCCAACATCGCAATCATCGGGTCGCTGACGCCGGGTGGGGCTGGGCGCATCTATCCCATCAACTCGACCAGTCAAGTAGGCCTGGCGATGTTCGATGGCACCGCCGGTCAGTTGATGACCCTGACGCTAACGAATGTGGACATGGCCGGCGAGTACCAGATCTTTGCGCCAAACGGGAGCCAGATCGCCAGCGGCTCCATCAGCAACAATGCCCTGATCTATCTGCCGGCGCTTCCCGCCAATGGCACGTATTCCTTCTACTTGGCGCCGACCTATACGGTAGGCTCCGCGAATGTCCGGCTGCTATCGGCGCTCACCGGAACCCTGCCGACAGATGGAACGCCGACCCCAACGGCGCTCGCCAGTGGCCAATATGCTGCATTGACGTTCAGCGGGACTGCGGGCCAGTCATACAGCTTGGCGCTCACAAATTACCAGACTTCCGCATATAACTCGCAAGTCAACATTTACATCGTAAGCCCAGGTGGAAGCCTGCTGGCGAACTGCGGAGCGTACCTATCACTGGCAACGCCCCCCGGAAATTGTGACTTCACAATCCCGACCAGCGGCACCTACACCGTTCAGATAAACCCCTACGCCGGCCTCTATACCAGTTCCTTCAACGTCCTGCTGAATCAGGATTTCACGGCCTCATTGACCGCGGGTACGCCGGGCCCCGCCGTCGGCCTGAGTCTGGTTGCGGGCCAGCACGGCCTCGTGCACTTTACGGCGACCGCGGGGCAGACACTGGCGCTGTACATCGGATCAGTGACCGTGACACCCGCAAATTCCAGCGTCACCGTTGCGGTCACCGGCCCGACCGGTGCAGCCATCTCAACAAGTGCCATTGGCATTGGTGGCAGCACGACCTTCAACCTGACCAATCTTGCGGCCGGTACTTATTCGGCATTGATTACGCCCAACAATGCGGCGGGCGGTCCGGCGTCGATGCAGGCGCAACTGGCGAACGGTGTCACACCCAGCCTGGCGGCCAATGGGACAACGTCATCCATACAAACCTGGTTGGCGGGACAAGCGGCGTTCCCCTCTTTCCCGGGTACTTCAGGTCAGACCTATTCGTTCGGGCAGACGCAGTTGAATTTCGTGCCGAGCTCTGTCAACTGGGCATGGTCGGGCATTACCAATCCCGATGGCACGTCGCTGACTTCCATGACCTGCTATTCGACCTCTAGCCCCGGCTGTGAGGTGGGCCTGGGAACGGTATCCCAGACAGGCAATTACGGTATTGCCATCTATCCCAGCGGCCAGGCCACGATGAGCTTCGGCGCCACGGTCTCCCAAGATGTGACCGGCACGCTGACCCTCAGCACGCCGGTCAACATCTCGCTCACCACGCCGGGACAGACTGCGCTAATGAGCTTCGCGGTGACGGCCGGACAGTCGGTGGTGCTGAATATCGGGTCTTTGGCGACTAGTCCGACGAATACCGCAGTCATCTTCTACGTCTACAACTCTAGCGGAGCACTCGTGACGCAGACATCACTGTCTGCAAACGGGGCAATCAATCTGGGAACTCTCGCGGCTGGAACCTACAAGGTAGTGGTGGCACCCAATAACGCCGCCACGGCAAGTCTGAATCTGACCTTGGCACCCGCCGCCAGCGGTGCGCTGACGCTGGGCGTTCCTGCGCAGTTCGGCACCAGTTCCGCGGGCCAGAACATTACCCTGACATTCGCGGCGACGACGGGGCAGTCGGTGAGCGTCGCGCTTTCGAATGTCACGCTCACACCCGTTGGCGCAAGCTCGATGACCGTCAACGTCTACAAGCCCGACGGCAGCCTGTATTTTAACTGGACCAATACGGTGGGTGCCAGCGGCTGGGGCATACCCATGTACAGCGTGCCGCAAACCGGCACGTACTCTATGGTGGTGTCTCCGGGCTCCTCATCGCAGACCATGAGCTACACAGCGACTTATTCGACGGCAGCAGCCAATGCGCTTCAACTCAACACACCCGCCACCGCGAATCTGAATACGGCGGGACAATCCGGCCTCTTCACATTCACGACCACGGCCGGCCAAACCGTCGCACTGAACATCGGAGGAATCACGACCAGTCCCGCCGGCGCGACCCTTTATATCAATGTGTATCGGTCCAACGGAACGCAGCTGACGACCACGACCACCGTGACCGGCACAACGTTGAATCTCGCGAACTTGGCTGCGGACACCTATTCGGTACTCGTGTTCCCGGAAGTGGCGGCGACAACCACTCTACAGGTTACCGAGGACTCGGGGAGCACAGGAACCATATTGAACGATGGCAGTTCCACTAACTTCAATACATCGGCCCCCGGGCAAATCGCATATGTGAATTTCAACGCCACTGCCGGGCAGAATTTTACCGGCCAGAACGTCGCCCTGGCGCTGACGAACCTGGTACTGACTCCCAGCTCGGCCGGCAATTACGTCATCGTTGCGATGTACGAGCCAAACGGCTCCTACTATTACCAGTGGAACTGTTACGTCGGGTCCGGCTGCGAGTATGGCTATGCCAACCTCCCGGTGAGCGGCACGTGGTCCTTGCAGATCAAGCCCGCCTCCGCATCCCAGACGATGAGTTTCACCACAACCCTGTCCACCGATCTGACCGGCACCCTCGCATTAAATACGCCAACCAGCCTCAATCTCAGTCAGCTTGGGCAGCTTGCGACGCTCACCTTCTCGGCGACCGCCGGGCAGACGGTCGCGCTCAACGCAAGTGGAATTACCAGCACGCCGGCGAACACCACTTATACCGTTGTGGTTTACAACCCGAGCGGTACGCAGGTCGCTAGTGCCTCGACGACGACGGGGACGACCATCAACCTGCACAATCTCGTATCCGGTTCGTACACCGTCTACATTTACCCAAACACCCCGGCGACCGGCACCATGCAGGTCACGGTGGATGGCGGCGTTACGCAATCCGTGGCCGGCGACGGCAGCGGCACGAATTTCACCACCGTAGCTCCCGGGCAGGCTGCGTACGTGAATTTCACCGCCACCGCCGGCCAGGGTTTGACCGGCCAGAACCTCACCCTGGCATTGACGAACCTGGTGCTGACGCCCAGCGCGGCGAGCAATTACGTCATCATCACGATGTACGAGCCGAACGGTTCCTACTATTACCAGTGGACGTGTTACGTCGGCGCCGGCTGCGAGTATGGTTATTTCAACTTCCCGGTGAGTGGCACGTGGTATTTGCAGATCACGCCCGGATCCCCCACTCAAACGATGAGTTTCACGACGAACCTGACCACCGATCTGACGGGCACCCTCGCATTAAATACACCAACCAGCCTCAACCTCAGTCAGCTTGGGCAGGTCGCGACACTTAGCTTCTCGGCGACCGCCGGGCAGACGGTCGCGCTCAACGCAAGTACAATCACCAGCACGCCAGCGAACACCACTTATACCTTTGTGGTTTACAACCCGAGCGGTACGCAAATCGCCAGTGCCTCGACGACGACGGGGACGACCATCAACCTGCACAATCTCGTGGCCGGTTCGTACACTGTCTTCATTTACCCAAACACCCCGGCAACCGGCACCATGCAGGTCACGGTGGATGCCGGCGTTGCGCAATCCGTGGCCGGCGACGGCAGTGCCACGAATTTCACCACCGTAGCTCCCGGGCAGGCTGCGTACGTGAATTTCACCGCCACTGCCGGTCAGGGTTTGACCGGCCAGAACATCACCCTGGCATTGACGAACCTGGTGCTGACGCCCAGCGCGGCGAGCAATTACGTCATCATCGGGATGTACGAGCCGAACGGTTCCTACTATTACCAGTGGACGTGTTACGTCGCATCCAGTTGCGAATATGGCTATTTCAACTTCCCGGTGAGCGGCACCTGGTATTTGCAGATCACGCCAGGATCCCCCACTCAAACGATGAGCTTCACGACGAATCTGACCACCGATCTGACAGGAACGTTGGCGCATAACACGCCGACTCCGCTCAGTCTCGGTGAGATGGGACAAGTCGCGATGCTGACTTTCACGGCGACCGCGGGACAAACGCTGGCAATTGCGGTCACGGGCATCAGCAGTACGCCCGCCAATACGCCGTATTATTTCGTTGTTTACAACCCCAGCGGGACCGCGATAGCGAGCACTTCGAGCACCACCGGCACCACCATAAACCTCGCCAATCTGGCGGCCGGCAACTACAACTTGTTCATTTACCCTTCACCATCCGCGACCGCAACCATGCAATTGAATTTGACGCCGTAATCAATGACCGAGATTTACGGCCTGCGGAAATCGACGCCATTTGGCCTGAGAGTGAAACGACCATGACCAAAGCGCCACCTTCACTGAGACGGACCACCATGTGGACCGGCCTGGCATGCGGATTGATTTTCAGCCCGATGCTGTGGGTAACCCTGCTCGCCTCGAGCGCGATGTCAGTCTCGCACTCCGCTCATGCTACCAACGGACAGTGCAAATGGGAGAACGGCCCGGGAGCGCCCACCTACAATGAATGTCTCAATGAGGACTGTTTAGGGGCCGGCGGGTACGCGACTTGTTCGGAGGCAACGCTCCGCCCTCCCTCAGGACTGAATGACTCACAAGCAGACGGTCAAAGCTGGCACTACAACTTCGCCGATGGTAACGAGGGCGATGAGGGCGACTTTTGCATCGGGGAAGGAGGCCAGTGGTCCGGATTCTATGGCAACCCGCCTTGTCCCGGCATTGGCGCCGGATATGACGCCAATGCACTGGGTGCCAACAGCGAGGCACTTGCCATATCCGGCATCGACAGCGCCATGGGACTGCGGTGCGGGACGTCCTCCCCGGTGTCAGATACGGGCTGGGGGGCAACCGGACTTGAAAGCCTCTGGCCGGGTGGCCCGGTCATTCAAAATGGGCAGGTTGTTTTCGATCATCGAGTACTGGAATTTTCGTCGCCGGGGTGTGGATCGCAATTCCCCGTCGAGATCATTCGCGTGCGGAGATACGTATGTGTCGCGGGTTGGTCCCGTACCCTGCCGAGCGGCTCCCTCCAATGTGTACTCACTTGCAATTGTTATAAAGTCGGCGATCCCGTGTCGGCCGTCACGGGAGCCAATTCGAACAACGTAACCGACTATCGACTCGGCGGAAATGGCGGACTTGAGTTCGCGCGTTACTACACCAGTGGTCAACCCTTCCGAGTGTTTGGAACCGGGGCCTTTGCCGTTGGCTTCTCGGACTATTGGCAGTTCAGTTACCAAAGACACTTGACCGCGGTGAGCGGCAATCCACAGCTCATGGCCGTCCTACAGCGAGAAGACGGGACACCGGAGTCCTTTGACGGGTCCGGGAATGAAATGCTCAACAGCTCAGGCGCTGCGGACCGTTTGACCAGCAACGGCAGTAGCGGCTGGACACTCACGCTGGCGGACGGCGATGTGGAAAATTACAACGCCAGCGGTAACCTCAGCAACGTCACGACTCGTTCCGGCGTAGTTACCACTATCACGTACAACGCGTCGGGAAAGATGAGCCAAATTGCCGACTCCTTTGGCCACACTCTCAGCATCTCGTACAACTCCAATGGGCAACTGGTGGGCGTGACGCTACCCGATGGCCAAAGTGTGATTTCATACGCTTACAGCACTCTGGGACAGTTGACCG
>Ga0210400_10002776_pt1 | contig 15849 bp, 13 predicted proteins | sample IncBWH26MmetaG_FD_155456 | JGI IMG/M metagenome (GOLD analysis project Ga0210400, IMG submission 155456) | Forest soil microbial communities from Barre Woods Harvard Forest LTER site, Petersham, Massachusetts, United States - Inc-BW-H-26-M | ecosystem: Environmental > Terrestrial > Soil >... | reverse complement strand
AGCACTCCTGGTTTCACTGTATATCCCATGCCTTCCAATTTTGAGTAGACTTCCGAGCGTTCGTGGCCCGGCACGTCGTGCATCTCAAGCGTGATCTGCTCGACGCGAGAAGCCATCTGCGGCGTAATCGTGCCAATGATGTCGTACTCGCTGCCTTCGGCGTCGATCTTCAGATAATGGCAGAATGCAACCCCTGCCTGGTCGAAAACGTCCTCCAGTGTGACGACGGGGACTTTGAGGTCGACGGTGTGGCTTCTTCGACCCTCTAGATGGTGAAACGAGTTCAACATTGCCTTCTCGTCGCAATGCAGCACGGCCTCGCCCCGATCGCCTCCCACAGCGCAGCAGAGCGCTTGAATGGGGGCATATCCGGGATTCAGAGTCACGTTCACTTCGAGTTGTCGAAAGCTGTTGGGCTCAGGCTCAACAGCGACCACCCGGCCGCTGCGACCGATGCGCTGTGAGGCGGAGACGGCGAAGCCGCCTACATTCGCTCCGATATCAACCACGGTGGCGCCGGCGTCCAAGCGTTGGCCCAGACTTAAATAGTCGCACCGGAGAAGGGTTTCCATATAACCGTACCAATCGCCTCGGCCGGGGCGAAGTTCGAACAGCGCCCCTCCGCGACTAGTAACGCGGTACGGTCCGCGCTGCCAGCCGAGCCACTCTCTGAATATAGGAGTTGGATTTCGCGTGTTGCGAACGACAGTCCCGATCCATCGAAGCCGATCCGCGATCATCGTTTGTACCCGCGGCGCTGGCGCAAGAGATCCCAGCATTGGTCGAGTTCGACCTTCACATCGGCTAAACGTGCATGGTCTTCGTCGGTCAGCCCGGTCTTTGCGCACAGGCGCTATTCTTCCTTCACTAATTGGTTGATGAGGCTGAGGACGGATTGGTCGTTGTTTTTTTGTTTGCCATGGAAGATTTCCGTTTCTGGAGAACGGGAGCCTTACCCAGAGACTTTATTGGTCCTTCCGCTTGCTTTTACGCAACCCGCGTTGGGCGCTCTGTTCAGGGAGTTGCGGGTACACCATTTGATGTTGGGGGCGGGTGGAAAAATTCAGAAAGTTTGGCGCCGGGGCATGGGGGCGCTATAGGAGCCCAGAGCGGCATGCGTGCAGGTCATGCCGATGCGAACTGCGGGAAACTGATAGCGGTAATCAGCAAAAAAGAGCAAGTCGCAGAAAATCCGAGACTCGGGTATCAAAAGCCTCAACCCGCGGCACCCGGCCGTGTACAATTCGAGCGGATGCATACCCATACAGGAGATTCCGAATGGCAATCCGCATTTCCCCCGCCCTCAAATCCAGTGTGCAATCCCTCTTGCCCACGGTCTCATTCGGGCTGGCAAGGCAGGGGACCGAAGCCTTGCTATCCGGGGTAGCTGCGTTCGTTCTTGGGATCAGGGGTTGCGGGTGTTCGCCGTCGCTCCTGAACGAAGCAAAAGGGGCCGCCCGCTGGGTGAATGCCACCGACGACTTCGTTGTACTAGATGCCGGTGCAAACGTCGGCAACTGGGTCGTCGAAGTCAACAAGTGCCTGCCAAAGAGCGGGCGTATTTATGCGTTCGAGCCACAACCTCGGGCAGCGGAAAAGATCCGGGCGCTGCAAATAAAGGGCTGCGAAGTCCAGCAGGTGGCCCTCTCCGACCGCTCGGGAACAAGAACCTTCTACACTTCCGATCCGACCGATACGATGGGCTCTTTGTACGAGCGCGACGACACCGTCGCGCACGATCATCGAACGGAATACAAAAGCATTGAGGTAGAGACTCTACGCCTGGATGATTTTGTTAAGAAACTTGGCATTAAGAGAATCGACTTCATGAAAATGGATCTCGAGGGCGCCGAACTCGAAGCGTTGCGCGGCGCCGCGGAATGCATGCAGACCGGAGTCCTTCGCGCTCTGTCCTTTGAATTCGGAGTTTCCAATATAAACTCCAGAACCTATTTCAGGGACTATTTCCGGCTCCTTTCCGAGTACGGTTACAAAATATTTCGCATGACTCCCGCCGGCCACCTGATTCATGTGGCCGAATATTCCGAAGACCTGGAGTTTTTCGCCAGAACCACGACCTATTTTGCCAGGAAAACTTAAGCGGCGGGTGAATTCGCGGCTCGGAATTCGATTTTTTTCGGTTCTGGGGCCTTGGGTGTCCGCTGCTTCCGCCCCGCAACATCATCCGGAGTGCAAAATGAGCGCCTCGGAACGTGGCCGCTGCAATGGTGTTTGGCGTCAAAACCCTAAGAAGGCGGCGTAAAGCCGCCCCTACACAGGCGTCGAACACCGAAAAGCGAAGAGGCCGCTGGCGCGGCGGGCCGGGCGAGCCCGGCCCCTACAAGGTGGAAAGCAAGTTGGCGGTGAGCGAATCTAGTGGCTACTAGCAGGGATGAATGGCCGGGGTTGTGTGCTTTTGCCGGTGCGGTGCATCCAACTGCGCGATTGTGAATGGGGAGGAGACTTTGCATGGCAAACGAGAAGAACGACCAAACTGTTTTGAGCCACATTGACGAGTTGGTGAAAGAAGAGGAGCGGTTGTACGCGAAGAATGGGCTTACGGATGAGGATCAGGCGCGGCTGGGCGAAGTGAAGGTGGCGCTGGACCAGTGCTGGGACCTGCTGCGGCAGCGGCGGGCTTTGCGGGAGTTCGGGGAAGACCCGGGCAAGGCGAAGGTGCGTCCGGCGAAGATTGTGGAGAATTACGAGCAGTAGGGACGCAAGCGGAAATGTCGGGGCTGAAGCTCCGACCCCGTGAAGAAAAGAGCAGGCGGAATGACAGGCCAGTGTAGAGCGGGCCTGGCGACCTGAAGGTCGCCGCTACGGAAATGAGGAACGGCCCGCCTCAGAAGGCGGCCGCTACACGGGCGTTGAGGAGCGCGTGGCGGCGAGTGGAAGAGAGAGCTCGACCTGGGTGCCAGCGGCGCGGCGGCTGCGGATGCGGAGATGGGCACCGATGCTTGCGGCGCGTTCGCGCATGACGGTGAGGCCCCAGTGGGCTTTGCGGCCGGAGCGGAGGAGTTGCGGCTCGATGCCGATGCCGTTGTCGTGGATGGTGACGTGGAGCTTGCGCGGTGAATAGGCGATCTCGACTTCGATCCTGGTTGCCCGTGAATGGGAGAGGGCGTTGAGCAGGGCTTCGCGAGTGATCAGGTAGATTTGGTGCAGGACGGCTGGATCGAAGGGCGTTGGGTGGCCCATTTTTGCGAGGCGCAGGCGGACGCGGTCGTGCGGCGCAAGCTCCTCGCGGAAGTCGAAGAGAGCCTGCTCGAGGCTGGTTGCGGGGACACCGGCGGAGCGGAGGCCTTCCAGGGCTGCGCGGCCTTCGTCGAGGCCCTTGTGCATCAGGTTGCGGACCCGGCTGAGGAGCGGCTTTGCGGGTGAATCGGGTGGCAGGCAGCCCTCGGCGACCTGGAGTTGCATGGAGGCGCTGAGGAGCCCCTGCAACAGGGTGTCATGGAGTTCGCGGGCGATGCGAGCGCGTTCAAGGCGGCGCACTTCTTCACGAAGATTTTGTTCCCTGTTTGATTCGTGCTGAGCGGTCCCAGTGAAATATCCCCGAATTCGGTCAGCCAATTGCGGAATACCTGCAATTTCGTGTGCCATGTTCGTTCCTCCCCTCTTGGTTAATTCGTCGATTGATCGCGTTCTGTGAAATCCTGCGGGGATATTGCCTTGAGGCGGCCATCGGCGTCTTGGACGAATTTGGTCCGATTTGTACAATCTTGCTGAGTTCTTGGAGGCCAATCTGAAATCCAGAGGAGAAGTTTCCTTGAGGGTATTGGAATAACATCTGTAAAATGAAGATGTTACGTGAAAAGGAATCCAGAAGTCAGCGGTCGAGGCCTCGGGCGAGGCTGGGGGACATACCGGTGAGGCGCCGGAAGTGGCGGTTGAGGTGGCTCTGATCGGAAAAGCCGACGGCCAGAGCGATACGGGCCAACGGGAGTTGGGTGTCGCGAAGCAACTGTTCAACGTGCTCAAGGCGGCGCCGCAGCAGATACCTGTGCGGCGGCATGCCAACGGATTGCTGGAACGCGCGTGCGAAATGGTGCGGTGACAGCCCTGCCATGGCGGACAAGGAATCGAGGCTGATCTTCTCGCCGATGTTCGACTCGATGAAATCGCAAATGCGATTCTTGACGGCGGGGGAGAGGCCGCCTCGGCTTGCGTCGGGCGCTTCGGGCATGGACATGAATGTGAGCATGCTCAATCTGGGCTGCGAGTGAACGATGGCCTCCGGCCAGTTTCGCGACAGATTCGATTTCGCGAGGGGCGGAGTGATCAACGCCCGCCACTGACCGTTGCGAACTGCGTCCGCCAGAAGAACAGGAATGTCCTGTCCACCGCGCCTGCGGAAAAGCGAAGGACTGTACTCGAAGACAGAGGACAGCGGGACGCCTGCAGCGAGAGTTTTGTTATCCAGGGCGAACGCCCCGCGAGCGACTCGATCGGCGCCGACGATTCGCTGGCTTTCATCGAAGGCAAGGAGTAAGGCGGGCGCGGTTTCATCTGACCGCAAAGCGGCAACGATCCATTCATGACGGAAGTGTTCGCGGAAGAGGCGCTCTTCGACGGCGCGGGCGGAGGCGATGGTTGCGGAGAGAGCAAGCTGCTGAGGACGATCCGGGCTATCGGTGGCGACGGCGGAGACGTCCAACACGCCGGCGAGATTGCCGCGGGGATCGAAAATCGGTGCTCCGGCGCAGGTGAGTTTGCTGTGGCGAGAGCGAAAATGCTGGCCGCAGTGGACCAGAAGAGGGCGTTGCTCCGCGATGCAGGTTCCGATACCGTTTGTGCCCTCGATTTGCTCCGACCAGACGCCGCCCAGCCAGATGCCCCAACGCTTGAAATCATCGGCCCTTGTTTCATCGCCACGATGGTGAATCGCAATGCCAGAACTGTTGCACAAGAGGACTACGTAGCCTTGCTGGCTAACGATGGCGTAGAGACGATCGATCTCTTCCCTTGCATGGACAATGATATCGGCGACAGGTTCTTTCGAGGCGCTCAGTTCACTTTGGGTGACGATGTTTGGAGCGGACGGGTCTTGGGGGTTGACGTGAAAATCCGCCATGCAGCGGTGCCAGGAGTTGGAGACTTCTGCGACGGCGGAGACCCGGGGGGCGTTTGAGAGATGCGGATCGATCGCCTGAACGGGCGTCTGAACAGGGCTTCGTTCTTCGAGAGCGCGGCGGTAACGATTTGTGGTTTCGGGAGGCACGTCGTTCCTCCAGAATGCAGCCGGTTACCGCCCGTTCAGGCCGCGCGTTAGACTTTTTCAAGCGCGGGCCGGCTCACGGGCGCTACATCTCCACAATCAAGGCGGCCAGTCTAACAGGCGCCAAGTGGGGTAACAAGGTGAGGCCTCGGTCAACACGGCGGATCAGACGAATGGCCTTTGGTAAGAGTAGTAAACAATTTAAGCGCTAGAAAAAACGGAGTTCATGCCGGTAATTTGGTTTCCAAGGCCCTGGCTTGCCCCTTGCTTCGCTACGGGACCACAAAAGCGCCGATATCCCATGCCGCAGTTTGGTTAATTGTCGTGACATTGGAAGGCCAAGACGAGGTTGGATCCAAGCCAACCGCAGAAGTCGGACCGAGTGCAAGGCCAGTTCCCACATCAGGTGAACCGGATTGAATTACAAAATCCCCTGGAGCCGAGGGTGTGAGAGAAACGAAATCCGGATTGGCAATGAACGAGTGCATGTCCAGGCCGCTGGCCGACCGCCAGCCGGCCAGCGTATATGCCGTGTCCACGAGCAGAAATTCCTGGCCCGTCCCAAAATCGTAATCGTTGTGATCGAAAATAAGGGTACCGATATTCACGCCGGATTCAATGCGCACCGCGCGCGTTATGTTATCGCCGATGATGTTGTTCTTCACCGTGATGCCCCCTGTCACCGGGGTTGAACTGGACGTGTAGAGATCGATGCCGGTGGAATTGTGCCAGCAAGTGTTTCCATAGAAAGTGTGTCCTAATCCATTGGCCAGAAAACATTCGCCATTGACCTGGTTCCACACCAGGTTGTACTGAAATTGATTGGCTTGTGAAGGCGCGTCATCGGTAAAAAGCCCGTGTGCGCTGTTGTCGTGGATTGCGTTGTACTCAATTGTGTTGTGGGAAGCGCCGGTGAGGGTAATGCCCGCTCCGGCATCATTGGACATCTCGACGCCGTTTCCACGATTGGAGTACACCAGATTCTTCTGGATGGTGTTGTAGCTGGAAGCCTCCAATTCAATGCCGCCGCCTTCGGCGGCAGGATTCGAAGTGACTGAGTTGTGATAGATAGTATTGGCGGCGACGGAAGAATGATTGGTCCATTCGAGATAAATGCCCTCGCCATTGTCATGCACGACGTTTCCCGATACTGAGATTCCGGAGAGGAACACGCCACTCGGGAAAGTAATACCTTGGCAGGTGCCACCAATGGCGCAACCATAGGTGGCGATTCCGTTATGGTGGCTGCCCGTGACCGTGTTACCCACAACGGTGGCGGAAGTGATTGGATAGATCGTATTCAGCGATACGAGCTGGATACCGTCTGACGCCATTCCCGACACGTTTAGCCCCTGAATGGTGCAATTGTTGCAGTCCTCAAAATGCACGCCATGGCCGGCGCCGTTGGCAACTTGCAGGTTTTTCAAGATCAGATCGTGTGCACGAACGCCGTTTTGGGTGTGAGCATAAATCACCGCGTTCGTTGGAATTCCGTTTGCGCCGGTCAGATTTAGATTTTGAACTGCGACGTATGCAAGGGCGGACAGATCCACAACCAGGCTTCGCTTGCCGGCCTCCACTCCTGGACTGCCGTAATAGGACCCGGGATTCATCGAACACCAAGCATATAAAACGTCAGCGTCCCAATACCAATTGCCCGCGGCGGTCAGCGCTGAGATTGATGATTTCTTCGTTCCTTGCACCCCATTGAACATCACGATATTCGGTTGCGCGGTGACCGCGGCTTGCCAGACTCCGCTTGTGCAGCCCGAGCAAAGCGTCCACGCACTTTGCGGCACAAGATCGGCACCGCTCACAATCGGCGCGGCCCCTGTGCCATAGGCGTCAATTACGATCGGATTTCCCGCTTCTCCAGAAGAAGAAAGTGCAAGAAGCTCGCGCCACACTCCGCCGCGCTTGAAGAGAATATGATCGCCTGCCGTGAAGCGCATGGAGTTCACTTTGGCGATTGTCCGCCACGGAGTTGTAGACGAAGTGCCGTCGTTGTTGTCGTTTCCCGCGGTCGAATCGACATAATACGTGGACGATGTGGAAGACACGGTGCTGCTCGAATTAACCGCCAGGGTGAATGATTGCGAAGCGGTACCATGGGAGGAGTCGTTCACTTGAATATCGACAACGGAATCCGCAGCGCTCGCAGGTATGCCGGTGATTGTTCCGCTCAGGGGATCCAGCGCCAGGCCTGGAGGCAACGCTCCAGAAGAAATTTTCCATATATAGGGAGCAGCCCCGCCTTGCGCTTCGAGTGTGAATGAGTAAGCGAGCTCTACGGTTCCGCGAGGAAGGTCGCTGGTCAAGATCGCCAGCACCGAGGGTTTTGTTGAGGGGGAAACGCTTCCGCCACAGCCAATAAAGCAGCAAACGAAAAAAAGGATTGCGGCGGAAGTCGACACGTGTCTCCAGGACATTTGTTTCTCCGGGCCGGGGAGCGAGGGACTGGGAAAACTTCGAGCAGGGCGACCTGAATGCCGGCAAAATTGTGAGTGGAATATAGCAGCGCGGGGCGATGAGGGTTAGCTGTCTCAAAGAACAAAAAAGGACAAGATGGCTTCCTGACCTTTGTTGTCCACTACCCTGCCCGTATGGGTTGGGCACGCGCGAAGCTGTGGCAAGAAGTGGCTCCGAGAAAGGTAATAGAGCCATTTGCGGGAACGCGGAAGTGGCTGAAGTGACTTCAGACCGCCGAGTTATCAAGGTAAGAGAGAAGGCAGACGGGTAGAGATGGAAGGTGCAGGACGCACCCGATCCGGCAGGTAAAGAAGAAAATTATTGTTATTTCTGATCCGGCTGGTATTTGGCCGAATTGGCCCCAATTTCCCTGCTTACGTCCGCGCCTTTTCCAAGCGCGGGCGAGCCGGGCCGTAACACAAAATCGAGAGGTTGCGCCGGAATCGAGGCCTTAAACGCAGGGTCGCCCAGGATGGATCCCCCATCCTGACCGGAGATACTTCGCCAACCGGCAAAATTGAACTGGGAACCCTTCCAATTGAAAGCTGCGGATCCGTCGGGATAATAGTCGTTGCTGGAAAAGTCGAAGGGACCTTCCACACCCTTTTCAATCAGGATGTGGTGCAAGGAACTATTCACAATGATGTTGTTTTTTGCAGTGATGCTCCCTGTCTTCCTGGTGGTCGAGCTTACATAAAGATGAATGCCAATGCGGCTGTTAAAGCAGGTGTTGTTTTCGATTTCGTGCCGGATATAGTTCGCCATGATGCATGCGCCTTGCGGGTGGTTGTAGATCAGGTTGTGCAGGATTCGATTGTGCTGGCTCGGATCGTAGTTGGTGAAAATCCCGTGCGTGCCGTCATCATGAACCACGTTGTAGCGAATCATGTTTTCGCTGGAACCAAAGGGTGGCCGCCCGGTATCAACGGACAATTCGATTCCGGCGAGGCGTGCCTTGTAGCAGTCGTTTTTCTCGACAATATTGGCGCTGGAACCCGATAGCCCGACGCAATACCCTTCGCCTTTTCGAGTTGTATTCGTATTGGAGTACGCCACGTTTCCGGAAATCAGGGAATCGTTGGTTTCGTGCAAATAAATCCCCGCGCCATTCTCATACAGCTTATTCCCCGTAATGCGTATGTTTGTGATTGTCAGCCCGTCGGGATATATCACCGAGCGGCAGCGTTCCCCCCTCGGACAGCCAACCAGGAAGATGCCGTTGAACCCGTTGTGATGAATATCGCTGTTGGTGATGCTCCCGGAGGTGACGGGGAATTTCCCGTTGCTATGATACAGCTCAATTCCGGCGCCTTCGTTGTCATGCACAAGCACGGAATCCACGGAACACTGGTTCGCATTTTCAATATGAATTCCGTCTCCCGCCCCATTGCTGACGATCACGTGGGAGATGACGAGACGCTCCGGCGTCGGGCCCTCCAGGTGCACCGTGATAGCGAAGATTCCAGCCCCTTCGCCGTAGGGGACTGCATTTGCTCCGCTGATCGAGATGTTTTTTACTGTGACATTAGCGATGCCGGTGAGATTCAGGCCGCTTGGACGCGATCCGCTCTCAATTCCCGGATGCTGGAATGCACGTGAAGGTTCGTCCTGTGAGAAAACATAAAGCACACCCGAATCCCAAAACCAGTCTCCGGGGCTCGACAATTCGGTGCTTGCCGATTTCCTGTTTCCCTTGGCGCCGTCAAAAATTACCACGTTTGCTTTTGTCTTGACTGCGGCTTCCCAGATATTTGGTCCACAGGAGTTGCATGCCGACCAACTTCCAGCCGCCACCAAGTCCGCGCCGCTGATGACTGGAAGTTCGCCCGTGCCATACGCGTCAATAACGATCGGAGATCCAGAGGAACCTGAAGAAGGAAAATTGAATTGTTCTCGCCACACGCTTCCCCTCCGCAACAGGACAATGTCGCCCGGCGCGAACTTGGACGAATTGATTTTGGCTAGTGTCTTCCAGGCCGCGGTGGCCGAGAGTCCAGTATTGCCGTCGCTTCCTCCAGAAGCATCGAGATAGTATGTGGTGCCCTGAAGAACCGGGCACGAGGCAAAAAATAAAATAGATAGAATCAGCGGCCTAAACATCATTTCCGCGCTCCCAGAAAACCAGTGGTTTTGTTCGCCGTTCGCTTGCTATTTCCGGATCACGGGGCGAGAGACATCGATTTTACGTGCAGGGTTTTCTGATCCTGATCCAACCATCCAGTGACCCGGACCTTCTTTCCGACGAATCGTTTTACTTCCCAGGTATCGGCCAAGCGATAAGGGGTTCGATGGAGCAACTCTTCCAGAAAAAAACTATTCTCCTTCTGGGAAATTTTGCCTCGGAAGGAGCGGACATTTTGTTGCGCTTGCCCCTCCGAGCTGTTTTGGGCCTGGTCGCGGTACTGACTTTGTTGCGAATTCTGCTCCTGCGCCTGGCGTCGAGTTTCCTGGGCGCAACCAGGATCGACAGCCCAAATGACAACAGAGCAATACAGGGCGGCTCCCGCGAACGCAACAGTTGGGGTGTTCATTGTTTGACCTCCTATCGTGAAGTGGGCGACTCCTTCGCAGCCCCCGGACGCTCGTTTGAGGCAATCATTCCAATGTTTGTGCTCAGATGAGGGGGCAACTTCATCAGGCCGACGCCTTCCAGACTCAAAAAAGGAAAGTATTTCGCCAGGAGATGAGAAATATGGCTGTAGTCGAAGCCCTTCCGTCCCCTAGAAGCCCGCGGCACTTGGTCCATCTGCCCCAGAAGTGCGTGAAAGAACTGCCGCGCTGTGTACTCACTTCGGCGAATTCCCGAAAGCTTTGCGCCCAGAGCCTTCACCAGCAATGGAATCCCTTTCTCGTTGGGCATCGTGGTCAGGATGCAGCCGTTATCGCGAACTCTTCGGGCAAGAGCGGCTACATAAGCCTCAAGAGCGGATGGGGCCAGATACTCGAAGGTTTCAAGCACCAACACGACATCAAATTGTTCCCCGATCTTTTCGATATCTTCCGATGAACTCGACTTTCGCACCTCGAAATGTTCCATGCCTTGCAATCGAGCCCTTCCAGCCTCCAGTCCGTAAGGTGTCTCCCCGTTCCACCCACTCTGCCAGCCCGCATCCAGTCCCACGTATCTGTGCACATTAATAGGCACGTAAGCGAGCGAGCGAACGTCGTGGCAGCCAAGCTCGAGTATGGAAACAGACTTTTTCCCGGTTGATGCGATCTTGTCCCGCATCCACTCAAAGCGGCGGGCGTGATGCCGCGCGTAAAACCAGTTGAAGCTATAAGCGCGATCCCGGGAAATCGCTGGCGGATACCGGAGAACGTCCGCGGTTTTCATTTGTGGATTTCCATTTCGTCGAGTGCTTCAAAAGGCTTTGTGGAGAACTCTGTTCACGTGTCGCATCCGAATCCGCGACAGAAGTTGTGCCAGGCCTAATAGTCCGCCGCTTTGGTAGGCTGCGCGCAGATTTCGGTATTGGCGGCGAATCAGATCCCTCCCGGTATCCTCGTAAAATTGCCGGCGATAGCTGCCATCGGCAATTTCCAGCGACAACATCATGAAACGGTCCAGGATATTCTTGGCACTCGCCCATTCGGGAATCGTTCCCCACCCGTCCGCGGAAAGCAGGATAGGCTGCACCTCCACTCGGGCTATATCCCCCGCGGCGTCTAGGCCGACAACCGCCACCAGTCCCTCGTGCTCGAGGACAGAGTATCTGATCCCGGAGGACAGGCTCCCGAGCCCGTAGAAACAGAATCCTTGTCGGCCATTCTTTCCTGTCAATGCCCTGTAGCCACCGATGCGGTGAGAGTGAGAAGCGGCAACAATGCTGAAGCCAATCTCGATCAGATCATCCATAAATTCCACATCGTCTGGGTCAGGCCGGTTGGTGTGTTCAATCCCCGCGTGCAGAAATGCAAAGTTCAGCTTTGTCCCCTGACGACGGAGTTCTGCTACGGCCGCTCGAGCCCGCGGCTTGTTTGCTGGTTCCACACCTGCCCGAGTGCGCGTGGCCATCTCCGGCAGATTCCTGGCGGCGGCCCAAAAACCAACCCGTCCTCCGAACGGCGTCTCGGCGACGAAAATATCAGGGGCTTCCCCAAGATCACGCCCGCTGCCCAACGGAGTCATTCCTCTGTGCTTGATTGCCTGCGCCGTTCGGTGCATTCCTTCGAACCCACAATCGTAGATATGATTGTTTGCGATCCCTGCCACCTTCACGCGGAGAGCCGCAAGATACTCAACTGAAGCCGATGGAGCGGAAAAGCTGTCCCCCAGGCCGATCTTGGGTCGCGTCGCGCAGGATTCGACACCGACTGGGCACTCCAGATTCGCCATCGCCAGATCGATGTTTTCAAAATATGGCGCGAGCCTTGCCGCCCGGCACTTCCAGTCGCAGTTTTCCGTCACGCTCAACCCCGCTGCCGGCAGAAAATCGCCGGCGAGAGCAATCCGGAATTCCACTCGGGCATTCCTTTTTTCCCAAAGAATCATTTTCGTGTTCCGCTAAATTGGAAGCTGGTCTCAGCGCAGCGAGCCTAGCCGAACTGCAGTGATTAATAACGACGCAAATGTGAGGCTGAGCGCCGTGAATGCCAAACCAGGATTCAGACGGTCGCAAACCAGCCCAAGCAGAATCAACCCGAAGGTCGCCACATAAGAACCAATCGCAATAGGCCGAGCCGCCCAGCCCCTCTGCTGAAGCAGGTCGTAATAGTGCTGGCGATCTCCCGCGAACGGCGACATGCGCTTCTTTAGCCTCCGGAAAACCGCCAATAGAAGATCAAGCAGCGGAATTCCCGCAAACACCAGTGGCAGCAACAGGTGAGTCCCCACGGCATGGTGGACGCGGTAGAAATCCAACCCCAGAAAGGCGATTAGAAACCCAAGTACCGTGCTTCCCGAATCGCCCATGAATATTTTTGCGGGAGGAAAATTGAATAGTAGGAATCCCAGGCACGTGCCTAGCATGCTCCATGCCACCGCAGCCCCAACCGAAGGGGCCCGCACGGTGTACAGCAAAACGTAGCCCAGGCTGACCAGCGCGGCACTGCCGGCAGCGAGCCCGTCTGCGCCGTCAAAAAAGTTGAACGCGTTCACAAATAACATTACGAAAAGGCATGTAAGGGCCGCGTCCAGCAAGGGATTACCAGTCAACGCCAAGCCCCATTGTGTCCGGGCTACAAGGAGCCCCACGATGCAGTGGATGAACAGACGGATTGTTGGAGACAATTTCTCCAAGTCATCGATCAAACTTGTCCCCCAAAGCAAAAACATGGCGAGATAGATGTCCAAAGCATGGAGAAAAAGCCCTGCTCCTCCGATCGAAAGTCCGGCGAGCAGGGCAAGACCCATGCTTATCCCACCGAGCCTCGGCGTGGGCACGGTGTGAATCTTCAACTCACCCGGCGAATCATGCAGGTTCCAGCGGACAGCCAAAGAGCGCACAACTGGCAGCGTGCCCGCGCAGATTAATAAAGCGACCAGGCCGTTGAACCATCCGTGAAACGGAATTGCCATTTGAATTGTGTGCATCGAGGGTATTTCCAGACCTGACTTTCAGAATGGCTCGACTGTTCATCGCGGCAAACATCCGCGCCGTCGTTATCGCACAGTTTTCCACTGACCCGCTTTTCCGCGCGTTAAGCAATGCAAAGTCCCCAGCAACGACGCAAAGTTGACCAAACAGAACGAAGAGGTGACCGACAAAGGAAACAGTGATTCCAGCCTGCGGATCAGGAGCCCAGCAGCAGCGGCCAAATAAAACGCGATTTGCGCACCCAGAAAAACTCCAAAGAACTCTTCCTTAGCCAGGAAGATGTTGCTGACCAGCATTCCTAGCAGGAAATACGGAACTGCCCACCGCAAAAGTTTGTGCGACCACAGTCCGATCGCTATCCTCCCAACTCGAAATGGATCCAGGCAGGACGCATTTCGCAGCAGTCCGTAGAGATCCTTGCTGATGATGCGCATTTTCATTCGCAACATCGAGTCCGCCTTTTTCTGAGTCAATTGAGTTCCCGCGGAGATCCGCGTTTCCAGGACGCTCCTGTATCCCGCTTTCGCGACGCGTAGTGGCAGTGCGAAATCATCGCCGACATTCGGATCAAGCGGTTTCCAAAACGACCGGCGCATCGCAAATAGCGAGCCGCTGGCCATCGCCAGTAATCCGCGAGCGCTCTCTTCCTCGCGCAACCACCGCTCGTATTTCCAGTACAAGCTTTCGTTCTTGACGATCCCAGTCTCGTCCTGATTGAGTATCGTCGCGCAGTTTGTTGCCAGTGCCACGTCTCCTGAAGCAAAATTCTGCGCAATTACGCTCAATGCATTTTGCGGGAGCAGACAATCCGCGTCAGTGAATACCAGAATCTCTCCCCGCGCCCGGGCGACCAGCTCATTCTGCAACCCACTCTTGCCTCGGCGTTCTTCCGAGCGGAAAAAGCAAACGCCGAACGGCTCAAAACTGCGACAGATCGCCGGCGTCGCGTCCGTGGAACCATCATCGCCAACCAAAATCTTCATCCTTTCCGTCGGATAATCCTGCGAAAGCAGGTTTTCCAGTTTCTTGCGGATCACGGATGCTTCATTATGGGCGGGGACGATGATGCTCAGAGAAGGGAAAAGATGTTCTCTATGGACCGCTCTTCGCCGTCCAAGAATTCCCGAAAGCAGCAGCAACGGGTAGCCAAAATAGACGTACAGAATCACCGTGAAACAGAGCCAAAAAGCAAATTGCATGGGGTTCGACTCCTGCGATGGATAAGCGTTTATTAAAACTGAGTGGCCGATTTATCTCTGAGCAATTTCTGCAGAAGCGCCAGCTTCGTCGATTGCGGTTAACGCTGCAGAATGGGACACCGGAGACTGAACTATCAACGGAATTTTCCCGCCTGCGCGAATAATCGGATTGTCCGCCAGCATCGCCGAAACCGAAATTGTCGGCCCCAGAATCGTTTGCAGGTTCTCCCGAATCATCATCACGTCATCATAAGCTCCCGCGTCGCTGGCAACTCCGCGAATCACCACGTGGCCCGGCTGCTCGTGAAGGATCTGGCAGAAACGCAGGCCACGTGCGCCCTTAAGGGCCTGGTTCAGCGCGCGCGGCGAAAAAATGCGGCCGTCAGGGCAGTACAACTGGTCACTCTCCCTGGTTATGGTCGGGACCACCACGGGAAAAGCCCGGCCACAACCGCACGAATCTGTTTCCGCGCGGCATCCACGGTCGCCAATCCGGTAGCGAATAAGCGGCATAGTATCGTTGATGAAGCCGGTCCAGACGAGATACCCTTCGCACCCCGCCTTTACCGGTTGGTTGTGTTCATCCAGAATTTCCAGGTACGCATAATCAGGCGCTGCATGCATGCGCCCGGCTTCGCATTGGTGAATCAAACCGCAAAGTTCCGTATTTCCGTATAAGTCAAACACCCGCGTCGAAAAAGCTTCTTCAATCGTTTCTCGCAACCTCGGATAGAGCGGCTCTCCATCTGTGAACACTACTCGCATCGGAACGGGACCCTCCGTCTTGCGAATGAAGTCCGCTAGAATCGCCAAAACCGATGGGAAGCCCTCAAGCACCAGCCCGCTGTTTTGTCGGAGGAACTGAATGTAATCAGCGGCATTCGACTCGGAAAGGTGAAAGATGCTTGCCAGTGTCTGATGCTCCGAGAAGTTGTGCGTCCAGAAGGGAGGCAACTTGCGATTTGTGGGAATCACCCTGCTCCCAAAAAAAGTGATCCGCGGAGTGCGCGGCTTCACTCCCGCCCAAGCCCAACGCCGCATGTGGAATGCCCAATTCCGTCTTGCGACAGTCTCCGTATAAGTCACGCCGAGACTCGCGCCGGTGGTCCCGGTTGTGCCAACCCGGATGCAATTGTTGTCGGCGGCGAGTCGCGAAACGAATCTTTTCGCGTTACTTCGCACTGTTTCACGCGTAAGCACGGGGTATTCCCTAAGGTCCTCCAGGTGCCGGATCGGCCCCGACGGGTAGTCGCTATAGAAGGGCACATTCCTGCGCGCATGATCGAGCAGCTGCCGCAGCGCCTTCGCTTGATATTCCACGATTTGCTGAGGTGTCCACGACTCGTGCGAACGCAATTCTTTCAAATAGGAGCCATTCTCCTGTGAGTAGCGATATCGCGCCAAAAACAAGCCGCGGGTGCTG
>Ga0210400_10002775_pt1 | contig 15852 bp, 8 predicted proteins | sample IncBWH26MmetaG_FD_155456 | JGI IMG/M metagenome (GOLD analysis project Ga0210400, IMG submission 155456) | Forest soil microbial communities from Barre Woods Harvard Forest LTER site, Petersham, Massachusetts, United States - Inc-BW-H-26-M | ecosystem: Environmental > Terrestrial > Soil >... | reverse complement strand
CCCAACGGAATTGCTATCGTCCTTGTGGTTGCCGATGGCAAGGACGGAGAAGCGGTGCGTGGGTGGAAAAGCAGCGGCAAGCGATTGGTTATTTTTCATGCAACGGGGACCAGCGGAGACCAGCGGCGATCGTGGGCTTGTAGAATTCGCGCTGGACCATGTATTGAGGGCTCCCGTTGTAAAAACCGAAGACTTCATTGTTGATGTTGAGCCCGTACATGACAAAGGACAGGCCGTGGGCCATTCTGACGCTGCCCTGGGCGTCGAACTGAAGGTGGGGATAGAAGAAGTTGTCACCGGTCGGCCCAGAACTGCCGTCCCCATAGCCGGAGATATTCTGGGCGTTATAGGAAAGTCCGACTCGAATTGAGACCCGACCGCGATCGTAGGTCGGGCTGACGTTCCAGGTGTGGGGAGCGTTGCGCACGAGCCGAGGATGATCCGTACGGAAGAAATCGGGCCCAAAGGAAGTGCGCGAAGCAGTGTAGCCGTAGTTTGCGGAGATCCCCAGACCAGCGAATGCGCCGGGCAAGAAGGTGAGGTGCTGCAGATAGGCAACCTCGAATCCGTTCAACCAAGCACTGCCGGCATTCACGGGCTGAGTGACTGTGCACTTTGTAGTCGTAGAGCAAGTAGCACCGCCGAAGGTCCCGGTGGCGACATCAACAAATTGGTGCGTCACGATGGGTGCGGTCAGATTCTTGTAGAAATAGCCCGCGGTGATGACTCCGAAGGGGTTCAGGTAGTGCTCGAAGAGCACGTCGATATTATCCGCGGTTTCGGGTTTTAGATTTGGATTGCCCAGGCCAACAAGGATTGGCTTGGCGGAATTGTCGAGGGAAATCGCCTGGGCAATCTCCTGCGGATCGGGACGGGAAAAGCCACGGCTGTAGACCAAGCGCAGATTTGTGTCACTTTTGAGCGCAAATCGCGCCGAGGCGCTCGGCAACACCTTTGTGTAAGAGCCGTTGAGCTTGGTGTTGCCAAGAAAAACGCCGTTGGGATCGAAAGTTGGGGTCACAGTATCAAGATTGGTTCCCTCGAAGCGAACACCGGCTACCAGGCGTATTTTATTGAAATCAATGGTGTTCATCAGGTAGCCGGCACTGACCTTCTCGATGAGGTCAAATTGGCTGGAAGTATCGGTAGACAGGGAATAGTTATTGGGATGGGCGGAGAGGTCCGCGGTGAAGGCGTTATAGGTATCGAAGAAATTGGGATTGGGGCCCAGTTTGTAGGCGCCGTTGTAATAATTGTTATTCGTTAACTTGTTGGAAAACTGCGATAACAAGAGAGGCGTTCCCGTCCCACTGGGGGAAAAGTTGTCGACGAACGTGTTGGCGAACTTATGTGCGTTCCGGAATTTGCCGCCGATTTCGATGGTGGATAGATGGGATCCAAGATGATAGCGCTTGGCCGCCGCGCCAGCGCCCTGCAGATTCAATTGAGCGGTGAGCCCGTGGTTTGTCTGCATGCGTTGCAAGGAGAAATTGCTCTGGTTGGTGTAGGCTTCCGTGAAGCAAGCGGGAGTCCACTGAGGGAGATAAAGGCTTTTTGTATTGGCCAAATCATACTGGCAGGAGCTTGAAGGCAGGCCGTCCGCGTTAAACGAGGCCGTGCGGTCCCCGACCTGGCCGACCTGACTGGAACGAGCGGCAGAAATGTCCCAGGTGTACCAGGTTGTGGTGAGCACGTGCTTACCACCGAGGAGCACACTCCCGATGGCATAATCGGGCCGGCGTATCTGGTCGTTGAAAGACGGCACGCCGGTGCAGGGTGCCGTCGTCAGCCCCGTGGCAGGATCGGTGGCGCAGCCGTTGGAACCAAGTAGCTTGATACCTTGCGTGTTGTCCGTGAGCGAGTAAACCCAGCGGTCGCCATAATTGTGAAAATCGGAGTAAAGGCCCCGGATGTAGATAGTCGATCCGTCTGACGGCTTGTAGTCGACGCTTCCCGCCAACCCCCAGCGGCTGCGGTAATAGCGGTATTCCCGGACGTCGATGGCGTCGAAGTAGCGCGCATTGGTACCACCGGGAAATGCAGCAATATCGGGTACAGGTTCGAGGTCGTCAATTCCGCGGCCGTTCCAATCGTACGTGCCACCAATTAGAGCGCCAAAGCGCTTGTCGTGTCCGAAACGCTGACCAACCGTGCCAGCGGTTTCAACGAGGCCGCGGCCATTTATGATGGGGGTATATCCACCCATCCCGCTAATGTTGACGGTAGGACGCTCGCCCGCAGTCTTGGTCACAAGATTCACGGAACCACCGATACCGTCCGGGTCCATGTTGGCTTGCAAGGTCTTGTTGATTTCCACGGACTCGACGATGTCAGCCGGAATGGCATCTAGCTTGATTTGGCGCACGCCGGATTCCGGGGAAGGCGTATTGATGCCGTCGATGGTGAGGTTGGCGAGTCGCGGCTCGGTTCCGCGAATCTGGACGTATTTGCCTTCGCCTTCGTCACGTTCAATCGTGACGCTCGGCAAACGGCCGAGGGCATCGGCCATGTTGGCGTTGGGCAAGCTGCGGATTACTTCCGCGGGGAGAACCTGGACGATGTTATCGGCAACGAGCTCGCGGTTGACGGCCTCAGCTTCGGCGGAAGCACGCTCGGCGGTGACCAAAACTTCCAGGTTCTGCGACTCCACATCCATTTTCGCGTCCACGGTGGCAGCTTGACCAGCGGTCACGCTCACCGTTTTGGTAAAGGACTGAAAACCGACGTAAGTGATTGTGACCGTATAACTTCCAGGCTCAAGATCATTGATGAAGAATTGGCCCTGCGCGTCGGAGACGACGCTGACAGACTTGGCCTGGACCATGACCTGGGCTCCAATTAACGCGGCACTGGAACTATCCGTGACACGCCCGGCGATCGAGCCTTTACCCGACTGCGCCCGGGCAACGGGGATAAGCGAGATCGAGCAGGCCAGAAGGAACAGAAAAGTGCAAAATCTTCGCATGGTGACTCCTTCAAATTTGAATTGCAAAGAGTTTACGGTCATGGGGCGAACTGTCTGCAAAGTTCACCTTCGACAGAGTTTCAGCGATCCGATTTTCTATATACTCCCGAAGGCCCGGTGAAAGGAGTAAACGTCAGATTTATGACTCTCCGATGAACGGGAAATGAGAAGGAGGTAAAACGAGGGGACTAAACGGTTCTCTGTCGCATCGAAAGAGTCGCAGCAAGGAGCTTGAACTATTCTTGAGCGGCTGTTTGGGCTGCAGGTAGTAATGGATGGCGGGGGTAAAAATGAGCGAAAGCACCATGGAGCTCAGGATGCCGCCGACTACAGTGATGACCAGAGGTTGGAGCACCTGCGAGCCGGCGCCGATGGCAAAGGCCAACGGCAACATTCCGGCGATGGTAGCATGCGCGGTCATAGCGATGGGTCGCAGACGGCGGCGGCCAGCCTGAATCAGGGCATCTTCGGCGGAAAAGCCCAGTTCGCGGGCGGAGCGCGATCTGATTTCGATCACGCCCCGCAGCTTGGGGTGGCCAATGGAGTTCGGTTTTGGAGTGGCCGTAGCGCCACTCACAGCTCTATTCCGCGGAGGACGTCCAGCGCATCCCGAAAGAAACGGTGGGCTTATAAAATTCGCGCTGGATGGGATAGATAGTGCTGCCCTGGTAGAAGCCGAAAACTTCATTACTGAGGTTCAGGCCGGAAGCCTCGAAACGAAGGCCCTTGGCGATTCGATAGCTCCCCTGAATGTCAAATTGAGTGTGTGCATAGAAGTAGACGTCGCCGCCGGGGCCCCTGAGTCCCAGGACGGGGTCCTTGTCCGTTGCCGCATCGACGTGGGAGTAGTTGTAGAACTGAATGTTGGCGTCGTTATGGCTAGCGGCAAAGCGCATGGAGAAACGGGCTTTGTCGTAAGTGAAGCCAGCATTCCAAGTATTCGGGGCCTGGCGCGAGAGGGGTGCGTTATCAATTCGCCCGCCGTCGAAGGTGGCCGGGAATGTGACGCCGGATTGCGTGTAGCTGTAGTTCGCGGCTACACCGAATCCGCTAAGCAGTCCGGGGAGAAACGAAAAACGCTGTTCCCAGGAGACTTCGATGCCCTGAATATGAGCGCTGGGCCCGTTGATCGACTGCAGCAGTCTGAGTCCAGCGTTAGGCTGCCCCGCGGGAATCGTGCTCGCTGTCGGGTAAATCGGATCGGACAACTGCTTGTAAAAGTACCCGCCCTGCAAGATGCCTAGAGGCTGGAAGAAATGTTCGATCAAGATGTCGTAATTGTTGGCTTTGGTCGGCTTCAAGTTGGGATTGCCCTCTGTCACGACACCGGGAGCCGGGTTTGCATTGGGGTCAACAATGGTGCTGGGCACGAGGTCGCCGACGTTGGGCCGGGCGATGCCCTGGCTGAAGTTGGCGCGCAGGTTGGTGTTCTTGTCGAGCTGATACTGGGCTTGCACGCTGGGCAAGGCGTTGAAGTAACCGGAACTTTGTGGGTTCGGGGTGATTCTAGGGTTGGTCGGCGTGACCGTGGGATCGCTCGGATCGCTCGTGACGATCTTATTTGCCAGCAAGCCGATATCGGCTGCGTCGAAGCGAACGCCGGTTTGCAGGCGCAATTTGCCAAAGGAGATCACGTTCTGCAGGTAGCCAGCATAGATGCGTTCATTAGCGTCATAGAAGGCCCCCTTGGAACGGCGAATGTCTCTTGCCAGTTCCTCCGGAAATAGGGACGGATTAGCGGCGGCGCCCTGTGCAACAGCCTGTTGAATTAAGTTGTAGTTGGAAGCCGGTCCATACGATTGAGAGCCGATCCGGAAGAAGTTGTCGTAATAGGTAGGATTGGTATAGCTACCCAAGACGGAATTGAGGGTAACGCTGCTGCCGTTATAATCGAGAGTCTTGTCGTTTTCGTTTTGCGTGGAGTGAGAATTTCGCACTTTGATTCCGATCTCGAACGTTCCGAGGTGCGAGTGTGCGTTATAGCGGCGGGCCGCGGAGGCGGCGCCCTGGAAATTGAGCTGCTGGGCAATGTAGTTCGTAAACGAGCTGTTTGTCAAAACATACTGAGTCGGATCGTAGAGATTGGTGCTATCGAGCGCAAAGAGTTTTGGCCGAAACGGATCTTTCTGGTTCACGGCGACATCGACCGATTGGTTGCCGCTAAAGTTGGTGGTCGCAAAATCCTGGCCGCCGATGTTGTGTGAACGGGAGGCCGCGAATTCGTAGGTGATCAAGGTAGAAGAAAGATCGTGCCTTCCACCGGTCAAGAAGCTGTAGACCTGTTGATCAGGGCGGCGGATGTAGTGACGGTATTGGTAAGAACCCGGAGAGCAATTCGCGGCGGGATTTGCCATGTTGATCGCGTTGCATTCCGCGGGATTGTCGAACGTGATTTGCGAGCCGTCTGGAGATACAGACTTAATCGTGCTACCCACGTTTGGCGTATATACCCAGGTTTCTCCGTAATCGTGGAAGTCGGAATAGAGACCCTTGGCGTACACGCTGGCCCCGGGCTTGATGTTGTAGTCGATACCGGTTGAGAAGCCATAGCGCGTCCGGTAGTAGTTGTAGGAGCGACGATCCTCGGTGTTGGCGAAGGCCACATTACGGCCCGTGGCCGGATCGACTCCAGTCGCCTGCCCCGGTTCGAGGTCGTCAATACCCCGGTCGGTCTTATCGAAGGTACCGTTCAGCAAGAAACCAAATTTTTTGCTGACGCCAAATCGCTTGCCGAAGACTCCGTCTAAACCTCCACGCCAGTAGCCATTTTGAATGGGATTGTAACCGCCGGTGCCCCCAAGAGCGTAGATCGGCCTTTCCCCGGCGGTCCGGGTTACGAGATTGACCGTGCCACCGATGCCATCGGCATCCTGGTCGGCGGAGAGAGTCTTGAACACTTCAATGCGCTCTACCAAATCGGCGGGAACGGCATCCAGCTTGATGTTACGGACCGCACCCTCAGGAGAAGGCAGGTTCACACCGTTGACGGTGACGCTGCTCAGACGCGGCTCGGTGCCGCGGATTTGGACGTACTTGCCTTCGCCTTCATCACGCTCGAGGGACACGCTCGGGACGCGGCCGACAGCGTCGGCGATATTGGTGTTCGGGAGGCTGGTGATGACTCTTTCGGGCAGTACTTGCACGATGTTGTCGGAGGTGCGTTCGATATTGATGGCTTCTGCCTCACCCTGAAGCCGCTCCGCAGTAACAACGACCTGATCGGCCTGCGAAGCAACCTGCAACACGGCATTTGCGCTGGCCTCTTGTCCGGCCTGGACCGTCACAGGAACGTTGGCGACGGCCAACCCAACGTAGGAAACACTGAGGGTATATTCAGCGGCTGGCACGTCTGTGATTCGGAATTGTCCGTGGTCGTCTGTAACGGCCTTTCTGCCCAACGGCAGAAGTTCGACGAGCGCGCCTTGCAGGGCAGAATTGCCCGAATCCTTTACAGTTCCGGTGACCGTGCCCTTGCCCGATTGCGCATCCACAGGTGAATTCACCGCCAGGGAGCAAACGAGAGCGAGCAGGAAACTTAGCAGACTTCGCATGTTAGTCCTTCCATTTTGAGTTCGAATCGAGCCCGAGAGCTGAGGCGAAGGAGCAAAAAGGTTCACGCCTGACAGGGAAAGCAAGCGTCCCAAATTCTGAGTACACCCCGAAGACCCGGCGAAACGAAGTAAACGCCAGATTTATGACGGGGACATGACAGGAAAATGAGAAACATGTGAAAGGAGAAGATCTTTCGATTCGCTCTCGCTGGGGTGCAATCCCCTAGTTTTCAGGAACTTGAACTATGTTGAGCGGCTTTTTGGGGCTGCAGGTAGTAATGGATGGCGGGGGTAAAAATCAGCGAAAGCACCATGGAGCTCAGGATGCCGCCGACTACAGTGATGGCCAGAGGTTGGAGCATCTGCGAGCCGGCGCCGATGGCAAAGGCTAACGGCAACATCCCGGCGATGGTGGCAAGCGCGGTCATAGCGATGGGGCGCAGACGGCGGCGGCCAGCCTGAATCATGGCATCTTCGGCGGAAAAACCCAGTTCGCGGAAGTGATGCTCGGCATCGAGAAGGAGAATACCGTTTTTTGCAACGATGCCGATCACCATGATCATACCCATGAAGGAGGCAACGTTGAACGTCGTGCGCGTGACGAGAAGCGCGAGCAACCCTCCAAAGGTGGAGAGCAATGCCGAAGCTAGAATGGCGGCAGGCGCCGAGAAAGTTCTGAATTCGAACAGCAGCACGACGAACAAAAGCAAAAGCGCAAGAAACAGCACCATGACTAGATCGTGGAACGATTTCTGCTGCTCCTGGTACAAACCGCCGTACTCGACGCGGATGGCCGAGGGCAGATGCAGATCGTTGACGGCTTTCTGAACGGCAGCGATGCCACTGCCAAGATCCGCGCCCTCCAGGCGAGCGGTGACCTGAACAACACGCTGAAGATTTTCGCGCCGAATTTCCGTCTGCCCAGGTTCCGCGATGAGCGTGGCCAACGACCCGAGCGTGGCCGTGCGGCCGGTGGAACTGGTTACCAGGGTATTGCTCATGCGGTCGAGCGACGAACGGCTCTGTTCGGGAAAGCGGACGCGGATGGTATACGCGCGATCATTGAGAATCACGGGCGTTGCCGCAGGCTCGCCTTCCAAAATGGCGGCGGCGTCCAATGCGATTTCTTCCGGCGTGAACCCGGCGCGGGCAGCGACAGCGGGATTCACCTGGTATGTGACGGCTGGGCCGCTGGTGGTGTTTTCGATGCCGTTTAGGATGTCCACCACCGGGTGAGCTTTTCCAATTTGGATTTTGCCGATAGCGTCCGCGACCTGCGGAGCCGTGTCTCCGAGAAGCTTGGGATCTTGAGCAAAAAGTTTTATAACGATGGGCTCGGGGGCGCTGGTGAGGTCGCCAATCATGTCCTGCAACACCTGGACGAATTCTATTTTTGTGGCGGGTTCCGTCTGTTCGACTTGGGACCTGACGTCAGAGATGATTTCATCGATAGCGCGGCTGCGGTCGCGTTTAAGCCTGACGGTAAAGTCGCCCCTGTTGGCTTCGGTGACGGCGGCAAGACCAAGTTGCAGACCGGTGCGGCGCGAAGTGTTTTCGACTTCCGGCACGGAATGCAGAATTTTTTCGATGTGCTGAAGGATGCGATCGGATTCCGCCAGCGAGCTTCCGGGCGGAGTGTCATAGTCCAGGATGAATCCCCCTTCATCCATCTCGGGGAGCAGGCCGCTGCCTAAGGATAGGTAGCAGACAATGGAAAGAAGAACGATGACGGCAGAACTGGCGGCCAGAACCCAGGGAAATTTCAGCACCGCTTTCATCGTTCGCGCATAAAAGTCCACGATGCGACCGAAAAAGCCAGAGAGGTGCGCTTCTTCGGCGGCGAGAAGGGCCGCAGCGTCCGGACCTCCCGCAGAGGATGGCGCTGGCGATTGAGCAGTATCTTTCCGGCGCACGAAGTACAAACTGAGCGTGGGGGTCCAAGTCAGCGCGAGAAGGAGCGAGGTAAAGAGGGAAACGGTCATGGTGACAGCGAGGGCGCGAAAGAAACTGCCGGTGACGCCGGTGGTGGAGATGAGCGGCAGAAAAACGACAATCGGCGTGATGGTCGAACCAATCAGGGGGATTGTCAATTCGCGCAGCGCGCTCTGGATGGCTTGGGAGCGGGTCTGGCCCGCGTCGCGGTGCAACACGATGTTTTCAAGCACGACGATGGCATCATCAATAATCAGGCCGACGGCGGCGGCAAGACCGCCGAGGGTCATCAGGTTAAAGCTCTGGCCGGTAAACTTGAGGACGATGAAGGTGATGAGCAGGGTGGCGGGAATGACCAACCCTGCGACCAGCGAACTGCCCCAATCGCGCAAGAAGAGCACGAGAATGATGGAAGAGAGCACCAATCCAAGCAGCACGGCGTCGCGGACACTGGAGATGGAATCGTGGACGATGGTGGACTGGTCGTAAAAAGGCTCGAGATGAACACCGGGAGGGAGCGTAGGGCGAAGCTGCTCGATTTGAGCGTGTACTTCGTTGGCCACGTCGAGCGTGTTGCTCTCCGGCTGGCGATTTACGTTGAGCAGCACCGCGGGTTTCCCGTTTGCCGTAACGATTGTGTAGACCGGCGCCACGGAGGGCGCGATCGTCGCAAGGTCGCCAAGCCGAATCGGCACCCCTAGCGGCGAATTCTTGACGACGATCTGGCCAATCTGCTCGGGACTGCGCACCTGCCCGCTGATGAGACCAAGCACAAGGTGATGCTCATGTTCGAGAAGGCCAGGAGAATCAATCAGGTTGGTGCGGCGAATGGCATCCAATATCTCCGTGACCGTGACGCTGGTGGCGAGAAGGCGCGCGGGATCGGGCATCACTTGAAATTCTGGAACGCGGCCACCTTGAATGATTACCGAGGCGACGCCGTCCAGCCGGTTGATGCGCGGTTTCATGTCGTACGTCGCGATTTCCCATAGCCGGTTCGGCGGAACGGTGTCCGAAGTCAGGCTGTAGCCAAGAATGGGGAACACGGCAAAGGTGAGGCGATGTGTTTCCACCTTGGCGGTGGATGGAAGTTCGGCCTGCAAGCGAGCCACAACCGCATCGACTCGTTGCAAGGTCAGAATCATGTCGGCATTCCAATCGAAGAAAAGATCGATTTCGGCGGAGCCGCGGCTGGTGATGGACTGAACCTTCAGCAAGCCAGGGACGCTGTTGACGGCTTCTTCGATCGGGCGGGTGATCACCACGAGCATCTGGTCGATGGGCATGACGCCGTTGTCCACGCCAATGACGATGCGGGGGAAATCCGTGTTTGGAAAAACCGAGACCGGTATCGCAAATGCGAGATATCCGCCTACTAAGGTCAGGCTGACGATCAAGAACAAAATAGGGCTCGCCAGGCGCTGGAACCAGGGCACGTCCGTCTTGGCAGGGGGATTCTTGGCGCGAAGGGAATCGGAAGTTGGCTCCATCCGCGTTTACTCCTTGTCCTTTTCCGCGGGCTTCGCGGGATCACCGGCTTTGTCTGCCTTGTCGCCCTTGGCGCCGGCATCTTTTTCAGCAGGCGCGGGAGCTTCGATCTTGATCGCCGTGTTGTCCGGAAGCGCATAACCTCCGGAGGTGATCACCTGATCGCCGGCATTGACCCCACTGAGAATTTGGGTGCGATCTGGTGCGCGGACGCCGATCTGCACGGGTTTAACATGCGCATGGCCATCGGAACCAGCGAGGAGAACGATGTCCGCTCCTTCGGGACTCTTGAAGACCGCGGAGGTGGGGACGACGATGGCGTCTTTTACGGTTTTCGCGGTGATGGAAAGATTGATGGTCATTCCGGGGCGTAATGCGGGATCAGGCTTCGACGCTTCGACCCACACTTCGATGGTGGTGCTGCCGGGGTCGAGCGCCGGACTGACGAGAGTTACGCGGCCCTTTACAGGATCGTCAAGGCCAGCGACCATCAGCTCCGCAGGGTTGCCGACTTTAAGAAAGGCTGCTTCGGATTGCGCGATGTGGGCCTTTGCAATCAACTTCGAAAGGTCCATGACGGTGAGGAGCGGCTGATTGGCAGTGGCGAGTTCACCAGCATAAAGCGGGCGGTCAGTAACCACTCCGTTGATGGGGCTGCGGATCTCGGAGTAACTGAGTTGCGCCTCGGCGCCCTGATATTTGCTTTTAGAGGCGGTGAGCTGGCCGCCAGCAGATTTCAGAGCTTGCTTCTCGCCCAGATTCTTCAGGTCGTCGAGTTGTTTCTGCGCTTGTTGATACTGGCTGCGGGCTTGCGCCAGTGCGACTTGCGCGGAATCGAGGTCGCGCCGCGGAAGCGCGCCTTGCTGAAATAGCTGCTTGCGACTCTCGTAGAGCTTCTGCTGCGCGTCGAAGGCCTCCTTTGAAGCGGCAGTGTCCAGTTCGGCTTTTTGCATCTGCTCGGGAAGGCCCGCGCCAACAGTAGTGGCATAGCCGGCTTCGGCCTGCTCGAACTCACCCTTGCTCTGCCCGGCCGCTGCGGCCAGATCCTTATTTTCCAGAATGGCGAGCACCTGGCCCTGGCGAACGCGGCTGCCGCGCTGCACGAGGAATTGGCGGATGGGCGAGGTGATTTTCGGCGTGATAACCGCTTGCTGAACGGGAAAAACGACGGCCTCCGCGGAAATCAGCTGGGAAATGGCGGCCCGCTCTGCCGGCGCGGTCTGCACGGTGACCAGGGGTTCCTTCTCTTTTGCCGCGTTGCCACAGCCGCTCATGCCGAACAGCAGCGCGCCAATCGCCGCCACGGAGATAAGTGGAACTTTTTGGGTATGCGTGTAAGTCGTCATCAGAGGCTTCATGGAGTTGTCAGCACCCCTGTAAGAGTTTGCAAATTGGCCAGTGACACGCGATAGCGCACAGCACCGTCCTGGTAAGCGCTGTTGGCCAGAGCATTGGTGGTTTGCGCGTCGACCACTTCGAGCACCGTGGCTTCGCCATCTTTGTAACGCAGCGTGATGAGCCGCAAGCTCTCGGCTGCAAGTTCTGCGGAGCGGTTGAGGCCAGCGAGTTCGTTCAGCGCGGTTTCCGCTTCCGCGTAGAGAGACCGTATCTCCGCGAGGAGTTTACGTTGAGCGAGAGAAAGCTCACGCTGCGCCTGAGAGCGGCGCAGTTCGGCCTGCTTGATGCGACTCTGCGTGGCGCCCCAGTTCCAGATGGGAATGCTCAGCGTGGCCGAGGCTGAAGAGCCGAGATTCGAAAGCTTTTGACCATTAATGACAGAATTTGCAGCAAATCGTGGGGCGTCGATTCCGTACCAGTAATCGAGCGCCAGCGAAGGCAAGTAGCCCGCGCGCGCGCCTGTGACCCCGGAGCCGGCTTCACGGACCGCGGCGAGCGCGGCGCCAAGATTGGGATTATCCCGGGCAGCCTGCTGCTGAACTTCCGCGAGCGTGGGCAACGGCACCGCGGAATGGAGATCGTCGGCAACTTCATAGTTGTCGTTGAAATCCGGAAAAATCAAAACGGCCAGATCGAGCCGGCTGTTTAGGAACGCGAGTTGGGCCTCCAGCAATTGGCGACGGCGCTCTTGCAGCTGCAATTCGGCCTTGATGACGTCGGAATGCGCCACTTCCCCGCCGTGTTCAAGATCTTGCGTAAGTTTGAAAAAGCGTTCGCCTTCGTCGGCCGCCTTTTGCGCGGACTGAAGCTTCTGCTGCGCGGCAGCGACAGCGTAATAGCTCTGAACCACGGTTACGACCAGGCCGCGAGAAGCGATCTCCGCTTTCGCGCGCGCGACGGCAGCGGCCGCCGAGGCGCGGCGAAAACTCGAGATACTTGCGAGGTCCAGGGTTTGATGAACGTTGCCCTGGCTGATGTATTCGTGCACGGAATTGTTGGCGATGTAGCGCACGGGGTTGCCCGGCCCGTTGCTTTCCGTGTAGAGAGCCTGCGTGTTGTAGTTCACCCCGGGGAGCAATGCGTCGCGCGCCTGGGTCTTGTCCTCGCGGGCAAGCCCGGCATCGGTCAGCGCCGAATGAAATTGCGTGCTATTTTTTCTGGCGCGCGCCAGGGCGTCCTGTAGCGTCAGGCGGAGCGCCGGCGACGTAGCAGGAGTTCCTTGCTGCGCTTCTTTCGTGGGCGCAGGGTTCGCGGGAGCCGGCGCCTCTTGCGCCACGGCAATCCCTGCGCAGCACAACAAAACGGCAGCGACCGGCGTCCACGACAACACTCGAATGCCTTGCGATTTCATGAATCTCGACTCCTGGGCCGTGCGAATGCTGGCACACGGCAAGGAAGAATCTAACGTAACGAAGCGAAGATAAACATAGGATTAACCGCTCGATGCAGAGGGGGATGGCGCCGCAGGAAGATAAGCGGTGAAGGTGCTTCCCATCAAGTCAGAGCGCGTCAGCTCCAAACGGCCATGATGGGCCTCGGCGATCCAGCGGGATATGGACAGGCCCAGCCCAGCTCCGCCTCCGTCATTCTCCGCCCGGGAACGGGCCTTGTCGGCACGGAAAAAGCGTTCGAAAATGCGTGGCTGGAGATCTGTGGGGATGCCTCCTCCGGTATCCATAATGCTCAAAGCGTATTCCTCCCCAGAGCGACCGCAGGTCACAGTGACGCGTCCACCCTCCGCGGTGTACTTAATCGCGTTATCCAGCAAATTGAGGATCATCCGGCGCAGCAGGGATTCGTCGGCGTGGATGGGAGATTCGGAGGCTTCCTGGAAATTCAGAGAAATCTTTTTTGCGAGCGCCAGGGTCCGTGCCGAGTGCACGCATTCGCCGACAAGTTCATCGAGATAAAAATCACGAGGCTGGAGCGGATACTGGCCGGCGTCCGCGCGCGTAAGCGTGAAGAGATCCTCGACGATGTGGGTGAGCCGCTCGGCCTCGTGGTGAAGTATTCCCAGCGATTCCCGGTACTCCTCCGGCGAACGCGCCTGCTGCGAGAGAGCGACCTCGGCTTCACCTCGCAAAATGGCAACCGGCGTGCGCAGTTCGTGCGACGCATCCGCCATGAAGCGCTGCTGGCGTTCGAAAGATTGGCTGAGACGGTCGAGCAGGCTGTTGAACGAACGCGCCAGGTGCCCCAGTTCGTCCTTGTCATTCTGCACCGCCAGCCGCTCGTGTAAATTGGCGGCACCGATGCGCCCGGCCTGGCGGCTCATCGCCACGACAGGAGCGAGGCTCTTGCGCGCGAGAAAGTAGCCGCCAACGCTGGCAAGCACAATGGCGATCGGGATGACCCAGGCAAACGTTGAGGTGACTTCTTCGAGCATTTCTTCCTGTGGGTGAAGCGATTGCAGGATGACGAGAATATACGTTTTCCCTTCGGAGGAAAAATGCCGTGCAAATCCCCGGTAGCCATCTTCGCCTCCCTTGACCTTGCCGAAAAGGCGTTCGCTGCGAGATGAGGCCTCTAGAAAACGCTGAAACGAAGGCGACGACAAAGCTCCGGCTGCGGAGGGGCCTGCCGCCACGGGCGCTGGCGGAACATCCTGGGAGCTCACGACGATTTTCCCCGACTCATCAAAGATCGCAAACACATGATCGCGAAAGCGATGTTCGGTGATGGCTACCTGACCGGCGAGTTTGAACGAGTCCGGGCCGCTCTGATCTTTCACTTCCGCATCGAGAGTGGTAAGAAACGCTTCGGAGAGTTCAGAGAGATTCACGTCGGTGCGCTGGAGGGTGCTCCGCCAGAAAATAAAATAGGTGATCAGGCAGAGAGCAATCAGAACGAGCGTCAATACCGCGGTGTACCAGAGCGTGAGCCGGACGCGGACGGAATCAAGCATGGCCCTTCCGGACGGAAGAAGTAGGCTTTGCGCGAGGCCGCGGGGAAACACTTTCGTCTCCCGCCTCCGCGACATCGGAATCATTCAGAGGGCCAAACAAGTAGCCTGCTCCGCGGCGGGTATGGAGCAAGGGCTTGCTGGAATCCGCGTCAATTTTCCGCCGCACGCGATTGACGTAAACTTCGATCAGATTCGAGAAGGGATCGAACGTCTCATCCCAAACGTGCTCCGCGATTTCCGCCCGACCCACAACGCGGCCAGCGTTGCGCGCAAGATATTCGAGCAGCGCATACTCTTTGGCGGTGAGCGTCACATTGCGGCCCGCCCTGGAAACGCTTTGCGCGGCGGTATCCAGGACGAGGTCGGCGACGGCAATTTTGGCGGGGCGCAGCTCCCCGGAGCGGCGCAGCAACGCACGAAGACGCGCGAGCAATTCGCGAAATTCGAACGGCTTGGTGAGGTAATCGTCGGCGCCGTGATCGAGGCCGGTGATGCGGTCCTCAACGGCATCGCGAGCAGTCAGCATAAGAATGGGCATGCGCTGGCCGGACTTGCGCAGCTCGCGGCAAACTTCAAAACCGTTGCGGCCCGGAATCATCACATCGAGGATGACGAGGTCGTAAGTATTGACCGCCGCCTGGTAAAGCGCGTCGTCGCCGGTATTGGCAACATCTACGGCGTATGCTTGTTCGCGCAGGCCTTTGGCCACGAATCGCGCGATACGAGCATCGTCTTCGACGAGCAGTAACCGCATGCGAGCATCATACGGCAGGTGCCAGGAAAAGTGAGATACTTGCTGACGGCGCGCGACTCAAGTCCGCCGTTCCTGCCGAGTTGATTCATGCGCCCCGTAACGAGACACCAGTTCCCGGGTCACCGACAAAGTCTGCACCAAAGAAAGTCCTGCGAGCATCAAACAGTTATGAAGTTCAAGAAGCTCGAAGCCGAACAACTTGATTGCACGAAGACTGTAATGCGGCCCTTCGGCTGCATGGAGCTGTGGGCGGGTAATGAGAGGGCGCACCGCTCTCTGGACCTGGCAGGACTGGAAAGCGATGTCATCGCCGTGCCCTCCGGCGGCGACAAAGGCGGCGATCTTTCCGCGGTGTTCTCCTGCAGCGATAATATCGCCCGCGTGGTTCTCGCGGATTGCGTCGGCCACGGCTACACCGCCAGCAGCGTGGCCCGGCATGTCCATCACCTTCTGCATAAATATCAAGATATTCGAGACACGGCGGGGTTGCTGGCGGCGCTGAATGACGCCTTTACCCTTTCGAACGAAAAATCGGACGGTCCTTTGCGGCTGACGACAGTCGTCACGGGAACCTTTGACGGAACAAGCGGCGAATTTAATTTTGCCTATGCGGCGCACCCGCGAATGCTTCTCTGGCGCGAGCGCGAGCGGCGATTCCTGGAACTGGGGGAGGGGCTGGAAGGCTTCCCACTGGGATACATCACCGGTGAAACTTATAGCCAGCAGAGCGTGCGGCTGAACCACGGCGACATGATTCTGGCGTTCTCCGATGGTGCAACCGAAGTTCGGTCGGCAGTGGGGGAGCAACTCACTGCAAAGGGTTTTTTGGGACTTGCGGAAAAAACTTTGAGCAGATTGC
>Ga0210400_10002774_pt1 | contig 15862 bp, 10 predicted proteins | sample IncBWH26MmetaG_FD_155456 | JGI IMG/M metagenome (GOLD analysis project Ga0210400, IMG submission 155456) | Forest soil microbial communities from Barre Woods Harvard Forest LTER site, Petersham, Massachusetts, United States - Inc-BW-H-26-M | ecosystem: Environmental > Terrestrial > Soil >... | reverse complement strand
CTTCGAAAAAGAACCTGCGGCTGGTTGAGATTCGGGCCAGCCAGGAAAAGTTCACCACCAAGCATGTCTCCGGAGGCATGCTGGTCCAGGATGTAGACCAGCGTCCGTTAACGCCAGCTGATCTGAAGGTAGTCAGCAAGAGACCTCCCACCGAGGAAGAGATGCGTGCCCTGCTGTTCGCATGGAAGGTGTGCAAGCACGTGAAATCCAACGCTATTCTCTATGCTCGCGATGGCCAATCTGTTGGTGTGGGGGCCGGCCAGATGTCCCGCGTGGATTCCTGCAAGATTGGAGCTATGAAGGCAGTGCTCCCGCTCCAGGGAACGGTGGCTGCATCAGACGCGTTCTTTCCTTTTCCAGATGGTGTAGAGGAGATTGCCAAGGCTGGGGCAACAGCCATTATCCAGCCCGGAGGCTCCGTTCGGGACACGGAAGTCATTGATGCGGCTGACCGGCTGGATCTCGCGATGGTGTTTACGGGCGTTCGTCACTTTCGTCATTAAGTTAAGAATTGTTCTCTTCTGCCCAAAAACGCTCCAAAAGATTACAATAACCACTAGGTGGTCAAAAAACTATACCCCGCGCCGACTCCTCCGCATCCAATCAAAGGGGCTGTCCTGTAAGCTATGACCTTTATAAAAATTCGTTCTCTTCCAGCCGGGCTGATTCTGGTATGTGTATCGGTTTTTGCTCAGCAAAATCCCCCGGCGGCCGCGCCGGCGGGAAATAGCACATCTGCCACGCAGAAAGCTGACGAAGCCAAGAAAGCCGGTGCAGCTCAGCCTTCCGCCAGGAAAACCAACCACGCCGCGTCGTACTACCATTACGCGCTGGCCCACATGTACGAAGAGATGGTGGCCATGTATGGCCGCTCAGAGTATGTCACCAAGGCCATTGAGGAATACCGTCTGGCCATTGAGAATGACCCCTCGTCCGAGTTTCTGAATGCCGGACTTGCCGAGCTTTATGCTCGTACCGGTCGCATACGCGACGCCGTTCAGGAAGCCCAGGACATCATCAAGCGCGATCCCGGCAACCTGGAAGCGCGAAAGCTGCTGGGCAAGATCTATCTGCACTCGCTGGGAGACATGCAGGCGGGCACTCAATCTCAGGATGTTCTGAAGCGCGCGATTGAGCAATATGAGTCCATTGTCAAGATTGACCCGAATAGCGCGGACGACCACCTTCTGCTGGGCAGGCTGTACATCTTGAGCAAGGACTTTCTCAAAGCCGAAACCGAGTTCAAGGCCGCCATTGCCCTGCAACCCAATTCAGAAGAAGCGGTCACCAATCTGGCTTTGCTTTACAACGAAGAAGGCGACAGCAATCGGGCCATCGAAACACTCAACTCCGTGCCGGACACGGCCCGTAGCGCAAAACTCTATTCCGTGCTCGGTTACACCTACGAGCAGCGCAAAGACTACAAGAACGCCATTACTGCATATCGTCACGCTGTAGATCTCGACCACGAAAATCTCGACGCCAAACGCGGGCTGGCCCAGAATCTGATCAATGACAACCAGATGGAAGCCGCGCTGCAGCAGTACATGGCTGTTCAAGAAGCCGATCCTCAGGATGCTCAGGCCACATTGCGTGTCTCTGAAATCTACCGGCGCATGGGTAAGTTTGATGAGGCCATGGATAACCTGAAGAAGGCCGAGTCCCTGGTCCCCGATTCGCTGGAGATTCCTTACAACCAGGTCCTGATCCTGGAAGCCCAGGGAAAATACGACGAAGCTGCGGATACTTTGCAAAAGCTCCTGGCCCGGACCGCCAAGACCCCAAGCGCCTATACCGCGGGGGAGCGGGGCAATCGTGCGCTGTTCCTGGAGAAACTAGGAAGCATCTACCGCGAAGAGAACAAGCCGCAGCTGGCCCTTGAGACCTTCCGCAAGGTGATTGATCTCGGCGGCGATGAGGCCTCACGCGGATATCAGATCATTATCGAGACCTATCGCGATCAGAAACAATGGGCGGATGCCACTCGAGTGGCCCAGGAGGCAGCCGGTAAGCTGCCCAACGACAAGGGAATCAAGCTGGCGCTGGCGAATCAGTTGGCCGATGAAGGCAAGCAGGAAGAGGCTGTGCGCATAGCCAAGTCGCTGCTCAAAGGGACTGCGGAGGACCGTGAAACCTATCTCATGCTGTCCCAGATTTACAGCCGGATGAAGCACTGGCAAGACGCAGAGGAAGCCATTGTGCAGGCCGATAAGATCTCTGCGCGGCCGGAAGAGAAGGCCTACATCCAGTTTTTGCGTGGCTCGATCTATGAGCGCCAGAAAAAATACGATCAAGCTGAACAGATGTTTCGCCAGGTGCTGCAGCAGGATCCCAACAACAGCATGACCCTCAATTATCTGGGCTACATGCTGGCCGATCACAATTCTCACCTGGAAGAGGCCCTCAACCTTATCAAGAAAGCCCTGACCATGGAGCCGCAAAATGCCGCCTACCTGGATTCATTGGGTTGGGCATATTTCAAGCTGGGTAACTACGATCAATCGGAAGAAAACCTGCGCAGGGCCGCGGACAAGACCCCGAACGACGCCACAGTTCAGGACCATCTGGGCGAGTTGTATGCAAAGACGGGACGCTTGAAACTGGCAGCCGCCCACTGGGAGCGGGCACTGGACGAATGGAACAAGTCTATACCCGGAGATGTTGATCAGCAGGACTTAGCGCGCGTTCAAAAGAAACTGGAAAGCACCAAGATCAAGCTTGCCCAGCAACAGTAGATTCGGCAATTTCTGACCCAGGGCTGGTGCGCAGCCCCGGCACTTCGAGCTCCGGCATCGGCTTGCCCTCGAACAATTTCCGGCACGGCACTGCCAGCCACCGGGCTACCCGTGTCGCCTTCTGCCTCCGGGCGCTGTCCGAAGAAATTCCCGTCTTGGCATACATTTGGCGATATAACTTGGAGATGAACAGAAACGCCAGCCGCCCGCGCAGCGTGGGCACGCACTTTGACCGTCTCCAGACCTCGCGCATGCTGTAGAAGGTGTCCCAGACCCCCTGAGTCCTCTCGCTGATCTCATCCGTTGTCATTGTCTCGTGCGGACTGAACATCTTTGGCCGCACGTTGGCAGGAATCAGCCAATAGCGGGTGATGGGAACTCCGTCAACGTGAGGAACGCTCCCGTTCATGTTCTTCTCCCACCGATCAAAGTCCACAGTGCCTGGAAACGGTGTCATCATCACGAACTGGGCGAAGGTGAGACCCGCCTGTTTCGCCAGGGCGACGGTCGCCGCAAAGGTGTCCTGGCGGTCCGTTGGAAGTCCGAAGATGAATGATCCAAGCACATGCACGCCGTGCTCTTTGAAGGTACTGAGCCGCTTGGCCAGGCTATCGCCCGCCGAGTTGAAGTTTTTGAAGACGGACTTCAGCCCTTCTTCGGTGACCGATTCCACTCCCACCAGCGCGCCCTTGATGCGGGCACGCCGCATCGCGTCGAGAAACTGCGTATCTTCGCCGGCTTCCATCGTAATCTGAGTGAAGAAGACCATATCAGCAGGAAGCTTCGCCAGCTTCTCCATCAATTGGAACCGCTCGGAGCGCATCTCTCTCAGCTCCCTGACGCGTGCCGCGTTGTCTTGCTTCTCCGCGAGTTCAATGTCGGTAAGAGTTACGGGATAGAAGTTATCGTCTGCAAGCGCGATGAAGCGGAACCCGAGACGCCGCAACTGGACGATTTCTTCGATTACGATGTCCGATGCGCGCGGCCTCGGCTTCTGACCGTCGGTGCGCCACACCGAACAAAACGAACAGTGTTTCGGGCAACCGCGCACTGTTTGCACTGAGGCCCACATGTAACGATTGCGTGGGGCGAGTTCCCAGCGCGCGGGCAGGAACTGATCTCCCGAAATCCGTCCGCCTTCATAAGTACGCTGGATCGTCCCTCGCACCACGTCGGCGATCACCTGCGCCCAAACGACGTCTCCATCGCCTTTGACGACCGCGTGCGCCCCGCCAAGTTCAAAGGCCTCTTCCGGATACAGAGTTGCGTGGATGCCTCCATATACCACCCAGGCTCCGCGCTCGCGAGCGATGCGTCCGATGTGCATGCCTCGCAGAGCATTGCCGGTATGGATGCCGATGCCCACTATATCGCCAAGCTGGATGCGATCGGGCTGAGTCTGTTCAAGGGTCTCGTCGGTGACCAAGGGGTCGCCGTACTCGAGCGGGGTCGCGGCGGCAAGCACATACAACCATCGTGGCGTGATCACGCCGATTCCAAACGAAGAATCACTGGGATTGATCAGGTGTACGCGCATTGCAGACGTATGCCTCCTTGGCATTGTCTTTCTGTTCTTGAAGCATCCGATGTGGTGAGTGAGGTGGAGCTGCCGTTAACCCTTATGTACGTGTATTTGCCCGCATAATAAGGGCAGCAGTCGCAAATCGGTCGCGGGAATTACGCAAAAGTCGCTGTCTTTCCGCAAAGTGTGACTGGCAGACGATTTACTAGCAGTTCGAAATTACCCAATTACCAGATCATCTAACTACCAAGTCCTTCTTCAGTCCTTGGCTTCTTCCAGCTGTCCTTGCTCAACCTTCTCCTGGCATTCGATGCAATGGCGGGTCCAGGGCACGGCTTCCAGACGTTTGGAATTGATTTCATTACCACAGGCAAGGCACTCGCCGAATGTGCCTTCACGGATCCGTTGAAGCGCTACTTCTACCATTTGCAAGAGCTGGCGATCATTGTTGCTCTGGGAAAAGAGAAACTCTTTGGTGTAGGAACTGGCGGCCCGGTCCGCAATGTCCTGCGCAGTGTCCTGATCGGCGGTACGTCCGTCTTCTTCAGTGCGGCTCACGGCTCTTCGCAAAGATTGTTGCCGCTCTTCCAGCCGCTTTTTGAATATGTCGAGCTTCTTCTTATCCATGGTCTTCGATAAACTATCAATCTTATTCGCCATATTTGTAACCGTCAAATTATTACGGTAAACATAAGATGCCGTTTGCGCGCGAATCGATCTGAATTGATTCGAGATTTCAGCCCGATTGGTTTTCCCCAAAAGAAAAAAGCGGCCCAAAGGGCCGCCATAAAGAGGCAAGGGAGGGAGGGAAGATCTCAGGGAAGGCGATGCAAGATGAAGTCCAAGCAAATGCCCAGACGCTCGGATTGGGAAAATCGATGATCTTGGAAGAGGATTAAATCCATTTAAGTTTACGACCTCTTTTGTGTGCCTATGCCTAAAGCAACTTAGGAACCAAAGGCTTTTGGCCAACCTGAAAATCCCTGACTCTCATCTTAAAATGATTGTTTTCATTGATTTGTGGTGTGAGTGTGAAATTTATCCATGGTCTGCATCATTAGGTATCTAACCCAGCGATGATAAATGTTGGCATCTGTATGCCATGTTTAGGTAGATCATTGCTTATGTTGGCCCTTGTTGTGCTCTTCCATGGCTTTGAGCTTATTCAATAGGGCCTTATAGCTGATTTTCAGGATCTTCGCTGCCTGGCGGCGATTCCAGCGGGTCTGGGCCAACACTCGTTCAATGGCTTCGCGTTCAGCCTGCATGGCTGCCCGGCGCCCAATTTCCAGCAAGGAAGGCATCTCGAACTCGCTCATGTTGCCGTTGGCCTGAATCGGAGACACAGCGGCCGGTGGAACGGCTCCGCCATTGCCTTCCCCAGCGGCTCCCGGCTGCAAAGTCAGCGAGGAAACAATCGGCTTATGCGTGGAGAGTTCGCGAATGATCTGGGCTTCATTGCCCACGATCACGTACCTCTTCACCAGATTCTCTAATTCGCGGATATTTCCAGGCCAGGTATATTCCATAATCCGGCTTACGGCATTCTCGCTAAACTTAGGCGGATGCTTACCGTAATGCTCGCTGTACTTGGTGAGAAAGAAATCGAGAAAAACCGGAATCTCTTCGCGACGCTCGCGCAGCGGCGGTATATGGATGCTGACCACGTTGAGCCTGTAGAAAAGGTCTTCACGGAACACGCCTTCTTCTACGGCCCTCTCCAGAGGCTTATTCGTGGCGGACAGCACACGCACATCCACCTGGATGTCGCGCTTGCCACCCAGCCGCGAAAATTCGTGGTCCTGGAGGACATGCAGAAGCTTGGCCTGCAAAGCCGGATGCATCTCGCTGATTTCATCCAAAAATATCGTCCCGCTGTTGGCCTGCTCGAATTTGCCCAGTTTCTGGCGGTTTGCGCCCGTAAATGCGCCCGCTTCGTAGCCGAACAATTCACTTTCCAGCAACTCATGGGGAATGGCTGCGCAATTTATTTTTACAAAGGGCTTGTCGCAGCGCGAGGATTCGGCGTAGATCATGCGCGCCACCACCTCTTTGCCCGTGCCGCTTTCGCCCCGGATCAGCACAGTGGCAGTTGTATCGGCGACCTGCTCAATCGTCATTTTGACTTCTATCATTTTGGGGCTGGTTCCGAACAACATGGTGAAGTCAGGCTGGCGGCGAACCTGCTCGCGCAGGTGGGTCACCTCGCTGTACAGCCGCTGGGTATCCAGTACTTTCATGATCCGAACATCGAGCTCCTTGGGATCCACGGGCTTGCTGATGTAATCGTCTGCGCCCATTCTGGAGACCTTAAAGATTGTCTCAGGATCCTTATTGTCTGAAAGAATCATGACAGAGAGCACAGGCTTCATCTGTTTCAGACGCTGAAGAATCTCGCCTCCCGCCATGCCGTCGACGGACATGTCCAGCAATACCAGGTTTGGATCGAAAGCGCGGAAGGTCCGCAATGCTTCCTGGCCGGTGGGGGCCAAACTTACTTCAAAGCTGCGGCGGGATAAATGCGAAGCCAGATACCTTGCCATGACTACGTCATCATCAATGATCAGTACGCGGGTCTTCGAGTTCATTCCGGTCTCCGGGACGAAGCAGGATGGGGAACGTTTGGGTGCAATCCAGTCAGGCAAGCAACCTACAAATTGCATCCCGATTCCATTTTCAGGTATTTGGATGCCAAGCAGCAACTTGGAGTTGGGCACAAACAGGCATTCCCCTGCCTAACTTAGAAACAATAATGATCCTTGCATTTTGGGACAAATACGGCCCCAAGGCTCGGGGCCGAGTGATTTTTGTTCGGGCTGCTCCAGGAACAAGACCTGGCTAGGAAGAAGACCTCTTGCTGGGAATGAAGTGATAGGGTGGCCAAGGTCCACTCATCACTACCTCAATGCCGGGTAGATGACGGCTGGCCATCTGATAGCGGTTCTGGTACTTCTGCACCTGTTTGTGTTCAATTAAATGGGCGATGTCGATGAGCATATGGCCGGACTGAACTTTGCGGCAGCAGATGTCCTGGTCGAGCGGATCAAAGATCTTGTTCACTTGAACGGAGAGAGCTCGTGCCTTGGTCTGGCGTTCCCTCTGGCGTGAAGCCTTTTCACGTAACTTCGTAAGATACTCGCTGCCCACAGTGGTCGGCAGCTCAATTTCTTCCAGTGCCTGGCGCAGAGACCCATCTTTCACCAGGAGCTTCAAATGCATTTCGGCTTTGCCCTTGAGCCGGCTGACACTTTCAACGAAGGCTTTACGATTCAGACGGACGGCGCGGCGGAGCGCGTCATCATTGTCGAAAACCGTGCCAAACCGGAATGGCAGCACGGTGGTCCGTTTAAAACACTCGCCCACTACATGCGCGTGTTGCAGCAGGGCTTGCTGGCCCAAATCACCAGCAGGAACATATTCGCTGACAATGACCGCGAATTCGCCGCTGGGATATCCAAATGTTTGGGCATCGCCGATGCCTTTTAGACCTTCAACCGGAAACGGACGACGTGCGCGCGTGTCGCCTTGAAATGCCTGCTGCTCAGTGATGCAGTACGCGTACCATGCCATGGGTATGCCTCTCCTTGGTGGAAAAACGTCTGGACGGTATTCAGTTGTGCTAACGGGCGTAACACTTTGCGAAGGAGTAATGAGCGAGTTTATCTGGGACTCATTACCAAGGAGCCGGCAGGTTTTCCGGCGTACACTGCTATCCTAGTCTGACTTTGTAAGAAAAGCAACAGCAGCAACACAGGACTTTAACATTTTCTCATGTCAACCGTCCAAGACAAAAGACACCTTATTAAGTTCCAGTTCGGTTATTTTCTTATAAAGCTATATTTATCAAATATTTGCATAATATTGTTCAGAAGCTCTTGCATTGAGTCAGGCGGCGCTCAGGAACCTGCCTCGGTTCGGCGGGTACCTTCCCCGCCAGGACGAAGAGGGCAACCACGCATTTACAGGTGTTCCCAGGGTCATGTCCCGCTGGCAAACCACGTCTGGCTGCATTATGCCCGCAGACGGCATCTCACAAATGCCGGACTGTTCTGCCGGATTGTTGTCCCTAAGTGTTGGAACCTTCCCCTATGCAGGCCCAAGATGTCTTACAACCCGGTTCTTACCCTCCCGAACGTTTTGTGGTTGAAGTGTTCTCCGAGTTGCAGCAGGAGACGATCCAGAACCGATGGCAGCATATCAACGTACTACTTCGGTTGAGCATGCTGACTGGGCTTCAGATGCAACTCGATGCCACCCTCAACCTCCTGTGCGACATGGCCGGGGAAATCGCGTCCTTTGAAAAAGCCCTGATCTATTTTTGGGATGAAGGGCAGGAACATGTGCAGCTGAGGATTGTACGCGGCTTCAAAGAGCAGATTGTTGGAGCCGAGGGACTCTCCAGCGGAAACATCCTGGATTTCTGGGCGACCAAGCATGGCCGTCCGCTGCTGGTTACGCGCGGCCATAATATTCAGGCTGATGCTCTGCTGGAAATGGTGGAGCAAGACGCGGCCCTGGCAATCCCGCTCTTTGTCAGCAACCGGGTGATCGGCTCCATGCAGTTATTCTCCGGCGCCGAACACCACTTCAACAAAGAAGATGCTCAACTGCTTTGGGTCCTCTCCCTGGTTGCCGAGAACCTCCTGACCCGCGAGTATACCAATGAAGGGCTGCTCCGTTTTGCCTTTACGGACTATCTCACGGGTTTGAAGACGCGCGGATATTTTGAGCAACAATTGGACCTGGAGTTCAAAAGGGCGGAGCGCCGCCGGCAGAAATTCGCCATCTTGATGATCGATATCGATCATTTCAAGAACCTGAACGATACTTTCGGGCATCATGTAGGGGACCAGGTGTTGCGGGATGTGGCGTCGATCCTGATGAAAGACATGCGCGAGGTCGATACGGTGGCCCGCTATGGCGGTGAAGAATTCGTGATGATCCTGCCGGAAACCACTGAAGCCGGGGCCGTTTATGTGGCCCAGCGTCTCCGGAAGGCGGTGGAGCAGGCGAATTTTTTTGCGGGCTCCCCCCAGTCAATTCAGCATCTCACCATAAGCATCGGTATTGCAGTTTTCGACACCGATGCCCAGTTCAAGCGAGACCTGATCGAATTTGCGGACGCAGCGCTCTACACCGCTAAACGGGGAGGGCGCAACCGCTTGGTCTGCTATTCGGAGCTGTCCAGGCGTGAAGCTAGAGAAGTATCATGAATAAAAATAACTATGAGCACCATTCCTCGTAGCGACGTAGCACAGCCGTCACCCAGCAGATTCCCGTCCGAGGTGGGAAGCGACGTCCGCAGCAGCGCGCGGATCGGCGCCAAACCGCGAAACTGGCGGGTGATCCATGCATGCGAATATGCGCGTGATGTCCTTCCTGTCGTCGAAGGACAGGTGACCGCCGGCATGCGGCCCTACATTGTCACTCCGCAAGGCGCCGGTACGGCGGAACTTTACCTGGCGAAAAAAGATTTGGAGCAGCGCGCAACTCTTTCGCTGCTGCGCGCCTGGCAGGACGTGCGAAATTGGCGAAAATCAATCCTGGAGTGCGATCCGGAAAACACCTCCGATATTGTTCACGCTCACTCTTTTGCCGCGGGCATGGCGGCGGTGCGCGGATTCTCGTGCGTGGTTTACGACCTTACTTCCTGCATCGAAGAGATGGCCATCGCGTCGGGTCAATGTGAGCCGGGCAGTTGGATGGGCAGGTCGTTCCGTGTGGCGGAGCAGTTTGTCCTTACCCGCGCCGAGGCTGTGATTGTGCATTCCCTGGGCATGAAATCCGCCGTGGAAGAACGCGGCGCTCCCAAAGAGGGCGTGTTCCTGATTCCCGAGCCGCTGAGCTTCGAGGAAGAAATTCTGCTGCCGAAGTCCGATTCTTTGAAACCCGATTCTTTCTATGAGCGCCTGGGCGTGCCGGCTGGCGCGACTACTTATTTCGTCCCTCAATTTCTGACCGATGAAGGCGAGGCCCTCGGGACCGCAGCCTTAAGCGTGTTAGAAGCCTTCGCGCTGCTGGTGGGAGAGTTGCCAGGATCGCGATTGCTGGTGGGAGCCACTCGAGCACGCGCAGCCCTGTTCGCCAGCCATCTGGAGCGGTTAGGAATAAGGGACCAAGTGCTTCTGGTTGAAGACGACCTCGTTTCGGCTGCCATGCGCAACGTCGATGTCCTGATCGCAATGGAACAAGTTCCGGCCGACTTAACCATCGCTCGACAGCCGAATGAAGTCTGTCTCGATGGGTTGAGGCTGGGCGTGGCCCTGCTGGCCGCCGATGTACCGAGGAACCGGGACGCCAGCCCTGATGGCCGCGGCTGCCTTTGGTTCAACTCCGACGATGTGCGTGATCTAAGCCATCGCATGGCTTTCCTGGGCAGCAATCCCGATTTCCGTTCTGCACTGGCCAACTCCGGCCGCACGTGCATTTTTGAGACCCGGAACAGCGCCGCTGTAGGAAGAAAATATGACGCAGCCTACCGCTATGCCATCAACCGCAAGAAATCAGGAGGCAGATCCAATATGGCCAGCCTTCAGCCGGCCGTTTCGGCCAATTGGTGACATTGGGTAATTTGGGCCCCGCCGATTTTTTTTGGTCATTTTTCTGACCAAGGGCAGGAACAGGTCACTTCGATTTTCTTTCTGACCACCAACGCCGGACCGCTACCACCGACCACAGGGCCTCGATAACACCAAACGGCCATGCTCCCTGCAGAAAGCCGTAAATGGAGCCGAGCACGCAGGCAAAGGCAAACGCCAGGATGAACCAGGTGCTCACATGGTCCAATGTGTAGCACACGAACATCAGCGTTACCGCAAAGAGTCCAAAAAGTGTCAGCCGGTCCATGGTGTGCCCACTTGCCGTTCGCATTTATAGCAGTTTAGGAATTTATTGTAGTCATTGGAATCAGCTTTAGCGCCACCAGCGCTAAAGCGCCATTTCATTTGACAATATCTTTCCCCGGCCTGAAGGCCAGGGCTTCCACCAAAACAGCTACACTATTTCCTAAAATGCCATAAGAGCGTTGTAGAACCTGTAGGTCGGTTATTTGCCGGACTTCTTGCCGGTTGCTTTAGAGCTTTCGGCCTTGGCTGCAGCCCGTTGCGCCAGGGCGTATTCCACGACCCTCTGCATTTCCTGCACGGGAGCGGGCTTGCCGCTCCAGGTTTCGAATTGACGCGCACCCTGCTGCACAAACATCTCGGAACCCAGGATCACATGCATGCCCCGCTCACGGGCAATTTTCACCATCTTGGTTTCCGCCGGCGTATACACCATTTCGAAGAAATACTTAGCTTTGAATTCCTGCTCCGTAATGGGCAATGGATCTTTATTGCCTTCCATGCCAACAGGGGTGGCGTTGATGATGACGTCAAATTCAAGTTTCTTAAGCTGGCTTCGGTTGATGACTTTGGCCTTTGCCTGTTTGGCCAGCTTCTGCGCCGGGCCCGCCGTACGGTTCAGAATGGAAACCTCTGCGCCGCGTTCCTTTAAGCCAAACACGGCTGCACGCGCAGCCCCTCCCGCGCCCAACACCAGGATCCTGGCGCCTTGAAGATGGATACGCTGTTCCAGAGGACGCACCACGCCGGCTACATCGGTATTGAAGCCATACAGCTTGCCATCCTGGGAGCGCACGACGGTGTTGCAGGCTCCGATCTTCGCTGTCAGAGCGTCGGTCTTGTCCAGGTGTTTAATGATCTCTTCTTTGTAGGGCATGGTGACGCTGAGACCGTGAATCGGTATGTCTCGCACGCAAGCCAGCAGATCGTCCAGAGATTTGGCATGGAGCGCCAGATAAACTGCGTTGACGTTTTCCCGCCGGAAGGCGGCATTCAACATGCCAGGAGAGAGCGAATGGGCAATGGGATCGCCCGCGACCCCATAGACGCGTGTAGCGGCGTCCACGTGCTCAATGCGGTAGGTTTCCCGCAGGGTGCGAGCGGCAATCTGTCCGGGAGCCGTTTCTTCGCCAGGAGAGGCAGCGGCAAACGTAAATTGGCTCCCCGCGCGCACCGCCAGCACGCGGCTTATGATCCCCTGCTCCCCCATACAGAGGCCAATCAGCGAGTCCGCATGGCTATGCTGCTCCAGAAACTTCATCATGATCACGTTGTCATACAGGGAGCTGGCCGTGGTTACGATCTTGATGAAGTCGGCTGGATATTGCTTCATCTTGGTAAGGACCTCTTCCAGCTTTCTGGTGGAGCGGAAGTCGTGATAGGAGAGGATCAGGTTGGCAGAGCGGCGCAGCCGGGCAAAATCGGCAGGTTTTAGGTGGGACGCCGTCTCAAGTTCCACGTCTACTAAATGGCACCCCTGGTTAGCAGCCTTGACCAGGGTGTCGATTTGCGTGGCGATCGATCCCCGGAACCGGCCGCCGTTGGCCGCCCGCCTGCAGGTAGCCACAATGAGGGCTTCCGGGTGATATTCAACAAAACCCTTGATCTTTGGAAGCGCCAGGGCGGGGTTGGTCAGGTAGTCTAACCTGAACTCAATAAAGGAGTTCTCCCGCACGATCGCATCGGCTTTTTCCACCATTTCAACGGGATTAGCGGCTGCGATTGCCACACAGATGCGTGGCAGCCTTGCCGGTAAAAAACGGGGTGTGTACGTAGCTGAGATCCCGCTCATATGGACAAACTAGCAATCATACGTGACCGAAAATCACAGATGCAAGCCCGGAATGCAAGGGTGAAATGCACTTCTGTACCCAGGCGTATCTCTTAAGTAAATAAGAGTTTAGTTGACCCGTCTTCCAGCGCTCTGCTACGTTCCAGCCAGACCTGTGTGTCTTGGGGTGCTTGCTATCCCCGTCCAGGAAGGGTAAAGACCATGAAAAAAGTCGTATTGGCGCTTTCGGTTCTTAGTTTCGGGCTTTGTTTCGGACAGGGGGCGCAGCCATCGCAACCCCAGGGGACTCCTGGTTTGGGAGCGGTGCAGATCAGCAAGTTTGGCCGTGTGGAGAGCGCAAATGCGCCCACCGCATCCGACATGTATTGCTCCGGGTATATCACTAACGAGAAAGTGCCTGAGACCCATTACGTGGTTGGCGGGTGGAACAGCCCGGACCAGACGAAGTACGCCAGTTCCAACGATTGGATGTATATCTACGGCGCCGGCATCAAAGAGGGCGACAGACTCCAAATCATCCGCCGCGTGCACGATCCGAACAGCTACGAACCTTACAGAGGGCAAAAAGCCGCGGTGAAGGCAGCCGGGCAGACATACTTTGAGCGTGGCTACGTCCGCGTTGTAAATGTGCAGCGCAACGTGGCAACCGCTGTTACGGAGTTGAGCTGCGCCGATATGATTCCGGGCGATATCGCTATTCCTTTCGTAGAACGGGAGAAGCCGGTCTATCGCAATGTGAAGTTGGACCGGTTTGCCGTGGCCAACGGCAAGACCACCGGCAGGATCATTATGGCCAATGAATTCGATACGCTCGCCGGCTCGAAGCACAAAGTTTATCTGAACATCGGTGCGGACAAAGGATTGAAAGTGGGGGATTACCTGCGAGCCACCCGCACTTACTATCGCACCTACACCGATCGAGAGATGGGGTTGTCCGGGAAAGCTAAGGAAAACGAGGACACGATGTACAGGACCGCTCCGAAACTTACGAAAGGCATTATTACGGAGCTGCCTCGACGCACCATCGGCGACATGATTGTCCTGCATGTTCATCCACATAGCGCAACGGCCATGGTCATGACAGCGCTTGAAAACATGCAGGTAGGCGACGGTGTGGAGCTTATGGATGAGGCTGAAACGACTCCTGCTCCCGCTGCTGCGGCTGCTCCTGCTGAAGCTGCGCCTGCGGCCGCGCCCAATGCTCCTACGATTACCTGCAGTCCTTCACCCTCGCATGTGCGCGTGGGAGAAACATCAACCATCTCCTGCAATGCCGCCAGTCCCGATAATCGTCCGGTGACTATCAGCTTCAGCTCGACTGGAGGGAAGCTAACGCCCGGCAATAGTCGAGCCACCCTTGATACTACCGATGCCGGTGCAGGACCTGTCAGCGTGCGGGCCACTGCCACCGATGACCGGAACATGAGCTCTTTTGCGGTAGCGACCATTAACGTGGAACCTGCTCCCGCCCCGCTGCCTACGGCGCAGAAGATCAACCAGCTGGAATTTAAGCCCAATAGCGCCTACGTGGATAACCGGGCCAAAGCCATTCTGGATGATGTCGCCTTGAGGCTGCAGCAGGATCCAAAGAGTGTGGTGATGTTGTCCGGCTCAGCCGATGAGAAGGAAACTCCCAAGCTGGCCAATCAACGCGCCCAGAACGCCATGGCATACCTTACAAAATCAAAGGGCATCGATAGCGGCAGGATCCAGGTCAAAACTCAAGCGCCCTCCGGACGCATTGTGGACGTCTGGTCCGTTCCAGCCGGAGCCAGCATGCCCCAGTAGCGAAGGGCATTCCCCTCAAGCTTGAGAAATGGTGTAATTGCAAGAAGACATAATTTCAAAAAAATGCACAAGGCTTCCCGAAAAATAGCCGCTACGCCGCTACATTTCTCTGGTTTTTTCGAGAAACTGCAAAATACGGCATCCCAACCCGGAACATTTGAATAGACGCGTTGAAAATATTGAGGTTATGGGTAACGAGGTGCTTTTTTGTAACGACTCGAGGCCGATTTGTAAGACCTTGAAGACCGTTTGTAAGACCTTGAGCACGGTTTGTAAGACCTTGAAGGCCGTTTGTATGACCTTGAAGTCCACGTGTAAGACCCTCTTGAGCCCGGCTTGTAAGACCTCAAATCCAACGATTCGACAGCTCTTGCGTCACCCTGCTTCGAACTGAGACCCTGAGACAAGCCGCATTTTTATTGGGTTGAAGCAGCACCGTCCCCCACCCTTCGCAAAAAACGCGAAGGGTGGGGCACCCGATCGCGGACGCGACTGCGGATTCGCATTCCTTCGCTCTGGCTGGACACACGAAGACGACCAGAGAATTTACCCCTTAATGTTCGGCGGGACAGAACCGGACCAATTACCGCCGACAAGATTATCCATCGTCTTCGCACAGCTACAGTATTTCCAGACCACAAAATGCCAAAACTATAGTTACATTAACGCCCTGCTAAATTTCACTAATTTTCCTATTCCCCTGGATTCTGCAAGTGTTATTTTATGTAGGACTTAAAGCCGTCCACGACTACTGCCGAAAAGCGAAGGATGTGTCTCTCTTGCCATTCAAGTGATGGCCTCCCCCCTTGGAGAGAGGAAAGAGGCCTTTTAACGATGGGTCCCATGACAGGTATTGCCGGAAGCTCTCCGAATCCGGGCTCTCCTCCTGATTCGCGCCTGATGTGGTGGCATCCTCAGGACCTCTTCCGTACCAGAACCAATCCCGGCACTCTACGGGTGCTGGCGGTTTGGCTCGGCATCTCTGTCGTATCGACCCTGGCGGGTCTTCTGACCACTACATGGCACGCCATTCCCATCCACTTTGGCCCTCTTACAGTGGACGTGAGCTTCTTCCCGCCTCTTACGCTCTGTCTTCTGCTGACCCTATGGCTTGGCCCTTTCTGGGGAATTGTTCCCGCATATGTCACCAGCTTCGTTCTGGCGCTGCATAACGGAATGCCGC
>Ga0210400_10002773_pt1 | contig 15863 bp, 12 predicted proteins | sample IncBWH26MmetaG_FD_155456 | JGI IMG/M metagenome (GOLD analysis project Ga0210400, IMG submission 155456) | Forest soil microbial communities from Barre Woods Harvard Forest LTER site, Petersham, Massachusetts, United States - Inc-BW-H-26-M | ecosystem: Environmental > Terrestrial > Soil >... | reverse complement strand
TCCCGCAAGCTGATCGACTCAGTTCGAGGCGCGGTCGGACTCCATTAGATGGTCGGCAATTTTGTATTGTGTGACCTGTGACTCGCCAAAACTCTGGCCGACTGTCAAATCAATGACTTAGCCGCCCTCCCGCCACTGTTCTGTTCTTCGCTCCGTCTTATGACAATTCGATGCTGGGCAACAACGAGTTCGGTAGTCCGCTCCCACAGTTGACCGACGACGCAGGAACGCCGTTCGCGGTGGTTGTCATCCCGGTGGACGACAAACTGGCCATAAAGGCACGGTCATAACCGAGGGATCGACGCGATGTTCGGGTTCTTCCCGCGGCAACTGTACGAAAACTAACCGATGAGGAAATGTCCTTTTACAGAGCACCATTTCCTACTCCCGAGTCGCGTCGACCCACTTAGCGTTACCCGAATGAATTGCCGATCGCTGGAGAACCGGCGGATGTGTTTTCAACCTTATAGAAGGCTCATCGTGCTCTAGCGCACTCTTCTCACCCGAAGCTACTTTTGGTTGTTGGTTCCGGCCCAAAACACAAGCTGGCGATATAGGCATTTCCTCACACGCGTCGACCAGCGTCTGCATTTCTCGCGCTTGCGCAGACGATCGCCATGGCTTGGTGCCCTCGGGTGTGCAAGCAGATCGTACCGGCGGCCTGAAACAAGCTTTGCAGGACGCGAAGTTTCCTCCGTGCCTCCCTCCGGTATCATTCTGGCCGCTGCTCCGCATCATCGCCAGAGCGACATGATGGCGGGATATTCTCGTGAACAAAGTCAGAACGTTACCATCAATTAAAATATTTCCAAGAAAACGCAGTTGTTTCTCTGTGAAGTGGGGAACATGACGGAAGTCATTGGTGATCGCCCTTTTCCTGAGGGAACGCGTCACGGTCGGTAAACAACAGCGCTTCCGGCTCGTCGGTGTCGGTCTCAGCAATTTCCTCGACCCCGAAGATCTCTCCGCCCAGCCAGCCTTGTTTGACTAAGCGACCTTTTTCCTCTCGGGTCGGTCAAGTCACACTCTGTGCGGCAATTCTAAGTGTTGTCGCTGGGCTGTGGAAAAGGCTCTGCCCGCGCTACTTCGACGAAACCGTCATAACATCCAACAAGGCTGTCTCGCCTTTCACTTGCAACGTTAGCGTGCCGCCAGCCGGCAGAGTCCAATACGTATCTGTGGTCTTGGTCTCTTCTTTTCCGCCGCTGAAGATGCGGATCTTGCCTGCGCGGACATGGAACAGCGTGAAGCCAGGGACGCGGATATTCTGCTGCCCCAGAGCTCCATCCACGGACCAGGTGTGCAGGCCCATCTTCAGGGTCGTCGTCCTGCCCGCTTTCGTTTTAAGCGAGAGCGACGACTGAAAGCCTTCCACCGCCCGAAAGGCCGTTGCCGGATCTGCAAAAGCCCCCTTGCTCTCGTTCTGCGCTTGTCCGAAGCATTGAGGCGCGGTTCCGTAGGCCAGCGCGAAAGAAATGAAGGCCAGGAAACATCTGCTCAGGACTTTCATGTCCCCTCCTATCAGTTCGTCTCGAGCATGAACATCTTTCCACCTTGGTCCGCCACGATCACACGATTGCCGACCAAGATGGGTTCGCCGAAAATCGCGGTTGCGCCCGGCAAGGCGATGTCGTTCAGCACGGCCGGGTCCGGCACCAGTCGAATCACAGAGCCCAGCGAGCCCAAAAACGCGCAAGTGGGTATCGGCACGCTGGGATCGCTGCAGCGCCAGCCAACCGGCGGCGCCACCTGCGGGTCGGCAAGCACTACCAGGTGGCCTTCTACGGTGCCGACATACACGATGCCGTGCGTGATGGTTGGCGGCCCCATCGGATATCCCGCGAATCCGCTCGTGTGTGGAACATCCTTAATCCAGCGGACTCGGCGATTTTCCGGCGCGCAGACATTCAGTGCATGGAGCTGGGTGTAGCCCGCCGTGAGGTTCGTGGTCGTGTCCAAGCCACCGACTACTGCAACATACACATCTCCCCATGCAGCGCCGGGGCGCTTGTAGTCGGTATCGCCGTGGACCGTCCCGTCGGGGGGATGAAAGCCGCTCGTGGCCCAAGGGCCGGTTGGAAATGCCCATTTCGCGCTTCCCGTGTGCGCGTCCGAAGACCAAGCCCAGCCGTCTTTCTGCTGTGAAGTTACTAACCGTCCGCAACTCGTATCCATAACCACTGCGCCAGCGGCCCAGTCGGGATCGTTGTCCATGTCGTATGGCACGGGCTGGTGTTGCCACTTGATGGCGCCGGTATCCCTGTCCAGGCGGACGAGGCTCAAGCCGTGATTCACCGCAGGTTGCGATGGGTTTCCGTTGCGGGTATTACCGGTGGTGACGAAAACGCCGTCCCAGCCGGCGGGAGAGTTCCAGATTCCGCCGCCACGCGCGCTCGTGGACGCATAGTTGAAGCCGGTGTCGATCGAACCATCGTGAAGGTGGACAGCGACTACTCTGCCGTTTTGAATGGGATTGTCGCAGTGATCGCCGACGCCGATGTAGACGCGGTCGTGGAAAACGAGCGGCGCCGAGTATCCGATCTGCTCGTGAAAATCGTTGAAGCCAGTACCAGTTATTCGGGCGAGAGTCGGAGATTCCCAAAGCAGTGTGCCATTCTTCGCGTCCAGCGCGAACAGGTGGCCGTCGCCCAGGTTAGGCGCGGAAGAACGGTCCGGTGCTCCGAAAATCACCGCGTCCTTGTCTTTCACGCGGGCAAACGAGGCCGCAGAAGCAATCCCGAAGCTTGAAGGATTGCAGGTAAACGTTGAGGTCAGCGTTGTGCCGCCGCTCGGGTATTGCCACAAAACCGCACCAGTTTTTTCATCCAGCGCATACAAGTACCCGTTGCCGTTCCCGATGTAGACCTTGCCATCGTGCACGATCGGCGAACTGTAAAACCCCTGCGCTCCGGAAGGGGAAAACGTCCATTTCACGGACAGGGTGGCTACCTTCGCGGGATCGGACAGCGCCGAACGCCCTTTCTGATGACCGGTTCGCTCCTGGTCGTGCCGGAACGTGTCCCAGTCTCTATGAGCACAGCCGCCCGTTGTGCAGACTGCCGCGAGAACTGCCAAGGCCTTTGCCATCGACCTGAATTTCATGTTCGCCTCCTTCCGGGAGCAAGGAAAGTGCACTATTGGGGGATGACGATACGCGCCCGCAGAACCAAGGGCATGATTCCCCGGCTTTCCAACGCGCAGGAAGTGTCTTGGGGCAATGTCACCGCTGTGCCCATGTTGAGTTCCTGAGACTTGCCAGCTATCGTTGCGGTTCCCTCTCCGCCGACCACTTGGAGCACGGCAGGACCGGGCAGCGACACGTTTTCCGCCTTTGCGCCAGGGGCCACGAAGACGTCGCGAAGCTCGAGTGTCGTCCCAGAAGGTCCAGCCGTTTCAAAGACGGTGCGCTCCAGAAGATTTTTCGCAACTTCCTTGTAGGGATTTTTCGAGGCTGCTGAAGAAGTATTGGGCTCGTCCGCGTGAGCCTCAGCGAGCAAGGGCGTGCTCTCGGTTTCCGACTCGCCCTGACAGCCCGTTTGGAGGCAGGCCAGTGCTAGGAGAATGGTCCCGATTGACCCACGAAGAGTACGGTTCACGTTCCCTCACTCGCTCCGCGCTGAACTTGGCAGTCGAATTCCGAGCCGCCGCGGATGCCGACCTGACAGGTGTTTTTCGTTTGACTGACGCCGACTTGATCCTTTGGTTGGATAGTGCCGTTTGGCGGCTAAACGTTTCAGGCTTTTTCACGTGGCCTCGGGGCCCTGCTCCGGCTGCGTAGGCATCAACTAACATGCCTGGCAGGCGTGGGGAGAAAGGAGCCATTTCGCGGACGCACGCCCATGCTCTCAATTCGCGTGAGGGATTGCTTCGGATGTTCTGACGAGGTTGGCACCCATCTGGTACTGGCTGACATGCCGCAGCCACATGCGTTTATCGCCGTAAGTCCCATCTCCGCCTCCTGGAGTGCATGCGAGAGGGCAGTGAGGAAACAAAAGAACGCCTTGAAATTTGCACGGCGAAAGTCGAATCAGAACGTCTTGAAAATCCTTTTGGTCCTACTGGAGCATCTTTCCGTAAGGGCCCGCCCAACTCTCACCCTTTTCTTGACCAAAGGTAGTAGTAAACCAGTTTTCGTAACTGGGTATCTCAGTCTCCCGAATTAGGGATTGGAGCTTGGTATTGTCGTTCTGCCTTGCAGCTACGAGCATCTCTTCGAGGAGTTGCCGCAGGCCGTTCGGGTCGTTTGGATAGGAAGCCGTGCTGGTGGCTTGGACAGACTTAAATTCTCCCACTTGCTGCGAATGAATGACTGAGCAGAGGAATAGCGACGATACAGCGAAAAAAGTCCAAGCGCGCGAGGGAAGGAATAGCATCATCCACCTATCTATATCAAGAAGTCAGGGCAAGGCAAGTTCTAGCATCGCAACCAGATCGCCGTTATCGTGGATGGACGTAAAGCAGGGTCGGTCGTGCATGTGTGTGTGGACGAGAAGTGCAAGACGCACCGGCAGTTCTCCCACTACGAAATCTCGCCCAAGGAGAAGGAGCAGCGCCGAAAGCTCGCCCTTGCGATCCGGGTTCAGAAGGAATCGCGTTCGCGCATCCTGCAAGCCATTCGGCAGAAACTTCCGGCGGAGTTGGCGCGTGCGGAATTCGAAATGGTTGCACTGGATTACTTCCGTCGACTCGGACATGACAACCATCATCGGTTATTTCAGGTCTACGACTGGGAAGAGAAGAAGACAAAGACCTCATGGGGAGGCAGCACGGTAGATCATTAAAAATTGGCCGAGGGTCAAATTCACGAAATGACCGCTGCCGACATCAACCGGTTCTTAGTGGTGTGTTCGCTCATGCCGGACCTGTACTGCCCAGGTTACAGCTCGGCAGAGACCCTGTCGAAAGAAGCGAATCTCATGCGAACAGCGGCTCGATACAGGGTAGATGCATTGAAGATCGCCAGCCGAGTCAACGCGGAGCTATCGGCTAAGAGGAGACCTGCTGGAGATAAGCCATATCCCGCGTCAAGTCGACGCAAGCATCACCCGGGCAAAACCAAATAGCGCAAGGATCAGCCTGCCCGCCCCTAGACTCGAAACCCTAGTCAGAAATCATGCAATTAACGAAAAAGCGTGGCCCCGGCTTGCTCAGTGGTTTTGCCCAATTGAATCCATGCGCTTTAGCGTCCAGCCACGTCGCTCAAGCGCAGCCTTGAGTAAAGGGAGCGACGCTCCTCACAACTGCATTGACGGAATTAAGACTGTAAAGTCGGTGCAGTGAACCCACGTCCGCGAGGTTCTTGAGGTGAACGAACGACGCCGACCGCGATTTTTTGGATGATTGCGTCATTACTTGAGCTCATTAGCGGGCATGACAGCTCAAGACCATAGCCCTGCGTCAATATCGCAGCCAAACGCCTGAGACTACGGGTTCTGCCTATGAGTGATTCTGCTACACTCTCCTCGATTGTGGTACCGCGTCAGAGAAGGGGTAAATCTCTGATGAGGCGTAGGTATCAGCAAGGGCATGTTTTTCAGAAGGGAAGACAGAGATCAGAAAAATGGGCATCCGATGAACCAGCTTATGTTCGCTTTTGGAAGGACGTTCCCGGTCAACCAAATTCCAAGCGGGCGTATGTCCCATTGGGCATTTGCCGAACACGCACCATTGCCGAGCGCAAAGCCGCAGAGGAACTTGAACGTCTCGGAGTCAACTCCAACCAACGCTTCATCGAAGCGACATCATCCATCAACTTCCACGACCAGGGAGAGCGGTGGCTGAAGGCGCTTTCGAAACGAAAACGTAATCCCTTGGAACAAACGACGATCGATAATCGGCGGTACGCCCTGGATAAATGGATCTATCCATTTTTCGAAGGCCGACTTCTGGCCGAGATCAACAATCGATCCATGAAAGAACTGGTCGAGAAAATGGCACCGACGCTCTCGGCTGCTACCATCCGCGACTACGTGAACATCGTCAAAGCCGTGGTTGCCTCTGCGATTAACGAAGACGGCGAAGAACTGTTCCCTCGGAAGTGGAACGCGGAATACATCGACGCGCCGCTCATTGATGCTCAGCGCCAGCCATCGACAAACGCAGATGGGGTAACGGCCATCGTGAGCAGTGCGGAAGGGCAGTATCAAATGCTCTACGCGCTGCTAGCAGGTTGTGGGCCGCTCCGCGCTGGCGAGGCGCTTGGGCTCGAAGTCGGCAGGCATATCTCTCCAGACTTCCGTACCCTTTACATTCAACAGAAAGCAAAACGCGGAGTCATCCAACAACACTTGAAGACGAAGAACGGCGCACGCGAAATCGATCTTTGCTCGACGCTTGCGGCGATGGTTCAGGATTTCGTCGGCACGCGCACTTCGGGGCTACTGTTTCAAAGTTCGACTGGGGCGCAACTACTTCAATCGAACACGCTTCAAGACAGTCTCCATCCCATCCTGAAAAAGCTCGAGCACGTCAAGGGTGGGTTCAACATCTTCCGGCGTTTTCGGATCACGTTTCTTGACAAGTCGGATTGCCCCGACGCACTCAAGCATTTTTGGTCCGGACATGCGCAGAAACATATTTCAGAACGTTACGTGAAGCTACTCGGGGAACGTCAATTTCGTCTCGATTGGGCCGACCGAATAGGGCTTGGATTCTCCCTTCCCGACTCAGTTGGGCGACTTGGGCGACTCAGCGTTGTTGCAAATGTGGCGTAAGTTATTGAAAAGATGGTGGACGAGAGGGGATTCGAACCCCCGGCCTCCTCGTTGCGAACGAGGCGCTCTCCCAGCTGAGCTACTCGCCCACGAGCAGCGGAAAAATTTTAACAGAGGCGCGCGACGTTGCCAATGGCAGGAATCACGGACGAAAGCCGAAGAGCGCAGAGGGAGAACGATTTGCGCTGCCGCATGTGTAGCAGCGACTCTGATCCTGCCTGGCCCAACATGGCCGCGTGATGACTGCGGCGCTGCACTGGCGTGAGCAGTCTGTGCAGAGCGGCCCTACTTATCTTACGTCGTTACCTCAGAGAGGAAAAAAAGGCCCCGCCTTGTTGAAGGGCGGGGCCTTTTTGTTCAAACGAGTCTCGCAGGAAATCCCGGAGACATTACGGGAACGGCAGGTAGTCCCACGTATCGTTCATGTAGCCGGACTGGCCCGTAGCGTCGTAGCCTTCTCCGCCGAAGACCCAGAAATACTCCAGCGGGTCTTGCTGCGGCCAGAAAGCCACTCCGCGGCGCGAACCAGGAGTGTTTTGAACAAAGGGGACGCCTAGCGAGACGCTGAATTGCAGCGGATAGGAGCCGGCCTGGTTTACGTCACTCGATCCCTTCCACCAGATCCACTGTTTGCTGCTTTGCTGATATTCCCAAACGTCGTTCAAATATCCGGTGTTTTGTGCAAGCGAGGAAGCATATCCCCAGCCGCCGAATAACCAGAGGTTACCGGAGGAGTCCGCGAAACCAGCCATGCTCCAGCGAGAGCCGGGGACATTCGTGGCCGCAGCAGCTTGTGCGGTTCCGTAGACGCCGGTTTGGTTAGCAAGCCCCGTAGCGGCGCCGCCTGAGATCCACGTCCATTGGCCGGTGGCAGTGTTGAATTTCCAGAGGTCATTTAGCAGGGCGCCGTCCGGTGTCGAGCCGTTCGGCAGACCGCCGCTGAGCGAACCCGCACTGCGCGTCCCCGCGGAATCGAGACCGAGTCCTCCAAAGAGCCAGATGTTCCCGGCATTGTCAGCCCATAACAATGCGGTCTGACGACCACCAGGACCGGGGGCATTGGCCGCCAACGCCGTGCCTTGCGTGCCGTAAACACCGTTATTCTGGCCCACGTTTGAGTTGGTTGGGCCCATCCAGGTCCATGTCTGCAAGGCTATGTTGTACTTCCAGAGGTCATTCAGGAGTCCAAGAGTGCCGTTGCCGTCGATTCCTTGTCCTCCGAAGACCCAGAGGTTACCCAAGGAGTCAGTACACTGTGAGGCTGCCCAGCGCCCACCGGGAAATCCGGTAGAGCCTACCGTAGCCGGGTAGGTGCCCTTTTGGTTGACGGTGGCCGTTCCGCTGATGGCCGCCCAACCCCCCTTATACGTGTACGACCCTACATAGTTTGGAGGATTTGACACATCATAGCCACCTGGAGTGGGAGTGAATTCCCAAATGTCATTCAGAAACCCTACGTTAGTAGTAGAGAAACCCTGTCCGCCAAAGAGCCAAAGATTTCCGGATGCATCGGACCATGTAACGCTGCCCCAGCGCGATCCCGGGGTGACTCCGCCGAAATTATCTGTCGACTGGATGGGGGAAAGATCGGCTGTGGAGGTGGTGACAGCCCCGGTTGTTGTCTGCGTTAGGGTCAAACCCGCTGGAATCCAATCCGTACCCGACCAAAGCCATAAATCGTTGAGAAGGCCGGGAACATCCGGAGGAGTCGCGCCTTTCAAATCGAGGCCGAAGCCCCCAAAGAGCCACCTTCTGCCTAGTTTATCTGTCCAAGTGGCAGCGTACTCCCGTCCCCCAGGCGCGTTCGTGCTCTGTGCCGGCGGCTTCGGAGGAACGCCGAAACTGCCGTAATTGGTATTGGAATCGGGACCGTCCATCCACGCCCAGTCATTGTGCTGGCAGTCCACGAGAACGCTGGAGACATCGGACGTAGCCACGCCGGTATAAAAGAAGAGATTGCAAGCCTGTGGTTGGCTAGTGGGCTCAGCAAGGATCGAGACATCGTAGCGGCCGTTATTGGTGACCGTCGTGGGGAACGTAAAGGCGGTGTTGTTCCCAGTGACGAGTGTGTTGTCGCCGCCGTTATTCAGGACTTCTATGGTGTCGCCATGACCATTTACAAGCCCAACGACTGTTCCGCCAATGGTGAACGTTGGCTGAGGGCACACGATCTGGACTGTGGTGACGTTCCCTGTGGCTGTTCCAGAGCCATTGGTGACGGCGCAGGTTTGCCCCGGGTTGGAGGGTTGTGTAAGAATGGTGACAGCATAAGAGGCTCCGCTCGAAAGGGCCGTCGCGAACGTAAAACTGGCAGCCCCCGTAGTCCCCGTGGAAGTAACCTTAAGGTTGTCCCCGCCGTTATCTTGCAACACCAATCCGGATCCCACCAGTCCAGTAACCGTCCCACCGACCGTGAAGGTATTGCCGCAAGTCACCTGGATATTAGTGACGTTGGCTAGAGTTTTGCCGTTGCCGGCGCTGACAACGCAGGTCTGAGTGGGACTTGAGGGCTGTGTCTTCACCGTGACCACATAGGCGCCGCCGCTGGCGATGGCCGTCTTGAAGGTGAACGGACCGCTCGCAGTAATGGCAAGATCGTCGCCGCCGTTATCCTCAAGAATGAGACCGGTTCCGCTTAGACCGATCACCGTCCCTGCGATCGTGAACGGACCCGTTGACGCGCCTGAGCCAGAGCCAGAACCTGAACCAGAGCCAGAGCCGGAACCGGAACCGGAACCGGAACCAGAGCCGGAACCAGAACCTGAGCCGGATCCGGACCCGGAGCCCGCCGGCTGTTTCAGGCCGCTGCAGGCGGATAGGGCGAATGAGATGATAATCAGGAACAAGAGCGATTTGTGGCTGGGTTTCATGGTGTTCGTCGTTTCCTCACTATTTCGATTTCCGCGGCTGCAGAGCCTGCAGCAAAGCCTTGGTCACACCGGGGGGAACCTGGTTCGGGCGCATCGCTTAACACGGACTAAGGTCGGGCCGGACAAGAACGCTGCGAATAGGACACCGAACGCCTTGATGGCAAAGTACTGGGACTAGGGAAGCGATTCAACTGGCGAGAGAGGGAGACATGTCTAGGTGGGTATTGCAGGTTGGGACAACTGAGGTTTACCGCGGACTGAGACAGAAGATCGGCCGAAGCCGCTCAGGAACGAGGCGCTCTGTCGTCCTAAGCGAACGCACGTTCGCAATCATTCGACGCGCAGGTCGTCCGACCGAAATGGATGCGAATAGGTTAAGTCGAGTTACTTAGGGTTGGACCGAGTTCATGCCGGCGCGCTGGGCTACGATTTTGCGCGCATTCTCGTAAAGTGCGCGAGCTTGCGGGATGGCTTCTACCGCCTTTTGCACTTGCGGGTCGGCTTCCAACTGGACCTTGAAGCCTTCTTGCTGGCCAAAGGCGGAGAGGAAGACTTCTTGCTTGATCTTGCGCTTGATCCAGTCGAGATTCTCGCTGAATTCAGGCTCGGTGTAATGGACGTTGTGTTTGCTCAGATAGGCGCGAAAGTCGTGCATCACCGTGTCATCGACTTCGAAGCTCTTGGTGATCGTTGGGCGCGTACCGAGATAATAGCGAGTAAAGCCGCCCACGCCAGCCTCGAAGGGGAAGAAGACGTCGGCGCGCAGAAGGCTTTCTTCAAATTTGTTGAGTTTCGGCGCGGGGACGTTGATGTCCGGCGTAATCCCACCGCCCCCGGTTACCTGGCGGCCGCTGTCGGTGAGCTTGACTTCGCTTGGATGATCGGGAACCTTGCGCTCGTAGTGATACTCGTAGAGTGAAAGCCACGTATAATCTCGCGAGATGAGGCGGCCGCTTGGTGTGTAATAGCGGGCGGTGGTGAGTGCTAGACCGGTGTTTTCACTGAGCGGCGTAACGGTTTGCACCAAGCCCTTGCCAAAGGTGGTTTCGCCGACGATGAGGCCGCGATCGTGGTCCTGCACGGCGCCGGAAACGATTTCGGTGGCGGAAGCGGAATTGCCGTTTACGAGAATTACAAGCGGAACGTTGTCGCCCTGATTGCCGCGAATAGCATAGTAGCGGCGCTCGGTAGAGGCACGGCCGTGGTGCGAGACGATGAGCTGGTTTTTGTCGAGGAACATGTCGCCGACGGCCACGGCTTCGTTCAAGAGGCCGCCTGGATTGCCGCGCATGTCGAGAATCAAGCCGTCGAGGGAAGGCGCGTTGAGTTGCTTAAGGGCGTCAGCGATTTCACGGTCGGTGGTTTCGTTGAAGCCGGAAAGACGGATATAGCCGATACCGGGCTTGAGCAGGAAGGCGATGTCGACGGAGTGGCGGGGGATTTCGTCGCGGGTAACGGTAAAGATCAGCGGCTCGTTGTAGCCTTCGCGGGAGATGGTGATTTTTACGATGGTACCCTTTGCACCCTTAAGCATGTCAGCGACATCGCTAGTGGTGAGGCCGTCGGTGGACTTGTCGTCGACCTTGACGATTACGTCGCCAGGGCGAATGCCGGCATTATAGGCGGGTGCGCCGACGTAGGGAGCCATTACAACGGTATGGTTCTCGCGGGGAGCGACGACCATGCCGACTCCGTAATACTTGCCACGTTGATCTTCGCGGAGGAGGGCGAATTGGCGGGCGTCAAAGAAATTGGAGTGAGGGTCGAGCATGCGGAGCATGCCGGGGATGGCGCCCTGGTAGACGGCCTTATCGACGTCAACAGGTTCGGCGTAGTTGGCCTGTACGACGTCCAGAACGCGCGTAAAGTCGCGGACGGCGCTTTGGTAGTCATCCGTCGAGGCCGTGGTGGCCCGGACATTGGGCCCGTAAATGCCGCCCAAGACGGCAGATACAAGCAATACTGCAACTACAAGGAATATCCCGCGACGCTCTGGTTTCATTCTACCCTCGCGCGACCTGACTTAAAATTATAACACAGCGCTTACTGGCGTTTGACACTTCTGAACGCCCTTCTCTATGATGCCAACGGAGCCTTCTTCGGTCACACGGGTCAGACGGAATCATGCTTAGCATCCCACACATGATCGTGGTCTTCGTGATTGTGCTGGTCGTGTTCGGGCCGCAGAAGCTGCCCGAGCTGGCGCGCGGGCTTGGCAAGTTGATGGCTGAGTTTCGCAAGGCCTCCACAGATTTCAAGTACGCCTTTGAAGAAGAGATGCGCGAGCTGGAGCGGCAGGCACGCGAGGTCGAGCGCAAGAAGGCTGAGGTTGCGTTCGCGGCTGCGCAGGCGCAACCGGCGACGCTGGCTACGCCCTCAGGTGCTGAGACGCAGGCAGGCGGTGGGGAGTTAGCATCTCTGGGCGCCACGGAGGGTTCCGCTGCGGAAACTGCGGGCAGCGAGGGGCCGGTGGTGGCTCCTGTAGCGGAAGGGAACGTCGCACGCGGAACGGAGACAGCTCCGGAGCAGGTGAACGCCGAGTCTGGCGGGGCAGCTTCGGAGAGTGCCACAAGTGCCACAACTCAGGAGCTTCAGGCGAAAACACAAAAGACGGATACTGAAAACGCACTGACCTGAAAATTTCAAATGGCGACTAGCGAGCACCCGGAAGAGACCACCGAGAGCGGCGGTCAAATGACGTTCTTCGAGCACCTCGTCGAGCTGCGCAAGCGGATTATTAATTCGCTGATTGCGATCGCGATTGGGGCGTTCGCGGGCGTTTACATTGCGCAGCATGTAATCAACTACGTCACGCGCCCGATGCTGAAGGCGCTGTCTGACGCGCATCTGGATCCCAAACTCATCTATACGCACCCGGCGGGATTTTTTAATTTGATCATCACGCTGGGGATTTACATCGGGATTGTGCTGGCTTCGCCGGTGGTGCTGTATCAGATTTGGCTGTTTGTGGCCCCGGCGCTTTACAAGCACGAACGCAGCGCGATCACCGGCTTTCTGTTCTCGACAGTGTTCTTGTTTCTGGGCGGGATTGCGTTCGGGTATTTTGTAACGTTGCCTTACATTTTGAAATTTTTGGTGAGCTTCCAAGGGCCGGTGGTGCCCATGATCAGCATCAATGAGTATTTTGATTTGACGCTGCTGGTGCTGATGGGCCTGGGGTTGGTGTTCGAGCTGCCGATACTGGTTTTCTTTTTGTCGCTGTTTGGAATTGTGACGCCGAAGTTTCTGTGGAAGAACATTCGATACGCCATTCTGGTCATTGCGATCGTGGCGGCCGTTATCACGCCTACGCCGGATGCGATGACGATGCTGATTTTCATGGCGCCGATGATCGGACTGTATTTTGTGGGGATTGCAGTCTCGGCCATGGTGGTGCGAAAGAAGGAGCGGCAGTTGGCCGCGGCGGCGGAGGCGCGCTGAATGTCTTTCCATGCAAAGTTGCTGACGGTGGCGTTGTGTGCCGGGATGGTGGCTGGATGCAAAGCAAAGGCTGGTGGCAGCGGGGCTCCATCAGAGAGCCCAGTGGCGGCCACGCCTCAGCAGACTGGGGATGAAGCTCCGCCCGCGGAGAAGATGGGCGGGTTCGACGGTAAGCGTGCATTCGCGCACGTTGCGAAGCAGGTGGGATTTGGACCGCGGCCGTCGGGTTCGGCGGCGATTGGACAACTACAGGAATACATTCAGGCGGAGTTGACCAGCTACGGCTGCAAAGTGGACACGGATTCGTTTACGGCGGATACGCCGGCGGGCCGCCTGCCGATGAAGAATATTGTGGCGAAGATCCCTGGGGACAAGCCGGGGATCATTATGCTGGCCACGCATTACGACACGAAGCTGCTGGAGAATTTTGTCGGGGCGGATGACGGCGGATCTTCGACGGGAGTCATGCTGGAGTTGGCGCGGCTGCTTTGCGCGAAGCATGGTGGTTACCAGGTATGGATCACGTTCTTTGACGGCGAAGAGGCCGTGAAGGAGTGGAGCGACACGGATAGCCGTTACGGCAGCCGGCAAATGGCGGCCAAGCTCGCCATGAGTGGAGACCTCCCGAAGATCAAAGCGTTTCTCCTTGCGGACATTGTCGGAACCCGGACGCCACACTTCAAGCGCGAAGCCGATTCGACAAAGTGGCTGACCGATTTGGTGTGGGGCGTGGCGAAGAGGCTGGGCTACGGCAACATTTTTCTCGACGAATCAATGGCAGTAGCAGACGATCATGATCCGTTCTTAAAGCGAAATGTTCCCGCAGTGGATGTGATCGACTTGCAGAATTATCCTGGCGGCGACGTCTATTACTGGCACACCCCGGAAGATACCCTCGACAAGGTCAGTGCCAAGAGCTTGGCGATTAGCGGCCACGTCTTTCTCGAGAGCATCAAGCAACTTCAGTCCAGATAGATTTTGAGAGTGGAAAGGCGCACAGCCAAAAATGGCTGTGCCACTCGGCGCTCAGACTTCGAAGCGGATTTCTTTGCCTTTTTGGGCGATGGAGTGCTTGGCGAAATCTTCGTCGTCGCGGTACGGAAAGTCGGAGCGGTAATGGCTGCCACGGCTTTCGTGGCGCGCGAGGGCTGACTTGGCCATGACCATCGCTAGCGCGTGCATGTTGCGGAGTTCGCATTCGGCGCGGCCAGGCTTCTCTGTTTTTGGCAGTTCGAGGGACTGCAGTTGGTCGATCGCGCCGGTTAAGTCTTTCCCGCTGCGGAGAATTCCGACCAGTCGCCACACGATGTCGCGAATCTTGGTGAGCGCCGCGGCTTGCGGGTGTTTCGCGTTGTTGTGCGGTTTCGCTTCCGCGGGGTTGCCGGGCTTTGGTGCGATGCTCCCAGGGAGTCCCGCAGCGTGTTTCTTCTTTATGGGCGCGTCCTTCATCATGGCCTGACCGCTGCGCGCGCCGAAGACCAAGCCCTCGAGAAGAGAATTGCTGGCCAGGCGATTGGCGCCGTGGACGCCGGTATCGGCGGTTTCTCCCGCGGCGTACAGGCCGGGCAGGGAAGTGCGGCCCCAGAGATCGGTTTTCACGCCACCCATCATGTAGTGCGCCGCGGGACAGACGGGAGCGACGTCGCGCGCAAGATCGACGCCGTAACTCATGCAGGTGGCGTAAATGCGCGGGAAGCGCTTTTCGACGAAGCCTTCCGGTTTGGCGGTCATGTCGAGATAGACGTGCTCGCTGTTGGTGCGGTGCATCTCGCTGAGGATGGCACGGGCGACGACATCACGAGGCGCGAGTTCTTGCGCTTCGTTGTAGCGTTTCATGAAGCGCTCGAGGTTGATGTTGCGGAGAATTGCGCCTTCGCCGCGGAGCGCTTCGGAGAGGAGAAATCGCGGAGCGCCTTTTACCGCCAGCGCGGTGGGATGAAATTGCATAAATTCCATGTCCGAGAGCGCAGCGCCCGCTTCGTAGGCGATGGCCATGCCGTCGCCCGTGGCGACTTCGGGATTGGTTGTTTCGCGGTAGATCTGGCCGAGGCCGCCCGTGGCGAGGAGCACGGCTTCGGCGCGCAGTTCGTGGAGCGAGCCATCGAGCTCGTCAATGAAGCGCAGACCAACCACCGCGCCGGATTCGACGACGAGCTCGGTGGTGAAGGCATGGGCGCGCAGATGAAGGTGAGAAATGGAGTGTGCGCGGGCCAGAAGGGCACGGCTGATTTCGCGGCCGGTGGAGTCGCCGTGAGCGTGCAGGATGCGGGAGCGGCTGTGGGCGGCTTCGCGCGTGAAAGCAAGCTTGGTGCCGGAGCGGTCGAACTCGGTGCCCCATTCGATCAGCTCGGTGATGTACTTGGGACCCTCTTCGACCAACAGCGCCACGGCGTCTGCGCGACAGAGGCCGTCGCCGGCCTTAATGGTGTCCTGTTCATGGAGTCCGATTTCGTCTTCGTCGCTGAGCGCGACGGCGATGCCGCCCTGGGCCCATGCGGTAGCCGAATCGCTGAGGTCCGACTTGGCCAACACCAAGACGCTGCCGCATTCGCTGAGTTCGATGGCGGCGCGCAAGCCCGCGACGCCCGATCCGACGACGGCGTAATCGGCGCGATGAGTTTTGAGGGGGGCTATCATGACGAGCGGTGGTGCCGGGCGGGTTTATGGTAGCACGAAGGAATTGCGCGAAGGCTTTACGATGGTCGAAATGAGGCTGGTCCTACATTTCTGTTTCGGCGGCGTGTTACATTTCCAAGTGTCGAATACATGAAAATAAAACGCATTGTGGTCCAGTCCTCGGCGGGACGCTACTTGGTGGTGTGTGGGGCGGGGGTGCTTC
>Ga0210400_10002772_pt1 | contig 15865 bp, 10 predicted proteins | sample IncBWH26MmetaG_FD_155456 | JGI IMG/M metagenome (GOLD analysis project Ga0210400, IMG submission 155456) | Forest soil microbial communities from Barre Woods Harvard Forest LTER site, Petersham, Massachusetts, United States - Inc-BW-H-26-M | ecosystem: Environmental > Terrestrial > Soil >... | reverse complement strand
CGAAAACCGCACCATTGCCATCGATCCGGATGCCGACTGAGGGTCGGGAGCGAGGCGGCCGGGCGCGAAAGAGAGGCCGGCAGCTAACCGCCATCGGTATTTCTGATTTGGTATATCAGGCCATTTTTGCAGCAAAAAAAGCTTGACAGTCGTCATTGCCGGGACTAAGAATAAGCGCTTATTTCATAACACTGTTCGTTTTGATTGTGCTGGGGCCACGCTTGCATGCTTCGAGGGGGGGCGAGAGTCATGATGAGACATACGTGTTTCAGGGCCAGTCTGCTCTTCTGCGCGCTATCGCTGATCTGTTCGACCCGGAGTGCTCTGGCTCAGGTAACAACCGGCCGAATTGCCGGCGTGGTTACGGACTCTTCGGGTTCGACCCTGCCTGATGTTGCGGTGACGGTTACCCAGGTCGATACGTCGACGTCGACCACCGTCAACACGGACGCTGCCGGAGAATACGTTGCCACGAATTTGAAGATTGGCACGTACACGGTCAGCTTTCAGAAACAGGGGTTTCAGCGCTCCGTTCAATCCAACGTTGATGTCGGCATCGGGCAAGTCGTCAAGGTGGACGTTGCTCTAAAAGTCGGAGTCGTGACCCAAACCGTGGAAGTAACCGGTGCCCCTCCGTTGCTTCAGACCGAGACTTCCGCCCTGGGAACAATTGAAACCGAAAAACGCATCGTTGACCTGCCCTTGAACGGCAGAAATTTTTTCAAGCTCGCCTTCCTTGGCCCGGGGGCGAATGAGGGAGCCACGGGAACCAGCGCGGGAGCCGGATCCACGGACAATAACCGGGTGGGAATTGCCTTGTCGGTCAACGGCCTTCGGATATTCGACAATAACTTCCTTCTCGATGGACTGGACAATAACGAATTCGGCAATGGCACCGTGGTGATCCAGCCACCACCCGATTCCATCCAGGAGTTTCGAGTGGAAGAAAACTCGATGAACGCCGAATTCGGCCGCGGCGGCGCCATGGTCAACATCGTACTTCGTTCCGGTACCAACCAGCTGCACGGCTCAGCCTGGGAATTTCTCCGTAATAACAAACTGGACGCGCGTAACTTTTTCGCAACCAGTCAGTTGGGTTTCCAAAGAAACCAGTACGGTGGCCAGTTGGGCGGCCCGATCGTCAAAGACAAGATGTTCATCTTTGGTTCGATCCAGCGGTCCGACATTCGCGAGGAGCAACCCTTCATCAGCACCGTTCCGACCCAGCTGATGCATAGTGGGAATTTCAGCGATTTGGGGAACGTAAACATTCCTAATCCATTTGTTCCCGGCACGTTCCTTGGGAACACTATTCCGCAGGCGGACATCAACAGCGTAGGACAGAATATCGTCAATCTATTTCCCTTTCCGAACATTGCCGGGGCCAGGCTTACCAACAACTTCATTTTCAACGGAAAATACAAGTTCGACGAGACCGCCTTCGAAACCAGATTTGATTACAACATCACGCCCAATGATCGTTTCTTTGCCCACTATGCCATTGCCACCCCCGTCGCAACCAACCCCTCATACTTTCCCAATGTGACTGGAGGATTCGGTTCCGGCACCTCGAGCATTCTGGATGACAGAGTGCAAAGTGTGGCCGGGGACTGGAGTCATATCTTCAATCCCGGCTTGCTCAATGACCTAAGGGCGGGATTCATCCGTTACCGCGACGACACTCTACCCCTCGATTTCGGATCGAATGCCGGGAACAAGGTAGGTATCCCGAACGCCAATCATCCCGAGAGTGCCAACTCTTCCGGCTTAACCAAGATCCAGATTTCGAATTACGCGCCGCTCGGGGATTCGCTGTGGGTGCCAGAAACTATTGTCGAGAACGTGTACCAGCTGGCTGACACCCTGAGCTGGACGCACGGGAAACATTCCCTCAAGTTCGGCGCCGACTTCCGGCGCCAGCAACGGAACTTTTTCCAGCAGACGGCACCCTCGGGCTGGCTTCAATTCAACGGTCAATATACAACTAACTCATTGGCCGACACCCTGCTCGGTATTCCAAGCTTTGCGGAGCAGGATCACCTTTTCGGAATCGTCGACCCCACGCGCTACTGGGACTTGTCAGAGTTCGTGCAAGACGATATCCGCGTAACCCCAAATCTAACCCTGAATGTTGGCTTGAGATATGAGATCAGCTCGCCGGCGGGCGGACCCACCGTTGGCAACTTTGATTTGAAAACCGCGACTGTTAACACCTCATCTCATGGCGGAGTCGGATTCGATAAGACAAATTGGGCGCCGCGCCTGGGCTTCGCCTGGACTGTGCGCCCAAAAACCGTTGTCCGCAGTGGAGGTGGGATCTTTTACGCTCCGGAAGGCAATATTTTCGACGACCTGGGTTTGAATCCGCCCGCCCTGGCGGTTTTCTCCCAGAACTTCAGCAGTACAGCGCCTAAGACAAGCAATCTGGGTTTCCCGGCCACTTTCCTCCCAGTCGATCCCAATAACCCCACCGGGACGGTACGAAGCACCGGTAGTGCTCAAAACTTCAATAACTTCAGCAGCGGGTCGATACGTAGGATTCCCCGGATTTACGAGTGGAATTTGACGGTTGAGCAGCAGTTCGCGCAAAACTGGGCGTTCCGAGTCGGGTACGTTGGCACCCGCAGCTCAAATCTGTTTGATCACGAATCCTCGAACTTCAATCAGCCTCTGCAGCCCCTGGACTCGAATTTTAATGGGACAGGCCCCCCCTCCACCTGCCCCGGTAACTTCGGGCGGCCCTATTACAATATCCGCCCTTGCCTGACCGCCATTCTGCCGCTTGACGTTGCACGGCTGAGCATGACCTACCACGCACTGCAGACATCGGTTGAGCATCGTTTCTCGGGCGGCTTCAATGTCTTGGCCGCTTACACTTTCGCGAAATCACTGGGGACCGCGGACGGAAACGTGAACCAGTGTGGCATTCAAAACGCACACAACATTGCTGCGGAAAGGGGTCCAGTTACCCCAGACTTTCGTCATCGGCTGAGCGTGAGCTACGTGTACGAGTTGCCTTACGGCAAAGGGAAACATTTTGGAAGTGATGCGAGCGGCGTCACGCAGGCCGTTCTCGGAGGTTGGCAGGTGGCTGGAGTAACGACGGCGCGCAGCGGAGAAGCGTTCGACGCTGTGCTCAGCGGCGATGTTACCAATACCGGGGCCTTCCCCGCGCGTCCGGACATCATTCACAACCCTCAAGATTTTTCCTTTAACATCCCTGGGCAGGCGGCGCTTGGATGCAGCAATCCTGGACATCAGACTCGCGATTGCTGGTTCAACCAGGCGGCTTTTGTCGTTCCCGCACTTGCTCCCCGCCAGAGTTCTGCCCACTTATTTGGGGACGCGGGACGCGCCATATTACGCGGTCCCGACGCGGTAAACTTTGATTTTTCATCCTACAAGACGTTCCAGCTAGGCGAGAGAGTTGGACTGGTTTTCAGAGCTGAGTTCTTTAACCTCTTCAACCACCCGAACTTCCAGCTTCCGAACCTGGGATCAGGCGGCGGAAGCGGCGCTGCGGGAATTGTTAATGGTGCCGGAGGTGCGGCTATCACCCAGGTGCTGCCCGAGAGTTGGCGTCAGATTCAGTTCGGTCTCAAGCTTCAGTTTTAGGCTGTCAGATCTAGTCGAGTTGCGGTGGTGGGCTCGTTGATAGCTGGATTGGCGCGCGAGGGAAATTTTCCAAGGAGACGTGGGTGCCCTCTTTGGATAAGAGGGTCATAAGGGATGGCTATTCGCGCAGCTAGCGCGCCGATCAATTGGGGAATCATGGAGCATGTTGAGCTTCCCGTTGATTATCCCTTTGGTCGGGTGCTGGATGAGATCGCGAAGGCAGGATACTCCGGCACCGAGCTGGGCCCTTATGGATTTCTCCCCACCCAGCCGGGCGTGCTTCGCAGTGAACTTGCGAAGCGCTCACTGACACTCTGCTCGGCGTTCATCGACGTAGAGCTCGGCAATCCATCTGCGCACGAAGGGGGGCTAGCCGAAGTCTCCCGCTCCGCAAAGCTGATCAGTGAAGCTGACGCCAAACTTCTGGTTCTTTCCGACAAGATCACGCCCGCGAGGAATGCCACGGCGGGACGACGCGATGATGCCAATCAGATCTCCTGGAGCGAGGCGGAATGGAAGGCTGCAGCGAAAGCGATTCGTGAAATAATCGCACTATGTAAGGCGGTCGGCTTACGGGTAGCGTTTCACCATCATGCCGGCGGCCACGTGGAAACGCCGGAAGAAGTCAATCGGCTCTTCTCGCTGTTCCCAGCGAATGAGTTGGGTCTGTGCCTTGATACCGGACACTACATCTATGGCGGCGGCGATGCGGTTGCCTTCCTGGAGAAGCAAGTGTCGCGGGTGTGGTGCGTGCACTTAAAGGACGTGTACGACCGCAAGGCAAACGAAGCGCGTCGTGCAAAGATGAACTTCCATGCCGCGGTCCGGCACGGAATCTTCGCGCCGCTCGGCAAGGGAAGCGTTGATTTCCCCCGGGTAATATCACTTTTGCAAAACGGCCACTACGATGGCTGGGTGGTCGTCGAAGCCGACGTGCTGCAGGGCGGAGTTGGGGCCGACGCTCCCCTGGCGAATGCAATCGCTGGAAGAGAATACCTTCGCCGGCTAGGGGTCTGAAGAAAAGAAGACCTGAACGTCAAGTCTTTCCGTGTTCTAACTCCCGCATTAGAATTGCCATGATGAACCGAAGACGGTGGCTCCAGGGTCTGGCCACAGCAGCGGCAGGCTGCCTCCTGCGTCCATTTCCGGCCGACGGCTTTTCGTCCGGCGTCCCGCCAGTCTATTTCCCACACTACGTTGATGTCGCCAAGCAGGCGGGACTTCTGGCCAAGACGGTCCTCATCGGTCACGAGAGTAAAGACTTTCTGCTCTCAACGACGGGCGGCGGAATCGCACTGTTCGATTACGACAATGACGGCTGGCTCGATATTTTCGTGGTCAATGGCTGGGGACTGAAGGAGTTTCCCCAGAATGAGAAGCCCACAAATCACCTGTACCGTAACAACCGCAACGGAACCTTTACCGATGTAACCGAGAAGGCAGGACTCGTGCGGCACGGCTGGGGACAGGGCGTATGCGTCGGCGACTACGACAATGACGGTAACCTGGATCTTTTCGTGACTTACTATGGAAAGAATGTGCTTTATCACAACAATGGCAACGGAACGTTTACCGATGCTACGCACGAATCTGGCCTGCTGCAGCCCGAAGATCACTGGAACACCGGCGCTGCGTTTGTAGACTATAACCGCGACGGTCATCTCGATCTCTTTGTAAGCAATTACGTCGAGTACGAATATGGGCTGAAGTTTTATGAAAGCAACCCGGAGTTGGTGGGCGAGAAGTCTCCCGTGCTCTACGGCGTCGCAGGACTCAAAGGTACCAGAAACTTCCTCTATCGTAACAACGGGGACGGCACTTTTACGGACGTGTCCGATGCGGCCGGGATTAGTAAGGCGGGTCTCACCTATGGGTTCAGCCCCTGCGTGGGGGATTACGATAACGATGGTTGGCCTGATATTTACGTCGCCGACGATTCGACGCCAAGCCTGCTCTTCATGAACAACCGAAACGGGACGTTTCGCGAGAGCGGCATGTTGGCCGGTGTAGCCTTCGACGCCAATGGCCGCACGCAAGGTGGAATGGGTGCTGACTCTGTCGACTATGACGGTGATGGGTTGCTCGACATCGTCAAGACGAATTTTTCCGACGAGATGCCGAGCCTCTATCACAACGAAGGTAAAGGTTTCTTCACCGACGTTACCGTTCCTGCAGGTCTCGGAGGAGAAACAGCCTCAGTGAAGTGGGGCACCGGCTTTATAGACTTCGATGATGACGGCCGGCCTGACATCATGATTGTGAGCGGTTCGATTTATCCGCCGGGAACCGGCGTGCACCACCAACTACCCAAGACTGACAGCAAGATGATTCTTATGCACAATGTCGACGGCAATCGTTTTGAGAATATCTCTGCCCGCGCCGGTCCAGCTTTTGACGAGTCGCATTGCAGCCGTGGTGTGGCTTTTGGTGACATCTTTAACACGGGTCGTATCGGCCTCGTGGTCAATAATCTGAACGACTATCCTTCCTTGCTTCGCAACCAATCGTCCCCGACGTATTCCTGGTTGCTGGTGAAGTTACTCGGAACCAAAACCAACCGCGCCGCAATCGGAACACGCGTTGTTGTCGATGCGAACAACCGGCGCCAGGTACAGGAGGTTCGAAGCGGCGGCGGTTTCTGCTCGCAGAACGATCTCCGCTTGCATTTTGGCTTGGGGGCAGCAAGAGATGCCCGCGTACAAATCCGGTGGTTGGGTGGTGCGGAAGAAACACTGGAGCATGTGCCTGCCAACCGGCTGGTCGTGATCCAGGAAGGCAAGGGAATCGTCTCACAGGAAGTGTTTTGAACTTGTTCTACCGTTCGATCGGCCTCCTCCACTCTGGTATTACGCTCGCCCTGATTTTCTCCGCCTACCAAGTTCCGAATGTCGCCTCTGCTCAAGCCGTTGATGCTCGGGCAGCCTACGCACAGGCGGTCGATCTCCTTCGGAACGGTAAGAATGCTGACGCATTGGCGGTGATCAATGCGGCTCTCGATGCGGGGGCTCGTGATCCGTCTCTTTACAATCTCAAAGGTCTCGCCGCCAGCGAACTCGGTCGCAATCAGGAAGCGGAGGAAAGCTTTCGAATCCTGACTCGTCTCGCTCCTAGATCGGCTATGGGATACAACAACCTCGGCGTGCTCTTCTCTAAACTCGGCCGCGACGAAGAAGCTGCCACTGCCTTCCGCGAAGCCCAAGTGCGCGAGCCGGAAAACTTTACCGCCTTGCTCGGATTTGGAACCTCTTTGGTGAAGCTCCACAAGTATGCCGAGGCCGCAACTTATCTCCAAACAGCATGGAACATTCGGACCGGAGATTTTCAGGCGGGATACGAGTGGGCGCTTGCACTGCGGGAAGCAAAACAAGCTGCCGCAGCGAAGAAGGTTCTGAATCAGCTCTCCGCGCCACAGGACTCTGAACTCGCGGTCAAGTACTATTCGCTGGCTGGGGTAGTGGCCGAAGATCTCAATGATGCTCCGGCTGCCTCAGAGTCTTATCGTCGTGCCTTCGCGCTAAATCCCAATTCCTATGAAATCTATTTAGCTCTGGTGCGCACAACTCTCTCTGCTGGAAGTACGCCACCTCAGAGAGCTCTGCCCTCGCCCCCTCAGCATCTCTCCGCGGAACAAAATCTGGCAGTCGGACTTCTATTTGTGTCGCACGGCTTATACGAGGAGGCGATTCCGCGATTCGAGGAGACGGTGCGCCAAGATCCCTCGAGCGAAGCTGCGATTCTTAATCTCGCGCAGGCTTACTCTAACGCCGGGCAGTCTTCGACTGCGATGGATCTAATCCGGCGGACGCTCGAACGACAGCCTTCGGCCGAACTCTACCATGTGCTAGCCGATCTGGATGAAGAATCAGGACAGTACGTGGAGGCCGCTCAGAGCTATCAACACGCGGTGGAACTCGATCCCACCAACGAGCAGTACTACTTCGACCTGGGTATGGAGTATCTCGCGCACTTTACTTTTGGACCAGCGCTCGAGGTCTATCGCGTCGGCACCCAGAAGTTTCCTGATTCCTCCCGGCAGTATTTGGGGCTGGCATACAGTCACTACGCGGTGCGGGAGTATAAGGAAGCGGCTGACGCCTTCACCACGGCACTCGAAATCGATCCCGGCTCCCCAACGGTCTTTCAGGCCTGGAATACAGTGCTGAGCTTTCTGGCGCCCCAGGACTGGGAAGCGCTACTGCCGCGACTGAGTCGTCTGGCGGCCGAGCATTCGCAAAGCGCTGAGCTCGCATTCAGTTACGGGGCGGCGTTCTTCCATTCAGAACTTGCCAAGGGAGAAAAGGCTGCTTTGGATCGGCCGCAAACCTTTCTTGAGAAGGCAGTCCGACTACGGCCGAATTTCGCTGCCGCACATCTCGAATTGGGCAGCTTGTATGCAGCACGCAAACAGAACCAAAAGGCTGTCGACCAATATCTGGAGGCGATCCGCGACGATCCTAAGTCAGACGTCGCACACTATCGGCTGGGCCAAGTCTATCGACAAATGAACAAACTGGAGTTGGCCACTCAGGAGCTTGCCCGCTATCAGGAGCTCGCCCATCTCCACGAGGACGAACTCAAACGCAGCCGCAGCGCCATCCAGCAGTTCGTGCTTTCGCCGCCGGCCAAGGCTCAGAATTAGCGTGAACTGGCTTAAACTCTGCTCTCAAGCGGCCCGAGATGCACGGGTTCGGTTCTGCACCGCCATGGCCCTTCCTTCGCGATAGGAGCGCTCTGCCGCTGCCGCTACTGCCACGGCCTGACGCCCGTCAAACGCGTCCACTTTTGGCTCGCGGTCGGCGAGAATGGTTTGGACGAAGTCACGCATTTCATTTAAATAACCATCCGCGAAGCGAACCAGGAAGTGGTCCACCACGTCTGTTCTGGCCCCCGCCGCAGTCAGCACGACTTCGGCGGTCTGCTGCAAGTAACCCATAATAATGGTGCCCTTGGAACCCACAATCTCGGTGCGGATGTCGTAGCCGTAGCCGGATTGCATGTAGTTCTCGACAGCGCCGAGCGTGCCTCGCGAGAACTTCATGCTGAGCAGAGCCGTGTCGATATCGTTGAACTGTGCAGCCTCGGGAAAGACGAGAATCGCCCCATAGGCGTGGATCTCGAAAATCTCGTCGTTCATCAGCCAGCGGCCCAGGTCAAACTCGTGGACGGTTGAATCCTGAAAAAACATGCCGTTAACACCGCTGGCCATGTAACCGACCGGCGGAGGCGCTGGGTCGCGTGCCAGCGACTTGAAGATTACGGGGTCACCGATCTCACCTGCCTCGATTCGCTTCTTGGCTTTCACATTCGGAGGATCGTAGCGGCGCACATGGCCCACCTGCACCCGCACTCCCGCTTTCGCGGTGACGTCGAGCATCTCATCGGCTTCCTCAACCGTCAGCGTAAACGGCTTCTCACAGAAGATGTCCTTGCGCGCCTGAGCGCACACCCGCATTGCGGCTCCATGGAATTTAGCTGGGGTCACGACGACGACGGCTTGTATGTCCGGGCGTTCGACCAGCGCTTCGATGTTGCTGTAGAAGTGTTCGATTTCAAGCTCGCTCGCGACCTGTTCAGCGCGCTTTAAATCGGCATCGGCCACTGCTATCAGCTGCGCATCCGGGATTAAGCGACGGATATTCTGGGCATGCTGCTTGCCCATCGTGCCAACCCCGACAACTCCCATGCCCAACTTCGCCATACTTGTCCGGGTCCTCTTCCGATTAGTACTTGATTCTTACCGAACCGCCTTTTCTCGCGGCTCGATAAATGGCATCGATGATAATGATGTCCCGCAATCCCTGTTCGCCGTCAGGTTCCGGTTTGTGGCCCTTTTTGATGCAGGTTGCAAAGTAATCCAACTCCAGAGCAAATTCGTCAATGGGCTTGAAGGTCTTCTGCAACCAGTGTCCTCCAATTTTCCCGTTGAGTCTCCGCTCTTCTTCGAAAGCGAATGCTGGAGACAACGCCGCCCAACCCTTTTCACCGTGGACGTGAATGAAAGAAGAAAAAGCTGCGCTGTAAGCTGCCGTTCCTTGCAGGACTATGCCGCTGGGAAAGTCTAGACGGAACGCGACACCCTCTTCGACTTCTTTGTACCGTCTTCCATCACGAACCCAAGTTACGGCGCTGGCGGCGACGGGTTCTTCGCTGACTAACCACCGGCAGGTATTCACACAATAGACTCCAAGATCAGTTAACGGGCCGCCGCCACATAACTTGCGGGAAAACAGCCACGACGGCGAGTTGTCACCGAATGGGCGTAACTCTGTGAACAGCGTGTGGACAATGTCGATCCGGCCCAGGTCGCCGGTTGAGATCATTTTTTTGAGCAAGACTGTGCTGGGCTCAAAATACTTTCGATAAGCGGTCATGAACAAGACCTTGGCGCGCCGGCAGGCCTCGACCATGTTTCGAGCCTGCTGGACGGTAGCCGCCAGAGGTTTCTCGCTGATCACATGCTTGCCCGCCTTTGCCGCTTGAACCGCATACTTCTCGTGCTCTCCAGGCGGGGTCGCGATGTAGACGGCCTCAACATGAGGGTTCTCCAAGCATTCAGCATACTCGTCGTAGGTGAACGCTTGACTGGCGTTGAACTGTAAAGCGAGCTTCCAGGCTTTTTCCTTGCGACCACTAACGACCGAAACTAGCTCGGCTTTTTTGCTATGCGCAAACGCGGGCAACACCGCGACTTGCGAAATGCTTCCCAGTCCCACGACCGCGAACCCGATTCGTTTCCTCGCTGGCATAGTTGCAAGTTTGTTTGGACTTCAGCGTTCCTCTGCTTAGCTTTCCCGGTCGGCACGGCTCTGGCCCTGCGCTGTAATGGCGCGGTGTTCCAGTCCTCGAAGTTCTTCAATATTCTCGAGAACCTTGAAGATAGCGTCCGCAATGCTATCGACGTTTTCCTTCCCACCAAGGAACAGGTGATGCGAGAACCAGATTGCTTCGTGATATGCGGCACGTTCCGAAACCGGGCACTTGTACATCTTTCGCAGATCGAGCGGTGCAGGCCGTCCCCAGCTCAAAGCTGGAAAGTCGCCGGGATTCAGCGGGAAGAGCGAACTTCTATAGACCGGCTCGTAGAAAAGACCGTCGCACGGTATGCCCTCCAACTGGAGTGCCGCGACGAAGGCGGCGCGCGGAATTTCTTTCACCTGTTCGGCAAAATATTTGAGCACATATCCGTAGGGGGCCAATCGTGTGATGCGCGGTTCCGGCTTCAACAATCCCAGTCCGCGAGTGTTGCGAAGGCGCGACTCAAAGTATGCCATATTGGTTTGGCGAACCTGCGCCTGCTCGGGAAGGCGCTCGAGCTGCGCGCCCAATACTGCCGCCTGGAATTCGCCCAGTCGATAGTTGAACCCGATTATGCGGTGGTGGAACTTGTCAGTTACGCTGGCGCGCCCGGCATTGATGTAACTCTGAACCCGCTCAATGTACTCAAGATTGTTAGTGATGACCGCTCCACCCTCGCCAGCGGTAATTAACTTGCTTGATTGAAAACTGAAAGCGCCCAGGTCTCCAATCGAACCCGCGCCCTTGTCACGCCACATGCCGCCATGGGCGTGCGCGCAGTCTTCAATAACTTTCAGTTTGTGTTTGGCAGCGAGCGGCATGATTACGTCGAGGTCGGCAAACCTCATTCCCAAATGGACGGGAAGAATGGCACGCGTCCTGGGGGTGATAGCCTGTTCGATCAGCTTAGCGTCGAGGCAATAGGTTTCCGGGTCGATGTCGACAAAAACTGGAACGGCATTTACCAAGAGCACAGGCCCCACCGTTCCTTCCCAGGTGTAGGCGGGGACAATTACCTCATCGCCCGGGCGGATATCGATGGCCTTAAGGGCAGCCTGGATCGCCACCGTTCCCGTGTTCACGCACTGACCGTACTTGGCGGTGTGGAACTCGGCAAACTTCTTGCCAAACGCGTCCGCGTGCTTGCCGGGAAATGGCTGTCCGCCCCAGTTATGGTTGACCAAGACATCCTCGAGCGCGTGTCGCTCGCTTTCGGTGTACATGGGCCAAGGGTCAAAGCGCTTTTTTCGGCTCGGCTCACCGCCTGTAATCGCCAGTTTTCCCATCGGAAAATTCTCCTTCGCGAGACGTGATTGTGAACTGCGTTAAAGTCGGGTGGAATTCGGCGTCAGGCCCAGGGCGCGATTGCAACCTTCATGGAATCCGGCGCGATTGATTTGTGAACTGCAGCTTCAACGTCACGCAGTGGATAGCGGTGTGAAACAAATTCCCGGAGTGGATAAGTGCGCATGTAACGAGCCATCTGGCGCATGCTTGGGCCATAGCTGGCCGGCTCTTCTCCACCGACACCGAGAACCCGCACACTCTTTGAACACAGATGCCGATGCGGGCTTATGGCGACTTCACCCAAATCGGAGAAGTTGCCGGCCTCGACCAACAGCCCTCCCAATCTCAACATTTCGAGCGCTTCGGGCACGGCCTGAGGCACGCCCGCAGTTTCGATTACCAGATCAGCGCCGCGTCCATGGGTCAGGTGGCGAACAAATTCCAGCCTGTCAGCGAGGGTAGTCTGGGAAACGTTGAGCACATGGTCGGCTCCTAGCCGCTTGGCAAACTCCAGGCGATAATCGGATAGGTCGACAGCAACAATGTTTCCGGCCCCGAGCATGCGAGCCTTCATCAAGAAACACATGCCAAGCGGTCCGACCCCAAGAACCACAACGGTATCATCGAAAAGGAAGGCCTCGCTGGGGAAGGCGGACATCTGCTTGGCGCGATCGAGACCCACAGTCACCGCCATCACCTCGGTAAGAACTGCAACTTCGGATGGCAGATCGTCCGGGACCCGCACCAAAAAGCTTCTTGGGACGATGTAGATATACTGGGACCAGCCGCCAAAAAGATACGGGGGATCGGCGGCACACAAGTTGTTGCCGTAGTCTGTCATGTTCTGGCAAAAGTAATAAGGGAAGTCGTGCCGGCAGTAATAACATTCTCCGCACGAGACGTTCGCCCCAACCACGACCCGGTCACCGAGCTGGAGCGGAATGCCCTCGAAGTCCGCATATTGGCCATTGCCACCGATGGCCGCAACCGTTCCCACGTTTTCGTGGCCCTGAATGATCGGGAAGCGAATCTGCTTCCCGTCTCCCGTGCCCGCGTATTGGGTGGTGAAGCCTTGGTAAGTGTGTTTGTCGGTGCCGCAGATTCCCGAGAGTTCCATCTTCACAAGGGCACAGCCGGGTGCCGGCTGCGGCAGCGGGTACTCACGCAGTTCGTACTTGCCAGGTTGGACCAGCGTAGCGGCGAGAACAGGTGTAGCAGACATCGCTGCGGGTACCTCGCGAAGTGATCTTATTGAGCCGCAAAAGAGCGCAAATCCCCATTTGCAATAAGCGCTTAGAAACGATATCGGCGAAGCCTCCATTTGTCAAGCCAACTTTCACGGAGGATGCCAGGGATCTTGCAAAGGAGAACCTCGACTCAATTAATGGAATCCAGCCGCATGCGTTTCTCTTCCTGGTCAGCCGCTTTGCGCTTCAGTGCCTCGAAAGTTTGCAGTTCTTTTCGGGCCTCCTCCATTTGCCCCCGCTCCTTATATAGGCTGAAGAGCACGTAGTGCGCTTCTTGCGCGTCGGGATTCGCGGCTACGACCGTCTGGAGCAGCTTCAATGCATCGTCTGGCTTCCCTTGGGCCTGGTAAATTTTGGCCAGGTCTAGCTGGGCGTCGGCGAGTCCGGGTTGTAGGTCCAATGCCTGAGACAAGTATTGTTGAGCGTTGTCCAATTTGTTCTGCTGCCGGTAGACGTCGCCGATAAGAAAATCCGTCATGGCATCGCTAGGCGAAATCTTCAGCTCCTCATTGAACTCCGAAAGCGCCTCATCAAGCCGCCCAGCTTCCCGATAAACTAATCCGAGAGCGTAGTGTAGTCCAGCCGCGTCCGGTTTTCGGGCAATGGCCTTTTTGTACTCAGTAATCGCCGCCGGAGTCATGCCTTGCTGGCGAAGCATTTCAGCCCTTAGTTGAAACATGCGGTACGAGTCTGGCGCGACTTTGGTCAACTGCACAAATGAATTCGACGCTACATATAGAGATGCCTTTCCTTTAAAGTACAGGGCATCTTGACTATTCGGTTCAAGTTCGGCCCAGCGGCTGAGCATCACGAGAGCCTTGTCGTCCTTCTCCTGCCTCAAATACGCAAGCCCCAGATGAGCAACCACCACCGGATCGTCTTTCTTGGTTTCGTAGGCTTTTTCGAGCAACGGAATCGCTCGCTCGACTTCGCCGGCGTTGAAGTAACTCAAGCCCAACAGGACCTGGGCGTGATCGAGGTGAGGATTAAGTTCAAGCGCCTTCCGCAACTCGCTGATCGCTCGCGGATAGCTACCTTGCATATAGAGCGCCAACCCAAGATTAGAATGGGCTTCCGCCGATCTAGGATCCAGTTTGACTACCTGCTCATAGACTTTTTCTGCCCGATCGAATTGCTGATCTCTGAGCGCGGCTCGTCCTTGGGAGGAAAGGTCTGAAAGACTTGGTGACTGGGCGGCTGACGGTTTCACCAACATCGAGGTGCAGAGGAAGGAGAGACTAAAAACCACTAAGAAGACCTGCTTCATTGATATCCTCGGCACAAGACTCTGGCAAAGCGAATAGAATCCTGCGTTGTTACGACCGAACGCTGACACTGATTCGATGAGGAGTATTGAGCTCGTAAGCATCTTTTCGATCAGGGTCGCGGACATCCGGTTGAGTATGGCCATCACTGTCGGTTGCGCGAACCTCCAGCTTGTACTGCCCCGGTCGCACGATTTGCCAGTCATAGCTCCACGGTGTCCACACCATGGTCACGGCTGGAGCCGAAAGCGTTGCCTTTTGCCAAGGCCCACTCGGTTGGATTCGCACCTCAACTTTGGCGATGCTACCCTCTCCAGCCCAGGCCGCACCCTCCACACGGTATGTCTTGCCGTGGATCTCCTCTCCTTCGGACGGGCGAAGGATTTTGGAGTCAACGAGCATGCGCGTGATCGGCCGCCTTTCACCATTCGCCTTAACGGACACGTACTCTTCCTGCTGAAAATATCCTTTGAAGGGCTGGTCCGAAATTTCGACGCGGGTCAGCCACTTTACCGAGTCCATTCCATACCAGCCCGGAATCACCGCGCGCAGGGGAAATCCGTGATCCGCCGGTAACGGCTCGCCGTTCATCTCGTACGCCAGCAGGCTGGAGGGATCCATCGCCTTCTCCAGGGCAATGGCGCGGGCAAAGTGAGTGCCCGGCGGAACACCCTCGCCATCGCCGGAATCCGCACCATGGAAAACCACCGTGGTTGCGCCCGGCCGGAGTCCCGCTTGCTTAAGCAATTCCGCCAAAGGTAGTCCCGACCACACGGCTGTACCAACGCCAGTGCCCCCCGACCGGTTCCCCGCGCACTCCAAAGTGAACGCGCGACGGACGGAGGACGTCAGCAGCAAGTCGGAATATGACAGCCTGAGCGGCTTGGCAACTATGCCGCCGATTTCGAGGCTCCACGCATCACTGTTGATCTTCGGCGTAGCAAAATGATTGCGAATGAAAAAGTCGATGTTTGAGGTGATCAGATCTTTAGAGATCTCATTCAAAGTTGCCCGAACTTCGCGGCTAGGTGCGCGACTTGTGCGCAGCAGCCCCATCATGCCACTGGCGTAGGTTGAGGCCAAACCGCCGGCTGCGATTGCTGCCCGCACGAAGTCGCGTCGGCTGATACTCTTCGCAAAAGTGGCTTTGCCAACGTCAATTAAGCGATTCATGTGAGCACTGTCCAAGACAAATTATTTTAGCGGAGATTGTTTCGGCGTGCTGGCCTCGGATATGAGTCTCTTTGAATCCTATGCTCGAGGCGCAGTAAAGCCCGAGAATCGCGCGGATGACAAAACCGACTGCGTAAACTAGACTGGAAAATCAAACGAAGGTTGGCCGGGATGGCGGAACTGGCAGACGCAGCGGACTCAAAATCCGCCGGTACTTAGTACCTTGGGGGTTCAACTCCCCCTCCCGGCACCACGATTTCCTCACAGCATCGTAAACAGAGGGCCCCAGCACTGGTGACCGACGTACCCTACCGCTCCCCTACCGTTTGAACGAGCCTTGCTGTGTGGTCTGCCGGAGGGACCCACATGGCAAACAGGCGAGTCAGCATCTGGCGCTACGCAAAAATCGACGGGAAGTGGAAGTACGTCAAGCCTACGTACGGGAGGAATCACAAAATCAAACTCGAGGCAGGCACGTATTAC
>Ga0210400_10002771_pt1 | contig 15867 bp, 12 predicted proteins | sample IncBWH26MmetaG_FD_155456 | JGI IMG/M metagenome (GOLD analysis project Ga0210400, IMG submission 155456) | Forest soil microbial communities from Barre Woods Harvard Forest LTER site, Petersham, Massachusetts, United States - Inc-BW-H-26-M | ecosystem: Environmental > Terrestrial > Soil >... | reverse complement strand
CTTTTTTGGCTGCTTCGATTGCAAGTCGAAAGTAAAGAGATAACCGCCATTCTCGAATACGATGCCACCCGGCCCCAGGCTCGGCCACATCACATCGAAGTCGCTGAAGTGAGTGAGTGACTCGACCTGCTTGCTATTCAAGTCATAACTGTAGAGGTTCAAGCGATGTTCGGGGCCGCGATCGGAGGTGAAATAGATGGTGCTGCCAGACCACATGGGAAAAGTGTCGGTCCACTCTGTGTGGGGCACATCTTCGATCGAATTGTTCTTGAGATCGTAAACGGAAATACTCTGGGCCAGGCCGCCGGTATAACGCTTCCAAGTGCGGAAATTGCGGAAGATCTGGTTATAGGCAATTTTGGTGCCGTCGGGCGAGAAGGAGGTGAGCCCGCCTTCAATCACGGGCAAAGGTTCGGCCAGTCCTCCGTCAATGCTGATGCTGAAGGGACGCTTCGTCCAACCGTTCGAAGCATCGCGGCGCGTGAGAAAGAGAATGCGCTTGCTGTCCGGAAACCAGGTCAAGACTTGGTTATGAATCCCCATACGATCGTTGAGTTGAGCGGCAGCGCCCTGATAGAAAGTGAGCTGCTTGGGCTGTCCGCCATCAGCGGGCATGAGGCAGACGTTGAAATTGCCGTCGTACTGGCCAGTGAAGGCAATCCACTTTCCGTCCGGCGAGAATTTCGGGAACAGTTCGCGCCCAGCGCCAGACGTAATACGCCGGGCGACGCCGCCTGAACTCGATGCCAGCCACAAGTGACCGCCGTACATGAAGACGACCTTGTCTTTGTAGAGGTCGGGGAAGCGCATCAGTCGGCCTTCTGGCATCTCCTGGCCTGCGCTCAGGCAGGCGCAAGTCATAACACCTAGCATGACCCAACTCTTTAAGTAGGACATTTGGGATTCCTCCTGGCGGACTTCCGCGGGCGGGAGACTGGGCTGGATGCTCATTGAGAACGTGAGATTGTAGCAGCTTCGCGCACAAAAACACCTGCTGCCTGTCATTGGACGGAGTAGTCCGGCAAAGGAAAGCGGGGATTCGTCCCTGACCACGATTGGCCGATCGCCTATAATTCCGTTTCCTTGGGAGGGCGAGACCACTTGAACAAACCGAGAAATGTTCCACCTGATGGTGAGGTGCCACCGCGCAGACGCTTTTTGCGAACCAGCCTAGTCGGGGGCGTGAGTGCGGCCCTGCTACCAGCCTTGGCAGGTGCTCGCGAACTCGCGGCTCCGGCAAATTTGGCAGGTGGGGTTCGGCCGTTCGAGCTGGATGAGGCCACCGTCACCGATCTTCAGGTGGGTCTGGCCTCGGGAAAATTCACCGCTCGTTCGCTCACGGAAAAATATCTGGCCCGGATTGAGGAGATCGACCGGAACGGCCCCGGCGTGAACAGTCTGATTGAAGTCAATCCCGAGGCTCTCGCCATCGCCGAGGCTGTGGATCGGGAGCGCAAGGGCAAGGGTGCACGCGGCCCTCTGCACGGCATTCCAGTTCTAATCAAAGACAACATCGACACTGCCGACCGGATGCAAACCACGGCGGGATCGCTGGCGCTGATGGGATCGCGACCAACGCGGGACGCGTTGGTGGTCCAAAAACTGCGCGAGGCCGGAGCTGTCATCCTGGGTAAGACCAATCTGAGCGAATGGGCGAATATCCGTTCCAGCCATGCCACCAGCGGCTGGAGCGGACGGGGCGGACTGACCAAGAATCCTTACGCGCTGGATCGTAATCCCTGCGGATCGAGTTCCGGATCGGGGACGGCAGTCGCAGCTAGTCTTTGCGCGATCGCGGTGGGCACCGAAACCGATGGGTCGGTGGTGTGTCCCGCGTCGGCGAACGGAATTGTGGGCATCAAGCCGACGCTGGGGTTGGTCAGCCGAGCCGGCATCATCCCCATTGCGCACAGCCAGGACACAGCGGGAGGGATGGCACGAACCGTGCGCGACGCGGCGATTCTGCTGGCCGCGCTGGCGGGAGTTGATCCGCGCGACACCGCCACGGCGGAGAGTTCCGGGAAGGCGCCTCACGATTACACGAAGTCTCTCGATCCTGATGGGCTGCGCGGAGTTCGTCTGGGAGTGGCGCGCAAGTATTTCGGCTTCAGTGATGCCGTAGACGCATTGATGGAAGACCTGATCGGAGAGATGAAGAAACACGGCGCTGTGATCGTGGACCCTGCCGACCTGGAGTCATTCGGGAAATTTGACGATACGGAAAATACTGTCCTGCTGTACGAACTGAAAGCCGACCTCAATGCTTATCTGGCAAGCCGGCCCGGCGCGCCCGCTTCTCTGAACGAGTTGATTGAGTTCAATCAGCGCAATAAGAGCAAAGAAATGCCCTACTTTGGGCAGGACCTGTTCATTAAAGCCGAAGCCAAGAGTCCGTTGAGCAGCAAAGAATATATAGACGCGCTCGAGGCAAATCACCGCCTGACGCGAAAAGAAGGGATTGATGGAGTGATGGACAAATTCCAACTGGATGCGATTCTTGCGCCAACCGGAGGTCCAGCGTGGATCACTGATCTGGCAAACGGGGACCACTCGACGGGCGGCAGTTCCAACGCGGCGGCGGTAGCGGGATATCCCGACATAACGGTGCCGGCTGGCTTCGTTTTTGGGCTGCCGGTTGGGATCTCTTTTTTTGGTCGGGCCTGGAGCGAGCCGACGTTGTTTAGGATCGCTTACGCTTTCGAGCAGATGACAAAGGCGAGGAAGCCACCACAGTTTTTGCCGACGGTGAAATTGTGAGGCCGACCGATACTGCGGTCGGGTATCGGCCGCTACGCGGCGGGTTTACGTTTTTCTGATGAGGATATTCCCGGAGCAGTGGCGACCGCCAGCTTTCGCACTTGCTCGGCGTGCTCGCGGAGGGCAGAACGCAGCTCTGCAATAATTTGATTGAAGTTGTCCGGTTCAGTGGCTGAAACAGCCTTCTCGTAGAGATCGCGGATTCGGTCTTCCAGATGACGAAGCAGCACAGCCTGGCCAGATTTTCACAGGGGGCAGCATTGTTCGATACAGTACAAACCCTAGGTTTCGCCTGCACGTTTCCGTAGACCGCCTACGGGCTTGTCCTCATTTATTATTTGTTATGCTTCGCTTCATGAGGCCATAGAATCTATTTCTGTCCAAGAACCTTGCAAGCCGGAGGTGCTCGGATGATGGGGAAAGACAAAGAACGCTGGATAAAACTCTGTGAGCGAGCTGCGAGCGAACAGGACCCAAAACGAATGTTGGAACTAGTCTCCGAGATCGTTAAGCTCCTCGACGCGAAAGAAAAGCGGCTCAAGAAAACCCGAGTACCCAAGAAAACGAGGGTTTAGTAGTTACCTCGTCCGCGGCTGGAGACGTCGCATCGAGCACAAAGCTGGCGAGAATGATCATTGGAGCAAAGCGAAACCGTTTGGACTCATGGTCCCTCCTCCTTCCTGTTTTTGGCCTGCGTTCATCTATAGCAACGAAGCAAATGAATCGGAATCTCCCCTCTTTGACCTCAAAGCAGCCAGAAGTGACGCTGATTTCACCGGCCCGCATAGGCTCAAAGGATTTGGCAATGCCATTCGGAAGTGGCTGTTGTAAACAGGTGATTGGATCAGTCAACGATAACCGGTGAAATGTCGAGGTGACGAATTGACCACCGCGGAGAAGCAACAATTCCTTAAAGCCGCACTGCCGGAAAGCCGCAAGCGTTGGGGTTTATAGGGAGCTCAAGAACTCGATGATGGCCTCTTGGTCCTCCCTTTTCATTTTCTCAAATCGTTGACTTACGTGGCTTGCGTCGCCGCGGTGTCGCAGGATCGCGTCGCGAAGGGTTAGGGATGCGCCATCGTGCATCAATCGCGGACGCAATCGGACTCCCCATAAAGGAGCGGTGCGTATCTTGTTTCGACTGCTCTCGAAGTTCTGTTTCGAAAGATATCCCGACATCATCTGAAAGACTTTGTTCCCGTAGTGCTCCCGGGTCGCCTGCAGGATGCCGTCACCCGTCCCGACGTCGTGCATCAGGAAATCCCCATACGGATGAAATGTGATTGCCCCGAGCGCAATTGGAATCGTATACGTTCCGCCGTTGATCTTCGTTCCAGCGGGAGCGGTGGTCAAGGTTTCGACATGGCATGTCGCACAACCGATCTTGTCAAATAAGCTGTTCCCCTTCTTTGCAATCGCGCTGCTCGCGAGCTGGGAATCACGCCCCGGCGCTTTCGTGGCTCGAATAAATCGCGCGAAGTGATCAATGTCGGAGAGACCGTCCGGTCCTGGGGTGTCATTCGGCTCCGGGGCAGTGTTGCAAAGCTTGGTTACCTCATCGGGTTGAAGGCGGTTTGTGATGCCCATCTCGTTGAGATAAGCGTCGCCTGCGAACGATAGCAGGCTGGCGTGCTGATCTTTCCAACCGAATCTACCTACGCTCATCTGTCCGGGGGCCTCTACGATAGGGACCTGGAGAACCTGCCCGCAGATTTTTCGATGTGAAGATTTGCATTGTTGCTCGGCGAGATCGATGAGGGTTTGATCGGCAACCGCCTCGACGAAGCCATCTCCCAACAGATTCAAAGAAAGGCGAAACGCGCGGACCGTCTCTGTCTCTGGAACTCGCTCTTGAATCTCCTCGTTAGGAACAGCAGCGTTGGGACAAATAGCGCGATCATTCACCAGAGACCGGCCAGTGATAACTTCGGCTCCGTGAGCGATCGGGATTTCCGGAGTGCGGAAGTGTCCCTCTGGCCCCAGATGACCGACACGTAATTCCGCGACCTGGGAGGCGGCACCCGAAACCGGACTCTGATGGCATTCGCGGCAGGACTGCGCGTTATAAAGCGGTCCCAGGCCATCGCTCACCTGCTCGACTTCCTCGAATTTCATTTGATCGGCCTGATGAGTTGCGTCGTCGGTGACGCCGTTGCTTTTGTTGTCAAAACCGGTAGGTGCTTCCGTCGAGGGATGGATAGAAGAGGCGAGGATAAGACTCAGCACGGCCAAAGCGATCAAGAGTCGCATGGCATATTTCTCCCTTCTCTAGGCGCGGCGTCGCGAAGACGAATTCCCATCATGAATACCATCTTTACCGGTTTCTTCCAAAACGAAAAACGTGGTGCCTAAACTTGATGCTCGGAGAGAGTTGGAGGCCAATGTCAGAGCAGGCTTCTATCGCGGTGAGCTTGTACACGCTTTGTCCAACCCAGGTTGAAGCGCTAAGGCTCTGCAGAACTCCGCCTTGCCGAATTGACTTGCCGACACTCGAAAGTAGCCACTCTCCTTCTGCTGCTATGTCTCGCCTTGTGCGATTCAGCTAAACTGATTTGTCATGAGTGAGCCTGAAGGGCAAAATCTGTCCGGCCGGTGCAGTTTGTGCGGGGCGCGTCCGACGAATTAAGTTTAAATAGATTAAGTTTAACCAGGTTAAGTAACAAGGACTACAAACAGTTACTTAGAGGAGAGGCTTACGACAAACCAGACCTCGCGAAGAAGTTTTCTCAGAATTTCCGCCCTGGGATGGGCAGCAGCGGTGGTTCCTGACGTGGTCCGGCCAGCGGATGCGGCAACCGCAAAACTCGCGACCGGCAGCGAACCGGCGAATCGCAGCCCGGAGATCTCCGTTTGGGAAACATCTGGCGACGAGCGTTTTGCCGCCGCTCCTCGAGCCACTTGGCGTCCTGCGGGGACACCGGCAACCGATCAGCTCCGGCTAAACCCCGGCATAAAGTTCCAGGAGATTTTGGGATTCGGGGGCGCCTTTACTGACGCCGCGTGCTACATGTTCAATCAACTTTCGCCTGTAGCCCGAGAAAAACTATTCCATGAGCTGTTTCATCCATCAGAAATGGGACTGAGTGTTGGCCGGATATGCGTTGGATCGAGCGACTACTCGAAGAAACTTTACAGTTACGATGAGGGCGAACCTGATCCGGAGCTCACGCGATTTTCGATCGACCACGACCGCGAATACATTCTGCCCGTGCTCCGCGAGGCGCGTCAGGCGAATCCTGACCTATTCCTTTTTTCATCTCCATGGAGCCCGCCCGGCTGGATGAAGTTCAACAACTCGATGCTGGGTGGCTCGATGCGCAATCACTACTTCCCGGTTTACGCGAAATACTACCTGAAATTTTTGCAAGGCTACGCGGCCGAAGGCGTGCCGGTGCAAGCGCTGACTTCGCAGAACGAAGTGGACACCGATCAGGATGGCAGAATGCCCGCTTGTATCTGGCCGCAGGAGTACGAAATTAAATTTGTGCGAGATCATCTGGGTCCGCTTCTGGAAAACAGCGGACAACCGACTAAGATCTGGATTTTGGACCACAACTACAATTTGTGGGGACGCGTGGTGGACTCACTGCAGGACGATAAGCTTCGCAAATACGTCAACGCGGTCGCCTGGCACGGTTACTATGGCACTCCCGACATGATGAGCAAGGTTCATGACGCCTATCCGGAAGCAGAGATGCATTGGACCGAAGGCGGACCGGACTACACGGATCCTGGTTATCTGACGGATTGGTGTAAGTGGGCGGGAACTTTCAGGGCGGTACTGAATAACTGGTGCCGCTCCATCACAGCATGGAACCTGGCTCTCGATGAGCAGGGCCGGCCGAACATCGGACCATTTCCGTGTGGTGGCGTTGTAACCATCAACTCGCAGACCAAAGAGATAATCCGTAGCGGACAATACTGGGCTTTTGCTCACTACGCGCGCGTCATCCGTCGTGGGGCTCGCCGCTTTGACTCGCAGAGCACGGCCGCTGACCTGCAGCACGTTGCGGTTGAAAATCCAGACGGCCAACAGCTGCTGATCCTGACCAACACGGGAGCTGCAAGGGCGATCGAATTGCGGCTGGCGAATAGGGCGGCTTCGGTTCTACTGAAAGCAAATTCAGTGACCACTCTGGCATGGAGGTAGCGGCTCTCAGAATTCCGCCTTCCCACTGGGGCAGAATCCGGTTAGCGGCATCAACGGACAGTTCTATGATGCTCGCCAAAGATTCAGGAGATGACGGGCAATCCGGTACTAATCCACCCCACTGACCCCCCTGACAAAAACTGACTCTTATAGCAAGCGGGATGGGGATAGTTGACGAACCGATCGTCAGCACTCAGAACCCGGGATGTGAGCGCTATGGCAATTTAACGCCTGCAACGAGCCTGAGGATTGGCTAATGCACCGAACCATTGTAAGGAGGTCGAGTTGACACGGAGAACAACCACTTCTACACTTCAGACCTACCCAAGGGAAGCTTCGACAGATCCGGTTCGCAGGGAACAACAACAAAATCTTGTCAAGAAGGGAGAATGACCCATGAAGAACATCGTTCTGGTTCATGGAGGTTTTGTAGACGGCGCTGGCTGGGAGGGCGTCTACAGGACTCTAAAAAAGAACGGCTACAACGTCAGCATCGTGCAGAACCCTACCCTATCGTTGGCGGACGACGTGGCGGTTACTAAGCGCGTTCTTGCCGCGCAGGACGGTCCCGCCATTGTCGTCGGCCACTCCTATGGAGGGGCGGTGATTACCCAAGCGGGAAACGATCCTAAAGTTGCGGGCCTTGTCTACATAACTGCCTTTGCCCCGGACAAGGGCGAGTCCGTGGCTTCGCTTATCAAGAATCCGCCGCCTGGTGCGCCCGTGCCACCGATACTGCCACCGCAGGATGGTTTTTTGTTGCTCGACAAAGCAAAATTTCCTGCCTCCTTCGCGGGTGATGTCGAGCCAGGGAAGGCGGCGTTCATGGCCGACTCCCAAGTCCCATGGGGCGTGGAAGCTTTTAGCGGTACGATCAGCGAACCTGCATGGAAGTCAAAACCGAGCTGGTACTTGATTGTGACAGACGACAAGATGATTCCACCCGACGCCCAGCGTTTCATGTCCAAGCGGGCGGGCTCTACGGTCGTTGAGGTCAAAGGCAGCCATGCCATCTATGTGTCACAGCCCGAGGCTGTCGCAGCTCTAATCGAACAAGCCGCCAACAGCCTAAAGGCAGCCGCCGCTTAGCGATTGGGTGATAGCAGCCGCTCGACGCTAACGGCGTTTTGTGGAGACTATTCCAAACAGGCTTTAGCACTCAAAACCCCTCCAAAGGTCAATGAATGAAACGGCGATATTACAACAGGTATGCGGCGCTGGCGCTCAGCTTTGAGGCTCTTGAACTCGGCTATTGGCGGGTCTAAGCTTTCCCTTAGTCTCGGGGTGAGGGACGGCACAGGTTTTTACCGTTTCCACTGTCCTGGGTTCGACCGAAGGCGAACGGTTGGCAGGCCGGGCCACGTTTCTCACCCCGCGACGCAATGTCTTCCCATAGCGCTCGCAATCCTTGCGCGAAACAGAACAAATCGATCACTCAACCGGTTTTACTGACCTTGCTGCTACCATGTGTTATTGCCATGAAAGAACCCACGGCTGCCCAGGCCCCCCGCAATCTAATCGGTAACTCGAACCAACCGCAGGTTGCGCGACACGATCCTGCTAAAAACGATAACACGGTGAAGATCAGGGAACTCGTGGACCGGCAGGTACAAGCGTGGGAGAAGCATGATTTTGGAATTGCCGCCCCTGACTGGCTTCCAAACGGGGAATTGATTTCGCCGGGGGGGCATGTGCCCGCTGAGGAAATGCAAACAGCGATGGCCGGTTATTTCAAGCAGTTCCGCGATTTGCGAGTCACGGTAAAGAATGTCTTCATTTCGACTGACGGAGCTAAGGCGGCCATCGAGTGGGACTGGGATGTGACTCGGCGAAGAGATGGAGCGCGGGCTGTCACGCACGATGCAATCATCGTGGACTTGGTCGGCGGCAGGATTGCCTCTTGGCGCGAGTATTTTGATTTCGGCAATTCGATCGATGCAAAGCCATAGTTGCGGGAGCGGTGCTACCGGATCAATGAGTGTAACCGCGATTTTGCAACACCTACCTTCGCCTCCAGATACGGCGAAGCCTTCTTCGCAAGCTCTCAGGGGCATAGAGACTGATGGTGAGCAATATCGCAATGATACCGAGCAGCAAGGACTTCATCATGAAGAATTTCCTTTACGGTTCTTTGCAGATTTCAATGAGGTGTCCCTCAGTGTCGCGGATTTCAAAGAACTGCATGTCGCCCCCATCTTGGACAGGTCCAACCTGAACACCACGAGTAGAAAGGTAGTCACGGGCTTTCTTTAGCTTGTCGCAGAAGATGACGGAGGTGACCGGCGAGGGCCTGTCGAAGTGTGCTTGTTCCACTTCTGACCGATCACTCAGCAGAATCGTGGGTTCGCTTTCGCCCATAAGTGTCAGCGCCACATCCGAGGGCAGCGGATCGTCCCAATCCGGTGGAACTTTCACCACCTTGCAATCGAACGTGTCGATCCACCATCGTTTGGCAGCCTCGATATTGGAGTAACAGAGGACGACCGAATCCGTGTGAAACAAGCCCATCGTGCCTCCTTCAATGGTGAACACGGATCATAACTGATGTAAACAGGCGTTTGCACTCAGTGACCCCTGCGGCGATTTGCCAGGCAGCTATCTTTCGGAAGGGGTTTGCGGCACTGCATACGATTCCAGGTATCCACACTTCGGACAGTGGCGCGTTGTGACTGGAACACATTGATCTTTCTTCATTCCTTTGAGACCCCGCCAGCTCCGCTGAGGTTTTCCCGGATGCCATATTTGCTGCAGGAACCCGCCCTCCGTAGAATCTGGAACGTAACCGACCTCCATCTGTGCATGGCAACGAATGCACTGGACCGTTTCATTCATGCTCACCCTCTTGAATTCGTTCGATCAGAAGATGGCTGGTCTTCGCCCAAAAAAGAGTGTAGCGGATTGTCCACATAAAGGGGCGGACTGGAGTTATTCGTAGCGCAGGGCTTCGATGGGATCGAGGTTCGCTGCGCGGACCGCAGGAAACATGCCGCTGGCCACGCCCACCAGGGCGAGAATGGTGGTGGCAATCAAGAGAATCTTGGGAGCGACGATCAAACGAATATCTCCGGCTTCGGCGTGCGACGCCATGGCGCTGTACAAAGTAAGCCTGCCGACGGAAATTGACACCACGTAGGAAAGCAGAATTCCGAAAATTCCGCCGACTGCGGTAATCACCATAGCCTCCGCCAAAAACTGAAAGAGGATGTCGCGTTTGCGCGCGCCCAGCGCTTTTTCCACGCCGATTTCGCGGGTCCGTTGGGTCACGGAGACCAGCATGATGTTCATCAGGCCGACGCCGCCAATACCGAGCGTGATGGTGCCGATGAACGTCAGCAGAATTTTGAGCCCTAGTGTGATGATGGAGAACTGAGAAAGCTGCTTCTGCGCGTCGAAGACGTGCACCGCGCGCTCGTCGTCGGGCTTGAAGCTGTGGGCCACGGCCAACGCTTCGCGGATAGTTTTGGTGAGCTTTTCATGGTCCAGCCCTTCGGAATCAAGCCAAATTCCGCCCAAGTAATGATTGTCCTGCAGCACGTCCATAGAAATGAACGGGAGATAAACAGAGCGGTTTTGGTCGTCGTCGGCTTCCTGCATGCGGGCCTTCAGCACACCAACGACGTCGAAACTGACTCCGTTCAGACGGATGGTTTCGCCGACCGCGGGCATTCCGGAGAACAGTTTCTCCCGAGCTTCGGAGCCAAGAATGGCGAAGTGGCCGTGCGTCATGTTGTCCTGATCATTGAGAAAGCGGCCCTCAGCGACCTCGAGGTTCCAGATGTCCTGGATGGAGGGATCGACGCCGACTACAGAAAAGCTGAAGGAACGAGGTCCGCTTTGAACAACCGTGGCTGGTTTGTCAGCCTCACGGGAAATATGGCGGGCGAGAGGAACCACGTTGCGTAAAAGTTCGACATCATCGTTGGTGAAGCGGATTTGCACCCCGGCCTTGTTCCCGCCGGCCTGCTGCGAAGTGCGGCCGGGAAAAATGCCGACGGCGCTGGCGCCAAAACTTTCAAAGATGTTCGCAATGGCCTGGCCAAAACCGTCGCCGTAAGCCAGCAAGAGAACAACGGTGGCGATGCCCCAGGCCATGCCCAGCATGGTCAGAAGAGTCTTACGTAGGTCGTGACGCATGGCGCCGTAGGCTTGCCGCAACAGGTCGCGTTTCATGTCCTTCTCTTATTCCCAGGGATCATTCTCTGCGTAAGGCTTCGACTGGCTCCAATTGTGCTGCTTTGCGCGCCGGATACAAACCTGCCACCGTGCCGGCGAGGGTAAGCGAAGCGATCGCCAGCGCCGCGGTCGCCGGCACTAATTTGGGAGTGTCGAAGCCGGGCGGTTGGGGCAGAGTCCCCAGAGCCGCCATCAGTGCTGCAGCCCCGGCCATGCCCAGGCCTCCGCTGAGCAGAGTGAGGAACGCGCCTTCGATAAAAAATTGAAACATGATGCTGTGGTTGGTAGCGCCCAGGGCTTTTCTCAAACCGATTTCACGGGTGCGATCGGCGACGGCCACCAGCATGATATTGATGATGCCGATGGCCCCCAGAGCCAGCGTGACCAGACCGACGCTGCCCAGGAATAGATTCATCGCATCGAAGATTTTGCCTACGGTGTCCACGGTTTTGATCGTATCCCACTCGTCCCAGCCGTCGGGAGTCCGATAATCGAAGCCGTGGTTGCGGGCAATGATTTTGTGGACTTCGACTCTTGAGGCTTCGTGCAGGTCGCGACTCCAGGGCTGATAGTTGATCATGCTGATGGCATCCTGGGTTCCACCGACATTCAGCGGACGAAAGTTCTCGTTCATGGTGTTAAAGGGAACAAAAATCCGCATATTGAGAACATTGTTGTCGCCGTGCCCGAGACGTTTAATGACTCCAATTACCTGGAAGCGGACGCCGTTCAACAGAATGGTGCTTCCGACTGCGGGACGGCCGGGAAACAAGAGACGGAGAGCTTCATCCCCGAGCACGACCACGGCCCGCTTCTGCTCGTCGTCCAGCCGGTTTATAAAGCGCCCGTCAGCCAGCGGCAGGTAGCGGATTTCGTTATAGGAAGCGGGCACGCCCATGAGCCGGCCGCTGCTCTGAAAGAAGTCGCTGACCGCTCGGACATCGTCGCGCATGATGACGGGCGCAGCCGCCTTAACGTCCGGGGCCTCGCGCAGGATGTCGAGATAATCTTTGTAGGTGAGGTAGTATTGCCGCATGCCCGTGAAACTGCCGTTCAAGGCTGGAGCACGGCCGGACCAGATGAACATCACGTTCTCGCCCAGTTCATCGAACTGCTTGCGGTTACCGGAACGAAAACCCTCGCCCAGGCCCACGAGGAGAAGCAATGATCCCACGCCCCAGGCGATGCCGAACATGGTGAGGAAAGAGCGCAGTTTGTGCGCCCACAGCGTACGCAGGGTTTGGGCGAAGATGTCGAGAAGCAGGCGCATGAATTCCCAGTAATGATACGTGAAGTACGAGAGTTAAGTTCCGATGGGCGGGAGAGAGCCTTTTAGACGGATTCCGGGAGATCAGCCGTGTACGAAGTGATTCTGAAACGCTTTGAGCAGCCCGACGAGATTCGCACCTTTGAGAAAGGCAAATTTGAGGTGGTTAGGATCGGTGGCATGACGATCGGCCGTGCGACTTATGAACCTGGATGGAAGTGGTCGGCGCATGTGGGCCGCTCCGTCGGAGCGAAGAGTTGCAGCGTGGAACACGTTGGTCTTGTTGTGTCAGGCCGGGCGACGGCGGCCATGGACGATGGCAGAGTGATCGAGATGAAAGCAGGCGATATTTTCTACATCGCACCCGGTCATGACAGCTGGGTGGTGGGCGATGAGCCGTACGTGTCTCTCCATCTGATGGGCGCAAGCGATTATGCACAACACAAGTAATTGTCCAGCGCTTCATAAACTTTTCCTCGGGAGCCTTCTCATGCGTCATACGGCTGTTTCGCTTCTTGTTGTCTTCATTCCAGTGGTCTTCATGGCGACAGTCGTCGCTGCCGCCGCACCGGGCGTAGCGGCTGCCGAGAATGCTGCCACTCAGTCGCTTCAACAAATGTTTGACAAGGAATGGGAATACGAGATGCAGCACAATCCGGTGCGCGCTTCCAATCTCGGCGACCGAAGATGGAACGACAAGTGGCCCGATCTGAGCCTGGAGGCGATGCACGAAAAATTCCAGCACGCCCATGCAGTACTCGAGCGACTGCACGTGATCGATCGGTCCCAGCTTTCCTCGGAAGATCAACTGAACTATGACGTCTTCGACTACAACACCACCGACTTCGTGGCGAGCGAGCCGTACAAGTGGTACCTGATCCGGACCAACACCTTTAACGGCATTCAGACTGTGGAAGGCCTGATGAATTCACTACGTTTCGAGACGGTGAAGGATTACGAAGACTGGCTGGGACGAATCCACAACTTTCCGGACTACATGGACCAAAACATCGGTCTGATGCGTGAAGGGATGCGGCAGCATGTAGTGTTGCCCAAGGTCATCGGCGAGAAGATTCTTACTCAGCTCAACGGGATGGACTGGGAGAATCCGACGAAACACGGATTCTACAAACCTTTCAAGAACATGCCGACGACTTTCTCGGAGGATGACAGGAAACGCTTAACCACGGCAGCCCAGCAAGGAATCAAGTCCGATGTCTTGCCGGCCTTCCGGCGTCTCCGCGATTTCATGCAAAGGGAATATGTGCCGGCCTCGTTTGAACAGGTCGGCGCCTGGCAAGTCCCGCATGGAGACGAAACCTACAGCTATCTGGCTCGATCCATGACCACGACTACGTTCACTCCCGAACAGATCCACGAGATCGGCTTGCAAGAAGTGAAGCGCATCAGCGCGGAGATGGAACAGGTAAAGGAGCAGGCCGGGTTCAAAGGAACGATGAAGGAGTTCTTTCAATATCTGCGCACGGACTCGAAGTTTCACGCTAAGAATGAAGATGAACTGTTGGAATATACCCGCGCCCGTGCGAAGGAAATCGATCCGCTGCTGGTGAAACTTTTCCGTACCTTCCCCCGCCTGCCCTATGGCGTGGTGCCCGCACCCAAGGAGCTTGCTCCGGGCATGCCGGCGGCGTACGCGCAAACAGCGGCGCCCGACGGCTCGCGGCCGGGATATTTCTACATCAATACCTACAAACCGGAAACCCGGGGAGAATATGAGATCACTTCGCTGATTCTGCACGAAGCCATTCCTGGTCACACTTTTCAGGGAGGCATTGCAATTGAGTTAAAAGACATCCCGAAGTTCCGGCGCTATGGTGGATATAGCGCCTATCTGGAGGGCTGGGCACTCTATTGCGAAGGGCTGGGAAGCGAGATGGGTTTGTACGATGATCCCTACGTGCACTTTGGGCGATTGAGCAATGAAATTTGGCGGGCCGTGCGATTGGTGGTCGATACCGGCATGCACGAAAAACATTGGACACGGCAGCAGGCGATCGACTATTTCCTGGCCAATGTCGCGACTTCGGAATACAACGCCACCAGCGAAGTAGATCGGTATATATCGTGGCCGGGTCAGGCTTTGGCCTACAAGATTGGCGAACTGAAGATTAAGGAGTTGCGAGCGCGTGCGGAAAACGAACTCGGGCCGGCATTTGACTTACGAGAATTCCACGATGCTTTGCTACTCAACGGGCCGTTGCCGCTGACGGTGATGGAGAAACAAGTAAGCGGCTGGATTAACAGGAAAAAGCAGCCGGCAAGTACGGGCGAGTAGCGCTCGCTCGGAGTGGCAGTATTCAGTTCTCAGTTCTCGGTTCTCGGTTTTGCTTGGAGCGCGGCAGCAGTTGTGAATCTGGTGCGCGCTGAAGTAATCTGACGATCACAATGTCATCGACTCGGCCGATTCATCCGCAAGCCGCTAAGGCGGCGATTCCTCCGGTCCCTCTGACTATCGAGGGCTACAGCGTGCTGCACCAGATGATACGGTTTCGCTGGGGTGGGTGGCGTCAGTTGGGTTCGAGGGAGAAGACTGAAATCGTGGACGAGGCTAGCGCAGCTCTGGCGAAGATGGAACAGAATGCGGGCGGCGAGTCTGGGCTTTATTCCCTACTTGGGCACAAGGGCGACCTGATGCTCGTCCACTTCCGGCAATCGTTTGATGAGTTGAACCTGGCGGAAATGGAGCTGGCGCGACTCCGGCTGAGCGATTACCTGGAACCGACGACATCCTACCTGTCGGTTATAGAGTTGGGATTGTATGAGTCAACGATCAAAACTTATCGCGAGCTTGCTGATCGCGGCGTTGAACCGCACTCCGAAGAATGGAATCGCGCCATCACTGAAACCGTGGCGCGACAAAAGGAAGCGATGCGTCCGCGGCTGTTCCCGGAGCTTCCCAAGCATCGCTATATCAGCTTCTATCCCATGGATCGACGGCGAGGCGAGGAAAAGAACTGGTATACCCTGCCGATCGAAGAACGGGCGCGGCAGATGAACGAGCACGGAATGGTCGGTCGTCGTTATGCTGGCGAGGTCAAGCAGATCATCAGCGGCTCGATCGGGTTCGACGATTGGGAGTGGGGCGTGGACTTGTTCGCCGATGATCCTCTGGTGTTCAAGAAGCTGATCTACGAGATGAGGTTTGACGAAGTGAGCGCGGTGTACGCGCTTTTCGGGCATTTCTATATCGGCGTGCGCTGTCCGGCGGCGGAATTGGGGAAGTTGTTGAGTGGCGAGTTGCCGGAAAAGCAGTAGGTTCTTAAGAACTAAGGATAATTGGGGAACCATGGCAACCCTTGGCCTTATCGAATACGAAGACGCTAGCCCGGCCGTGCGGGCGGTTTATGACGACATCATGGCCACGCGTAAGACGGACTGGATCAATAATTTCTGGAAGGCCATCGCGCACGATCCTGCGACGCTGAAGCGAACCTGGGAAGACATCAAGCAAATCATGGCGCCGGGTGCGCTCGACCCGTTGACCAAGGAGATGGTTTAT
>Ga0210400_10002769_pt1 | contig 15874 bp, 13 predicted proteins | sample IncBWH26MmetaG_FD_155456 | JGI IMG/M metagenome (GOLD analysis project Ga0210400, IMG submission 155456) | Forest soil microbial communities from Barre Woods Harvard Forest LTER site, Petersham, Massachusetts, United States - Inc-BW-H-26-M | ecosystem: Environmental > Terrestrial > Soil >... | reverse complement strand
TTGGGGGCTACGACCAGCCAATCTGGCTGCGCACCCGCGCCGGGCCGATCCTGTCGGTGCCCTACCCGATCGAGATCAACGACCTGCCAGCCCTTATCTACCGCCATCACACCGGCCGGCAATTCGCCGAGATGATCGTCGACCAGTTCGACGAGATGCTGGCGCAATCGCGCAAATACCCGCTGGTGTTTTCGGTCGCGCTGCACCCGTTCGTGATCGGCCGGCCGCATCGCCTGCGCGCCTTTCGCGATGCCGTGCGCCACATCATGGCGCATCGCGACGCGCTGTGGGTCACCACCCCCGGCGAGATCGCCCGCTACTGCGAGACCCTGCCGAAGGGCACCGTGCCCGGCTCGGCGGACTGAAACGGCGCCGAGGCGGTTGGTTGACAAAGCGGCAACCATTGCCTTTCTAAACTACACAATCGTGCCAACCATCCGCCGCTTCTCTGCGTGCAAGATATCGGTCTATGCAGACGACCATATGCCGCCACATTTTCACATCGAAGGTCGCGGATTTCGTGCCATCGTCGAGATCGAGACGATGATCGTACGGATTGGCGAGATCCGCAGGGCGGCCGACGCGATGGCCTGGGCTCGGGAGAACATCGAGCTGCTGCAGGCCGAATGGGCGCGGCTCAACCGGAAGATCAAGCGTGACTGACACTCCCAACATCAAGGCGGTTCGGGCCGATGAGGGTCGCTCGATCGTTGTCCTGTGGCGGGGCGGGGCGGAGAGCGTTGTCGACCTCGCGGCATTCGTTGACGAATACGCCGTGTTTGCGCCGTTGCGCCGGGATGACGAGCGCTTCCGCGCGGTGGAAGTCGGCGAGTGGGGCTGGTGTGCTCGCTGGTCCGACGACATGGAAATTTCGTCGGACACGCTGCGGCGCCTCGCCTTGGAGCAGGGCGCGGAGTGGTTGCGCGCTTGGCGAACCGGCAAGCGCATGAACCAGTCCGAAGCGGCGCGCGCGCTGGGTGTGAGCCCTCGCATGTGGCGCTACTACGAGGCGGGAAGCCACCTTTTGCCCAAAACGGTGCGCCTGGCGGCGATCGGGCTGGACGCGCTGACGAAGGCGGCGTGACCTCCGCGGCGGGTCAGGTCCGGGCCGCCGCTTCGCCGTGGCGCTTGCCGCCGAGGCGGAGCAGCGGGACAAACGGTGCGGCGATCGCGGTGCCTGCCGCCGACACCAGGATCAACGGCGCGAGATGGCCGGCGAAGACATGCTCGAACAAAAACGAGCCGATATTGTCGCCGAGCGATGCGGCGAGGTTGGTGACAGACAGCAGAGCCGCGAAGGTGAACCCCTCCGAGCGCTGCGGGCAGAAATCGGCGGCCAGGGTCAATGACGCCACCATGCTGATCATGCCGGCGATCCCGGCCGCGACATTGACCAGGATCGCGGCGATCGGATCGGCCAGCAGCAGGAACAGCAATGTCGCGCCGGCGCCGCACACGATGCTGAGATAAAGCAACGCCTGCGAAGTCATGCCGCGCAGTCCCCAGCGGTAGATCAGCGCGCCGACGATCCAGCCGCCCGACGACACCGCGCCGAGAATGCCGATGAATTGCTGCGAAAAGCGCAGCTCGTCGGTCATGTAATAGTAGAGCGGCGTCCCGAACCCCGGATTGAACGAGTAGAGAAACAGAAAGCCGCCGACCAGCCACAGCTCGCGCTGGCGCAGGCTGGTCAACAGGGCGCGGAAGGTGCCTTTGAGCTGGGCCAGATCGGCGCGGCTGCGCTCTTCGCTGATCAGGAACAGGCTGCCGAAAATCGCCAGGAACGGCGCGACCCCGACAATTATCGCCGCGGCATGCAATGCCCCCGCCGGCGACAGGTGCTGGACCAGCACGCCGCTGAGCAGCGCGCTCGCCACCGCGGCCACGTTGAACCACAGCCATTCCTGATTGACGAAGGTGTCGCTGATCCCGAGCCGCTGGCCGTTCTCGACCAAGACCGCGCCCGACAGCGTGCTCGACGCCGCCATCGCATACGCCGTCAGCAATAGCGCGAACAGGATCTCGCCCGGGGCGGTCAGCGAGGCGACCCAGAAATAAGCTGCCGCCGCAGCGCCATTGGCGAGGACGAGGTAGGCTTTGCGGCGATAACCGAACAGCGGGATGAAGTCCGAGACGATCCCGTAGACCGGCTTGATGATCCACGGGAAATTGAGCACCGTCAGATAGGCCGTGACCTGAACCGGCGTCCAGCCGTACTGCTCTTTCAGGAAATAGTTCAGCGGCTGGGCGATCAGCCCGCCGGTTTGCCCCAAACCTTCGACGACGTAGACAAGCGCGAAAAACGCCATCAGCCGGTTGAGCTGATGGCGATCGGCGGTGGCGGTCAGCGCGGTGCCCCTGGCCAGTTTTGCCGCCGCGCGACCTCGAGGACGGATTGCGCGATCGCGTGGCCGAGCCGCACCGCTGCCGCATTGATCTCGTTGCGCCCGTCCAAGGCGCTGGTGACCCGCTCGCGCGCGACCTGCCGCGAATCGAGCGAGAAATTCGCCAGCCGCTGCGGCGCGGCGCCGGTGCCCGTCCGGTAATCGATCTCGCCAGACGCCGCGGCGCTCTGGCTGCCAATTTGTCGGCGCTGGCCTTCGTCGATACGCCGGATCGCGCCGGTGACGATCAAGGCCCGGCCGCCGGGCTCGGCGCTCGTGCCGTCGGAGCGAACCGCATCGTAGCCAGACTGGCGCAGCTGCTCGACGATCGCATCGCTGACGCTGAACACCACCGCCCGACCGACCGAAGCGGCGCGCTCGCGCGGCGGCACGCCCGGAGTGCCGCGATGGAGCGAGAAGCCAAAGCTCGGATCGAGGGTGATTGCGGCCTGGTTTAGCGCGAACTCGCGGACGATGATCGCATTGGGGCGTGCCAGCCCGGCACTATCGTCGGCGCAGGCCGCGGCGGCGAGACAGATCAGGATCGCAAGGCCGGTTCTCAAATGCAGGTACATCGCGTCCCCCCGAACGACTGACAGGCGAATCTGCCCAAAATAGCTGCAAACCGGCAATGCCGGAAACCGCGCTGCCGCCGCGCGACTTGAATTCGCGGCGTTGACAATCGCCGGGGGCGCTGCTGTATGCGGGGCCATGGGCTTGCCGCCGATCGCGCGCCGTCTCGGTCTCGCACTGGTTTTCGCCGCTCTGCCGCTGCTCGCGGCGGGTGCCGAGGAGCCGCTTCTGCATGTCTACAACTGGTCCGATTACATCGCACCCGAGACGATCGCCAACTTTACCAAAGAGACTGGCATCGAGGTCACCTACGACGTCTATGACGGCAACGAGGTCCTTGAGGCCAAATTGCTCGCCGGCCATTCCGGCTACGATATCGTCGTGCCCTCGGCGAGCCCGTTCATGGCGCGCCAGATCGCGGCGGGCGCCTACCGCGTTCTCGACAAAACCAGGCTGCCCAATCTGAAAAACCTCGATCCGCAAATCCTGGCATTCGCGGCGGCCGCCGATCCCGGCAACGCGCATGGCGTGCCGTATCTGTGGAGCGTGACCGGGATCGGCACCAACACCGCGCTGCTCGATCGCGCGCTCGGCGGGACGGCGCCGCGCGACAGCCTCGCATTGCTGCTCGATCCGGCCTACGCGGAAAAGCTCGCCTCGTGCGGCATCGCACTGCTCGACACGCCGCAGGAGGTCGTGCCGGCGGTGCTCGCCTATCTCGGCCGCGATCCGAAAAGCCATGAGGCTGCCGACCTCGCCGCGGCGATCGCGCTTGTCGATCGGGTACGGCCCTACGTCCGCAAGTTCCACTCCTCGCAATACATCAACGATCTGGCGACCGGCGACATCTGCATCGCGCTCGGTTATTCCGGCGATGTGATCCAGGCGCGCAACCGGGCGCGCGAGGCGGAAAGCCCGGTCGAAATCGCTTTCCGGGTGCCGCGCGAGGGGGCGCAGATGTCGATCGACATGCTCGGCATCCCGGCGGATGCGCCGCATCCCGACAACGCCCACGCCTTTATCGATTACATCCTGCGGCCTGACGTGATCGCGGCGATCAGCAACGCGGTGTCGTATCCGAACCCGAACCTGGCGGCGACGCCGTTGGTCGCGACCGAGATCCGCGACGATCCCGGCATCTATCCACCGGAGACGGTGCGACGGCTCATGTACATCGACCTGCCGGCGCCGCGCGCCTATGAGCGCGCCCGCACCCGCGCCTGGAGCCGGATGAAGTCGGGCTGTTGAGCGCAAGGGCGAGATGATCGATGGCGCTTCTCGAAATCATCGAGGCGAGCAAGCGGTTCGGCACGGTCGCCGCGGTCGACCGGGTGTCGTTGTCGATCGAGCGCGGCGAGTTCTTCGCGCTACTCGGGCCGTCGGGTTGCGGCAAGACCACGCTGCTGCGGCTGATCGCCGGTTTCGAGACGCCAGACAATGGCCGCATCGTCATCGACGGGACCGACGTAACGGCGGTGCCGCCCTATGCCCGGCCGGTCAACATGATGTTCCAGTCCTATGCGCTGTTCCCGCATCTCGATGTCGCCGGCAACATCGCGTTCGGGCTGAAGCAGGAGGGGATGGCGCGCCGCCGCCGTGCTGCGCGGATCGACGAGATGCTGGCATTGGTGCAGATGACCGGCTTTGCCAAGCGCCGGCCGCATGAATTGTCTGGCGGCCAGAAGCAGCGCGTCGCGCTCGCCCGCGCGCTGGCCAAGATGCCGAAATTGCTGTTGCTCGACGAGCCCTTGGCGGCACTCGACCGCAAGTTGCGCGAGGAGACAAGGCTGGAGCTGACCGGGATCCAGGAACGGGTCGGCACGAGTTTTCTCGTCGTCACGCACGACCAGGAGGAAGCGCTCGGCCTCGCCTCGCGCATTGCGGTGATGAACCGCGGCCAGCTGGTCCAGATCGGGACGCCGACCGAGATCTACGAGCGGCCGACATCGCGGTTCGTCGCCGATTTCGTTGGCGCGGTGAATCTGTTCGAGGGCGCGCTGGTCGCCGGCTTCAACACGCTCGCTTTGGCGATCGTCGGCAACGAGCCGCCGATGCCATTGCCGGAGCCGGTGGACTTGCCGGTGGGTTCGGCGGCGGCACTGGCGGTACGGCCGGAGAAATTGCGCCTGTCGCAGGCGCGGCCGGAGGGGTTTGCGCTCGCCGCGACGGTAGCCTCAATCGGCTATCAGGGCGGCCAGTCGACGGTGCACCTCGTCACCGCCTCGGGCCGGCGATTGCGTTCGCATCTGCCGAGCGCGATGGCGCTGGGCTTTACCCGCGGCACCGCGGTCTGGGCAAGCTGGGTGCCGCAGGACGCGGTCGTGATCACCGAATGACCGCCGTCGAATTGCCTTCCCCGACCCTCTCAAACATCGGCGTCCCGGCGAAAGCCGGGACCCACTTATCCGCTTCCGAGCCAGTGGAAAGAGGAGTCCCGGCTTTCGCCGGGACGTCGGAAGAAATTGATTCTGACGTTCATAATAGCCAATCAGGTTGGCAATGACCGGCATCGGGAAGGGGCTGCGGCGCACCCTGATCGGCCTGCCCTTCGTCTGGCTCGGGGTGTTTTTCCTGCTGCCCTTGCTGATTGTCGCGGCGATCAGCTTTGCCGAGAGCGCCGATGCGATCCCGCCGTTCAAGCTCACCTGGACACTCGCCAATTACTGCACGCTCGCGCAGGGCTGCCTGCGCGTCTACGCCAGCTCGCTGGGCCTGGCGGCATTGGCGACCTTGCTGTGCCTGTTGATCGGCTACCCCGTCGCGTTTGCGATCGCCCGCACGCCGGGCGTGTGGCGGCAATTGCTGCTGTTTCTCGTCATGCTGCCGTTCTGGACGAGCTTTCTGATCCGCGTTTACGCCTGGATCGCGATCCTGCAGCCGAGCGGCCTCGTCAACCGTCTGCTGCTCGCCGCCGGACTGATCGAGACGCCGTTGCCGCTCTTGTACAACGGCTTCTCGGTGACGCTTGGCCTAGTCTATTCCTACCTGCCGTTCATGATCCTGCCGCTCTACGGCAGCCTGTCGCGCCTCGACGAGAGCCTTGTCGAGGCCGCCGCCGATCTCGGCGCCCGGCCGCGCCGGGTGTTTCGCAACGTGATCCTGCCGCTCTCGCTGCCGGGTGTCGCCGCCGGCTGCCTGCTGGTTTTCATCCCGGCAGTCGGCGAGTTCGTCATTCCCGATCTGCTGGGCGGCCCCGGCACGCTGATGATCGGCAAGATGCTGTGGCAGGAATTCTTCGACAATGTCGATTGGCCGGCCGCGGCGGCGGTCGCGATGGCGCTGGTGGCAGTGTTGACCTTGCCACTCCTCACCGCGCAGCGCTTCCTCGAGCGCGAGGGCGCGGCATGAGCGGGCGCCGGGGCGGTGGCGCGTTTCGTGTCGCCGCGCTGTTGTTCGGCTTCGCATTTCTCTACCTGCCGATCGCGCTGCTGGTCGTCTATTCGTTCAACGGCTCGCGGCTGGTGACGGTGTGGGGCGGGTTTTCCACCCGCTGGTACGGCGCCTTGCTTGACAACGAGAAATACCGCGCCGCCGCGCTGACCAGCCTCGAAATCGCGGTGCTGGCAGCGACGATCGCGCTGGTTCTTGGCACCTGCGCCGGGTTTGCGATGAACCGGTTCGGCCGGTTTCGCGGCCGGCTGCTGTTCGGCTTCATGCTGATGGCGCCGCTGGTCGTGCCGGAGGTGATCCTCGGCCTGTCGCTGCTGCTGCTGTTCGTCGCCGCGCAAGCCCTGCTCGGCTGGCCGGCGAGCCGCGGCATTGTCACCGTGACGATCGCGCACGTCACTTTCACCGCCTGCTTTATCGCGGTGCTGGCGCGAGCCCAGCTCGCCGGCTTCGACCGCGCCCTCGAAGAAGCCGCGCTCGACCTCGGCGCGCGCCCATCGACGGTGCTGTGGCGGATCACCCTCCCAGGCATCAGCCCGGCGCTCGTCTCGGGTTGGCTGCTCGCCTTCACCTTGTCGCTCGACGATCTGGTGGTCGCCAGCTTCGTCTCCGGCCCGTCGGCGACGACCTTGCCGATGGCGGTCTATTCCAGCGTGCGGATCGGCGTCACCCCGGAGGTCAACGCGCTCGCGACGGTGTTCCTCGCGATCGTGTTCGTGATGGTGGCACTGGCCGGCTGGCTGATGGCGCGGCAGGAGCGACGGCGCATTTCCGCCGTTGTCTGATCGTCACACGCCGTGCAAGGCCAGGAACTCGCGCCACCCCGCGCCCACTCCATCGCCGCCGCGCAACAGCCCGAGCAGCTCGTGATCGATGTCGAGCGCGGTCCCGCAAGGCAGCGCGATGGCCGGGATCTCGTCGCTCCGTCCGAGGCGGCGGCGCAAGGCGCGGTTGAGCGTGCCGACCGGCGTGCGGGTCGTCTCGGCCGGGCGGACATCACCGGCGGCGCACAAGGCCAGCATGTTGCCGATCAGGTCGCGGGTCGCGGCAAACCCGGTCGGGATATCGGCCAAATTGCGGATGCCGGACATCAATGAAGCGATGATCGTCCGCGCCGCCGCATTGTCGTACCGCACCCGGCCGGCCGGGGTCGGCATCTCGTAGGCGATCGCCTCCGGCGGCCGCGCCAGCGCGAACCCCGCCGTCAGCAATCGCTGGCGCTGTTCCGCCGGGGCGAGCGTCGCGGCGTCGCGGGCGAACACATCGCAGCGGAACCGCTGGTGCATGCAGAAATCGCGCACCAGCTCGCGCCGGTCCGGGTCGGCGATGTCCGCGACCAATGCTCGTGCCCGACGGCCGAGCACCCAGCCGTCGAAATTCTCGACCAGCAATGCCGAGCCGACCGGCGCCAGCCCGATCTCCTTCAGGTCGCGGCGCAACTCGGTGACATAGAGCGGCTGCCAGCCGGCATGCATGAATTCATGCACCAGATAGCCCGGCCGGTAATCGGCCGGGCGCTCGCGCAATTCGTCGATCAGGTAGCTGGCGGCAAGGCTCGGCGCGCCGGCTTCGGCGAGCTTGCCGAGCGTCGCGGCGGCACCGGCGAACCGCGCCGCGCTGTCTCCGGGTAAATCCGCGGCCAGCTCGCGCGCCAGATGCTGAAACGGCAAATCTCCGGTCCAGCCGGGCAGCGCGTTGTAGCTGACATAGACGAGCCCGCCCGATTTCAGGTGTCCATCGATCAGGCGGCGCAATTGCGCCCGCACTGGCTGGTCGACCCAGCTGTAGACGCCATGCGCGACGATGTAGTCAAAGCGCGGCAGGGGTAGCGCCCGCGCGGCGCCGAAATCGGCGGCATGGAAATGCGCGTTCGGAGCGTCGGCCTCGGCCGCTAGCCCCGTCGCATGCTCGATATGCGCCGGCATCGCATCGATGCCATAGAACGACCCAGCGGGATGCGTCGCGGCGAGGATCGCCGCGCTCACCCCCTGGCCGCAACCGAGATCGCACCAGGCAAAACCGCCGTCGCGCACCGGCGGCGCGACCCCGCCGATGATCGCGACGAGATCGAGCCAGGCCGGCGCCAGCATCGGCTTGAAGCCGTAGACATACGGGACGTCGGTGACGTAGCCGGCAAGCTCGTTCATGCCGGCGCCACCGTCACCCGCTCTTCCGTGTGACGCGCGGCCGGCGCGGCTGGCGTTTTTCGATCAGGCGGATGCGGCCGTCCTTGCCGGTCTTGATCAGTTCGTCCGGCGTCGGGGCCGGCTTCGGCGCCTTGGGCTTGCTGCGCGCGATCGGAATCTCCATCGCGGGCTAAGCGAGGCAATCTCGCGTTGATGCAAACGCCGGCGAGATTGCTTTGTCGCCTTCGCTCTTCGCAATGACGCCGGATTACCGCGCCGGCCAGACCGGCTGGTGGTGGCCGAGCGGCACGGTCGGTCGCGCCCAGTAGGGCTGGGTCTCGGACAATTGCAGGGTCGGCGAGAGGTGCCGCAGCTTGCCGGCCGGGGTCACGCTCTCGGTCATCCATTTCTCGATCTCGGCCGGGGTGAACTCGGCCGGGATGTTGTTGAGTTGCGCCTCCGGCACCTCGCCGCGGCCAACCAGCCAGCGGCCGGCCTGGGCCAGCGAGCAGCGCACCAGCCAGCTGCCGCCCTCGCGCGCCCGCCGCGCCAGCGCGACCAGCGCGCCAAACGCCATCAGATAGCCGGTCAGGTAGTCGATCGCCGACACCGGATAGAATTGCGGGCCGGGCTCCTTGCCGGGGAACAGCTCGCCCTGGCGCCAGGTGATGCCGCTGACATTCTGCACCACCGTGTCGAAGCCGCGGCGCGACGCCCACGGGCCGACATGGCTGAAGGCGCACAGTGACACATAGACGAGGCCGGGCCGTGCTTTCGCCAGCTCCTCCGGCGACAGGCCGCGGTCGCTCAGCGTGCCGGGCCGGTAGCCCTGGGCAAAGACGTCGGTCTCCCGCGCCAGGTCCTTCAAGGTCGCGAGCTGCTTCGGATCGCGCAAATCGAGCTGGGCCGACAATTTGCCGTGCCCGGTGTCGAATTCCTGGTAGCCGAGGTTCGGCAGGTGCGCGGCGGTGATCTTCAAGACATCGGCGCCGTGCTCGGCGAGGGTGCGGGCGCTGCTTGGGCCGGCCAGCACGCGGGTCAGGTCGAGCACCCGGATGCCGGAAAGCGGCCGGTCGCCCGGCGGCAATTTCTCGACCGGCGCGTCGCCGATCTTGACGATCTCGAACAGCGGCAGGGTCGCCAGCGCCTGGGCCTGCGGATGCTTGGCCCATTCCGCCATCGTGCGCACCATGCCGCCGGCGCCCTTGGCGGCGATGATCGCCTCCTCCAATTCGAGCGCGTCCCATTTGGCGACCGCCTGGCGCACCGCCTCCTTCTCTTCAGGCACGCCGAGCACCTTCAGCGCGGCGGCGCGGTGGTTTGGGAAATTGGCGTGGATGTAGCTCCAGCGGCCGTCCTTGGCCGGGTACATGCCCATCACCGGGTTGCGCTCGTGCGAGACCTGGGCCTTTTCCATCTTCAGGTAATGGCCGCTGCGCAGCGAGGCGGTGGCGCGACGGGCATCGACCGCCGAATCCTGCTTGCGCCCGGTGCGCAGCTCCCACAGATCGCTGACCGCGAGGCCGATCGCCCCGAGGCACGCGGCGCTGGTCTCGCTGATCTTGAACGAGGTCGGCAGGATCGGGTCGCTGCCGCCGGTGAACTCGACCGCGCGGGCGCGGTCCTCGGACAAGCCGGCCACCGGCAGGATCGTGCGCAGAGCGTCATGGGCAGCCATGGTCGGGTTTCTCCCCTGGTGTGTGCGAACCTGGTGTGTGCGGAGCCCGCGTCCCGGCGCCGCGTTATCCGGATGATGCCGCGGAACAGCGCGGGAGGGAATGGCGATCAGCCGCACCGGCTCGCCCGGGTGCTGGCGCTGGGCTTGCACCGGGTTCACGGTGCGCAGGGACCCCTGCCCTCGGTGTCGCACCCAGAAGTTTTGGGTTGCCCCGGCTGTCCCTTGGTAGGGATGTCAGATATAGTGTTTGTCTATAATATACATTCCGCACAGATCAGCGCTTCGAGAGACGCCCCCATGAGAAGAACCGCGATCGCCGCGACCGTGGCCCTCGCCGTGACGGCAACCATGATGCCGCGGGTCGTGGGCACTCTCGCCCCAAGCGCTGAGGCCCAATCGCCACCGCCGTCATCGCCCGGAATTCCGGTCACCGCCGGCGTCGTCGCGACCGCCGATGTGCCCGTCTTCTTGAACGCGATCGGCACGGTCCAGGCGTTCAACATGGTCACGATCAAGAGCCGGGTCGACGGCCAGATCGTCAAAATCGCCTTTGCCGAGGGCCAAGACGTCAAGGCCGGCGACCCGCTGATCCAGATCGATCCGCGGCCGTTCCAGGCCGCGCTCGATCTAGCCCTCGCCAACCAGGAGAAGGATCAGGCCAACCTCGCCAACGCGCAGAGAAACCTGGCGCGCGACGCCGCCCTGTTGAAATCCAACCTCGCAGTCTCGCAGCAGCAGTACGAGAATGACAGGGCGACCGTCGCGACGAACCAGGCGCTCGTCGATGGCGACAAGGCGTCGGTCGAGAACGCGCGCCTCAATCTCGGCTTTGCCGATATCCGCGCACCAATCGACGGCCGGCTCGGCATCCGGATGGTCGATGTCGGCAATATGGTGCGGGCGACCGACTCGACCGGCCTCGTGACGATCTCGCAGCTGAAGCCGATTTTCGTCAGCTTCACGGTGCCGCAGGACAACCTCCACAAGATCCACGAAAAGCAGGCGGGTGGCGATCTCACGGTGCATGCCTATGGCAGCGACAACAAGACGGCCCTCGCCGAGGGCAAGCTGACGGTCATCGACAACGCGATCGACCAACCGACCGGGACGATCCGCCTCAAGGCGACCTTCGCCAATGCCAACGAGCGCCTATGGCCGGGCGAGTTCGTCAATGTGCGGCTGATCCTGTCGGTGCGCAAAGGCGCGCCGACCGTGCCGGCGCAGACCGTGCAGGACGGCCCGACCGGCCAGTACGCCTATGTCATCAAGGAAGACAGCACGGTCGAGCGGCGGCCGGTCGAGGTCGCCGCGGTGCAGGACGGGATCGCCGTGATCGGCAAGGGCTTGTCGGTCGGCGATCGGGTCGTCGTCGAGGGCCAGTATCGCCTGACCAACGGCGTCCGCGTGAAAGTGGAGGCAAAGCCCGCGGGAGCCGCCGGATGATCCTGATCACACCGCTGCCGGTTCGCTCCCGAGGAACCCGCCGATGAACATTTCCGAACCGTTTATCCGCCGGCCGATCGGCACTTCTCTGTTGATGCTCGGGGTGCTGGTGTTCGGCATCGGCGCCTACAATTTGTTGCCGGTCGCGGCATTGCCGAAGGTCGATTTTCCGACCATCGCCGTCCAGGTCACTTACCCGGGCGCCAGCCCGGACACGATGGCGTCCGCGGTGGCGACGCCGCTCGAGCAGCAATTTGCCGCGCTGCCAGGCCTCGCCGAGATGACCTCGATGAGTGGCGTCGGCGCGACGGCGATCACGCTGCAATTCGATCTCGAGCGGAATATCGATGGCGCGGCGCAGGATGTGCAGCAGGCGATCAACGCGGCCACCGGCCTTTTACCCAAGGATCTGCCGAACCCGCCGACCTATCGCAAAACCAATCCGGCCGACCGGCCGGTCCTGATCTACGCCGTCCATTCCGACGCGCTGCCGGTCTACCGCATCGATGATTATGCCTACACGATCCTCGCCCAGAAACTGGCGACCGTGAAGGGTGTGTCCGAATCGCGGATCTTCGGTCAGAAGCCCTATGCGGTGCACGTTCAGGTCAATCCCGGAGCGCTAGCGTCGCGCGGCATCGGCCTGGAAGAGGTGCGCAACGCGCTGACCTTGGCGACGGTCAACCGCCCGAAGGGTGTCCTCGAGGGGGCGCATCAAGCGGTCACACTCGACACCAACGACCAGATCTTCGACGCCGACGGCTTCCGCAAGGTCATCGTCGCCTGGCGCAATGGCGCGCCGGTGCGGCTCGGCGATGTCGCCGATGTCAAGGATTCGGTTCAGAACCTGCGTTCCGACGCTTGGTTCGAGGGTAAGCCGGCGGAAGGGTTGGCGATCCAGCGCGAGGCCGGCGCCAACACGATTCAGGTGGTCGACACGATCAAGAGCCTGCTGCCGAAGCTGCAGGAATCGATCCCGCCTTCCGTGCATGTCGACCTGATCTCAGACCGCTCGCTGGTGATCCGCGCCGCGGTGCACGACGTGCAGTTCACGATGCTGCTGACGATCGCTCTGGTGATCCTCGTCATCTTCATCTTCCTGCGGACCCTCTGGGCAACCGTGATCCCGAGCATTGCGGTGCCCTTGTCGCTGCTCGCGACCTTTGCCGCGATGTATGGCATCGGCTACAGCCTCGACAACATCTCGCTGATGGCGCTGACGATCTCGGTCGGCTTTGTGGTCGACGACGCGATCGTCATGATCGAGAACATCGTGCGCTACCTCGAACAGGGCGACCGCCCGTTCGAGGCGGCGCTGAAGGGCGCCGGACAGATCGGCTTCACGATCATCTCGATCACCTTCTCGCTGATCGCGGTGTTCATCCCGCTATTGTTCATGAGCGGCATCATCGGCCGGCTGTTCCGCGAATTCGCGGTGACCGTATCGGTGGCCGTGGTTGCCTCGGCGGTTATTTCGCTGACCCTGACCCCGGTGATGTGCTCGCTGTTTCTGAAGGGCCACAGCGAGCATCCGCCGGGCCGGCTTAGCCGCCTCGCCGAGAGCGGCTTCCAGGCGGTTCTCAACGGCTACGACAGGGGTCTCAAATTCGTCTTCCGGCACCAGTTCGCGACGCTGATGTCGACCTTGATCCTGATGGCCGCGACCGGCCTGCTCTACATGAAGATCCCCAAGGGATTCTTCCCGCAGCAGGATACCGGCTTCATCTTCGGCCAGGCCGAGGCGCGCCAGGATACCTCGTACGCGAAGATGGTGGGGATGACCCACAAACTCGCGGAGATCGTCCGGCAGGACCCCGCGGTCGCCGGCGTCCTCTATTTCGCCGGCGCCTCGGCCTTCAACCCGACCGAGAATACCGCCCGGGTCTTCATTCAGCTGAAGCCGCATGGCGAGCGCGACCTGACCTCCGACCAGGTCATCCAGCGCTTGCGTCCCAAAGTGGCGGCGGTCGAGGGCGCCAAATTCTTCATGCAATCGGGGCAGGACATCAGCGTCGGCGGGCGCCTCAGCCGCACCCAATACCAGTACACGCTGACCGATACCGACAATAACGAGCTCAACCACTGGGCGCCGATCGTCGAAGCGGCGATGCTGAAGGTGCCCGAATTGCAGGACGTCGCCTCCGACCAGCAAATCGCCGCGCCGCATGTCGCCATCGACATCGACCGCGATGCGGCGGCGCGGCTTGGCGTCTCGACCTCGCTGATCGACGAGACGCTCTACGACGCGTTCGGCCAGCGCCAGATCGCGACGATGTACACCTCGACCAACCAGTACAAGGTCATCCTCGAGGTCCAGCCGCAGTTCCAGAACGACCCGAGCGCGCTGTCTAAGATCTACGTCCCGGGCCCAAACGGGGTCCAGATACCGCTCAGCAGTTTTGCCCATTTCACCTCGAAGGTCGAGCCGCTGATGCTGAGCCATCAGGGGCAGTTCCCGGCGGTGACGATATCGTTCAACCTGGCCCCCGGAGTCGCGCTCGGCGAGGCGATCGACAAGATCCAAGCGCTGGAGCGCGAGCTGCACCTGCCCGCTACGGTCAGCGGCTCGTTCATGGGAACGGCGCAGGCGTTCCAGGCCTCGCTGTCCTCGACGCCATTGCTGGTCGTCGCCGCGATCCTGGTCGTCTACATCGTGCTGGGCGTGCTCTACGAGAGCTACATCCACCCGATCACGATCCTTTCCGCCTTACCGTCGGCCGGTGTCGGCGCGCTGCTGGCGCTGATCTTGTGGCCGCGGGCAGGCTATACACCGCCCGCTAAATTCAACATCTGGACCGTGTTCGATCCCACGGCCACCGTACCGGCCAATTACGAGCTGACCGTCATCGCGATCGTCGGCGTCATCCTGCTGATCGGCATCGTCAAGAAGAACGCGATCATGATGATCGACTTCGCGCTGACCGCGGAGCGCCACGAGGGCAAGAGCCCGCTCGAAGCGATCCATGAAGCCTGCCTGTTGCGCTTCCGCCCGATCATGATGACGACCTTCGCGGCGCTGTTTGGCGGCTTGCCGATCGCGATCGGCGGCGGGGCAGGGTCGGAGCTGCGCCGGCCCCTCGGCATCGCGATCGTCGGCGGCCTCCTGGTGTCGCAATGGCTGACGCTCTACACGACGCCGGTCATCTACCTCTATCTCGACCGGCTGGCCCGTTGGCTCGGCGCGGGGCGGCGCCCATCGCGCCTCGCCGACGCGCTGACCGACCGGCCGCGCCCGGCGCTGGTGGAAAATCCGCATGGTGCCGAATGAGACCCGGCCTTTGCGACCTGGGCTAAACGCAGCCGCATGAGCATCTCCGAGCCCTTCATCCGGCGGCCGATCGCGACATCGTTGCTGATGCTCGGTGTGCTGGTGTTCGGCATCGTCGCCTACGGGATGTTGCCGGTGGCGGCCTTGCCGAATGTCGATTTTCCAACCATTACGGTGTCGGTCAACTATCCCGGCGCCAGCCCCGACACGATGGCCTCATCGATCGCCACCCCGCTCGAACAGCAATTCGCCTCCCTGCCCAACCTCAGTCAGATGACCTCGACCAGCGGCATCGGCACGACGGTCATCACGCTGCAATTCGCCCTCGACCGCAGTATCGACGGCGCCGCGCAGGACGTGCAGCAGGCGATCACCGCGGCGTCCGGCCTGTTGCCCAAGGATCTGCCCACCCCACCGACCTACCGCAAAACCAACCCGGCCGACTTCCCGGTATTGATCTATGCTGTCCACTCCGACGCGCTGCCGGTGTACCGCATCGACGATTTCGCCTACACGATCCTGGCGCAGAAACTCTCGACGGTGCCGGGGGTTGCTACATCGAACGTGTTCGGCCAGAAGCAATACGCGGTGCGGGTGCAGGTCGATCCGGCGGCACTCGCTTCCCGCGGTATTAGCCTCGAGGACATCCGCAATGCGATCGCCGCGACCAGCGTCGATCGCCCGAAGGGCAATATCGAAAACCATTTTCAGTCCGTCACCCTCGACACCAACGATCAGATTTTCGACGCCGCCGGGTTCGCCAACCAAATCATCGCCTACCGCGGCGGTGCGCCGGTCCGGCTTAGTGATGTCGCCACGGTTAGCGATTCGATCCAGAACGAGCGGGTTGGCGCCTGGTTCGGGCAGACTCCGGCGGAGGGAATTTCGATCCAGCGTGCGGCCGGCGCCAACACGATCCAGATCGTCGACACGGTCAAGGGCATGCTGCCGGAATTGCTGGCGTCGATCCCGCCGGCGGTGCATGTCGACCTGATCTCAGACCGCTCGCTGGTGA
>Ga0210400_10002767_pt1 | contig 15879 bp, 14 predicted proteins | sample IncBWH26MmetaG_FD_155456 | JGI IMG/M metagenome (GOLD analysis project Ga0210400, IMG submission 155456) | Forest soil microbial communities from Barre Woods Harvard Forest LTER site, Petersham, Massachusetts, United States - Inc-BW-H-26-M | ecosystem: Environmental > Terrestrial > Soil >... | reverse complement strand
CAGCATGCTCGATGTGCTCGCCCAGGATTACATCCGCACCGCCCAGGCGAAGGGTCTCAGCAATGAACAGGTGCTGATCGGGCATGCGCTGAAGAACGCGGCGGTGCCGATCGTGACGATCATCGGCATCGGCGTCGCCCTGCTGATCGGTGGCGTCGTCGTCACCGAGACGGTGTTTGCCATCCCCGGGCTCGGCCGGCTGACGGTCGACGCGATCCTGCGGCGAGACTACCCGATCATCCAGGGCATCATCCTGATCTTCTCGGCCGCCTATGTGCTGATCAACCTGCTGGTCGATCTGAGCTACACGCTGATCGACCCGCGCATCCGCTATTGACGTCGTGACGCAAAACCCCTCGGCAATTGCCCATTACCGCGTCCCGGCGAAAGCCGGGACCCACCCTTCCGGCACTCGGACGGTTGAAAAGTGGGTCCCGGCTTCCGCCGGGACACCAAGGAAAGCGGCTGATCGATGGCTGTAATCCAGAGCGACATCGCCCTCCCCGCCCCGACGGCCGCGTGGCGTCAGCGCGTCTGGCGTTACATCCGCCGTCACCCGACGATCATCGTCGGCGGCGTCTTGCTGTTGATCATGACCGCGATGGCCGTGTTCGCGCCGTATCTGAACACCGTCGATCCGCAGGCCTTGTCGCCCATCAAGCGGCTGCGCTGGCCGTCAGCGCAATACTGGTTCGGCACCGACATGCTCGGCCGCGACGTCTACAGCCGCACGGTTTACGGCGCGCGCGTGTCGTTGACCGTCGGGATCAGCGTCGCGCTGTTCAGCACCGCGCTGGGACTGGCGATCGGCGTCGTGGCGGGCTTCACCCGCTGGGTCGATACGATCGTCATGCGCATTATGGACGGGCTGATGTCGATCCCCGAGGTGCTGATCGCGATCGCGCTGATGGCGTTGACCCGCGCCAGCATGGGCAACGTGATCTTCGCGATCACCGTCGCCCAGGTGCCGCGTGTCACCCGGCTGGTGCGCGGCATCGTCCTGACGTTGCGCGAGCAGCCCTATGTCGAGGCGGCGGTCGCCAGCGGCACCGGGTTTGTGCTGATCCTGTGGCGCCACATCGTGCCCAACACGTTGCCGCCGCTCTTGGTGCAGGGGACGTTCATCACCGCCTCGGCGATGATCACCGAGGCGATCCTGTCCTTTATCGGCGCCGGCACCCCGCCCAACATCCCAAGCTGGGGCAACATCATGGCCGAGGGGCGCAGCCTGTTTCAGGTCGCCTATTACATCGTGCTGTTCCCCGGCATCATGCTGTCCTTGACCGTGCTGGCGATCAATCTGCTTGGTGATGGGCTGCGCGACATGCTCGACCCGCGCCTCTCGCGGCGGCTGTGAGCGCGATGGCGGTCGCCGAACACGCACCAGCGACAGCCGCCGCCCCGCCTCTCGCGCCCGCGACGGCCGGCCAGCCACTGCTCGAAGTCGCCGATCTGAAGACCTGGTTCTTCACCCGCGACGGTATCGTCCGCGCGGTCGACGGCGTGTCGTTCCATGTCATGCCGGGCGAGACCCTGGCGATCGTCGGCGAGTCCGGCTGCGGCAAGAGCGTCACCGCGCTGTCGGTCCTGCGCCTGGTGCCGTCGCCGCCCGGCCGCATCGTGTCGGGCGCGATCCGTCTCGCCGGGCGCGACCTGCTCGCCCTCAGCGACGCCGAGATGCGCGACGTGCGCGGCAACGACATCTCGATGATCTTTCAGGAGCCGATGACGTCGCTGAACCCGGTGCTGACGATCGGCCGGCAGATCGCCGAAACGCTGACCCTGCACCAAGGGCTCGACCACAAGGCGGCATTGCATCGGGCGGTCGAGATGCTGCGCCTCGTCCACATCCCCGAGGCCCAGCGGCGGATCGCGCAGTACCCGCACCAGCTGTCGGGCGGCATGCGGCAGCGGGTGATGATCGCGATGGCGCTCGCCTGCAACCCGAAACTCTTGATCGCGGATGAGCCGACGACCGCGCTCGACGTGACGATCCAGGCGCAGATCCTCGATCTGATGCGCGAACTGAAGCAGAAGATCGACGCCGCGATCGTGCTGATCACCCACGATCTCGGCGTCGTCGCCGAGATGGCACAGCGCGTCGTCGTGATGTATGCCGGTCGCAAGGCCGAGGAGGCGCCGGTCGGGACTCTGTTCCGCCGGCCGCTCCACCCCTATACGCGGGGGCTGCTCGCCTCGGTGCCAAAGCTCGGCGCCAGCCTGGGGCAAGAGCGGCTGCCGCGCCTCGCCGAGATCCCGGGCACGGTGCCGTCCTTGAAGGAAGAAATCCTGGGCTGCCCGTTCGCCGCGCGCTGCCCGTTCGCAACGGATATTTGCCGGCGCGAGATGCCGGCATTCGAGGAAAAGGAGGTGGGCCATTTCGCCGCCTGCTTCCACTCCGACGACGTGGCGCGCGCATGACCGCTGCCGCCGAGACGCCGCTGCTGTCGGTGCGCAACCTGGTCAAACATTTCCCGGTCAAGAAGGGGATCTTGCAGCAGACCGTCGGCCAGGTGCACGCGGTCGACGGCATCTCGTTCGACATCGCGGAGGGCGAGACCCTGGGCTTGGTCGGCGAGAGCGGCTGCGGCAAGTCGACCGCCGGCAAGACGATCCTGAAGCTGCTCGAGCCGACCAGCGGCCAGATCCGCGTCAACGGCGAGCGCATTGACCAACTGTCGCGGCACGAGATGCGCCCCTACCGGCGCGAATTGCAGGTCGTGTTCCAGGACCCCTACTCGTCACTGAACCCGCGCCTCAGGATCCGCGACATCATCGGCGAGCCGTTGAAGAATTACGGGATCGCGCACGGCCGTGCGCTCAATGACCGGGTCGAGATGCTGGCCGGTAAGGTCGGGCTGCGACCCGAGGCGCTCGACCGCTACCCGCACGAATTCTCCGGCGGCCAGCGCCAGCGCATCGGCATCGCCCGGGCATTGGCGCTCAACCCCGGCCTGATCATCTGCGACGAGCCGGTGTCGGCGCTCGACGTGTCGGTGCAGGCGCAGGTCATCAACCTGTTGGGCGATCTGCAGAAGGAGTTCGGCCTCTCCTATCTGTTCATCGCCCACGACATCGCCGTCGTCGAGCATATCAGCCGGCGCATTGCGGTGATGTATCTCGGCAAGATCGTCGAGCTCGCCGACCGCGCCTCGCTGTTCTCGCGGCCGCAGCACCCCTACACCGAGGCGCTGCTGTCGGCGGTGCCGGTGCCCGACCCGGAAGCCGCGAAGAAGCGCATCATCCTGCGCGGCGACGTGCCGAGCCCGATCGACCCGCCCTCGGGTTGTCGCTTTCATACCCGCTGCCCCTATGCCTTCGATCGCTGCTCGCAGGAGGAGCCGCCGATGCAGGAAGTCCTGCCCAGCCACCACGTCGCCTGCCACCTGCGCGATTCCGGCCCGGCGGGAACGACCGCCGTCGTGCCGGGCGTTGCAGGGACGTAGGATGGGCTGAGCGCAGCGAAGCCCATCTTCACCGACTCTGTAGGGCGGAAAAGCGAAGCGCATTCCGCCGATCCTGCACGCCAAAATGGCGGAATACGCTGCGCTATTCCGCCCTACGCCGACGAGTTCGCGTCTTGTGCCACAAGCCGCCAGGTTTCCGTCACGAGCTGATGATCGAGGTCGCGGGCGATCAGCACCAGGCGGGAGCGGCGGTCGTCATCGGGCCAGCGCGGCAGGCTGACCGGCGGATGAAAGATGTGCTGGACGCCGTGCACGACGACCGGCCCCTCTTCGCCGATGACGTTCAATACCCCTTTGACCCGCAGCAGCCGCTCGCCATCCGCCAGCCGTAGCCAGCCGAGCCAGTCGTGAAACCGCGCCCAATCGAGCGGAGCTTCCGCAGTGAGGCAGAGCGATTGCACCTCGGAATGATGCTCGCGATGAATTTCGGATATGGCGGCATCGCCCAGCCTTTCCGCAAAACCGGGTGAGAGCCGGCTCAGGTCCATAGGCCCGACACCAAACAGCACGGCAGGATCAATCTCGCCTTGGATCACTCGGTGGATCGGGGCGGCTGCATTGAGGCGCCGCAACGACACTACCAATTCCTCGACGGCTTCTTCGGCGACCATGTCGGTCTTGGTGATCAGCATCCGGTCGGCGATCGCCGCCTGCTTGCGTCCCTCCCAATGCTGGTCGAGCGTGGCCCGCCCGACCATCGCATCGATCGTCGCGACGATCGCGTCGAGGCGCAGATAAGAGCCCAGCAGCGGGTTGTTCAGGAACAGCTGCGCGACTGGCGCCGGGTCCGCCAACCCCGAGGTTTCGATCAGCACCCGCCGAAATTCCGGAACCTCGCCTCTATCGCGTTCGACCAGCAGCCGGCAGAGCGTATCCTGCAGGTCGCCGCGTACCGCGCAGCACAGACAGCCACTCGCCAGCACGACCGTCTCGCCCTCGACCGGCGCGACCAGCAGATGATCGAGCGCGATCTCGCCGAACTCGTTGATGATGACGAGGCTGTCCGACAGCTCCGGGCGCTGCACCAGCCGGTTCAGCAGGGTCGTCTTGCCGCTGCCGAGAAAGCCGGTGATCAGCGATACCGGCAGCCGCTCGGCGGAACGGTCGGGGTCGAACAGGCTGCTCATGACCTGGACATTCTACCTACGCGGTCGGATAGTTTTCCACGGGCGCGGCACGAGAGCCGGCGGGAACCCCTGAACCGGCGGCGCCGCGAGGGAGGAACCGCATGACCGACCCGACCGAAATCCCCGATGAATCACCCGAATGCCCGAACCGCCGCGCTTTTTTGAAAACCGCCGGTGCGGTCGGCGCCGCCGGCGCCTTGGCCGGCCCAACCCACGGCAAATACGCGCTGGCGCCGATCAGCGCAGCGCAGGCGCAGCCGGCGGTTCCCAAGCTCAGCGCGGAAAAATGGTGGCCGTCGAAATGGGGCGCCACCGACGAACTCGGTGCCACCAACCACATCACGCCGCAGAAGGTGCTCGACACCGCGAAATGGATCCGCGACGGCAAGGTCTACAAGCTCGGCCGGGTCTACGAAGCCGGGATGCCGCTGTTCGGAGCGCGCGCGTTCACCTTGCGCATCCCCGGGGGGCCGACCGGCGGCCCGTTCGGTGAGAACAAGCTGGTCTACCATGACGAGTTCCTCGCCGCGGAGATCGGCCAGACCGGAACGCAATTCGACGCGCTCGGCCATATCGGCATCCAGCTCGGCAAGGACGGCGACAAGAGCGAGATGCATTTCTACAACGGCTTCACCGCCGCCGAGATCAGCGATGCTTACGGCCTCAAAAAGCTCGGCCCGGAAAAGCTGAACCCGCTGTTCACCCGCGGCCATCTCGTCGATATTGCCGGCCTCAAGGGCGCGATGATGGATGCCGGTCAGGAGATCAGCCTCGCCGATGTGCGGGCCGCGTTGCAAAAGCAGAACATGCAGGAAGGCGACATCAAGCCGGGCGACGCGATCTTCTTCAACACCGGCTGGGGCTCGCTGTGGATGAAGAACAACGACCGCTTCAATTCGGGCGAGCCGGGCATCGGGCTCGAAGTCGCGCGCTGGGTCATCGAGAAGGATCTGTGCCTGACGGGCGCCGACACCTGGGCCGTCGAGGTCGTGCCCAATCCCGACAAAGCCCTCGCCTTTCCCGTGCATGGCGAATTGATTTGCAAGCACGGCATTCTGAACCACGAGAACCTGACCTTCGACGGCCTGATCGCCGACAAGAAGTATCAGTTCGTCTTCGTTTTCGTGCCGGCGCCGATCAAGGGCGCGACCGGCTCGAACGGCTGCCCGATCGCGATGACCTGAGGGCTCAGCGGTAGCGGCGGCCGCGTGAGCCGGTCAGCGCGGCGTAGACCAGCTGGCGGGTCAGGTAGCGGTAATGCAGCCGCTGGTCGGGTGCCTGCAGCATCAGCACGACAACCATCTGCTCCTGCGGATCGATCCAGAAATAGGTGCCGGTGACGCCGCCCCAGAAATACTCGCCGACCGAGCCCGGCACCGGCGAGCGGCCCTGCTCCTTGCGCACCGCGAAGCCGAGCCCGAAGCCGTAGCCCATCTCCGGCACCGGCGCGAGCGCGCCGAAGCGCGGCCGTGTCGTCTCGCCATACCCGACATCGGGCGGCAGATGGTCAGAAGCCATATGCGCGATCGTTTTCGGCGCCAAGAGGCGCACCCCGTCGAGCTCGCCGCCATTCAGCAGCATCTGGCAGAAGCGCAGATAATCGGCAGCGGTCGAGACCGCGCCGCCGCCGCCCGAATGCCAGCGGCTGTCGCGCGTCACGTCGCGCATCGGCGGCCGTTTGCCGGTCGCCGGGTCATTCAGCGGCTCGGCCAGACGCGCCGCGCGCTCGCCGGTCGCCGCGAAACCGGTATCGGCCATGCCGAGCGGTCCGCAGATGCGCCCGGCGAAGAATTCGGCGAGCGACTGGCCGGAAACGACCTCGACGACGCGCCCGAGGACGTCGGTCGACATGCTGTATTCCCAAATCGTGCCGGGCTCGAACATCAGCGGCAGTCCGGCCAGCTTCGCGACCAGATCGGCATTGCTCTGGCCCGGATCCATCAGCTGCACGTCGCGCCAGATCATCTGCACCGGCGAGTCGCCGAACGCCGCGTAGGTCAGGCCGGAGGTGTGGCGCAGCAGGTCCTGCACGGTCATCACGCGCTGCGCCTTATGGCGCTCGACCCCGACCGTCAGCGCGGCGAATTCGGGGATGTATTGCGCCACCGGCGCGGCGATTTCGAGCCGCCCCTCCTCGGCCAGCATCATCGCCGCGACCGAAGTGATCGGCTTGGTCATCGAGGCGACCCGAAAGATCGCATCCGCCGTCATCGCCGCCCCGGCCTCGCGGTCGCGCCAGCCGAACGCCTCGGCATAGCCGACCCGCCCGGCGCGCGCGATCGCCAGCACCGCACCCGGGATCAATTTGCGCTCGACATCGGACCGGATCACGCCCGCGAGCCGCTCCAGCCGCGCCGACGACAGCCCAATTTGTTCCGGGCCCTCCGCCCGCGGCAATCCTACGTCATTCATTTCAATGCCCCTCCTGCCCTCCTTCCCGAGGTCGGAGGTGCCATTCAGCATGCTTCATACGATGTCGAATGGTGCAGAATCGGCATAGAGGTTTTTCTCCAGGCACCTCACCCGCACGATGACGTCCGGTGTCGCCACGCTTGGCATACTGGTCGGAAAAGCGGGTGTATTGGCGGGAATGCCAGACACCAGGGGCGCGACGAGAGCGCCATCGGCGTGCCGGTTTATCGTAATTTCCACCGTCTGGACGACCGGAGAGTCGTAATCGAGGGTCCATTGGACGGTGAAGGGCGAACTGGGCGCATGATTGCCACCGCCCGGACTTACGATCCTGAAAGGCCCGCAAATGGCACGGTGCACATTCAGACGGCCGTTCGCCCGACAGAGGCCGTTAAGGTGGGGCACGAAATCTGCAGATTTGGTGAGGTGCTCCCTGATCTCGACAGGCGACCAGTTGTCGATCGCTAGCAATAGTGCAGCGGCGCCGGAGGCATGGGCGGCCGCCGGGGAGGTGCCGCTATACGTGCGATATGCCGGGTTATAGATGCGATGCGGCGGAACCGGCGGCGCCACATAGTACATCGACGTGCTGATAATCCGCGTTCCCGGAGCTGCGATATCGACATTCGTGCCGTAGTTAGAAAACCAAGCCTTATAGTCGTCCTCGTTGGACGCCATCACCGAAAGAATGTTTGGGAGGTTATAGCTGGCGGGCAGGGTCGGAGGGCGCGCGGCGTTGTTCATGCCACGATTGCCGGCAGCGGCAACCACCAACACCGGTGCGAGAGCTTGAATAACGCTAAAAAGCACGCCGCTGCCGTCCAGGACATGCCAGCTTGCATTGATGACCTGGGCGCCCGCGTGTGCCGCCTGGGTCATCCCCGCCACCGCTCGTGATGCCGTTGGGGGATTGCGTGCATCGTCGAACTTGACCGCAAACAATCGTAGGTCAGGAAGGCGCGTAGGCGTCGTGATTGGGTTACTCGCCACACCTGCTATCCCGATATCATTACCGCTAACGGCGGCGATCGTTCCCGCCAGCATCGTTCCATGGCCGGTATCGTCCGCAAAATTGGGACCGATTGGCGGGACGACGCGTATGCCGTCCAGCCGCGGTGGGCCGTCGAGATCCTGATGGCCGGGCTGAGCGCCGGAGTCGATCACGGCGACCGTTACGGGAGGCCTTCCGCTCCCGGCTTTTGCAACCCGCTCCCATGCGGGCTGGGCCTCAATGCGAGTCAGGGCCCACTGTCTTTCAGAATACTTGTCATTAGTCAGTGCCAGGACGCTTAGGCGCATGTCCCGCTCGGCGGTGAAATCCTTCTCTTTAACTCGGGTCTGCAGGCGGTAAATCGCGTCATCGACTGAGCGCTCCTCATTCGTCAGGTTCCATATTTTGACGCAGAGGGCTTCCACGGAGAATTCGGCGTAGAGCTCCCCCCCGAACGGTTCGAGCTCCTTTTTGACAACATCTACCCAGAACTGGGCGTTCAGCGGTTGCGTGTGCGAATAGGTAATCAATAGCCGCCGGTAATCCGGGGCCTCATCTCTGTAATAAACGGGAGGTTCGATGTCCATGATTGTGTCCTCGCGTTCGTGCGCTTTCCCGCATGGACTAGGCGTATTGCCGGAACTCTCTTTTCACCAATCGGTTGAGAGCGGTATTGCCGCTGTTCATCCATATGGAGGGAACAGATCGCAGGTCTTTGAACAATGCGACTGCGACCGCCTTCCCGGCCTCAATATCAACGGGGTAATGAATGCCGGCGACTATGCGATTCTCCGACACTCTTTCGGCCAGATCGAATAATGGGCCACCGTTTGCAGGAGGCGGATACGTCGGATTATTCGGTAGACTCGGTTGCTGAGGGATTTTGGGTAGACTGTAGGCGAGCAAATAGGACATCAGGTAAGCCTGGACAGCATGGCCGGCCGGGAAAGAGGGGGTCACCGGTGGGTCGATCATCGGGACGATTGATGGGCATAGCTGGGACGGTCGAGGGCAGTGGAAATCTCCTTTCAAGCACATCACGACGTGCTCTCCGATCCGCCGACCGACCCGCAGCATCAGATAGGTATTCGGATGACGAGCGGGATCAACCTTCAGCATTCCCTGCCAATAGTTGATCGCGCCGTCGCCGTCGTCCTGATCAATGATCTCCGCAAACCGATCTTCGCGTTCAAGCGCTAGCTGCAGTATCTGCATTACCTCGCCATTCAGGGTCGCTTGATTCATTTGCTGCGGCGGGGTGCGCCCATTCTTAGCTTCAGTGTTGTAGCGTGTACGCCAGTCTTTCAGCGATGGGTTCGGGCTCGTGTTCATCGTAAACAAGAAATCATCGAGGTACATGCATGCCCGCAGCTCGGCGTCCCAGTTCTGGTGAAAAGGGGGATAAGGAGGCAACGGCACGACCGGCCCTCCGGCACTCGCCGCGAGCATCGGGAACAGATCGGTATTGTACCGCGGCCGGAACCGGCGTTCGGCGCCCGAGGCAATGCTGGACCCGATCGTCTGGTTCTGGTTCTGGTTCTGGTCGAGTACAGGCATCGTGTCTCCTCCTCAAAGGTCTCTAGAGATCTTTGTTAGTAATGATACTGCGTTGATCTATTATATTATTTAGATAGGCCGGCCAAAATCAAATGCTCTCCCAATCGTGCCGAGAATTTTTTTTCCTGCAGTGCATAGGTCTCCACGAAGTTGCGCACCTGAAAATGCGGCTCTACGGAGCGGAGCGTCACACCAACGCGGCGGGCTTCTTCTAGTTGGCCGTTGGCGGCTAGGCTGGCAGCCAGGAATCGCAGGTTGGCCGTATAAGTCGGGTTTTGGGCATAACAACGCCGCCCCCAGGCGACGGCTGTTTCGTAATCGCCCTCGATGTAGGCCGCGATGCCAAGCGTGCAGTGGGTGAAGAATATGTGTGGATCAAACGGTGACAGACGCAAAGCCTCCTCGGCCCGGCGCCGCGCCTCCGACGTGTCGCCGATATAATTGAAGGCGGGGGCGCTCCTTGCCCAGGCGAAGGCGGAGTTGGGGCTGGCGCGCAACGCGCGGTCGAACAGAGCAAAGGCCACGTCGAAATCACGGAAGAGGAGCGCACGCAGTTGACCCGACAGGGAAAGTGCCCAGACATCGTTCTGGTCGCGCAACAGCGCTGCCGAAGCAAACTCGTCGACCGACTTCAGATCCTGTGACTTATCCGGAGACCAGCCTTGCTGGAAGCGAATGCTGTGCCACAACGCGGTAAAGGCGTGGGGGGCGGCGTAGTTATCGTCTAGGCTGATCGATAATTCGAACATCCGACGCGCCTGTTCGAATTGAGCACTATCGAGGTGGTAGAGCAAGTCAAGCCCACGCAGGAAATAATCATAAGCGTCTAAGTTGTCCGTGCGTTTGTTGCGAGCCCGTCGTACCTCGGCGCCGCGAATGTGTGGGGCGATGGTTTGCAGAACTCGTTCTGTCAGCCGGTCCTGCAATTCGAACAGGTCGCTTGCTGCGCCCGCGATCCTATCGGTGACAATCACCTCCGAACTTTCTGTATCGGTTAGCTCGGCCAAGACCCGCAATCGGTCGTCGCGGCGCCGCACAGATCCGGACAACACGTACCGGACGCCCAGCTCGTGACCAACCGTTTCGATGTTTACGGGTTCATCTCGATATTTCCGGGTGGAGCTTCGCGAGATGACGAACAGTTCCGGCAGCGACGCCAGTGCTGCCACCACATCTTCTGCAATGCCCGCGCCGATGAAGCTGTCGCCCGGCTTTACGCCATACTCGAAGAAGGGCAGAACAGCGATTGACGGGCGGGATTTCCAGGGCGCGCCAGCTGCCGGTGTACGTTGGCGCCCCGCTTCGCTCAACGATGCGACCCGGTAAATCCGCACTGGGGCGGCGATATTCTTAAGAGTGACGTTACCGAGATCGAGTGTCGTGAGCTTAAGGTTGTTCCCAAGTTGCTCGCGGACGAGCGCGGAGATGGCCAGCTCACCCGGCTCGGCAAATTCCTGCAGCCGCGCCGCAAGGTTGACCCCCGCCCCATAAACATCGTGTGCTTCGAGGACGATGTCGCCGACATGCAGTCCCATGCGGAATGCCACGCGCTTGTCCAGCGGCCGATCGGATTCTCGGGCATTGATGCTGCGCTGGACTGCGACGGCGCATTCGAAGGCGTTGCTCACGCTTTCGAAACGCGCAAGAAACCCATCACCGGTGTTTTTGACGATTTGTCCGTTCGCAGCGGCGATTGCCGGCTCGATGACCCCCTCAAGGAGGGCCATCAGCCGCGCGTGCGTCTCGGCCTCATACTCATCCATCAGCCGGCTGTATCCGGCGATGTCGGCAAACAGAATTGCGGCAAGTCTGCGTTGCATGGGGCGACCTACCCCCGGGCGGGCCAAGTTGGCCGCCTAGCAAGCTCGAACAACCGTTATTAACGAGCGTAACACCCGTGAACAATTTTGCAATTGAAACGGTGTTGGTTTGTAACAGCCAGCCCTGGCGGGATCCTAAATCACGCCCTCCGCCTTTAAGGCCGCCAGCTCCGCCGCAGAGAGGCCGAGCCAGCCGCCGTAGATCTCGTCATTGTGCTGCCCGACCTTCGGGCTCGGCCGCATCGGCGGCTTGGCCGCGCCGTGCAGCCGCAGGGGCGTCGTCGGCACGGTGATCGGGCCGAGCTCGGGGTGTTCGACATCCTCCAGCATGCCGCGCTGGTGCATATGCGGGTCGTGCATCACCTCGGGCGCGGTGCGGACCGGCGCGCACGGAACCCGGTTGGCCTTGGCGCGCGCGAACACCTCCATCTTCGGCAGGGTACGCGTCCATTCGGTGACGACCGCATCGGTCTCGTCCATATGGGCGACGCGGTCGGCGTTGGTCTTGAAGCGCGGGTCATCGACCAGCTCCGGCCGGCTCATCGCCTTCACCAGGTTGAGCCAATGTCCCTCGGTCACGACATGGATCGCCGCATAGCCGTCGGCGCATTGGTAGACATTGTACGGTGTGCTCGACAGCCCGGCCTGGCGGTTGCCGGCGCGCGGAGGCGGCTGGCCGGTGCGGTGGTAATATTCGAAGCTGGCGGCAAGGCTCGGATAGACCGTCTCCTGCATCGCCACTTCGACAAGGCGGCCCTCACCGCTGCGGTCGCGCTCGTACAGCGCCGTGAGGATGCCGGCGTAGAGGTGAATGCCGCCCATGAAATCGACCAGCGTCGGCCCGGCCTTCATCGGCGGTCCGTCGGGCGCGCCGGTGACGCTCATGATGCCGGAGGCGGCCTGGATCGTCAGATCCATCGCCAGATTGTCGCGGTCCGGCCCGCTGATGCCAAAGCCGGTGCCGGTCGCGTAGATCAGGCGCGGATTGATCTCGCGCAATACGCTCCACCCGACCCCGAGATCGTCCATCGTGCCGGGCGAAAAATTCTCCAGCAGCACATCGGCGCGCCGCACCATCTCGAACAAGAGTTCGCGGCCGCGCGCGTGCTTCAAATTCAGCGTCACCGCCCGCTTGTTCTGGTTCAGCATCGCGAACGGCAGCGTCGCGCTCTTGCCGGGCAGGGCGCGGCGGCGCAGTGGCTCGCCGTGCAATGGCTCGATCTTGACGACGTCGGCGCCGCCCTTGGCCAGCAGAAACGTCGCGTACGGGCCCTGAAAGATCTGCCCGAAATCGATCACGACCAGCCCCGCCAGCGGCAGCCGCCCCGATGCAGACCATATGCTTGTCATGCTGTCCTCGCGTACCGCTGCTGCCCTGCCGATTGTGCCCAGCGGAGCGAGTCCGGCGCAACCGGCCGCTTGTCGAAAGAGCTATCGCCCTTCGGCGTGCGGCTCACTTCACTCCTTGATCCCGCCTGTATAGGATATACATAGCGACAGGCGTATATGGAAGGAGCCCGCGTTCATGCGAGTCGCAAAATGGGGCAACAGCCTCGCTGTCCGTCTCCCCACGGCAGTCGTCGAAGCCCTCGATTTGAAGGATGGCGATGACATCGAGCTGAGAGTGCTTGATGAGCGGGAGTTCGGGGTAACCCGAAAGCCCAGCCGCGACGAGCTGCTCGAACGGCTGCGCGCCTTCCGCGGTCGCCTCCCCGACGACTTCAAGTTCGACCGGGACGAAGCGAATGCCCGGTGATTTCTTCGATACGAACGTCCTCGTCTATATCGCTTCGGGCCGAACACCTAAGGCGGATCGAGCGGAACGCTTAGCGCGGGATGGCGGAATTATCAGTGTCCAGGTACTGAACGAGATGGCGAATGTAGCCCGGCGAAAGATGCGCCTGTCTTGGATCGAGACCCGCGCCTTCGTATCGCTGATCCGCGGTTTGCTACCGATCGAGCCGATCACACTCGAGACGCACGAAACCGGGCTCGCTCTCGCCGAGCGCTACAGGCTGTCGATCTATGACGCGATGATCGCAGCGTCGGCTTTGCTCGCGGAATGCGACAGGCTCTGGTCTGAGGACATGCAACACGGAATGGTCATCGACGGGCGGTTGCGGATCGTCGATCCATTTCGTGAAACACCTGCGTGAATCGTCTCTAGATCCTGCCTCATTTAAGTTCAAGGCTCGTCATCACCGCGCCTCTGACTGCATCTGCTGGCGGCGCAGGGCGCGGCCGGGGCGCTCGCCCGAGGACTTGCCGTCGGTCCAGGCCGGCCGGCCGTTGACGAAGACATGCGCGATGCCGGCCGCCGGTCGGGTCGGCTCGGCGAAGGTGGCGCGGTCGATCACCGTTTCCGGGTCGAACACGGTCAGATCGGCATAGGCGCCCTCGGCAACTGTGCCGCGCCTGGTCAGCCCGAAGCGCGCCGCCGGCAGCCCGGTCATCTTATGCACCGCGGTCTCCAGCCCGAACAGCCCGACCTCGCGGCAGTAATGGCCGAGCACCCGCGGAAAGGTGCCCCACAGCCGCGGATGCGGATGGACGTCGTGCGGCAACCCGTCCGAGCCGATCATCGTGTTGTCAAAGGCGAGCACCCGGCGCACATCGGCCTCGTCCATCATCCAATAGATCGCGCCGGCCGGCTGCAGCCGCTGCGCCGCCTCGCGAATGCCGACACCCCATTCGCGGGCAATCTCGGCCAGCTCGCGGCCGGCCTGCTCGGGCATGGCTTTCGACCAGGTAATCAGCACCTTCTGCGCCTCGTCGAGCCGCTCGGTGCGCAGCACGGTCGAAGAGGCGATATAGGGATAGGCGTCAAGGCCGAGCTGTTGCTTTGCCATCGCGGCGGCGATCTTCGGCAAGGTCTCGGCGGTGCGGCCGAAATTGGCGATCCCGGTGGTCTTGTGATGCGAGATCACGACCGGCACCTGCGCGGTCTCGCCGACATGAAAGCTCTCGTCGAGGCTGTCGAGCACATGCTCGGCCTCGTCGCGCATATGTGTCGTGTACAGCGCGCCGGCTGGCCGCAACAGTTTGGCGAGCGCCTCGATCTCGGAGGATGGCGCATGCGTCGCCGGAGCGTAGTAGAGGCCGGACGACAGGCCGATCGCGCCGGCGCCGAGCGCCTCGACAAGGCGCTGCTGCATCCGAGCGATCTCGTCGGCCCGGGCCGGGCGGTCGAGTTCGGTCATCGTGCCGGCCCGCAACGTCGAATGGCCGACGAGAGCGGCAGCGTTGATCGCGGGCGGCGATTTGTCGAGCGCGGCGAGGTAATCGGCGAATCGCGGATAGGCGTAATCGTCCGCATCGCCGATCAGGTCGAGCGGCGGCGGTGGGGCCTGTTTCAGCGAAAGCGGCGCGAGGCTGATGCCGCAATTGCCGGTGATGACGGTCGTCACGCCCTGGCTCGCCTTGGCCGCCATATCGCCGGCGAGCAGCGCGCGGTCGTCATGGGTGTGCACATCGATAAAGCCGGGCGCGACAACGAGGCCGGCGACATCGACCTCCCGCGCCCCCGCGGTCTTCGCCACCTTGCCGACCGCCGCGACACGGTCGCCCTTGATGGCGACATCGGCGCGGCGGCGCGGCGCCCCGGTGCCGTCGATCACCGTCCCGCCCCGCAAGATCCAATCGGCCATGACAACCCCCCTACTTCCCCCGCAGCCATCCTACCGGCTGCTAGGTTCCCCGTTAAGGATTTCACCTTTCGTTTACGGATGACCCGTGCCCGGACTTGTTCCGGGCATCCACGTCTTGAAATATCGGAGATCTTGCAGAAAGAAGACGGGGGTGGCCGGAACGAGTCCGGCCACGGGGTTGGGTCGGGAGGTGAGAGATGGCGGCAACACGTACCGGCGGGTGCCTGTGCGGCGCGGTGCGCTACCAGAGCGAGGGCGAGCCGGCGTTCTCGCTGCAATGCCATTGCCGCGACTGCCAGCGCAGCAGCGGCACGGCCTATATCGCGGCGATCCGCGTGCCCAGCGCCGGGTTCCGCATCACCAAAGGCGCACCGAAGCGCTATGTCGCCAAGGCGGACAGCGGCAACGAGATCAGCCGCGTGTTCTGCGGCGATTGCGGCTCGCCGCTCTATGTCCAGGTATCGACCCGCCCGGACATTGTCGGCCTCCGCGTCGGCTCACTCGACGACCCCAGCAGCTTCCGCCCCGACGCCGACATCTTCGTCAAGAGCGCCCAACCCTGGGACCACATGGACCCGGCCCTGCCGAAATACGACACCTACCCGCCCGGTAAATCCTACAAGCCGGACACTCCTTAAGGTATCCGAGTGAGAAACAAGAGATCGGCGTCCCGGCGAAAGCCGGGACCCACCCCTCAGCCGTCACAGGCGCGGACGAGTGGGTCCCGGCTTTCGCCGGGACGCGGTTGAGAAGCCGACGCCTCGTCCAAAATGCGGACGATGTGGCGGGCGTCGCGTTGGGCGCCGTCGGCGATCTGGTGGCGGCAGCTGGTGCCGCAGGCGGCGAGCAGCGTTTCGG
>Ga0210400_10002764_pt1 | contig 15894 bp, 37 predicted proteins | sample IncBWH26MmetaG_FD_155456 | JGI IMG/M metagenome (GOLD analysis project Ga0210400, IMG submission 155456) | Forest soil microbial communities from Barre Woods Harvard Forest LTER site, Petersham, Massachusetts, United States - Inc-BW-H-26-M | ecosystem: Environmental > Terrestrial > Soil >... | reverse complement strand
AGCGCTAAAGACATCTGATATAGCCTGCTGCAACTGCTCGTGATCTAGCTTCATCACTTACCTCCAAAGCCCGGCACGGTGGCTGGTACATTAGACTGTGGCAAAGTCGGTAGAGTTTGAGGCATTGGAGTGCTCTGAGGCTGACAAATCGCTACACCAGTTGTGGGATCAAAGCCCAATAAGGTGTCAGTCTGGTTCGGGCATTTATCGGCGCAGCGACCGGTCGTATCAAATGGCGGCGCGGTCGGGCAGTCACCTTGACCTTTACCATTGCACTGGCCTATCGTACAGCTCTCACAGCTACCACCGGGATAGCCTTGGCAGCCCGGCACGACTATAGTGTCGGCGTGTACCGGCGCGGCGGCATAGCTAACAAAGCCGTACAAGCCAGCGCCAATAAGTACCACCATCGCCCAAATTATAATTAATGTTTTCATTCGTTACCTCCTTGTTTAACCTTCCCACACCGCTTACATATTTTTTTACGGGGATAGGCTCGCCGTTTCCAACCTTTCAGTTCTTTAATTAGTAAGTCAATCAAAAGCTGATTAGCTTCACGGTAAGTTAGTTTTTTACCCATTATTTTTTAACCTTCTTCTCTGGTTTATTTGCCCACGAACGCAAGGCTACTAATCCATATAGAGAGCATTTTTTATTAAGACAACTAGCAAACTCCGAAGAGTCATAGCTTCTATCTGTTCGAAGTGTCATCACGTAAGGCACTAACTGTACCGCCTCGCCACATTTTATACAATATCTAGGTTTCATTATTTCCCACCTTTAGCTTTAAGGTCATGCCTGCGGGCCTTCTCGCAGGTCTTAGCCTCGTCTATACGGCCCTGTAAGTACGCCTCATCACAGCTTTGCTGGAGGAGGGTTAGGAGTTGGTCTGCTAAAGTATTAAAACCGTCCTTAGTAAGCTTAATTTCGTAGTCTACAATACCACCCTGAAGCCTGGTCTCGGTAGTTTCATGAGGCTTAAATTGGTCTAGTATCTGCTCTACAGCCTCTCGTTGTATACTATCTTTATGAGCAACGGAACTATGACTGGAGTCTGACTTATGGACACTGAGATTATCCAGTGATGTTATACTATTACTAGTTTCCGGTGCAGCGTGTTTATCCCTAAGCTCTACAGTCTTGTGTTTCATGGTTTAATTTTCCAACTATCAACTTCAGCTTTTGATTGAGGTAAGCCAACATATCCAAAATGCCTACCAGTTAAGTGCCAAAGCTCATAATCAATAGCATTTCGGTCTACTACAATAGCTCCCTCGTAAAAACCTTGGGCGTTTCGGTATCGTTCAACAGGGGTAGCTTGATAGTAAAGTCTTGCAAGTATTTTTATGGCAAGCTCTAATTCGTCATCAGTGTTTTTTAAGCTCATACTTTACTGTTCCTTTCTTTGGGGGTTAGGTTGAGCTGTTGCCAAGTCGTTTACTATCTCACAGAGCAACACTAATACATCAGTCACACCGGCTGGCTGGCCATTCAGATATAATTCGGGGAGGAGCTTAGTAGGGTCGGAGGTTCGCTTAACTACAAAATCAATTATCTTCCCCTCAGTATTGTGGTGGTCAATCATGGATAGTGTACTCATAGTTATCATTTAGCTCCCATTCGCCAATCTGTATATATAGAGGTGTATAGCTTCCCGGTTCTTGCTCTGCTGTTGGCAAAGGCTTCAGCGGATATACTTCCCCAGTCTGCCCAAGCCAGCCTACCTGAGCCATTACAGCCTTACTTTCGGGTCGCATAGGTTCTCCCTGAATTGACATGCTTAATTTACTCATCTATCTCTCCCTTCTGGCTTATTTGTCATAAATCCCCCTTATAACTAACCATTCACCATCTTGTTTAACCTGTAAATCTTTACCTTCTCGCTTAAAAAAATCAACACCACCCCATAACATACCTTCACTTATAGTTTGTCCCGGCCATAACGGAACGCCATTACAGCGTGTAGCTTTAAGAACTTCATAGGTAACGGGCGTTATTGAACCTACCTTTTTGAATATATCCCAAAAACTAACCCTAATCTTTCTTGGCTTACTATAAGTAGAGGGGTTCATGCTTCGCCTAACTTTTTTAGGATTGATAGAACTCTCTGCTTGCTAGCTACAAACTTAAATCCATTACCACAATCGGCATCATTTAATAATTTGACTAGTAGCTCTATATCTTCTTTTGTTAGCGCAACTCTCATCGCTTATTCTCCCCTTCTCGGATTGTGTTGGGTGGTCATGGCCTCGTCCAAGTTTTTATTATCTTAATCGTCCAACTAGCTTTTGAAAGTCTAAGCTTACGCAGAAGCTTGTCATACCATCGTAATCCACGAGCCAAAGTATATGCAGAATAGTCTTCTCCTCTAGCCATATCAACGCCCATAAAGTATTTACTCATTTGTCAATCTCCCTTCTGGCTTATTAGTGGTGTTCTCGGTAATTGCAATGATAGCTTCTGCAAGATGATTATTTACAACAGATTGGTAGCTTGAACGCCAATCATTAGCGTGACCATCTTCAATAAGTTTAGCTCCACAAATACACTGTAACTCAGATTTATATTGGCCGAGGTTAAGGTTAGCTTTAATCCAGTGTCTTCCCAATTCCCCACGCAGCTTATCGACTTGGTTGCCACCTACTGAGGCAGTATCACTTTGCTTGTCTAATCCGCCCTTTCTTGGCTTACTATAAGTAGAGGTCATAGCTTAAACACCTTCACCATTAAATCAGATAGGCGGTCTAGGGCTTCCGTATTCATGGCTAGAGCCTCGGTATTAGCCTGGATTGACGCCACTTCAGAGGTAATGCTTGCATGATTATCCGTGTCAGAAGATAAAGAAGAAACATCAGAAGAAGTGGAAAACTCAGAAGGTAAAGCGTCAACCACCACTGCGGGGCAGACACGGAGACCCCGGCCGCCGCCGTCAGGGTAGTCGATGTCCCGGTTCACCTGGCCCCCGCGGATGAAACGGATCTGCACGTGGCCGCCTGCCGTTAATGGTTCACCTGTTAGCATGGCCCATAGCCAATAACCATCCTCTTTGGGGTCAGGGCTGTAGGGTAGAGGGTCTATCTTCTCTTGCTGGCAATAGTCTATAAAAGCGTCGAATAAATCGCTGGTCATGGCCTTACGGGTGTCTATACGCTTATTACCTACCCTAATTTCGTAGTCTTTCCTAGGGGCATTCATCACGTCGTTATACGAACCCTTGTATAGGCCTCGGTGCATGATAGCCGTCTTATCTTTATATGGAAAAACGAATATCTCGCCGGGGAACTTCTTTTGTAGGGCTGCCTTGTAAGCCTTAATTGATGGGTTCATTCTTTACTCCCTATGTTTAAGTAGATATAGCTAACTTCCGGCTCGTTAAAAGTATCCTGGTAAGCTGGTATACCCTGGTCTAGGGTCTTAGCTAGGTTCATTAGATTACAAAAATCACACATTATTTACTTACCTCCGTTATTATTATCATGACTGTTATAGCTAACAGCACACTACACAAAGTCGCTACGAACATTATGTTTAGTATATCTTCAGTAGAGCGGTTAAGTTTCATACTCACCTCGTAAAGTTAAAGCTGCTGCCCATTGTTGAGCTATTGTTACATTACCCATTACGCCACCTTTCTAGTTGTTGTTTAATTCTTAATGCGGTACTAGGTTGATGTAAACAAATGTCGTCTACTATCTCCTCAAACCTATCGGCGTAGAGTTGGTTTAGGGCTTCCTGAGCAGCTTTAAGCTCTCGCACAAGACGCATAGTAAGGCCTTCCTCGGATAGTGCGTCTATCCTAGCTGTGTGGCTTCGTTGTTCAAATCTATACAATATCTCCCTCACTTTGTCTACATCCTGTAAGTTATCCTTACACATGGCTTCTTGTTTAGAGTCTTTGGTTAGTTTGGTGGTGGTTAGGATTTTAGGCATTGGTGGCCTTACCTAACTCAACACCATGTTGCAAGATTTTATGATCGCGAGCGACTAAGTAAATCAGCAAGTCTTCTAGTTGCTTGTCGCTGTTCATGCAGCCAGCATCTAAGGCATCATCACTAAGATTAGCGGGGTCTTCTAGTATTTCTCGTAGGTCTTTTGCTAACTCGTCTCTTGGGTGGCTTGTACCCGCTGAGTCGGAAGAAGAAGCCACGAATACGGTATGCCCACCAAAGTAATGGGTGCCTGATGGGATAATCCACGAGTCGTCGACTTTTAGATATTGTATGTGCTGGCAGTTGCCGCTGTCCCAATCTTTTTTGCAATCGATCATGCTGTCTCCTCGGCCATAGATCGTCGGCCAATATCACCACTATTAAAACCACGATTAGTATAACGAAAATCTGATCGGTTCTCATAGTAAGTTAGTATACCGCTGTAGCCACAGCGCAGCTTTAGGATAGTGGCGTAAGATTCTTTGGCTGCTCGCTCCCAGTCATCGCTCCAAGCCCTAAACGGCTCTAACGTTTTATTTAGATATGATCTTTGATCCTGGCGTCGGCAAGGTCGGCAGATGTATGTAATAATGCCACGCTGGCGCTTTTTGATAGACAGGTCTTGGTCGGTGCCACATTTGTAACAGGTCATTTATGATTCCTCCAACAACTATTACAGCTTTTACTTAGCGGGCCGTCCTTATGGCAAACGCAACTGCAGCTCATTGTTCTTGCCTCCTTTAGGCTAGGCAGTTTTACGGCTTGCCCAGGCCGATGGTTAACAAGCTACCAGTTCTCGGATGCCCGATATTTCACTTATTAAGTAAGTTACCAGACTTTCCCAATCACTGTAGTGTTTGTTGTCGACTAAGTCGCTGCCCCAATTGCAGATTACTTCTACGCTTTCACCCTTTACAAGCTTTCCGTAGCAGTCCACTCCCTTAAATGTTACTTTAGTTTGATTGCTCATAGCTTTATAGCCTTTCTATGAATTAGTTAGTACCCCTAATATAAGCTAGGTGGTACTACCATGTCAAGCTATTTATCCACAGCTATTTACAAAAGTAGTACCTATGCGGTACTATATAATACATGCCGAGTCAGAATTATACCAAGGTGAATATTAAGAAGACTACCTACGAATTATTAAAAGTTGTGGCGAAACAACGCGAGGAAAGTGCCACACAACTACTTGATTATCTTATTAAGACTGGGCTAGCTATCTTAGGGAAATGACGCGACCCAAAGACCCTGAATTAGCTGGAAAACAAGCGGCATATTATACGTGGAAAGGCGTCAAAGTAAGGTGTATTAATCCGGACCCAAAACACGTAAATTATAAATATTACGGTGCCAGAGGTATAAAGATTTGTGAACGCTGGCGTACATCGTTCGAGGCGTTCTTTGAAGATATGGGGCCGAGGCCCGCGAATACAATTTTGGCTGCATATTCCCTCGACCGCATAGACAATGATGGTAACTATAGCTGTGGCAAGTGCGAGGAGTGTATAGCTAATGGATGGCCAGCTAATTGTAGATGGGCTACGGGGTCAGAACAAAGTCTTAATAAGCGTGATAGCAAAAAATATCGTAAACCTTTTGAATGGCACGTTTATGTTGACAAGGAGGGCTTGGTGTATTTTTAGGTCTTGTCTTATCCACATGTCTACTTGCTAGCATATCTCAGTAGGTTAAAATGGTAAGTTGAGAGGTTTCGTGATTCTATTAGATGGAAGTATTAACTTACTTGCGAGAACATCTAATAGGACTACCAAAGCTCTACACGACTTTAACTTTAAGCCCGCGCTGCTTAAGTTCTTCAAACAGTTCGCTCATTTGCTGGTCGTTGTCACACTGGACTCTTATAACCATAGGCGGCTCTTTGGGTGCCTCTTCCGGCTTTTGATCGACTACGCCGGACATTTTTAGCAGATCGTTTATTTCGTCTGGGGTCTGGCCAGTAGCAGCCAGCAGATCAGTTTCACCTTGCTCTATTAGGTATTGGTTAGCTTCAGCCAGGAGGTCTAAATCATCCTGGCCTTGGATGCGGTTAGCAGCCCGGCTAGCGGCGATCTCGGTTGCCTTATCCCAGCGAACCAGTCTATAGCCAAACAGCTCGCCTTCATGCTCAAAACGGCCGATAGCTATAGTGCCGTGCTTATTAGGAGCATCAAAGCGGGTGTCAAAAATTATCTTATGTTCACCGCCAAGCTTTTCAAAAGCTTTAAGTCGCTGGTGCGCACCAACCAAGTGCCCGGTCGTTTCGTTTTCAATGACGCCACTAAGATCACCAAAGCGTCTAATACTTTCGACTAAATTATTAAAGTCAAAGTCACTAATTTTACGTGGGTTGGATGGGTTAGGTTTTATGTCTCTAAGGTTTTTAGTTTCTAATTCTGACATGTATATAAGTATAGCAACCTTATATTATTTGTATACCAACAATACTATATGTTTGACTACCCTGCTCTACTATGATGTCACTATCAAAACTCCCTAACACCTACGGCAACACATATTTGACAGCAGGGCAGGGGAGTGATTTATTATAGTTAACAGGGGTGGTAATAATTAATCTAACAGGGGTCTACCTCAATAAAAAAAGACGGCTCAGAGGCTTGCGAGAGTTCATCCGAACCGTCTGTAGGTATAGTTTTGGTGTTTGTGTTGTTTAGGTGTTTTTGTCTCTGCGACCCGTATGTGACTCCAGGTCGTTATCAGAAGCATATACCTAGCCAAATCCCAATGCAACAGTTATTTTACAGGAGTATGTGCATAACGTTTGCATACATTTTTATGACACTAAATTAGTTCATTGGGTACAAAATATCGCATAAGTTTTTAGTGCTTGGCTAATATACACGACCATGTAAATATATGTAAATTTAGCTGTATAAAAATCGTAACGTTTCGCGCTGCACCCGGCTTGGATCACGCCACAAACGAGTAGCATCTATGTGCATAATGCGCCAGCCTCGTTGGTACAAGTAGCTGTCACGATCAAACTCGGCTACTATATCCCGATGCCAATGCGCTCCGTCTATTTCAAAGCCCCAATGAATATCGTTGCCTAGGTCGATCCAGTAACGGCCAGCCCTGACCTCCCTACGGAACTTTTCCGAACGTAAGATTTTGCCATACCGCCAATAAATAGTTAGGGGGAAGCCAGTGCGCCAATGCTTGATCTTTTTAACGCCGTAAACTTTGCCGCCCATCAATTCAATAAATCTAACCTCTGCGGGCGAAGAAAATATTAGGCGTATATGTCTGCGCCATAATGCTCGCAAGTTATAGAACTTAAACCGCAGCAGCTTGTGCCTGTTTATTCCGAGCATATTTACCTACATCCCTTAAATGTTGACACATCAGACATCGCCTACTATATCCAGGCTTATTAGAATTTACCCTCATGCGCGTATTCTCAGGAGTAAACTCATGTCCATATTTGCAGTGAGTCTTATTGCGATTCATAAGTATCGCTCCTGTAATGCCACCCGTAACCTCAATTCCTCGCCTAATATTTTCTAATCTTGTGGTAGGCTCTAAATGGTTTGGATTTACACAGGCACGATTGCGACATAGGTGATCAATATCAAGTTCTGGGGGTACTTTTTCTATAAGCACTTCATATAGAACTCTGTGAGCATACAAATTATTAACTTGTCCATTTAGCTTACCTACAAAAAATATGCCATATCCACCTTGAGTTTTTGCTGCCACCCAAACTAAACACTCGTCACTAATTTCAATCTTGTCCCAAAACCGCTGCGGAAGTTCAGTGAGCGGACAAGGTTTACGGATGTCTTTAATGGTACGTTTGCCCATATATATATAGTATCCCAAAAAACCTGTTGATAACTTGCTAATTTGACACTTGACATAAAGACAGGCATGCCTGTAATATCAGGCTATACCTAGTGTGTAGGTAGCAAACAAAAAGGCTAGTTATGACAATCAAAATAAAACAAACCATCCAGAAGCCGTTTACTATTACGGTTGAAAGCCGTAAGGCGTGGTGGCAAAGTTACATAGATTATTAAGCGAGGTATTTATGGCGGACGTAGAGGAAGTAATTAAAAGAGATGCCGAGAAGGCTGTCATACTACAGAACAATCTTGTTGAAGCAACGCAGGAAATTAAGGCACTACAAGATAAAGTTGACTCAGCCTGGCGACAAGTCGAAGCGCTTATGATCGAGAAAGACATCAAGAGCATTAAGAGCGACAAATGGGGTAGCGTAACTATTGCTGAAAAGTTAGGTTGGACTACCACTGACGAGCTGCCCAGCAAGTTTTATAAGAAGGTCGTTGATCTTAAAAGATTATCTGACACGTTTAGGCTGGAGGGCAAAGCTCCCAAAGGCGCAGAACCGAAGTATACTAAATATCTAACTAAGAGGTTGAAACAATGGCCGACGCAGTAGCAACTACCAACACCCAAGCTAACCCAGTAGTTCAGTTTATCCGGGCTGACAAAATGCAAAAGATGGTACAGGAGCGCCTAGGTAAGCGGGCAGGGCAGTTCACCACCAGCTTAATTAGCCTGGTCAACACCAATGCCAATATCGCAGCCTGTACGCCTATGACGGTTATCCAGGCCGCTCTAACGGCTGCCAGCATGGACTTACCGATCAATCAGAACCTAGGCTTTGCCTACATCGTGCCTTATAAAAATCATGGTCGCATGGAGGCACAGTTCCAAATGGGCTGGCGCGGATTTGTGCAATTGGCTCAACGCTCTGGAAAGTTTAAGACCATTAACACTACTGACGTACGAGAGGGCGAGGTTAAGACCCGAGATCGTATGACTGGCGAGCTAGAGTTTGCTTGGCTGCCGGATGATAAGCGTGAAGCGGCACCTGTCGTTGGCTACCTGGCCTACTTCGAGCTGCTTAACGGATTTAAGAAGTCTCTGTATATGACCAAGGTTGAGATCGAGGCGCACGCTGGCCGCTACTCTCAAGCTTATAAAGCTCGTGGTAAGGGTGGCTTTAAGTCACCTTGGGAAACCGACTTTGGTTTAATGGCCCAGAAAACATCTCTTAAATTGTTGCTGTCAAAATTCGCACCACTTAGCACCGAAATGCAGGAAGCTATCCAAGCTGAACAGTCCGTTGATGATGGCACTGGTCGTAACTACATAGATAACGACGACCTGTCCGATGTCCACGCTGATGAGGATAAGAAAAAAGCTATTGTGGCTGCTAACAAGCCAGCTGCTCCGGAAGCTGAAACTGCCATTGAGTCCGGTAGTGATGAGGCTTCTGAACCACCGGCAGCACCAAAGCCTAAAAAGTCCGTCAAGGATATGGTAGCCGAGCGTGGGTGGGATGGTAAAGGGAAGCAAGCGAGTTTGGTAGATGATAAAGATTCATGAATGCGAGCAGGGTTCGGAGCAGTGGCATGAACTACGAACCGGCAAGTTTACTGGTACAGCCGCAGCCAAATTACTTAAACATGGAGCTATCGATTACAGCCTTACCGAGCGTAGTAACTTCAGAGGTAATTGGTACACTAAACGCGGGCATGAGCTTGAGCCGGAGGCTTTAGAGCTGTATGAGCTTATTACAAAGACTATGGTGGGTCGTCCTGGTTTCGTTACTAATAATCTATACCCTGATTGCGGTTATAGTCCTGATGGCTTGGTTGAGGGAAAAGTTATCGAGGTAAAATGTTTTATGGAAGATAAGCACAAGCAGCTTTATAATGGCGATATACCGTTCGAGGTGCTAGCCCAAATACACTTTGGCATGATGATCTGTGAGCGTAAAGCTGCCGATCTGATTATCTATAACCCCGAACTGGAGCCTAAGCTAGCCTTTAAGATCATACCCATCAAAGCTAGTCGAGGCATAGTTAGTAACTTTAAGAGGATATTAAAGCCGCAGGGAGTAGCAGCATGATTAAAAGTTTAAGGTGGGCTTATAACAGAGGCGTAAAGCAAGAGCGCTTACGCATTAAACGATTGGTTGCAGAGTTCGAGCGTGAAGCTAGCCAACGATTTAGAGAATATCAAATACCTAATGCTTCTGGCCAAAAGTCATCACCTAATAAGTTTGAAATGGAGGTCGATAAACAGGTACATAATATTCTCCAAAATTTAGTCAGTCCACCAGAGTATGGACGAGTAATTGAAAAGTTAGAGCCTGCGCCGATTGATGAGGAACCCATAGAATGAAAAGCGAACTTATACTACGCAAATACAAAATGAATACCAACACCAATGTGATTATTAAATCCAAGAAAATGAAGGACGCTAATGTGTACATTAACACCTTGACGCTCGAGTTTACTACCAGTGATATTAACCCATTAAAACTAGATACTCGGTCAGCCATTCAAAACTACATTGATAATATTGAAATGGAAGACGAGCAGCAAGACTTATTTGAAGGTGCAGAGGAGGCACAAGTAGTATGACCCCTCGAGTATTACCCCGGCAAATGACGATCGCTCAAGAAGGTTTACGTCATTACCTTGATCGAACTAAGGACAAGCATAACGGGTTAGGTTATAGTAACTTTATAGGGCTGCTGCAAAGCGGCGTTAACAAAGCCAATCTGGCTAGAGCTTTTACTGTTAACCCTAGAACGTTGCAAAAATGGTTAGAGATTTATAGTCAGGAGGACGGTAAAGTATGAGTGACAAACTAATAATAGGCAAGGACAAGCCAGGCCCTCAAATATCTAAAGGCAACCCTAAACCCAAGGACGTAAAAATACTGCCACCGGTTAATGTTATCCCTGGCGGTGGAACAATGGGCCAAGGCATACAGCTAATGATTTTTGGCCTTGGCGATGACAATATAATCTATACCTATCACATGCGGGAAAAGGTTTGGTACGACAAACTATGATCTCGCTTAAAAGAATCGTTTGCTGGTTTAACGATCACGACTGGCGAAACGATAACAGCTACCCGGTACATGGTTATAAGGATTTGCCCTATGAGGATAGCTACTGTGACAGGTGCGGTATTACAGGTAAAGAATATCTGAAATGATCAGCAAGGAGCAGGCACCACAGCTTAATCGTGCGGCTCGGCGACGCAAGAAGAAGAACCGGCAAGCTACCAAGAAGGGCTACACCAAAGTTATTTATATGGACGAAGACAAATTACCAAAAGCTAGTTACGTTCCGGCTGGTGGCAAGATACATCAGGAGGCTATGAAAAATAGTAAAGCTTTTAGAAAAGGAGCTAGGGGACAGTAATGAGCGCGAACCGTCAAGGTGGCCTTAAGATCGCCAAGAAACTGAAAGCGCGAAACCCTGATCATTATAGAATTATTGGTGCTTTGGGTGGTAAGGCTAGCCGAAAATGCGGATTTTATGTTAACAGAGAACTCGCTAGCCGCATGGGTAGAATCGGTGGTCAGATAAGCCGAAGAGGCCCCGCTAAAAGCAGTGTGCTAAAATAATTGTGTAAGCCTATGAAACATAAAATAGCTCTAGTAATCTGCCTAGCCCTCATTGCCGGCACTGGCCTCTATGCCAAACAAATACATGATCAGTATCAAGCTACACAAGCTCGCGCAGCAGCTATTGCTCAGTCTGTTAAGTTAAAAGCCGAGGCGGTCGCTAACCAGCGTGAGGCTCAGTTTTTGGCAAACGTGGCTCAGAACGAAACATGGTGCGCCCATGATAAGATTGGGTATAACGTTCTAACTCCGGCGCAGAAGCTGCACGCTATAGAGCCGATCTGCTATACAAATCTGGTCAACTAGGAGTTTGATATAATGACTGAGTTATGCCAACACAAACAATCAAAAATAGTTTGTTTGATGAGTCTTTGGCAGATAAGCAGGTTATAATAAACTTAACTAAGGAACTATATAGGAGAAAACTAATGCCAATCGTAAAAACAGTAGACGGAAAATACTACAGAGTAGAAGAAGGCCAAGAGGTTACGGCCGAGGACGCGCAAGCGGAACTTACCTTGCTTCAGAGTAAGGTTAGCGAGCTAGAGGCAGTGCTAGCCCCAGCCGACCCAGCGGCCAGTCAGGATAATACAAATAATGGACAAGCTAATCCAACCGATACGCAGACTCCCCCCGAGGGGCAACCCGGCCAGCCGGCAGCGAATGCGGCCGCTGACCCGGGCGCAGTTGGAGGCTCAGATGCAGCGACACCGCCCGCACCAGACCCCAACAACCTGACACCTCCGGCCGATCCGAACGCTAGTGACATAACTTTACAGTAGTTAAAATAGAGAGGCGTTATCGGGCCGACCCATATACCAGTCAATAATTTTTTGTGCTTCGTCGAAACCGACGGCGAAGTTTGTATAATAGCCTTTCCCAGATAGAGCTTTAAGCATCATAAATTGTTCTTGGATATGCGGATCACTGGTAATACGACCCTTGCGTTCGCCTTGGGTAACTATAATGACCGTCCCCTCTTTTTTTATCTCTAGTGCCATTCCGCAATAAAAGCGCTCGCCGTCTTTTGTCTTTACGGTACGCGGCTCGTATATAAAGAGATCGGGCCACGCCCGTCCGCTCTGAAGAGCTTTATGAGTACGTGCTTGGTTAGGTGTCAGGTGTAAGCCACTGGCGTAGTCGCTGCGGAAGATAACTCGTGGGTACTGTAGACGTAAATAACTGCACACCATACGCTGTAGCGTCTCTTCCGGTTTAGCGTGTTTTGGTATGTATCGTTGTTTGCGCTGTGGGTTTTGTAGCAATGTTTCCACAAAACCAGTTTATCAGAACTGGGCTTGAGCCGGAGGTGTCGGGTCTGCCGCGCTTGTCGTAGACGTTGCCGTAGGCGCAGCAGGCGGATTGTTCAAAGCGGTCTTAACTTTGCCTACAAAGGCATCGGCGTCACTGACAATGAAAGTATGGGCAGCCGTGGCAATACCTAGTATCTCAGCCGTATGGCTAGCTAGGATGGCTGGATTAGCGTGAGCGGCCGATATAACGTACTGGAGAGCGTTCGCAGCGAAAGCTAGAGCGATAACCACAAAATGAATTACCTTGCTGCTAGACAGGCCGAAAATACGTTTAACGACTTGAGCAATGATCGATACGCCGATCCCACCTCCCAGGAAGGCTAGCACCGTACCTATAGTTAGGGTGCCGAATATTACAGTGTGCATTTTTTATACTCCTTTATTTTTTAACAAGCGACTAATTAATCCACCCCTGGTGGCTTGTTTAACAATCTTTTTCTCTTCTTTAGCAGCATTGTCGCCTAGGCTGCGAATGTCATCTAACAGCTGTTTAAGCTCTTCGTCTGTACCAGCCTTAATAACGGCTGTGACAGGTACGCCGTACCAGCTATTGTTATTCACGCCAGCGGCCGTACGGTAGTATGGTATGCCATCACGTATAAACTTACCGGCTAACATAATGGTTTGGCCCTTCAATAGGTCTTGGCTAGGCATGGGCTTTTCATCGTCATCAATATCTTGAACGGTAACTGTTTTGTTAGCGACATAACGCTGGGGTGCCATGAAGCCCTGGAAAGAAGCTTGCCAACTACCAACTTTAACGTCGACTTTTTCGGCTCCGTCTTCGCCAGTAGATGACGGATTAACGGTTTCCGTATTGGACTGGGTGTCGTGGGCTGGGCTTAGGTCAATTGTTTTAATACCGAATGTGCCGCCAGCAATAGCCGAATCTATGAAGTATACATTGTCACCATTAACTGCTTTGTGATCGGCGTGGAATGGTCTGCCTGATAACAGCATAGATGTCGTTTCGCCAGTCTCATAGTTATATATGGCAGCATCTTTATTGGTCACTAAGTCCATAGCTGGCTCAAGAGCAGTAACTACAGCCTGGCTCTCCCCTTCGCCATGACCGCCAGCTGGGAATTGAGCTATAGTATCTGGCCCAGCGTAGATAGCCACTTGGCCATAATCCGAGGTCTGAATTTTGAATACATGTGGCGCTAAGGTGTCTAACACCTGGTAAGTTAAGCCGGGAGGGAATGCTCCGGGTATAAGCTTATGAATTGAGTGGTCAACTGGTGCCGAGCTATAAGGGCCACCAATCTTATAAACACGCCAGGTACCAGCGGCGCTAGGTAAAAACAACTCTTTAGGGCCACCAGCAGGCGGAGTCGTCGGGTGTTGTGGCGCTGGAGCGACAGGCGGATTAGAAGCGGTAACAACTGGCTGCACACGAGCATTACCATAGCTAGCCCAACCAATAGGCGTGCCATACTCGCCAGGAGCCTTAACTTTGCCATCCCAGCTATCAAGGATGGTATGAGCGTTATGATCGGCGACTTTACAAAAGTGAGTTTCCCATACGCCCGTGCGAGCCGATTTGTAATAAAACTTAACGATAGCGTTGTTGGTGTTTGGCCAGCCGGTGCCTTGACCATTGACGACGATGCCCGAATTATAAGCGGTGATACTATTCCAACTGAGATTATCCTTAACGCCTGGGCCGTCGCCAGGGTCGCTAAGGTAGTCGCCGTGTGATTCAAAGAAGTTATTAAGGGTAGGTGGGTCAACATTAACACCAAAGTTTTCTAATAAGTTACAAAAAGCTGTTAAAAAACAGCCGATTGCTGAGATCGGATAAGGGCCGTTACCTACTTTTTCTTGATACGATGTTTGTGCGTAATTTGCCATAAGATTTATACCCTTTCAGTTTAGCATAGTTGTCTAGGCCGCTTCGTAAGTGCCGGTTATAGTTGTTACATTACCAGTTCTGACTGAATACACACCATCTGAGGCACCCCCAATAGCTTGTAAAAGCAGCCCTGCGTTGTTATCAATCCACCACAACAACATAAGCGCCGTGGTAGAAGTAGTTAACTGAGCACTCCCGAGGTAAGTAACTCCACTTGATTGCTCGTAGGCTGCTATTTGGCCTATCAATTTCGCGGCATTACCAGTATCAAAAGTTGTGTTAGCAGCAACTGGCAACGACACACTATACAAGCCACTACCAGTAGTAATACCAGTACCGCTAACGGTGATTTGACATTCGTAAAATACGGTCTTACCAATCTGAGTGTAACGACCAGTAATAGTACCGGTAGAACCGATGTTAGGATTAGTAACAGCGCCAGTTAAAACAGGCGTATAGGCTTGCCAAGCACCGCCTCCTATAGCATTAAGAAAATCAGATTGTTTAACTAATACATCACCAGCACCGGCAGTCTTAACCTTAACCAGATAATCGTTTGCTCCAAAGGTTGTCTCTACTGGCAGGTTTGATAACTTTGTCATATTTGCTCTTTCCTACATTATACCTTAGCTAGGACTCGATGGATTACTTGTCGCTTGACTAACAGTATTAAGCGCCACCAAAGCCTTAACGTTTTGCTCTACCGTCGTCGCTATACGTTTAGGTAATACGCCTAGTGTTAATGTCGCCTGTTCGGCCTGCCAGTCTATGCGTACGATTTGAGCTAGCAAACTATCGGCGAAGTTGCCAAAGCCATTAAAGCCAACTATCTGACCAACGTGCAGGCTGTAAATGTCAATCACCTTATCCAGCACCGTAACGACTGACTGATTAATTGGTTTTTTATGAGCGGCGATCTCCTCTTGGCTGATCGTATGAGCGGTGGCGTTATCAACGACGTTACTATTGGTTGGCCGGTCTAGGCGTGGTCGGTACTTGGCAATGCTAGCTACATCACTATCGGTCGTGTAAACATTGTATGGCGTATTACCGGGGTTAGGGCCACCGGTGAAGTAGATCAGGTTGACCATATACTCGATAGACTCGGCGATTTTTATGCTGTTGGTGCCTAGACCTTTAGTGATAGTTATATCGGCGGTCGTGCTAGCTTGTTTGAAATACAGTAAATCGGTGCCTTGATCGATATACCAATAGAAGCCATTGGGTGACAATGTCAGCACTTCGGCTAGACCTTCGGCGATAGTGTTAGTCGTAAACTGAGCTGTTAAACTCAGGCCGGTAGCTTGCACGGTTGAGGAGTTATAGCTTATGACGCCGCCGCGGGCAATATAGTCGTTCATAAAATCTTCAAGCATAGTAG
>Ga0210400_10002763_pt1 | contig 15894 bp, 13 predicted proteins | sample IncBWH26MmetaG_FD_155456 | JGI IMG/M metagenome (GOLD analysis project Ga0210400, IMG submission 155456) | Forest soil microbial communities from Barre Woods Harvard Forest LTER site, Petersham, Massachusetts, United States - Inc-BW-H-26-M | ecosystem: Environmental > Terrestrial > Soil >... | reverse complement strand
AGCCGCCGCTAAAGCAAAAGCCGAAGCAGATGCAAAAGCTGCTGCTGATGCAAAGGCTAAAGCCGATGCTGACACCAAAGCCAAAGCGGATGCAGAAGCTGCTGCAAAAAAGAAAGCTGCCGATGAAGCCGCCGCTAAAGCAAAAGCCGAAGCAGATGCAAAAGCTGCTGCTGATGCAAAGGCTAAAGCCGATGCTGACACCAAAGCCAAAGCGGATGCAGAAGCCGCAGCGAAAAAGAAAGCTGCAGACGAAGCCACTGCTGCTGCAAAAGCTGCCGCCGATGCAAAGGCGAAAGCGGATGCAGACGCAAAAGCCAAAGCAGATGCCGAAGCTGCCGCAAAAAAGAAAGCTGCGGATGAAGCCGCCACTAAAGCAAAAGCAGATGCCGATGCAAAAGCTGCTGATGCAAAGGCGAAAGCAGACGCAGCAGCAATAGCGAAAACTGCCGCCGATGCGAAAGCCAAAGCAGATGCAGAAGCTGCTGCGCAGAAGAAAGCCGAAGAAGATGCTAAAAATAAATCCGCGGCCGAATTAGAAGCTAAATACCAATCAGCTATTAAAAAAGGAAATGACGGTTTTACTAAAAAAGATTGGGATAATGCCCGTCTCGCTTACGTAGAAGCATTAGGATATAAAGCCAAAGACAAATATGCTTCCGATCAAATAATGAAAATTGATGCAGCTAAAGATGCTGAAGCCGAAGCAAAGAAAAAAGCCGAGGAAGATGCTAAGCGCAAGGCCGAAGAAGACGCTAAAAATAAATCGAAAGCGGAACTGGACGCAAAATACGCTGCAGCTATTAAAAAAGGCGATACCGGATTTAAAACAAAAGATTGGGATAACGCCCGCAATGCATATGTAGAAGCATTAGGCTATAAAGCAAAAGACCAATATGCGTCCGACCAGGTAATGAAAATTGACGCAGCTAAAGACGCCGATGCAGAGGCGAAGAAAAAAGCCGAAGCAGATGCCAGGAAAAAAGCGGAGGAAGATGCTAAAAATAAATCCAAAGCAGAAATTGAAGCAAAATACAAGGATGCCATTACGAGAGGCGATGCCGGTTTTAAGAAAAAGGACTGGGATAACGCCCGCACCGCTTATGTGGAAGCTTTAGGATACAAAGCAAAAGACCAATACGCATCTGACCAGGTAATGAAAATTGACGCGGCTAAAGACGCCGATGCAGAGGCGAAGAAAAAGGCCGAAGAAGATGCGAAGAAAAAAATTGAGGCAGATGCCAAAGCAAAAGCAGACGCCGAAGAAGCAAAACGCAAAGCGGAGGAAGAAGCCAAACGTAAAGCGGAAGAAGAAAAAGCCAAAGCAAATAAAAACATCCGTCCGATTTTGGGTGGCGATGATGTACAGTATAAAGCTGCCATGGTACGTGGGGATAACGGCCTGAAATTTAAAAAATACAAAGACGCCGTAGATGCCTATACCGAAGCTTTAACTTATAAACCCAACGACCCGACAGCAAAAATTAAATTAGCCGAGGCACAAAAAAATCTTTCAGCCGATGACAATAGCCAGCCGGTTAAAAAAGAAGTAAATCCACTTACTTTAAAATACCCGCAGGGAATAACCGAAGAAACAAAAAGCGAGCCCGGCGTATATATTGTACGCCGTATTTTGGTTAAAGGCGATGAGGCATGGGTTTATGTAATGAAAAAATTCAGTTGGGGTGGCGTGGTGTTTTACAAAGACGAGACTGTAATAACCCAAACGATATGGGATAACGAAACCCGTTAATTTTTTATGGAATATAACAACCCTTACATCCTTAAATAAAAAGACTATCATGAAAAAAATAAAAAGAACTTACTTACTTGCGGCTCTTCTCATATCGTGTTCCGTGTTTGCACAAAAACCTGCTGAGGTTTCCGTAAAACTGCGCGACGGGAGTAATGTAACCGGTACGGCCGCTTTGCCCGATGTAACTTTAATTACCGATTACGGAAAATTACAAATTCCGCTGAAAAATGTAAGTTCTATTAAAGTTGGCATACCGACCGACAAAGCGGTAACAGAAAAAGCAATCGCCTATTTAAAACAATTAAGCAGCACCAGCGAAGACGCTAAAAAAGGTGCTTACGAAGAGTTGATTAAACTGGGAGTAAAAGCAATTCCCGCGATTGATGCTTTTATGAACGATTCTAAAAACCAAAACGATTATACCGGAGAATATACTCCTGATAATGCCATAAACGAATTACGTTCAACCAACGGTATTGATGCTAATACAAGTGATAAAGATGAGGTCACTATTGAAAACGGTTACCTGATGGGGGGAGTATTTGAATTCACAAAACTGGATGTAAAAACAGAATATGGCAATCTTTCCATTCCGAAAGAAAAAATTAAAAACATCGATGTAACTTATATGGGTGAAAGCGGCTCGAACGAAATGACTTTTAAATTAATGGGTTCAAAAAATATAAGTTCAAATCAAAACGGTGGTTGGCTGAAAACAGGCATCATGCTTAAAAACGGGCAAAAATTTTCTGTCATTGCAACAGGCGAAATTGTATTGGCGAGTTTGTCCAATCAAAAATATCACCCTGATGGAAGTTATGAAACTGCAACCGGAGAAAAATATCCTACAACAGCGGCTACAGACGAGTACAGTACAACAACTGCTTATCCCTCTTACGGAAATGTAGTTTATAAAATCGGAGAGACTTCAACCCAAACATTAAAAGCGGGGGCAAAATTAAACGGTACCGCGGTAGGTTCGGGCATGTTGTATTTAGCAGTTTACGAAACGGTTTTTAACGCGGCTAACAGTGGTTCTTACAGTGTTCGGGTAATTTTAAAATAAAAAAGCAGGAGGGAAGCGCGTGGCCGATATCATAAAATTATTACCGGAAAATATTTCCAACCAGATTGCGGCGGGTGAAGTTGTACAGCGCCCCGCTTCGGCCGTAAAAGAACTTTTGGAAAATTCGATCGACGCGGGCGCCACACAAATTTCTTTAATTGTGAAGGAAGGTGGCAAGGCGCTCATACAAGTAATTGATAACGGCAAAGGCATGAGCGAAACCGACGCGCGCATGTGTTTTGAACGTCACGCTACTTCTAAAATTACTACCGCAGATGATTTATTTGCCATTAAAACAAAAGGCTTTCGCGGAGAAGCAATGGCAGCGATAGCCTCTGTTACGCAGGTTGAATTAAAAACCAAAACTGCAACCGCAAATGCCGGTACTTGTGTAATAATTGAAGGCGGAAATTTCACAAGCCAGGAACCTTGTCAGTCTTCTCAAGGAACTTCTGTAAGTATAAAAAATTTATTCTTTAATGTCCCGGCACGTCGTAATTTTTTAAAGGACGATGCGGTTGAATTACGCCATATCATTGATGAATTTGAGCGCGTGGCATTGGCGCATCCCGAAATTTCTTTTAAACTGAACAGCAACAATAACGAAGTTTATAATTTACAGCAAAGCAGTTTGATAAACCGCATCATGGGTTTGTTGGGAAATAATTTAAAAGATAAACTGGTTTCTGTAAACGAAGAATCACCTACCATAACAATTCGTGGATACGTAGGCACTCCTGCTTCAGCGAAAAAACGCAGGGGGATGCAGTATTTTTTTGTAAACAACCGCTTTATTAAAAACGGTTACCTGCATCACGCCGTTATGGGTGCGTATGAGCAATTGGTTGCCGCTGATGAATTCCCGGCATATTTTTTATTTATTGATGTACCACCCAATACCATTGATGTAAATATTCACCCTACTAAAACAGAAGTAAAGTTTGAGGACGAAAAAAACCTTTACGCCATTTTAAAAACTTCGGTTAAACGCGCTTTGGGAAAAAATAATTTGGCGCCATCAATTGATTTTGACGTGGAGCAGATTGTAGAATTTAATTACGGAACGCAAACAGGGTCCGTGAAAACTCCGCAAATACAGATCAACCCTTCTTACAACCCTTTTTCCGAAAAGAAAGAAGCAACAAAGGATAATTCGGATTGGCAAACGCTTTACCGGGATTATATTAATCCGAATACGGCAGATTCTTTGCCGAAGGAAGATTTATTTAAGCAGGATGCAGCACATTTTATTGTCCCTGAGAAATTTTTTCAATTGCAATTACGATATATTGTGGCTGCTTACGGCGACGGGTTATTATTAATCGACCAGCAACGCGCGCACGAACGTATTTTGTACGAGCATTACAAAAAAGCGGCCCAGCATCAATCGTCTTCGCAGCAGGAATTATTTCCGCAAACCATGGAGATTTCTTCTTCGGATATGTTATTGCTGAATGAGCTTAACGATGATTTAAAAAAATTAGGCTTTGATATTATTCCTTTCGGAAAAGATACGGTTGTTATACAAGGCGTACCGGCTGATTTGAGTTCGCTTAACAGTACCGAAGTTTTATCGGGACTGCTGGAAAATTATAAACTTAACAACCTCGATGTTAAATTGGATAAAGGAGAAAATATTTGCCGTTCGCTGGCAAAAAATACTTCAATCAAATATGGTAAAGAATTACAGCCTGAGGAAATGAAACTCTTAATGGAGCATTTGTTCAGTTGCGAAAATCATTCGTTCAGCCCGGCAGGAAAAGTAGTATATACAAAAGTAGATTTAATAGAACTGGATAAACTTTTCAGAAAATAAGATGAATAATTTCAGATCGATTCCCACTGTAACCAAAAACATACTTATAATAACGGTGATTGCTTTTCTGGCAACCAATCTTCTTAAAAATAAAGTGGACCTGACAAATATTCTGGGATTGCATTATTTTTTGGCCTCCGATTTTAAACCCTACCAGTTTGTTACTTATATTTTTATGCATGGCAATTTAATGCATTTGTTCTTTAATATGTTTGCGTTATTTATGTTCGGGGCAGTATTGGAAAATGCATGGGGACCCAAACGTTTTTTGATTTTTTATATTTTTACAGGATTAGGTGCGGCTTTAACTCAATTGGCAGTTTATTATTTTCAGGTTACACCCATACTTGAAAGTTTCAATCATGTGTTGGCTCAAACTTCCTCCTACGCCGAGCAAACAGAAATTCTTGAAAAGAAGAAAGAATTTTTAAACCGATTTGTAGTAGTAGGTGCATCGGGTTCTTTATTCGGTTTGCTGATAGCTTTTGGAATGATGTTCCCGAATGCCGAATTAATGATGTTGTTTTTACCAATACCTATAAAAGCTAAGTACTTTGTAGCCTTGTACGGAGCTATTGAGCTTTTTTCGGGAATAGCCAACAGTAGTGGTGATAACGTGGCTCATTTTGCCCATCTGGGCGGAATGCTGTTTGGTTTTATATTAATGATGATTTGGCGAACAAAAAGACGGTATTAGCTTATTTCCCAACAAGAGTTTGTTTAAAATCATTAGCCGATTTATCTTTCAAAATCCGATATTAGTCTAAAAGATTTTAGCTCATAAGCTTTTTAGAAGTTACTTTGTATCCTCAAAAAACAGAAGGCATATGAAAAGATTTTTATTTGTTATTGTTTCCGTTTTTACTTTATCTGCTTTAAACGCGCGTGAATTTAAAGATGTCGCATCTGCCCAGGCCGCACAGATTAACCGAGTAAGCAATGATGATATTACTTTAGAACTTCCTCGCTTTGTGTTTTCGCACACCAATACAAAAATTGCTATAAAATTTAAAAACCCTGTTCATGATAAATTGGTGAGCAACGGATATAAATTGCACTTCATAGTTAACGGCGGCGACCAGTTAGTAGAATTTGACCAACAGGGTGCCGGAAATTTAAATTGCGTATTTAAAGCGGATAATAAGTTAAGTGTGCTGTTTGAAAATGCTTCTTTCACCAAAGAGCTTTCTGTTATCTCAATCTGGTATATGGTATTGCCTTTGGTGGGGTTATTCTTATTCCTTGGTTACCGGCTTGCTTTTGCAAGAAGGAAAATGAAAATTGTTTCTACCAATAAAAACGGCGAAAATGCCGCGCAGCCGCTTAAAGCTTCCAATTTAAAAGTTGTTAAGGAAGAGGAGGTTTTAGTTTAAAAAGCCCTGATGTATTTTAATTACCTGCGGAATCAGTAATTTCTCCTCGTTATTTTCAATTACCCAGTCTGCTTTTTTTATTTTTTCTTTATCGGGCATTTGCTTTTCGATAATTTGTTCAATCTCATTTTCGCTAAGGTTATCTCTTTTGGCCAGGCGCATTTTTCGTAATTCCGGAGTGGTGCTTACAACAAGTATTTTATCAACGGCTTTTGCTATTCCTGCTTCAAATAAAAGGGCGCTTTCTTTTACAATATAAATATCTTTTTCGTGTTGCTTTTTAAAGTCTTCAAAATCTTTTCTAACGGCAGGGTGAATAATCGCGTTTAATTCTTCCAATAATTTTTTATCCGAAAATATTTTGTCACGTATATATTTTTTGTCCAGAGCCTTTCCGTTTTTGTAGGCCTTTTTACCAAGTAAAGTTTCTACTTTACTTTTTATTTCGGATATAAAATAAAGTTCTTTAGCTCTCCGGTCCGAATTATAAACAGCGACTCCGAGCGTTTTAAAAATCCGGGCTACGGTGCTTTTGCCACTGCCTATACCTCCGGTTAAACCTAAAATTTTCATTACTTAAACGGATTAAACAAAGAATATTTTTTTATAAGCGTTTTTTCAAGCGGTAAATCAAAAGTAAAACTTTCGGCAAGCCCGGCCTTGTTTTTTATTTCAAACTCCAGATGTACATTTAAATTTGCTTTTTTAGGTTCCAAAAGTTTCAGCACATATTTAGTTCCGTACAATGGCGATATTCCGTCAACGGGTGCCGGCCTCTGAATTTGCTCGGTCAGTAAATCCGGATCGGTGCTTTTTCCCACCAAATGCGAATCGTTTTTAATAACGAGGTTTTTATACGTTAAGGTATATTCCCTCGCCGAAATACCTTTACCGTGCAAGCTGTAACGTATGCAGGATTTCTTTTTATCTCCTTTAAAAATTAAAAACGGGATCACCATGTTTTTTTTATCGGGTATAATCTGCAGTAAAAACTGAATAGAATCTTTATTAAACTCGTAATATTGTGAAGTAACCGGTACTTTTTTGCTGAACGAAACCCGGTTGGTACGTACAAAACACGAACTGGTTGTTAAAGCAATAAACAAAGACAAAAAAAACAAAGAAATTATCCTCACGCTTTATTTAATCTTATCTACATTCATCACAACCGCCTCGCCGCTGGTGCATACAAGCCCCGTTGTTTTATCTTTTATAACAGTTTCTATAATGGCGCGGTTTTTATCTTTAATGGCTTCTTTTACGGTAAACTCTGCCACATAGTCAACATCCACATACATGGGTTTTAAAAAACTGAGCGATTGTTTTAGGTAAATAGTACCTTCGCCGGGGAATAAAGTACCGAAAACCTTAGAAAACAGCGATGCTCCCAACATTCCGTGCATAATTGGGCGTTTAAACATGGTTTTGGCAGCGTAAGCGGCATTCAGGTGAACCGGGTTTTTATCGCCCGTACATTGAGCAAAGGCCTCAACGTCGGCTTGGGTAAACTTAAAATCGTGGCTATAGGTTTGTCCGCTTTCTATCATAGGGTTAAATTAGCTATACAAATGTAAAATTTTCCGCTTACATAGGCTAAATCTGACAAATTTTCGCATCCTCTTGGTTGGCAATATATTTGACGTATTTTTGCATCCCGAAATAAGAATATGGGTAAAACTATGGCTGACGAAGAAATTAAGAAAGAGAACGAAACCGTTAATCCTGAACAGGAAAATGAAACTGCAAATCCGGAAGCAAACACGGAACAAAGTCCCGAGCAAAAAATTGCGGAACTGAACGATAAGTATCTGAGGCTTTATGCCGAATTTGATAATTTCAGGAAACGCAGCATGCGTGAAAGGGTTGAGTATTTAAAATCCGCCGGCGAAGATGTATTTAAAGATATTTTGCCCGTGGTTGATGATTTTGAACGAGGAATAAAAGCAGCCGAAAATGGGGCCGACGCAAAAAGTGTACAGGAAGGCGTGTTGCTTATTTACAACAAACTGCAAAATATTTTAAAACAGAAAGGTGTTGAAGTAATGGACAGCAAAGGAAAAGATTTTGATGCGGAAACGATGGAGGCTATTACCAATATTCCTGCACCGACACCTGATTTGAAAGGTAAAGTGGTGGATGAAATTGAAAAAGGATATTTACTGAACGGAAAAGTGATACGCTACGCAAAAGTGATAGTGGGAAGTTAAACAGCTATAGAATGATAGATTGGATGAGTTACAGATTGAATACAAAATCACTGTTCATATTCACAAATCAATAACTCTCTAAATCAATAACTGAAAAAATGGCCAAAAGAGATTATTACGAAATACTTGGAATAAACCGTAGCGCAAACGAGGATGAGATAAAAAAAGCTTATCGCAAGATGGCTATTAAATATCACCCCGATAAAAACCCGGGAAACAAACATGCGGAAGAAAGCTTTAAAGAAGCTGCCGAAGCCTACGAGGTATTAAGCGACGGTAATAAACGTGCACGTTACGATCAGTATGGCCACGCTGCAAACGCATCATCTGCATCGGGTGGAGCAGCAGGTGGATATGGTGGCGGAATGAACATGGACGATATCTTCTCGCAATTCGGAGATATTTTTGGTGGCGCATTCGGAGGAGGGGGATCGCATGGAGGAGGAAGACGCGTTAATAAAGGTTCCAACATTCGGATAAAGGTAAAACTCAATCTGTACGAAATAGCACACGGTGCCGAGAAGAAAATTAAAGTCAACAAACATGTTGTCTGTCACACCTGTCACGGTAGCGGTGCCAAAGGCAGCGCTACAGAAACCTGCCGCATGTGTAACGGCACGGGTGTATATACCCAAATGCGCCAGACTATTTTGGGCATGATGCAGACACAAACTACCTGTAGTTCTTGCGGCGGACAAGGACAAATCATTAAAGAGAAATGCGGCACTTGTCATGGTGATGGAATCGAAAGAGGCGAAGAAGTGATTGCCATCAATATTCCTGCGGGAGTTGCGGATGGTATGCAGCTTTCAATGGGAGGAAAAGGTAACGCTGCACCACGCGGCGGAGTGAACGGCGATTTACTGATTGTTATTGAAGAAGAAGAACATGAAGAACTTAAACGTGACGGGCATAATTTATTTTACGAATGTTATGTGAATTTTGCCGACGCAGCTTTGGGAATAAGTGTTGAAGTGCCGACTGTTGACGGAAAAGCAAAAATTAAAATTGACGCCGGAACGCAGAGTGGAAAAGTACTTCGTTTAAAAGGAAAAGGTTTGCCTGATGTAAACTCGTATCATAAAGGAGATTTATTGGTAAATATAAATGTCTGGACTCCGCAAAACCTTAGTCCGGAAGAAAAAAAACTTATTGAAAAACTCCGCGAATCAAAAAATTTTCACCCTGCACCGGGCAAAAACAACAAAAGTTTTTTCGACAGGATGAAAGAGTATTTCGAATAAATAAAAATTATCTTATTTCGATTTTGCTTAAATCACCACGCTCGTCATGGTGAACTTGTTTCAACATCTCATTAATATTAGAACCAAATTCAGCGATTCTGAAAAAAGTTCAGGTGATCAGACTTTTTTTATTTCTTCATCAATCTTTTAAAAGTCCTTTCAAGATATTTTTCAGTGGGAAGAAGCGACTGCTGAATATTTTTCGCATAACGGATACTATCTACAATTTCTTTTTGTTTTTCCTCAATAAGAGCTTTCTGTTCTTCTGTAATGGCTTTCTGTATTTCCACTTGCCTTTTTTGTTCAGCAATTATTCGGTTGACTTTTTTGCTTTGCTGTAAATTTCGATAAACAAAAAATACAAGTCCGCACAATAAAACCGCGCCCAGAATAAAACCGTTGCGGATAATTTTTTGCTGTTTAAGTTCCGCTTCTTTTTTAATCTGGTCAGCTTTGTAAAAAATATCTTTTTTTAATTGTTCGGTTTTCATTTCTTCTTCCTTCACTTTAAATTCAAGCCCGGCAAATTTTTCCATGCTTCCTTTATTCACAATGCTGTCTTTCATTTCAATAGAGAGATTGTGCATTTCCAGCGCTTTTTTGTAATCACCTGTTTTTTCAAATACTTTGTAAGAAAGTTCTGCTGTATTCTGAATAATCATGGGTGTATTACATTCTTTGGCAATAGGCATGCTTTGCTCTGCGTATTTTTTTGCGTTTATCACATCGCCCATTTCAAGGTATAAACTTCCTACGCTGTTAAGGCATTCGGCAATTAAAGTTTTATCTTCTATTTCTTTTGCAATTCCGAGCGATTTCATAAAATATTCCAGCGCTTTTGATTTATCTTTTTTTGCCAGATAAATCTCTCCAATGCCATTATAACTGAAAGCTACTTTACTTTTATCGCCGGTCTCCAGCGACAACTCAATCGTTTGGTTAAAATAATCCAATGATTTTGTAAAATTTCCCAGATTCCGGTAACAATCTCCGATAGAACTTAAACAGGAAGAAATTCTTGTTTTATCTCCCATGCCCCGCGCAATACGTTCTGCCTCCTGAAAATATTTTAACCCTTTTTTATAATCACTTTGTATGCGGTAAACTTCTCCCATACCGTTTAAACAAAAAGCGGTAAGTGGTTTGTCGCCCGTTTTTGCGGCAATGGCTAAAGATTGCTGAAAATAATCCAACGATTTACTGTAATCATCCTGAAGCCGGTAAATATCTCCCATCGAACTTAAGGAAGAAGCAATACGATTTTTATCGCCTGTTTGTTTTGAAATATCCAGGGCTTGCTGAAAATAGTGGAGCGCCTCAAAATTTTCTCCTTTCAGGCGGTATACTTCGCCTATGCAGTTAAGACAAAATGACGATTGGTTTTTATCACTGATCAAATAAGCAATTTTTAAAGCCTTTTGAAAATATTCCAATCCCTTATCAAATTCCCCCGTTATGCGCGCTACTTTACCCAAGCCTGTAAGCGACTGGATTTCTATTTTTTTAAACCCGTTTTTTTCTGCCTGTTTTAATACTTCCCGTAACGCGCTGTCGGCTTTGTTGTAATTATCAATCCAATAATAATAATATCCCAATCTCGAGAGTCCGTCAATTTCGCCGTATTTATAATTGATGCTTTTGCTTTTTTCAATGGCTTCGTTTGCTAAAATTAAATTAGGGTCGTTTTTCCAGTTTTGCGAGAGCTCATTTAAATAATTAATGGCCTCTGTATCGCTGCTTGCCTGTAATACCTGTCTTTTAAGGGAGTCTACAACCTCATTTACTTTCGCGCTATCACGCAGAAGCCCTTTTGCGGCAGTACTCCATTTTATGGTAAGCGAGCCATTTTCATTGGCAGATTGCTTATCGCTATCCTTTTTATCCGGGTTGCAGGCAAACAGCAAGGCAAGCAATAGAAAATAAAAAGTATGTATGCGCCCGTAAAAATTCATCTTGCCAAAAGGAGAGTACTAAAGATAAAAATTATATTTAAAAACGGTTGATTAAATTTTAAAATTATCACCGAAGGCTCTGAGCTTTTTAGTAAGTTCGCCTTATGAACTATAAAGCGCGTTTAGCCTTTCTTGTTTGGATTTATGTATTGGCACTTTTTGTGTTTACCGATGCCCGTATTATTTTTTACCTGTATCATCACAATCGTTTTGAGGGTGGTTTTTGGACCTGCCTTTTTTACGGTTTACGATTTGATATGGTGGCGGTTACCACCTTAAACGGACTTTTTATTTTCCTTGTGGCTTTTCCGTTTTCATTATTGCACAGTAAAATCTTTCGCGTTTTTCTGAAAATTACTTTTATGCTGGTAAACGGTATGGCCCTTCTTGTCAATTTTGTAGACATAGCTTATTTCCCTTTTACATTAAGGCGCAGTACACCCGATACGATAAGTTTTTTTATAGAGAAAAACGAAGCAGGGACTTTGCTCCCTGTTTTTCTTGCCGACTTCTGGCACCTGGTTTTATTATTTATTGTCTATTTATTTTTAATGAGCTGGCTGTATAATGTAATTCAACGGAAATTTCTGAGCCCGTATGTAAAAGAGGCGGGCAGTTTAAAGCAACTTGCTGCAAAATCTTTTTATTTTTTACTCATCGCAGGACTTTCTGTGCTTGGAATTCGCGGCGGCACGCAATTAATTCCCCTCAGTATTATTGACGCGGAGAATTCTGTTAATTCGAGATACGTGCCATTAGTACTTAATACTCCGTTTTGTTTCATTAAATCCGGAGTGCTTTATACATTGGAAGAAAAAGATTATATGAGCGATGCTGAGGCTCAAAAAATTTATAATCCTGAAAAGAAATATAATTACGCCGCTGCTGATTTTCAGAATAAAAATGTGGTGGTAATAATTGTAGAAAGTCTTTCTAAAGAATACACAGGCCTCGGAAAGCGTAAAAGTTATACACCCTTTTTGGATTCCCTTATGCAAAACAGCTTGGTTTTTACCAATGCATTCTCCAATGGTAAGCGATCTATTGAAGGTATTCCGGCCATCCTGGCTTCCATGCCTTCTTTTCAATATGATTACATAAGCACCGTGTACAGCAATAATAAGATTACTTCGTTGGCTAATGTTTTAAAAACAAAAGGTTACTACTCTTCTTTTTTTCACGGAGGGACTAACGGCACCATGAATTTTAACGGGTTTTGCGCCGGTGCAGGTTTCGATAAATATTTCGGACGCAGTGAATACAACAACGAAAAAGATTATGACGGCGATTGGGGAATTTGGGATGAACCTTTTTTACAAGGTATGGCTTCAGAACTGGATAAACAAAAACAACCTTTTGTATCGGCTGTATTTACTTTAAATTCACATTACCCTTACCGGATTCCGGAAAAATATAAAGCAAAATTTCCTGAAGGAAAACTTCCGATCTATAAATGTATTTCTTACGCGGATTACTGCCTGCAAAAATTTTTCGCCACGGCAAAAAAGCAAAAGTGGTTTGCTAATACTTTATTTGTCCTTATGGCGGACCATACCGGGGTTTCCGAAGATTGGTACTATGACAATTCTTGCGGCAATTACCAGATTCCTTTGTTTTTTTACCTGCCCGATAATTCTTTAAAGGGAAGCGATCCTCATGTGGCCCAACAGATCGATGTTTTGCCTACCACTTTATACCTTTTAAAATACGATCAATCGTTTTTTGCGTTCGGAAACAATCTGCTTGATTCAACTCAAACAAAGAACCGTTTTGCCGTTAATTATTACAATGTTTGCTACCAGTATTTTACAGATTCCAAGCTGTTGCAATATAATGGAACCAATGCTATCGGTTATTACCAATATCGTACAGATTCCCTCTTAAATAACAGCCTTGCACCTGATGCAGAAATGACAGAGACAGAGAAACGCGCAAAGGCTTTCATCCAACAATACAATAATAGGGTTATTCATAACAAGACTAGTGTGAGATAACCCGTAAAATGGTTGTTTTATGAACATTTTAAGGTACAAATCTCTTTAAAAAGAGTACCCCTTCTCGTTTATAATATCTTAAATTTGTTCTCATGAATTTATTATCTGTACGGAATGTTACCAAGCGTTATGCAAACCATATAGCGTTGAGTAATGTAAGCATAGAAGTTCCTGAGCAATCGATTTTCGGTTTATTAGGCCCGAACGGCGCGGGAAAAACTTCTTTAATACGCATTATTAACCAGATTACCGGGCCCGATGAAGGGGAAATTTTATTAAGTGGAAAAAAGTTGGGAGAGGAAGATATATCTCACATCGGTTATCTCCCGGAAGAACGCGGACTTTACAAAAAAATGAAAGTTGGCGAGCAATCGCTTTATCTTGCACGCTTAAAAGGGATGAGCAAAGCAGATGCCATGAAAGAACTGAAGGTTTGGTTCGGAAAATTTGAAATGGGCGGATGGTGGAACAAAAAAATCGAAGAGCTCAGTAAAGGTATGCAGCAAAAAGTGCAGTTTATCGTTACGGTAATTCATAAACCCAAACTTTTAATACTGGATGAACCCTTCAGTGGTTTCGATCCTATTAATGCGCAATTGATCCGCAACGAAATTTTAGATTTGCGTAAAAACGGCACAACTGTAATTTTCTCTACTCATAATATGGGTTCCGTAGAAGAGTTGTGTGATTACATTGCCCTGATAAATAAATCGCAAAAAATACTCGACGGCTCTGTAAAGGAAATCCGTAAGACATACCGCTCTAATACCTACGACATAAATTTTAAAGGAAACATGATGGGTTTTACCAATGCTATGTGGAGTGGGGGAGAACTTATCGAAAAACACAGTGATGGAGATATACATGACGTTCGCGTTAAACTTTCGGGCGCAAATAAACCAAATGATTTGTTAAAAGTAGTGATGCCATTTGCAGAAATTAATTCCCTGAGAGAAGTGATACCCAGCATGAACGACATTTTTATTATGAAGGTTAACGAGCAACAGGTGATGGGAACGCAGAGTAATTATACGGAGTAATTTAAAAGCTGCAAGTTTTAAGTTAAAAGAAATGAAAAGAATTTTTTTAATAGTATGCAGTTGTTTGCTTTTTGCCGGGAAGAGCGCCGTTCCGGTGGTTGAAGTAAATGCTTTTATAATTAAACTTACCGAGGAACAAAAAATAGGAATGCTGATTGACTATATAAAAAATTTAAAAGACGCGGTGTTTATCCGTAACGGAGATGAGCATACTGCCGAAGAGGCCGCGGAACATTTACGCAGCAAAAGAAAAAAGGCCGGAAGTAAAGTGAAAACAGCGGTTGAATTCATCGTGCACATAGCCAGTAAATCAAGTATAAGCGGGAAGCCTTACTTCATAAAATTTAAGGATGGGAAAATAATTCCGTCGAAAGATTTATTAGTGGAAGAATTAAAAAGAATCGAAAAATCAAATTTATAAAATGAATAAAGTGTTTTTAATAATCTGGCGCGAATATTTTGAACGCATCCGTAAAAAGAGCTTCATTCTTATGTCCATCTTAGGGCCGATACTGATTGCCGGCGGTTTTGCTTTAATGATCTGGCTGACAAATGCCGATAAAACAAATCAAAAAATACAAGTAATTGACGCTTCCTTCGCGTTCAGTAAATTGCCGGACAATGATTTTATTAAGTTTTACTATCCGGATGTCAACCTGAAAGAAGCGATAAACCAATTTTATAAAACGGATTTTACCTGTATTCTTTATGTTCCGTACAATATTGCGCAGGGTGGTAAAACTTCCGTTCAATTGTATTATAAAAAATCGCCGGGCTTTGCCACCACCCAATATATGAAGGATGTAATGGAAAAGAAACTCTATGAATTTAAACTGGCAGCTAACAATATTGACCCTTCGGTAATTAAAAACGCAAGGCAATCGATTAATTTTATTAATTGGGAAGTTCCTGAGACCGGTGAGATAAGTAATAAATCGGATGTTGTTGTGTATATCGGAATAGCCTGTGGCGTTTTGATTTTCATTTTCCTTACCGTTTACGGAGCGCAGGTAATGCGTAGTGTTATGGAAGAAAAAACCAGCCGGATAGTGGAGATTATTATCAGCAGCGTAAGGCCGTTTCAGTTAATGATTGGAAAAATAGTTGGCGTGGCCCTGGTGGGAATAACTCAGTTTTTAATATGGATTGTTCTTTCATCCATTCTGACCACACTGGTAACTACTACCTTGTTGAAATCTGTTACAGATGATTACAATAAAAATAAGCAGCAGGTAGAAACCATTTTTAAACAGGGAAGTAATCTTGCGCCTAAGGATTTGGAAAAAATTCAAAGTAATGAAGAGGCAATAAAAGCTTTGGAGGCGATTAAAAAAATAAATTTTCCCATTGTAGTTACTTTCTTCCTGGTTTATTTTTTAGCAGGTTATTTGTTTTATAGCGCACTTTTTGCGGCTATAGGATCGGCGGTAGACAGTGAGGCGGATACGC
>Ga0210400_10002762_pt1 | contig 15898 bp, 14 predicted proteins | sample IncBWH26MmetaG_FD_155456 | JGI IMG/M metagenome (GOLD analysis project Ga0210400, IMG submission 155456) | Forest soil microbial communities from Barre Woods Harvard Forest LTER site, Petersham, Massachusetts, United States - Inc-BW-H-26-M | ecosystem: Environmental > Terrestrial > Soil >... | reverse complement strand
GTGGACGGCATGGCTCTTCTCCCAGGAATGGTGGCGCCGGGAATTGTGGCGCGAGCGGGACAAGCCCGCTACAACGTTTGACGAGGTCCTGAATAACTTCCGCACTCACTTCATCCCTGGCGCCGACGCCAACGACCTGATCCTGCAGATGCGTACGTGGGAGAAGCACGACGTAGGGACCACACCGGGGTTCGGTGGAGACGTGGAACGCGCGCTCCGCTCCATCAAAGTTCCGCTGCTGTACATGCCCTCAGAGACGGACCTATATTTCCCTGTAGGGGATGCGCGCTATGAGGCGACGTTCATCCCGGGTGTCTCTCTCGTACCCATCCCCTCGCTCTGGGGCCACACCGCAGGAGCAGCCAGCAACCCGGCAGACGCGAAATTCCTGAACGAAAAAATTGGAGGTTTCCTTTCCGCTGGCCGGTAATCAAAAACAACCAAAAGCAAAACCCACGACGGAGACACGAAGGCACGGAGACGACACGGAGAAAATCAAGAGCCAGTTTCACCGCGGAGACGCGGAGGCGCGGAGAAAGCATGTCGTAGTATGGAAGGGACAAAGACCCGAAGGAAAAGTAAAGAAAATCTTTGGTTTTCCTTCGTATCCTTTGATCTTCCCCTTCGTGTTACGGAGCCTGTACTGAGCGAATATGTGTGGCTTTGCTCTTCTCCGCGCCTCCGCGTCTCCGCGGTGAAAACTAGCTCTTGTAGACTGGTGGCGGATGAGAAAAAGACTGACTGCTTCACGAATTGCCGGTGCGTTTCTTTTTGCTGCGCTGTGCCCTTTTATTTTCGGCCTGCCCTCCCACCAGGTTCAGACGATGCGAACGCCTGAGTACACATTCAAGACCATTCGAGTGTTTCCTCACGACCCCACGGCCTTCACGCAGGGTCTCGCCTACCGTGACGGCTTTCTCTACGAAGGCACGGGCCTTGAGGGGCACTCATCGCTGCGAAAAGTGCGTCTCGAGACCGGAGAGGTTGTTCAGCGAGTGGACCTGGCCCCGGAGTTCTTTGGCGAGGGAATTACCCTTCTCAAAAATGAGATTGTGCAGCTCACCTGGCAATCGCACATGGGATTTGTTTACAACGTGAGTGACTTCCGCTTATTGCGGCGGTTTTCGTACAAAGGGGAAGGATGGGGCCTGGCAACGAATGGCCGCGACATCTTCCTGAGTGATGGCACGGCTGAGATCCGCATTCTCGATGGCAGTACCCTTCGGGAAACGCGGCGACTGAAGGTCCACGACGGCAGCATGCCCATTACTCAATTGAATGAACTCGAATTCGTGGAAGGAGAGATTTTCGCGAATGTGTGGCAGACAGACCGAATTGCCAGAATCTCTCCGGAAAGCGGCAAAGTAGTCGGCTGGATCGATCTCAAGGGCCTTCTTAGCCCGATGTATCAACTCGAGTCGGACGCCGTGCTGAACGGCATCGCTTACGATCCCAAGGGGAAGCACCTCTTTGTCACAGGCAAACTGTGGCCGCGCATTTTCGAGATCCAGCTGGTTCCAAAACATCCGCAATAGGCATATCGAACCTTGAGAGGCTCCTTTTTGCCCGGGGAGCATGGCTTCCGGGCTGAAATGATAAACTCATTCATTCAGGACAATTTGGAGGCCAGTTCTGGTATTGGGCCTTCCAGTTGCATGTCCCATCCGGTGCATTGAAAATCTGGATCCAGGAAAAGCGCTTGGCTACAAAAACCGAACCTACGAAGAAGAAAAAAGCGGAAAAACCACGAGAGACGCCTTCTGAATCCCTTTCCGGTATCGCAGCGGTACTGGTTTCAGGGCTCTTCATTATTACCTTTGTCGTTCAGGCGTTTGAGATTCCTTCCCGCTCCATGGTCAACACGCTTCTGGTGGGCGACCACGTATTTGTGGACAGGCTCACGCCCGTCAACGGCTCCCGGATCTTAGGGCCGCTCATGCCCTATCGAGAAGTCCACCGGGGCGACATTATCGTGTTTATCTCCCCGGTGCAGCCCGGCCTGCACGTGGTAAAACGCGTGATTGGGATACCCGGCGATAAAATCCACCTTCGCGACGGCGTGGTCTACAGAAATGGCAAGGCCCTGGACGAGCCGTACGTAATCCACGTAGGAAACTCGAACCGCTATGCCGACAATTTTCCTTCAGTCCCCCCTGAGTTTGGAATGCAGATATCTCCGGAATGGCCGGCGGTAGTGACCACCCACAGGCAAGGGGAAGATCTGGTCATTCCGCCCGACAGTTATTTCGGCATGGGTGATAATCGTGATGACAGCCTGGACAGCCGCTACTGGGGTTTCATCCCCCGTGAAAACATCATCGGCCGTCCGCTGGTCATCTACTGGTCGTTTGATACACCGGAAGACCAGTACACGCATACAGCGATCAATGAGAGGGCTGGATTCATCTTTCACGTGATTGTCCACTTTTTTGACAAGACCCGGTGGCGGCGAATGTTTCATATGGTGCGTTGATGGCGGCTTCACCGCGAAAGAGGGTTTTATCGCGCAAGAAAATCGTCTTTGCACTTCTGGTTGTCATCGTCCTGGCTGTTTTCCTGCCTCCAAAAATAAACGGAGCACGCTTCAGCAAGCGACTCGCCTCCACGCTGAGCCAGGCCCTTGGCCGCGAGGTCAAGATCGGGTCGGTACAGTTTCGGCTGCTGCCCCGTCCCGGATTCGATCTCTATGATTTTGAGGTGTTAGACGACCCGTCGTTTAATGCCGAACCGCTGCTGCTCTGTGGTCAGGTTACCGCCGACCTGCGGCTGGCCTCGTTGTGGAGAGGCCGGCTGGAGATAGCCAATCTGAAGCTGCAGAACGTAGCCGACAAAACCCCGCCCAGCTTGAATCTTGTTTATGCCAATGGACATTGGAATGTTGAACCGCTGTTAAGCCGCGTTGAACAGGTCCCAACCGCGCCTACTTCGAAGAAAAGTCCGGAGCAAAGGTCCCGCTTCCCGTATATAGAGGCCGATTCCGGACGCATCAACATCAAAATTGGTCCGGAGAAAAAACCTTATACGCTGATCAACACCGATTTCGCGTTCTGGCTCGCTTCAGAAGATCAGTGGCATGTGCGCCTGGAAGGACGCCCGGTCCGCACCGACATGAACCTGAGCGATACCGGCACTTTCAAATTGGAAGGGGACCTGCGGCGCGCTCCCAACCTGCGTGATCTGCCTCTTAAGCTGCAAGTCTCCTGGCAGCAGATCCAGTTAGGACAGCTCTCCAGTCTGGTGCTGGGATACGACAAGGGTTGGCGTGGCGGCCTGGACTTGAGCCTGCAGCTCGAAGGCTCTCCCGCCGATCTGCACGTCACCGCGGAAGCCGATTTGCAGGATTTCCGCCGCTATGACATCACCCAGCGGGAAATGCTGCGGGTCACCACGCGCTGCCTGGGCCGCTATGACTTGAACCTGCTGAATTTCGATTGCAACACCCCAATCGAAGGAGGCGGGCTCCACCTGACCGGAGGCTTCGCCCCTCAGGAACCTCACGACTACGACCTGTCCGTGGCCCTGAATCGAGTTCCTATGGCTTCCCTCGCCACATTGGCCCGCCATGCCAGGCAAGGCCTGCCCGATGACCTGACTGCGACCGGCGAAGTCACCGCCGCATTTGGATTTCATGCTCACGGGGATGCAGCCTCAGATTGGCATGGATCGGGCATGACGTCGAATTTCTTGCTCAAATCCGCTCTGGTATCTAAACCAATCCAGGTCAGCGGCATTCGCTTTCACATGGGTTCCCCAGGAACAGAAGACGGAACCAAAAACGAAACGAAAGGCGCTCCTGTCGTCCTGCCTGCCTGGGCCACCAGAAAGCCTGGTGAAAAAAAGTCTCGTGCAAGAAAGCCCGAGCCGCCCGTGCGGTCTCAGGCACTGGCCATTGAGCCCTTTTCCGTCCACCTTGGAACACCCGCTTCCCTGCAGGCCCAAGTCATCGTGAACGCCAGGGACTATTCATTGGCGCTAAAAGGAACCGCGCCTCTGGATCGCCTGCTGGATCTCGGGAGGATCGGCGGATTCCCGTCGCGTGTTGTGAACACTACCGGAATCGCAGACATAGATTTAACCGTAAGTGGGGCGTGGACCGATTTCGCTCCGGCAAAGCTGACCGGCTCAGCCCACCTGCAGAATGTAACTGCAAGAGTCCCAGGAATCCAGGATCCGCTGCTGATCTCCGTGGCCGATGCGCAATTTACCGATGCCGAGATGGTGCTCAGCCACATTGCGGCCCAGTTTGAGCATTCCACAGTCTCGTTTGCGGGGTCGGTGAGCAGACCTGTGGCATGCCAGACTGAACCTTCGTGCGCGCTCCAGTTCGATCTTCATGCCGCCGCGCTGTCGACCTCCGATATCGCCACATACTTGGGTTTGAACCAAAGCCGATGGACGTTGCCATTTTTCTCCGGTTCCAGTCCGGGTAAGTTTCCTGACTTCCGCGCTGCCGGCACTCTCTCTTTAGGAACATTCAAGATTGCCCAGCTTCCAGTAGAAAAATTCGCGGCCCACCTGGAGTTGGCCGATCACGCACTCGTCATCAGCCGCATCACTGGGAAGGTTGGCGGCGGAACTGCCCAGGGTGACTGGCGCATCGACTGGAACTCCGCCCCGGTCCGTTATAGCGGAACGGGCGTGATGACGGGGATCGCTTCCGATCACTTGCTGCTGCCGGCCCCTGCCGAAGCGTTGCTCGCCTCGTGGATCAGCGGCAAAACCAATCTTAGGTATTCATTGAAATTCACCGGACTGGACGGCCAGGAGATGCTGGCCAGTACCAGCGGTGAAGGTGAATTGCTGGTGGTCAACGGAGTTTCAAGGGCGCTCGCATTCAACGCCGCTAAGCCCATGTCGTTTCAAAGCTTAGAAGGCAAGATTGAAATAGATCATGAACTCTTGAAGGTACTCCCGAGCAAACTTAAAGCAGAGAACCGCATCTATGAACTGAGTGGGACCATTTCCCTCTCTGACAAACAGGCCAAACTCAAGGTTAGCAGCAATACCAGCCAATGGGAGGTCACTGGCAGTCTTGATAAGCCGATCAGCGGGTCTTCGCAGCTGACGGCCCAAGCGATGGGCGCCCACTCTCCATGAAAACTGCCTTGACCACCATCTTTTTGTTGATTTGCAGCTTGGCTTTCGGCGGTCAGCAACAGCCTGCGTCCGGGCACCACCGTCTGGCGGACAGCCTCCAGAGCAAGTTGGATCACATTCGGAGCAACGGTGAGCGGACCCGGCCGGACCAGTCGCCCACCGTCATGACCGAAGAAGAAATCAACGACTACTTTGCCGCTGGACGCGTCAAGCTCCCTCAAGGAGTCAAGAAGGTCACCCTCGAGGGTCATTCAGGCCTGATCACAGGCCAAACTCTGGTGGACTTTGAGGAGATACGCGCCGGCCAACGCTCTTCGAATCCGCTGCTCTCGATCTTCACCGGCACCCACAATGTACGAATCGAGGCGGATGCTTCAGCCGCCGGCGGCCAAGGCAAAGTTCACGTCCGCAGCGTGAGCATTGATGGAATTGATGTCCCCCGCATTGCCCTGGAATATTTCATCAATAAATACATCGCGCCCAAATATCCCAATGTTGGTATGGATTCCACCTTCACCCTGACCAACAAGATTGATATGGCCGTGGTCGGCTACCACAAGCTCACCGTCACTCAGAAATAGCAACCTCCCAGATCGTTGCGTTCTGAAAACGCTTTAGCCGAAGCGATCCTTTCCAAGATCAATTAGGGGGTAAATTCCCCTGGCCGCGCCTTAGTAATAGCTGTATAATCAAAATTGAGGCGTTTAGGAGGCGTGAGCGTAGCGGGAGCCTCCTGCCGAAATCCTGAGCGGCAGCGAAGGATCTCTACAACCCGTTGTCATCCGCGAGGACGTTAAAATTGAGGCGTTTAGGAGGCGTGAGCGTAGCGGGAGCCTACTGCCGAAATCCTGAGCGGCAGCGAAGGATCTCTACAACCCGTTGTCATCCGCGAGGACGTTAAAATTCGTGGTCTATCGTGCGGGTAGCTCTTCGTGTGTCGACTCAGAGCAAAGGAATACGAAATCCGCCGTCGGTCGGCGCGACAAGGTCTGGTACCCTTATCATTCGCGTCTTTTGCCTGGTCCCCGGACACCTGTTGCAAAGGTGGGGTACCCAAGGTGCCTCCAAGCCAATAAAAATGCGGTTTGTCTCAATGTCTCAGTTCCAAGGCAGGGTAGCTCAAGAGCTGTCGAATCAGGTAGACCGTCTGGATGCTTCGTCAAATTCAGGTCGTCATCGGCAATGGCTAGGGCGTCATAAGCAGCGTTCAGGGCGTCAGGAATAACGCTGGAGGGCGTCAGAAACGGACTTCAGGGCGTCAGGAATCGACCTCAAGGCGTCAGAAAAAACGGTAACCCCAATGTTTTCAACAAAGCTATCCAAAATGTGCTGAGTTGCAATGCAGAATTAAAATGTCGCGGCGTTTAACTGTCTCAACCCAAGGGTGCACCGATGCGCTACCCAAATCGGGTGGCCCATCCTTCGCGTTTTTTGCGAAGGATGAGACACGAGGGGCGATTTCAGCCAATAAAAATGCCCCTTGTCTCAATGTCTCAGTTAAAAAGGCCATTCGCGCGAATTCGCACCAAGCGTTCTTGCAAGTCAGGTTCTAAAAAGATGTCGCAAGAACATGTTTTCGTGGGGAATCGAGTTCCGCCAGCGCAGCCTCGTATTCGCTCTTCAGTCGGGCGACAAACTCGACCACGTCCACAACTTTCTTCACGGCCCCGATTCCCTGGCCCGAGCCCCAGATATCGCGCCACGTCTTGGCCTTGCTCCCGGCATCGGCAAAATTCATCTTTGAGGGATCAGCTCCGGGCAGGTTCTCGGGATCCAAGCCGGCACGCGTGACCGAGGGTTTTAAATAGTTGCCGTGAACTCCGGTAAAGAAGTTGGTGTAAACAATATCGGCGGCATTGGATTCCACGATCATCTGCTTATAGGCCTCAGCGGCATTGGCCTCGCGGGTGGCGATGAACGCCGAGCCGATATAGCCGAAGTCGGCGCCCATGGCCCTTGCGGCCAGCACTGCGCGACCAGTGGCAATGGCCCCGGAGAGCACCAGCGGTCCCTGCCACCACTCGCGGATCTCCTGGATCAGGGCAAACGGCGAGATGGTGCCGGCATGACCACCGGCGCCGGAGGCCACGGCGATCAGTCCGTCAGCGCCTTTTTCGATGGCCTTGTGGGCAAAAGTGTTGTTGATGATGTCGTGCAATACGATGCCCCCATAGGAATGGATAGCCTGGTTTACATCCTCCCGCGCGCCCAGCGAGGTAATAATGATCGGGACACGATGCTTGACGCAAAGTTCAAGGTCAAAGGCCAAACGGTCGTTGGACTTGTGAACGATCAGGTTGACTGCAAAGGGCGCAGACAGCCGATCGGGATGCGCCGCGTCGTGGGCTGCAAGTTCCTCGTGGATGCGGGTCAGCCAGTTCTCCAATTCCTCTTTGGGCCGGGCATTAAGGGCGGGAAAGCTGCCCACAACACCGGCCTTGCATTGCGCGATGACAAGATCCGGCACTGAAACAATGAACATGGGCGCACCAATCACCGGCAGCGCCAGGCGGTTTGCAAGAATTGCTGGAAGACTCAAAATTCTCTCCGTGAAATAAGGTTCAATAAGCGTAAGCCTAAGTTCGCAACATCGCAAGGACAAGCCACAGCACAGCCAAAGTAAAACCCACCACGGAGACATGGAGAAGACCTTTCTGGCCACGAATTAACGCGAATGAACACGAATAGGAAAACCAGAAACACGAAATAGAAAAACAGAAACATAAATTTCTCCTCTTCATCTTTGCTTTATTTCCCTTTTGCCTTTATTCGTGTTCATTCGCGTTGATTCGTGGCTAAGTCTTTTTGGTCTTCTGATTGACAGTTTTGCCGTACCAACATACGCTTTGAGTCACCAACGGCGAACTTATGTCCACTCTGCTCCGCTCCTTATACATAGAAATCCCCTGGCTCGCGATTCGCGCGCGTACACGTGTTTTATTTGCAGTGCTGGCGCTCGCGCTGGTCTCGGCAGCCAGTCCACAGACCTCGGGGCCTGCCGAGTCGCAGCGCTACCTGAATGACATCAAGGCCCTTACCACTCCGGCCATGGAAGGGCGGGGCGATGGGACCAAGGGGCTTACCCGGGCCGCGCACCTGATTGAGCAGCGCTACAAAAGTCTGGGCCTGGAGCCGGCCGGCATCGGCTCTTACTTTCAGCCGTTCACGGTGATTACCGGGGCGCGATTGAAAGGCAACAATCATCTTCGTGTACACGCCGGCAGTTCCAGAACCGAATTGAAGTTGAACCAGGATTTTGTACCGTTCAGCTTCTCTTCGTCCGGTTCGGTCAGCGGGCCGGTGGTATTCGTGGGTTATGGGGCATCCGCCGGGGAGTTCGGCTATGACGACTACCAGGACATTGACGTCAAGGACAAGATTGTTCTCTTGCTTCGCTACGAGCCTTCGGGTTTTTCCGGCAAGAGCGGAAATCACGGTCTGACTCAGCACTCGCAGTTGATCACCAAGGCCATCAACGCGAGGAACCACGGAGCGAAAGCTGTGGTGCTGATCAATGGAAAACTATCTGACGGCGAAGAAGATCTGCTGACGCGCTTTGGCAGTGTCAGCGGACCTGCGAATTCCGGCATCGCGCTGGTTCAGGTGAAGAATACAGCGGCGGAGAAATGGTTCCAGGCTGCCGGAAAATCTTTGGGTGAGGTCCAAAAGCAGATCAACGACTCTAACGAACCCGGTTCATTCACGTTCCCTGACAGCTTGAGCATTTCTCTGGACGTAGACATCGAAAACACACACGCCACGGTCAACAATGTGCTCGCCTACCTTCCGGGGCAGACCGATGAATACATCATTGTGGGCGCGCATTACGATCATCTGGGCCGCGGCAATTTCGATTCGCTCGCTCCTTCCCAGATCGGGCAGCTCCATCCGGGCGCGGACGACAATGCTTCAGGCACGGCGGGCGTGATGGAGCTGGCGCGCCGCTTCGCCCCGCTGAAGGGGCAGCTTCATCGGGGGATTCTATTTGCATCGTTTGCCGGTGAGGAACTTGGCCTGCTCGGCTCTGCCGAATGGGTAAAGGAGCCGACGCGACCGCTCGACAAAGCCGTGGCCATGCTGAACATGGACATGATTGGCCGCGTCAAGGACGATAAGATCTACATTGGAGGAGTCGGGACTGGCTCCAGCTTTCAGAGCGTGCTGCAGCAGGCGCAAGGAAAATCCGGCTTTAAGATTGAGTATTCAGCGGGAGGAAACTCTTCCAGCGACCATACCTCTTTCGTCGTCAAACATATTCCAGCCCTCTTCTTTTTCTCCGGACTCCACTCTGACTACCACAAGCCATCCGATACCTGGGAAAAGATCAATCCGGAGGCTGCGGTCCGCCTGCTTGATCTGGTTTCCAGTGTCTCGCAACAACTTGCTTCGGCAGAGGAACGGCCCACGTTTGTCGCCGTGGTGGAAGACAAGCCGGCTGCAGGCAGAGGAGGTGGAGGAGGTTATGGGCCTTATTTCGGCTCCATTCCCGATTTCGGCCAGGTGGAAAACGGCGTCAAGTTCTCTGACGTAAAGGCAGGGTCGCCGGCAGCCAAAGCAGGTCTCAAAGCCGGGGACATACTCGTCCAGTTTGGCGAGAACCCCATCAAGAACCTTTATGATTTTACCGATGCCCTGCACCGAAGCAAAGTCGGCGACGTGGTCGAGGTGAAGGTACTGCGGGACGGACAGCCGGTCACCGCGACGGTCAAGCTGGAGCAGCGGAAATGAAGAGGACAAGCTTACCGCTGATTTGCGCGGATGAGCGCTGATCGGATGATTTTCTTGGGAGACGAAAACATGCGGAAATTGGATCTTGTTCGGGTGGTCTTGTTGGTTTTAGTTGTTGTCGCAGGATTCAGTGCGGGGCGCAGCCAGCAGACGGTTGATGCGGAGAAGAGTGGCTCTTCTCTCGCGCTTCCCTCTGAGAAACATCTGCGCAACGTGCGCCAGCTTACCTTCGGCGGGCAGAACGCCGAGGCGTACTTCTCTGCCGACGACCGGTACCTGATCTTCCAGCATCAGGGTGGAGATGTCCCATGCGACCAGATCTACACCATCCCGGTGGATACTCCCGATGGCAAGCCGGCCAAGCCGCAACTGGTGAGCACCGGCAAGGGCCGCACCACCTGCAGCTATTTCTTTCCTGCCGGGGACCGCATCCTCTACTCTTCGACACATGCAGCCGGCGCCGAGTGTCCGCCCAAGCCCGACTACTCGCGCGGCTACGTTTGGCCGATCTACGATACCTATGACATCTACACCGCCAAACCCGACGGCAGTGATCTGCGCCGCCTGACCAATTCGCCTGGTTACGATGCCGAAGCCACCATCAGCCGCGATGGCAAGAAGATTGTCTTCACTTCAACCCGCCATGGCGACCTGGACATTTACACCATGGATGCAGACGGCACGCACGTCCGCCAGTTGACCCATGAACTCGGTTACGATGGCGGCCCCTACTTTTCTTACGACGGCAAGAAGATCGTCTACCGGGCGCAACACCCCAGAACAGAGAAAGAGATTGCAGATTACAAGGACCTCTTGAGCCGCGGCCTCATTCGTCCGGGGAACCTGGAGATTTGGGTAATGGATGCGGACGGCAAGCACAAGCACCAGGTGACCCACAACGGCGCCGCCAACTTTGCTCCGTATTGGCATCCCGACGGAAAGCGCATCATCTTTGCGTCGAACGTGGCTGACACCAATAACGCCCGCGATTTTGACCTCTACATCATCAATGAAGATGGCACCGGTCAGGAGCGGATTACCTACCATCCGGATTTCGATTCTTTCCCCATGTTCAGCTCAGACGGCAAGAAGCTGGTGTGGGCATCGAACCGCAACGGCAAGGCTCCGCACGAAACCAACATTTTTATCGCTGATTGGGTGGAGTAGGGTCTTACCATTGAGGCCCACTGATCGAAAGTAAGACGTTTTTAACCGCTGATTTGCGCGGATGACCGCTCATGCGGAGAGTCAGATCGTGCGATAGTAAAGCAGGCCTCAAGAAATTTGTAACGTTTCGCTTCTTTAAGTCACTATTCTTTCGAGGGCCGCATCTTCATTTTTCTTTCCGGCTCCGCACCAGATTCACTAAGGAGGCCCCATGGCCAGCCCAATCACCGAATGGACCAACGTATTGATTCATCCCTTAGGTCTGGCCGGCTATATCCTGTTCCTGCTGTTTCGACGGATGGCCCGTACCAAGTGCCGAAAGGAGAAACGCTGGTTGGTTCCAACGGCATTGGTGGCGTCAAGCATAGCGCTGGTGGCATCTCTGGGATTGGCTTATGTCGAAGTTGATCACAGAGCTCACGAGGCGGCAACGGTGTTACCCGCATCCATTGAAATAACATAATAGGATCCAAGATAGGATCCAAGAAATCGGCATAGAAAACAGACGTGTGCGTTCTGAATTGCATTGGCAATTCGGAGATCGATCTTCGGCCCTCCAGAGCCCAGTCGGCAACCAACAGAGTGATTCTCGTGTTCCTTGCGCCAGAATGCGCCGCTTGCTCCAGGATGCGCTGCTTGCTTATGTGTTCGTTGCTCTTTCGGTCGGACTGGAAGGGGCCGACGAAGCAGCTAGCATCAATGGCTCTTCCGGTATCACAACCCAGACCACCAGATAGGCCAATAATCCAACACCCCCGAGCAGGCAAATAACCCAGGCGATCCGGATCAAGGTGACGTCAATGTCAAAGTATTCGGCAAAGCCCAGGCAGACTCCTGCCACCTTGCGGCCAACGCGGGGCCGGACCAGGCGTTGGCGGGCAATCACTCCGGCCACTCGCTTGCCGCAGTAGGCGCACAGCAATGCATCGTCTTGAATGACTTTACCGCAGTAGTTGCAATACATGCAGGTTCTCCTTTTTAGCAGCCCTTAGTCTTTAGCCCTTAGTACTTAGCCCTTAGCAAAGGCCGAGTTGCCTCCCCAGTAATGACTGCCAGCTAAAGGCTAAGGACTAATTACTAAGGGCTGATTACTAACGGCTAACCTCCGCCACGTGCGAAGCCGCCAAGAGTTCCATCCATGCTTCCACCTGATTATTACGAATGTCTCGAACAAAAAGTTTCACCGTCCCTTGTAGGGACGACTGAGGTAGTGGCGGGCAATTTCGGCTTCGTTGGTGGAGGAGTCCAGGGCCAAAGCAGCGCGGTACTGCTTTACGGCCTCTTCGCGCCGGGTAAGCAGGTCAGACACCTGGCCGGCGGCGACAAAGGCCCTCTGCCTGAGTTCCTGGTTGATGCTGTTGGAATTGGCTGCGGATGAATAGGCCGCAAAGGCCTCCTGGAGCTGGTTTTGTCCGCGCAGGGCTTCGGCAAAAGCATATTGCCCCAGTTCCACGTGGGCCCCCGGATACTTGCCCTCCTTGCAGCGATTCAGAAGGGCGCGGAGCGCGTTGACTGCATCCGGACCTTTGCCGGCGTCTTTCATCAGGTTGGCTTCCTCCAGGGCAAACAGAAAGTTGCGCGGATGGTCCTGCACCAGCACATGCACAACATTGATGGCGTCCTGGAAGCGCTGCTCCCGGCGAAGAAAAAGCCCCAGGGCCACCCGGGCGTCCGCGCTTGATTCGCCGCCTGCCTTGGCAGCCTCGAACAGGTATTCCAATCCCTTGTTCTTGTCTCCGTGGATTCCGGTGACCCCTACCAAGACCTTGACCGGCGTCGAGAGGCTGCCCACCACATAGTTGTGCGCGCCAACCAGCGTCTTTGCATCAACATAACTCGGCCGGAGCCTTAATACCTGTTCATGATCGCCACGGGCGGAGAGAGCACTTCGAAGGGCTGCAAACCAGGAATGCTCCGCCAGTGCCAGATATGTGGAGCGCAGGCCCTTGGTCGTACCCTGGACATAGAGGGCCTCCACGTCATTTCGATTGGATCTAAGGCGCTTCTCTGATAGGGCAAGCGCCTTGTCGGTGAGCTGGATTATCTGGTTTTTGAACTTGGCGTCCAGAGGAATCTGTTTACTATTCAGGAAACTCTCATGCGTATAAAGGCTGGTATCCAACGCATCATATTTGTAAAGCTCACGAAACAGAATCGACTCGATGAGGTGGTTAAGCGCTTTAGGATCATCAGGATTGGCATCTACAACTTTCTGGAAATCCTGGATCGCCTGGTCGTATTCCAGGCTGTAAAAGTGCTCAAAACCGCTCTTGGTCAGCGCGTCAGAAGCTGAGGCTGTTGCGCCGCTTCCACCCCATGCTGGGTTTACCCCTAAAGCAATAACCAAGGTCACTAAGAGGATCGACTTTCCCAATCCAGGTGCAGTAGGGCAATGGTAAGGTGTCATGTACACGGGTATGAGGAAGTTTACCCGATTCCGCACGCCGAGCAGAAGCTGTAAAACAGACATTGCCCCCGAAGACGGGAAAATTAATCTTATGACAAAGCCGCTTAGTCCCCAGAAGGAATACTATTCAGAATCCGAAGCTGCCCGGTACCTGAACATTTCCATGGCTCACCTGTATATGCTGCTGGATGAGTACGTTTTTAACGATGGGACTGGCCGGCCCGGAAATCTTACCTTCCGCGAAACCGACCTGGTGCTGCTGGGGTTTTGGAGCCGGAGCCAGGAAAACCCCAAGGTGATCCGGATGCCCAAGCGGAATTAAGCTGGCTTTAGTACTTAGTCTTTAGCCTTTAGTACTTAGCCCTTTGGCAAAAGCTGAGTAGCAACCCCCAAGCTGCTCCACCGATTCTGGACCGCACTTTAAGTGAGGGGCGGCGTTCTTCGCCAGGGCTGAAGCCCTTTGTGTTTGTTGCTTCAACATGGCTTTTCCTTCGCCTTGGCTCAGGACAAGCTCTTCGGCTTAACTCAGGACAGGTTCTTAAGGGCCGTTCTGCCCTTTCCTTCGCTTTTCCTCCGCAGCTGGAAGGGTCGAAACCTTCGCGATGCTCGGGAGCTTTTACTACGTAATTATTTCTAGCCCGCCTTCATTACAGTTCTTGACCACTCGCAACTATATCTAATTTCAACGGGTTAGCCTGCTTCATGGTTTGGCACACCGGGTGCGTGTGTAATACAGCAAAAAGAGGAATGTTTTATGGCACGCCCCGCGCCAAATTACGAAGAGCGGCAGGAATTCTGGAAACCCGCCGTATCCCAACGGCAGGAGGTTACTCCCACGGAAGCTGCAGACCATGTATGTGAGCATTGTGGCACTGATTTTGTAGTAGGGTCGCGTTTCTGCCACGTTTGTGGCGCCGACCGCAACGCACCATTGACTCAGTCCGGGATCACGGGCATCCGCGCCTGGTTTGATTTTGGCTCGTTGCGTGAAGCGCTGGGACAAAGCAGTGCCTCCCTGGTGACGCTCTTTCTGGGCACGGCTTGCCTGATCGCCGCCGCCATCACTGGCTTCCTGTTCACGGCGACTACTTTGCTGGACTGGCAGGCGGTCCAGATCTGGCGCATCGAGTGGCTGTTGGCCTCGGTTGCAGTCTTCGCCGCAGGACTTCTGTTAAAGCGCAAGTAAGAACGACGTTGTAGCAGCATCCCCCGAGAAAGGCGACGCTTAGCGCAGGGCGTCGCCTTTCGTATTTGACCTCACCTTGGGTTTCCTCAATACACTAGAATCGAAGCCGACATTCTGGAGGTATTGCCTTGCCAATGGAAGGCGTGCATTCGTACAAATCCCGGATCGTGGCCTACCGTAACGATTTTTGCGTCTCGTGCGACGCTCCCCGCCGCACGTATCAGGTCAGAAGCTTCAAAGCGTACCAGTTCTATTACATACCCGTAATCCCCCTAGGATTTTGGCGCGAGTGGCAATGCTCGGAATGCGGGAGGGATCCGCACGCTTATCCTGGTTTCCCGAGAAGAGTCTGGTGGGTGGCAGTGCTTCTCGCAGGAATTTTCGCGATCACCGGGGTCATAGCGAGTTTTGAGAAACGGGATTCCATTGCAATCGCGTGGCTGATGCGTTTTGCATTCCCAGCGGTGTTTTTTACCGCGCTGTGGTTTGCTCTCAGGAACAAGCCCGACTGGGCCCTGAGAGAGAAACTAAAGGATGTTAGCCCCGACCAGGATACTGCCTGTGCGCTGTGCAGCGGGGCACTAATCATGGATCATGGATGGCACTGTTCGGAGTGTGGCGCGAGGAAAACGGCAGTCAGTCAGGTCTAGGGATCGGGCCACCCGGCTGCAGGCTATGATATTCTTTGCACCGTACCTCGCGAACCCCGCATGGTGTTAGTCAGGGGCTCTACCTACGTTCTTCCTCGCAGAGATCGTGGATGGAGGAAATGCGAGCACACTCGGGGTGTGCTTGAATTTCCCATCACGAACAAGCCACCCACCTAAAACAGGAGGAAGAAATGGAATACACGAAAATCACGCCCAACCTGATTGTCAAAGACGTCAGCGCCAGCTTGAAATTCTATGCGGATGTCCTCAACCTGCCAACGGCCATCACCGTACCGGAGCAGCCGCCGTTTGTCTTTGCGTCCGTCGCCGCGGGCGGGATCGAGATCTTTTTCAATCAGCAGGCAAACATAGCTGCTGAACCCGGCGAGTTTGCCAAGGAGCTTGCAGCCCGGTCCATTGGAGGCAGCTTTACCATGTTCATCGAAGTGGAAGGGATTGAGGAAATAATGGCGCGAGTACAGCAACACAAGGCCAGGATCGTGATGCCGTTACAAGAGATGTTTTACGGCATGAAGGAATTTGCCTTTCTCGATCCTGACGGGTACATCATCACCATTGCAGAACGGATCAAGTAGGCTGGAAATCGGGTGATCGGGTGATCGGGTGATCGGGTGATCGGGTGAATTGAAAACCAAAACCCGT
>Ga0210400_10002761_pt1 | contig 15899 bp, 14 predicted proteins | sample IncBWH26MmetaG_FD_155456 | JGI IMG/M metagenome (GOLD analysis project Ga0210400, IMG submission 155456) | Forest soil microbial communities from Barre Woods Harvard Forest LTER site, Petersham, Massachusetts, United States - Inc-BW-H-26-M | ecosystem: Environmental > Terrestrial > Soil >... | reverse complement strand
AAAGGTCTTTTGCTTTGCCGGTGAGCAGTTAAAATTTATTTATTCAGAATTTTTCGGCTTGCCTGTAAAGTTCCCAGTCCCAGGCAGTTTTCATCATGCTGTTGATGTCGTGAGCGCATTTCCACCCGAAAGCTTTTTCCACTTTGCGGCTGTCGGAGTAAACAGAAATTACATCTCCGGGGCGGCGCTCTCCGATCTTATAGTTTAATTTTTTTCCACTTATTTTTTCAAAAGCGGCGATCGCTTCTAAAACAGAAACTCCGTTGCCACTTCCTAAATTAAAAACGTCGTAGTTTATTTTATTTTTTTTCAAAATCAAATAATCCAAAGCTAAAACGTGTGCGTTTGCAATATCGCTTACATGAATGTAATCGCGTATGTTAGTGCCGTCGCGTGTAGAATAATCACCTCCAAAAACTGTTAGCTGCGGATATTTACCAATCGCAGTCCCGGTAATCAAAGGAACGAGGTTATTCGGTTTATTTATCGGCCACTCGCCTATTTTTCCGCTAATATGAGAACCAACGGGATTAAAGTAACGCAAAGAAACAGCGTTAAAATCCAAATATCTTTTACAAACATCTTCTATCATCGCCTCGCCTATTTGCTTTGTATACGCATACGGAGATTCCGCTTTAGGCAAAGGCGTACTTTCATTAACAGGCATTTTCTCAACGTTTCCGTAAACAGAGCACGAAGAAGAAAAAATTACATTGGAAGTTTTGTGTTTACGACAAAGCTCAAGTAAATTTACAAGCGATGCGATGTTATTGTGATAATATTTTAAAGGTAGTTCAACCGATTCACCCACAGCTTTAAATGCAGCGAAATGTATAATGCCGTCAATTTTATTTTCGGAAAAAATTTTATCGAATTCGTGAATATCACATAAATCGAGTTTATACGTTTTAAAAGATTTCCCGGTAATCAATTTAATCTGGTTATATGCTTTTGGGGAGGAATTCGAAAAATTATCGGCAGATATTACTTCATAACCGCCATGATTAAGCAGTTCAATAATGGTATGAGAGCCTATATAGCCCGCACCACCCGTTACCAAAACTGTTTTCTTACTCATACTTTTCGTTTAAACAGTATGGATCCAACCAATGCAAAAAAGCCTCCGACCAAAATTATACTGAAAAGTTTTCCGGTTGTGTCTTTAAAAGCGGTTGCATCTTCAATTCTGTACTGTATTTCTTTTTTTATATCCTCATCCGTAACAGCTTTTCCTGCTTTTGCAGCGCCTTCTTTAATAGCCCGCGGTCCGTATTCTGCAATATAATTTCTTATATAGTCACCAAGTACAGCTTGATAAAAAATATAATTAAACAGAGAAATAATTAATGCGGAGATAACTACAAACTTCAAAGCTTCTTTAAAAGCCGACTTACCTGCCAATGCACCATCATTACTTTTTCTCATTTGAAAAAGCAGTAGAAGTACAAAAGGCAAAACAGAACCGATAATAATTAAATGAGACAACATCCCCAGCCTGGTAATCTGTAATCCGCCGTAAAAAACATACAACTTAAAAGAAATTGCAAGGATTGCGAAAACTACAGAATATAAAACGGCTTTGTTGTTCAGCATAAATCTTACTTATTCATACTTACTAAAAATTCCTCATTTGATTTTGTGCCTTTCATATGGTCACGCAAAAATTCCATAGCTTCCACCGGTGTCATATCACTTAAATGTTTACGCATAACCCAGATACGTTGCAATGTGCTCGGGTCAAGTAATAAATCGTCTCGTCGCGTGGATGAAGCTGTAAGGTCGATAGCAGGATAAATACGCTTGTTAGAAATTTTTCTGTCCAACTGCATTTCCATGTTACCTGTTCCTTTAAACTCTTCAAAAATTACTTCGTCCATTTTAGAACCGGTTTCGATAAGAGCTGTGGCAAGAATAGTTAAAGAACCGCCGCCTTCGATTTTACGTGCGGCTCCAAAGAAACGTTTGGGCTTGTGCAAAGCGTTAGCGTCTACCCCACCCGTTAATACTTTACCGGATGCAGGAGAAACTGTATTATAAGCACGCGCCAAACGTGTAATTGAATCCAATAAAATAATTACATCATGGCCACACTCGGTTAAACGTTTTGCTTTTTCTAAAACAATGTTTGCAATACGCACATGTTTTTCTGCGGGCTCATCAAAAGTACTTGCAACAACTTCCGCTTTTACGCTGCGTGCCATATCGGTAACCTCCTCGGGGCGTTCGTCTATAAGCAACACAATTAAATAAGCTTCGGGGTGATTTGCAGCAATAGCGTTAGCCACTTCTTTTAATAAAACTGTTTTACCGGTTTTTGGTTGCGCCACAATTAAACCGCGCTGGCCTTTACCAATGGGGCAAAACATATCCATCACGCGTGAAGAAAGTGTTTCATGCTTATGGCCGGTTAATTTAAATTTCTCGTAAGGAAATAACGGAGTTAAAAAATCAAAAGGAACACGGTCGCGCACCCAGGCCGGGTCACGTCCGTTAATTTTTTCGACTTTTACTAAAGGAAAATATTTTTCACCTTCTTTAGGCGGACGAACGCTTCCACGCACAGTATCTCCGGTTTTTAAACCGAATAACTTTACCTGTGACTGGGAAACGTACACATCATCGGGTGAGCTTAAATAGTTATAATCTGAAGAACGTAAAAACCCGTAACCATCGGGCATCATTTCCAAAACGCCTTCAGCGTGAACAATGCCGTCAAAATTAAACTGCGCTTCGTTTTGTCTGTGCTGATGACTTTGTTGGTGATTCTGATGTTGCACATTACCATCCGTTTCTTTTTTGAAAGCGAAATCGCCCTGCGTTTGGACAGGATTAGCTACCGGGTTTTGCTGCGTTTGTTCAACTTTGGTTTCGGTAACTACCGGCGTTGGTTGAACTACGGGTTCTTCGGTAAAAAGTTCCTCAGCTTTAGTTTCGGGGGTTTGAGTTTCTTCCGGCAAAGGGTCTAATTTTACTTTGCGTGGCCTTTTGGCTCTTCCGGATTTGTCGCTTTTATCTTCTTTCATAGCGGATTTTTGGCTCAGAACAAGCCTTTGATTAATAGGTATGGGGGTTTATTGAAATTCAATAGAAATTGTACACAGGCATATTTACCCGTTTTAATACATAAACAACAATTTTGTTTTTAACTGACTAAACAAATTATTTCAGGATTTTTTGAGTGATGCTGTTGTAAGAAATACGACAGTAAAGTATAACTCACTACAAATATGCACTTTTTTCTTTAAACAAAAAAATAAATTTACATCATGGGATGGCCACTTTGCTTTTTAAGAACCTCAGCCAACGTAGTTTTTTCTATACGTGAAGTTACCCAAGCGGAAATATCAAAATAGCTGAGCAGGTTTTGCTGAACAGTATCCGCCTGAATATTACCTTCTATTCCCTCTTTCAGTTTTATAAGCATTTGCTTCAGTTCAGCTGCTTCAGGCCGTTTATTTATGTAATTCTTAAAGAATTTTGTAAGCAATTGCAGGGAACCCAGCATAGAATTGCGTTTTTCTAACTGGCGCTGGGCGTGATTAAGCCTGTATTCGAGTACATCTGTTTTTCCGCCTTCATAATAAATAATCAGGCTCAGCACATAAGCCATACAGGTAATATCCGAATTATATTCTAATTCGTTATTGATAATATAGTTCAGTTGTTTCGATGCTTCCTTTAAATTACCAGAGCCGTAATAAACTTTTGCGAGGTAAAAATAATATTGCTGCTCGGAGTAAATATTTTCGCTTGGTGGTAAACCCTGGCGGAAATGCATATATTCATCCATTACTTCCAGCGATTTTTCAAAATAACCGCAGGAATTATATACGTCAATCAGCAAATTATACAGCATGTATTTTTGAAAAAGGGTGCCGCGGTTTAATTCCTCCAGTTTTTTATTAAGGAATTGTATAGTTTTAACCGCTTCGCCGAATTCACCCAGGTTAGAGTGCGTTAATGCCTGGTTGTAATACGTGTTATAATAAGCCGCAAAACGCAATTGTATCATGTGCGGATATTTTTCCCAAAGTTTAAGCAATTCATTACGGATACGCACACCGTTTACATAATCTTTTGTAGCATAATAAACAATTCCCTTGGCCAGGTAAAAAAATATTTTGTGATTAAAATTGTAATTGCTGTCGGCTTCCAGCAATTCATCTTCATACACATCTTTAAACTCGGAAGTTTTTAAAATATCGCGGATAAAAGACGACTGATGATGCCTGAGGCGTACCAACGCAAACAGTTTGCGGTAATGCAAAAGTGTTCTTTTAGCATGAATCGTTTTTACAATGCGATTTTCCAATTCTTCCGTATCTTTTTTGGTACGCAATTCCAATTGGGCTATACTTAAATAATTGTCGAACAATTGCAATTTAAAAGCATCTTCTTCAGCTTTTTTTAAAACATCCTGTAAAAAGGGTTCGTATTTTTTTTGAAGGCTCAGGTTTGCGCAATTAATTTTACGGCGTAAAACCACCTGGGGTAATTGGCAAATTTCTTCAAGGCGGTTAAGGATAAAATGATAGAGGTAGTTTTTGGTAAAGGCAAAATTATTGAGGTTGTTTTCGTAGCCCAGTTTTTTAATAATTTCTTTTTCATTGTAAACCGCCTGCGAAATAATTTCGTGAAAAAGCAACATATAATTATTCGAGCCGCTTTTTTTATGCTGGTCGGATGTTTTAAGTATATACTCAATCTCCTTACCCGAAAGTGATTTAATTAATTCAAATATGTTTTCAGAGGGTTTCAACGGGTTTTCTGAGCTATTTTACTTTGCTTTTCTACAATTTCCTTAAGTTCGCCGAAATATTCATCGAATATCTTTATATTTTTTTCAGTAGGGGGTTTTAAGCTATGTATGGCCACCTGCCACTCAATAATTTCATAAAGCATCTCGTAATTGGCTTCTTTGCGGGCCATTTTTATTGCTTTGGCAAGGAGTTTTTCTGCCTGGCTGTTCAGATTTTTCTCTAACAGAATCTCTACCTGGCTAATATAACTACGTGCCTGAGTAACGCTGTTTTTATGATATTCCTCCAACCCGAACAGTAACAAATCAAAAACATCTTTTTGTATGTCGGTACTGAAAGGCCCCGGCAAGGACTGAGGGCTTGTTTCAACCAGGGCAAACAGGTCATTGAACTGCTCGGCCTTTTTGGGTGACAAAACCGTTATACGCGTTTTAAAAAATTTTTTCAGGTACCCCTTTTCGGACGCAGACAATTGAGAAAACAACGCAGTGGTTTTGTGTGCATAATTCATGCCCTGCAATAATACTAAAATAAACGAAACCGTAAAACTAAACCGTTTTAAAAAACGACATTCTTATTTCAAAAGCCTTATTTCTTGCTTTGCTTAAAGCCGATAAGTAAAACTGCACAACCTGAACCATTGTTGGAAGGGTCCAGTTTAGCCTCAATAGTAACCTCAACGGTAGATTTCACTTTAAAATCCCAATAAGCCGAGTTTTTATAGTCCTTATTGGTAAAAAGCAGGTTGCGTTCCTGATCGTAAATGGAGAAAATAAGGTTTCCGTCTGTTAGTCCGCTGCAAGCCGCTATACGGTAAACTGTCTCTCCGAAAAAAGTGGTTTTAAATTCTGCTGTTTCTTCAGGATTCAATAAAAGTGAGCGGTATTGCTGCCCGTCGGAAATAAAAGAGGTGATAATATGTTTGGCACATAAACTGGCTATAGTATCGCACTGGGCACTTCCTTTAAAAGGATTTGCCAGTAAAAACAGTACAGATAAAAAACAGGTTGCAAATATCTTTTTCATAAGTCAATCAGGCTTTAACGGGGTTAACAATTTTTTTACGGATACTCTCCACTTTTTCAATAATTTTATCCAACTGCTCTTTACTAATACTAACATCAGTATGGCTGTTAATGGTGGTGATTTTAGCAGCAACATCTGTTTCAGGCATCTCGTACACATATTTATACTGAATGCTATCGTACACTTTACCCAGTTCTTTTAATTCCTTAATAATATCTGTGTACTCAGGTTTTGCTTCGTTTTGAGAAAGCAGTTTAATGATACTTGTAATCGCCTGTTTCTGATCGGCCACACGGCGCTTTACATCTTCGTTTTCTTTGGCTTTATTAACCTGAAGCGCAAAGTATAAACTTTCAATCCATCCACCGGCAAGAATAAGCCCGCTGATATCACTACGCTTGTTATTTTTAAGAAAAGCATCTCCCGAACGATAAGCAAGTCCCACCAACATCATCATAGAATCTTTGTTAGAAATGTTTTTGTTGAAACGCTCCATGGTTTGCGTATCAAAAGCTCCCGAAAGGCCTAAATCATCTGATAATTTTTTTACACCCGCCAGGTAAGAAATCGCATCCTGAGTTTTGTTGTACATAGAAACATATCCCAGATCAGCCCCGTAAATACCCAGGTTAAGCGCCTTGGAAAAATCGGTTGCGTATTGGTTCATATTTTCTTTGGTATTCAGAATGCTTTTATCGTATGCAGAACCGGTTTTTTGAATCAGCATAGCCGTTTGTAAGGGAGAAGGTATACTGAACAATTCTCCACCGATGTTTAAAACACCACTTGACACAACCTTGTTTGTATCTTCCTGAATTTCTTCGGGATTAGCTGTTTTGCCATCGTTGTTACCGCAAGAAGCAAGCAGTAATAAGCAAAGAGGGGTAAAAAGCAACGAAAATTTTTTGATTTGTTGTACCATATTAGATTTAAATTACTGACTCACAAAGAAACAAAAATATTTTAAACAGTAAAAGAACCTTTAAAATTTTAATTCGTCTTGTCTATTCAGGCCTCATTGAACCCTATATATGTTTTAAACCCAATTATAATGACTATATATGAGGGTTTCAATACATATCCGACTTAATCAGCCCTATTTTATTGAAAAAATACCTGAAAGAGGTGCCTAAAACTCCTAAACCGTAAGTTGCGCTGCGACTGAAGTTAATAGACGAGGCTTCATCAAAATATTTTGTAGGGCAGGTTATCTCGGCAATTTCAAAGCCGGCATAAAAAATCTGCGATATCATTTGGTTATCAAACACAAAATCATCGCTGTTTTTATGGTATTTAATCCCTTTTAAAACCTCCGCGCTGAAGGCCCTGTAACCGGTATGGTATTCGGATAATTTTTGATTTATAAGGATATTTTGAGACAGCGTTAAACAACGGTTAAAGATGTACTTGTACATGGGCATACCGCCTTTTAAAGCTCCTTTTCCGAGAATACGCGAGCCTAATACAGCCGGATAGAGCCCGCTGGCAATAAGCTCGCACATAGTTGGAATAAGTTTAGGAGTGTATTGATAATCGGGATGCAGCATAATCACTATATCCGCCCCCAACTCAAGCGCTTTATCGTAACAGGTCTTTTGGTTACCTCCGTAGCCTTTGTTCTTTTCGTGCCTGATTACATGCCTGATGCCTATCTGGCGGGCTACATCACTGGTATTATCTTTGCTGTAATCATCCACCAGCACCACATCATCCACAATATCAAAAGGAATCTCGTCGTAGGTTCGTTTTAAAGTCTTCTCCGCATTATAAGCAGGGAGTACCACAACTATCTTTTTACCTTTAACCATTATGCACAAAAATAAAAATTAATGTAATTATACAATTAAAAGTTATACACGCTCTTTTTTTGATAGATGATCTGCTGTTTGGCGCGATTTTAGCTCTCAAATGATACCTTTGCAACAAGCATGCGATTAAAGACCCTGCATATTTTTTTAATAAAGAAGTACATCCCTCCTTTTTTGGCCACGCTGTTTATCGGGATGTTTATTTTTTTGATGATTTTCACTTTTACCTACATTGATGAAATTGCCGGAAAAGGTGTGGAAACATCCACGCTTATACAGATGTTCGGTTACATCTTTCTCACTTTTTTACCCGATGCCATGCCTTTGGCGGTGTTACTGTCTTCTATCATGACTTTCGGTAATCTGGGAGAGACTTACGAACTGGCTTCTATGAAATCGGCCGGGCAATCGCTTTTATCTATCATGAGGCCTGTTTTGGTTCTCATTATTGCTTTATCCTGCTTTTGTTTTTTTTACAGCAATTATACTTTGCCTTACATCCATTTAAAAGCAGCTCATTTATTGTATAATGTACGCGCGTCAAAACCGGCATTTAATTTAAAAGAAGGGGTTTATTATAACGGAATTGACGGCTATACGATTAAAGTGGGCAACAAAGACAAAGACGGCATTACCATACATAACATCTATATTTACGATCATACTGAAGGGCTTGGTAATACCGTACAGATGTATGCCAAAGACGGAGAAATATCGATGACTAAAGACATGCGCTACCTTACTTTTAAATTAAAAGACGGAACACATTACAACCAACCACTTACAGAGCCGAAACAACAGGTAACGCGCCCCAATATGATCATGCATTTTAAGCAGCAAAACATACGCATTGACCTGAGCAGCCTTAAAATGGAAAATTATAAAGAAGATTTTTTTAAGGGCGATGCAAGTATGCTGAATATCGGGCAGCTTCACTCCTACAGAGATAGTTCGGAGAAATACCGTAAGGATTCATATCATCAAACCTATCAGCAATTTATAAATCAATATTTTTTTCAGAAAAGCCTGGTGCAGAACAAAAAAAACGAAAAAGATACTGCTTCTTTTTTACTGAGTAAATATTTGGTTGCACAAACTGCACAAAAAAAGAAACTCATTTACGAGAGCGCAGCCAATATGATAAAAAGCGCAGCTTCTTATATGGAAAGTAAATCCAATGAAGAAGAAGAGCAAAAAGCGGCCACTGCTAAATACGCTATTGAATGGCATAAAAAATTCACTGTTTCATTTGCCTGCCTTATTCTGTTTTTCGTGGGAGCTCCTTTAGGCGCCATTGTGCGTAAAGGAGGATTTGGTATGCCGGTAGTTATTTCGGTACTGATTTTTATCATTTATCATGTTGTTACCATAACGCTTGTAAAAATGGTTTCAGAAGGAAAACTGCAAACAGTTATCGGTATGTGGGCTTCGCAATGCTTTTTTTTACCAATAGGTTTGTGGTTGTCGTTTAAAGCTGCAAACGATTCGCCGATATTAGAAGGCTCAAGCTATACACGATTCTTCAAAAAATTATTTACACCCAAAGAAAACAATGCGAATACTGCAATTAACCAATAAACCTCCTGCCCCGCCCGACGACGGCAGTTCCATAGCCATGTTTAATATGGGCGCAGGTTTTATTGCGAACGGGGTTGATTTAACCTTGCTGACCATCAATACCAAAAAACATTTTAAATCTGACAGCGAAGTCGACAAAGATTTTAAAAAGAAAAGTAATTACCAATCAGTATACCGTAACACGGATGTAAGTATAACAGGCGCGCTGATGAATTTATTTTCTGACAAATCTTATTTTTCGAGCCGTTTTTATTTTAAAGAATTTGAAGAAAAATTAATTTCTGTTTTAAAAGAAAAAGAATTCGGCTTCGTTCAACTGGAAAGTATTTTTATGGGAGATTACATTCCCACGATCCGCAAGTATAGCAAAGCCAGGATTATTGTGCGCACCCACAACATTGAGCATATGATTTGGGATCGCATGATTGAAAACGAAACGAACGTCGCCAAAAAAAAATATCTCTCTTTGCAAAATGCGCGCTTAAAACTTTTTGAATACACTGTTTTAAAAAATGCGGATGCGATTGTCCCTATTACATCTATCGATCAGAAATATTTTGAAAGCTGGGGGATTCAAAAACCATTTTTCTCTTCCCCAACCGGTTTGTTACCGGATAAATATATTATAAATCATTCAAACGAGGTTCCTCAAAGTGTTTTTCATTTCGGTTCGATGGACTGGATGCCGAACGAAGAAGCCGTTTTATGGTTTGTTAAAAATGTTTGGAATAAAGTTTTGGATAAAATCCCGAAGGCAAAATTTTATATTGCAGGCAGAGGTATTTCCGAAAAAGTTGCTTCTTTACAAATTCCGGGCGTTATTGTGACGGGAAAAACGGAATCTCCGGAGAAAGTGTATCACAATTATGAAGTAATGGTTGTCCCGCTTCTATCAGGCAGCGGTATGCGGATTAAACTGATTGAAGGAATGGCTTACGGCAAACCCATTGTAAGCACAAACATCGGGGCGGAGGGTATCATTGTTACAAATAATAAAAATTGTTTACTTGCCGATGATGCGGATACTTTCGCAAACTCTGTAATTGAGCTTTTATCCGATAAAACCAAGAAAGAGAATATGCAAAAAGAAGCAAGAGAGTTTGCGGAGAAAAATTACAACAATACTTTTTTGGTAAATCAATTATTAAATTTTTATAAAACTTTATAAGTGAAACTCTTTGCGGAAATATTTTTTTTTGTTTGCGCCTATGCCATGCTGCACACCTATATTCTTTATCCCGCCACTATGTTGTTATTTGCTTGGGGGAAGAAAAATAAAAATAAAGAATTATTTACCAATGAAGAACTGCCTGAAATAACAATAATTTGCGCCGCTTATAATGAGGAAAAGGTTATTGAAGAAAAAATACGTTCAACTTTCAAGACAAATTACCCCGGCCAAAAAATTACTTTTTTAATCGGCAGCGATAATTGCAGCGACCGTACCGTTGAAATTATAAAAAAACTACAAAACGAATTTACCGGATTAAAATTGGTTGAATTTACCTCACGCACAGGAAAAATCGGAATTATTAATGCTCTTGTGGCTGAAGTTAAAACTTCTATTATAGTTATGACGGATGCTAACGTATATTTCAATCCCGCTACCCTGTTTGAACTTGTAAAACACTTTAAAAACAATACTACCGGAATGGTTTGCGGCAATATCATTAAAAAACCATTGAATTCCGCTGCGGTAACACAAAGTGAACTGAGTTACATGAATTTTGAGAACAAATTAAAATACGCTGAGAGTATAAATTTCGGAATAGTGGTGGGCGCAGAAGGTGGCTGCTACGCCGTGCGTAAAGAAATTCTTAAAGAAATACCGGTACGCTTTATTGCCGATGATTTTTTTATTACTTGCCTGGTTTTACAGAGTAAGAAAAATATTGTTTTTGAAAAAGAAGCGCTTGCCAACGAAGAATTACTTGCCGATACTTCTCGGGAATTCAGGAGAAAAGCGCGGATTGCCACCGGTAATTTTCAGAATTTATTTTACTTTTCACGAATAGTACTGCGGTTATGGACAATCACTTCTTTTTGTTTTATATCGCACAAAGTTTTCAGGTGGAAAACACCGTTTTATTTTATTACCTGCTTTATCATTTCAATCCTGCTTTTTAAAGTCCATTTAATTTTTCAAATTACTTTCTTCGGGCAGGTGGCTTTACTTGTTTTGCCATTTTTAAACGCACTGCTTACGGGTATCGGGATAAAAATAAAACCACTTATATCTCTATCGCATTTCATGATGATGAATGCCGCTTTACTTATAGGTTTTATAAGGTTTTGCAAGGGAGTAAAAAGCAGTGTGTGGGAACCTGTTAAAAGGTAAGTTGGCGATTTGATTATTGGCGATTTAAAGATTGAATACTTTCATAAACGTAATGATTAATTTACCCATTTATTTTTAGCCAGCACGCTGAAAATTTTAACCTTTCTCAAATAAAATTCAAGGACTACATTTCCGTTATAAATACTACTATAAGAAGGTTTGTAATTTTTGTGCGATCTGTTTTTCTTTCTTTCAGAAAGTGTTTTTCCGATTGAAAAATAATAAGCAAAATGCGCTTTGGTTACCGCCCACATATGCGCCGGTTTTCCTTCTAATAAAAATTTAAATCCTGCAATGCCATCCAGCACAAGGCGTGCAAGGATTATAAAAAACCAATTGCTGTTCGGATAATTCTTTGTGAGTGTAATTAAATTATTCCGGAAATTTAAAAATGTTTTACGGGGGCTCAGTTTGTTTAAAGTCCCGCCGCCTAAATGAAACACAACTGAACCCGGAACAACCATAATTTTGTGGCCGGTGTTTTTGATCCTCCAGCACAAATCAATTTCCTCCATATGCGCAAAGTAGGAATCATCAAAGCCACTTGCTTCTTTATACACATCCGCCTTTACAAACATGCAGGCACCCGTGGCCCAAAAAATTTCGCGAACATCATTGTACTGTCCGTTGTCTTTTTCCAATTCATTAAAAATCCTGCCACGACAAAAAGGATATCCGTATTTATCAATAAAACCTCCGCTTGCACCGGCATATTCAAAGGAATTCTTTTCGGCATAAGAAAGTATTTTTGGTTGACAGGCAGCAATGCTATCGTCGCTTTGCATGAGTTCAATTACCGGTTCAATCCAATTAGGCGTTACCTCCACATCCGAGTTCAGTAATACAAAATAATCAGCATTTATATTTTTTAATGCTTCATTATAACCCCGCGCAAAGCCGTGATTCTGATTTAAAACAATACGTTTTATTTGCGGAAATTCTTTTTCAATAAACGCAAGCGAATCATCCGTACTTGCATTATCGGCCAAATAAATTTCAGTTCCTTCTGAATGTTTAATTACGGAAGGAAGGAATTGTTGCAGCAGTTTTTTACCGTTAAAGTTTAAGATAACAACTGCTACAAGAGGTTTATTCATACATTAACGCGGGTTTTGAAATAAATCATCCGCCCCCGAACCATACGATTTAGTTGGAGTTGTTTCGTCAAGGTTCATAATCTGATTAGTACGTTGTTTTAATATTATCTGCCAATTGTCTTTACGCACTTCGCCTCTTGCATCGCTGTGCAGTAATTGATAGCAACTGCCATCGAGTTCGCGGTTATAAAAAACAAATTTCTTATTGCTTTGAAACATTCCTGTGGTAGGGTCTTTAAGACGATAATATTGCCAGATTTCGTACGGATATGAATCAGGCTCCGCTGCTTGCTGCTGTGCCGCGCTGGGTGCACCATATTGTAAATAAACACGTCCGCGGTCTGTCATATATCCCGGTTGTTTTCCGCAGGCATATTCCTTTTTAACTTTCACTGCTTCGCTTCGGTATTTTTTCCAGGCAAGTTCAGGATTTTTAAGATCGCGGTTAATCCAAAAAGCATAGATGTATTGCTGCATTAATTTTGCATCGGCATTTTTAATCTGGCTGTATTGCCAGTCGCGCTCGGTAGTGGAGGAGATTGGCCACAGGCAGGCAATATAATCTTTCAGCGTATCCATGTTTACTACCTGACTGATAAAAGTGCCCGTTGTATCAATAGTATTTATATCCGCCATTTTAATTTTTACGGTTGCGGCAATGCGGGTAAAAGGGAGTTTTTTTTCTGCTACCAATTCATTGGCCGCATTTCTTACTTCAATTACAAGATGATACTCGCCGGTAGGAAGTTGAGAAATATCAAACTGGCCCATTAAAGGGTTTACTGCTGCTGAATTTTGCTTTATATACGAATACATACCGGTAACTTTTTCTTTCGTCTCTGCACCTTCAATAAAATAAGCAAACAGAAACCTGGAATCAGTCCCTAATTTTTTCAAAGCGTTATAAGCTTCCGTATAAAAAGCTAATTTATTTACCGATTCAGGATAATATCGCAACACATAAGGCATCATATCGTAACCACTCTTTGATGTGACATCAATAGCCTCTGTTTTAACATACGATTCAAGTAATTCCACACCTGAGAAAGAAACTTCTTTTTCAGGCGGAGCGGTAATTTCTATGATTTGAGAAGCTGATAACGCTTCGCTGGCCGGACGATTCATGTCTTTTATCTTCAACACAAATTCGTATTTACCGGGTTTAATCCAGTAACGCTGCCTGTCAACCAAAACAGGTTTATTGCTTGTATCCAGAATTTCGGGGCTGTTTAAATTATAGGCATTTCCCTTTACAAATTTACCGTCCTGACTAAAACTCATTTCAATATGCGCGGTTGCCATGAAACTGTTTTTTTGCTTTTTAAACAAAAGCGACATTCCCGGAATAGTAAGGTAAGTTTCTATGTATGTGCCTTTGTCGGGTGCACTGAAAACGGCGTAATTAAAATACGCCTTAACTCCGCCCGGGCGAAGGGTTATGGATTGAGAAGCAGAAACGTTTGAATAAAGGTTAAAGCCTCCTGCTATCATGATGATAACGCAACAAAATAACTTTTTCATGATTGAAATGATTTTATTAGCAGGGACGCAACGCAAAGGTACAAAAAATAATCGCTTAATAAGTAGTGAAATTGGCTTTGGGATTTAAAAAAAATGTTAATTTTGCCGCCGGAGAAGTGGCAGAGTGGTCGATCGCGGCAGTCTTGAAAACTGTTGAGGGTAAAACCTCCGGGGGTTCGAATCCCTCCTTCTCCGCACAAAGGGACTTGCTCAATAAAAAAGGGTTAAGTCCCTTTATATTTAACGCCAAATCGCCCGACAAACAGGTGATTTCAGCGATTACAGAAATTATTTTCGTGGTTCGAAATACCTTTGCCGGAAACTGTAACCAACAGTCAAATTAAAACTAATCCTCTTCTGGTTTGTTTACTTTAATAAAAGCCCCTCGTACAGGCGGAGGACAGATTTTACCTTTTACAGCCCACCATAATACTTCATTAAATTCAGAGTCATTTACCCGATCTTCTTTTTCGAAATTAAAGCCTTCACTCATTTTTTGCCATTTGTTTAGAGCTATATTTTTTTCAAATAAATCAATTTTCGCAGGTACTGAGGTAAATGATCTGGCAACTTCAGAATCAGTAAAAGAACGCCAAAGTGGTTCAGCAGCGGCATCGTACTGACTCATTGGTGGTAAACCAAGTATTAACTCTATTGTGTGTAAAACGGAAGACGTGGAATACATTGTATGATCCACAAATCTTTCTTTGACCATTCCACCGGCAACGTACAGAGTGCTTCGATGTGCATCGACATGATCCGGGCCGTTTTGTGCATCATCTTCCAAAATAAATACAACACTCTCTTTCCAGATTTTACTTTTGCTTAAATATTCAATAAAAAGCCCGGTTGCTAAATCGTTATCGGCTACATGTGCTTTTGGCGATGGCCGACCTAAACGCAGACCTTCTGTATGGTCATTGATAAAACGAAGCGTATTTAATTGAGGAATTTTATTAATTGCTAATAACGAATCAAAATCATTTTTCCATTGATGGAAGCGTGTTGTATCCATTACTTTTTCATCCCAACTCGTATATTTAGTGCAATAATGTTCTTTTAAAACCGGAATATTCGGCTTGTAATCATCTGCGAACTCACCATATGTTCTATAAGTGACGTTGTGTTTTTTACATAAATCCCAAATAAACCCGTTTTTGTTATTGCATATTTCACGATTTCCTTCAGCATCATAATTACCTCCTCGACCACCATAACTTGTAGGCCACGTTTTTTCCAAATAATCCGTTGCATAGGCAGCGGTGCTCCAGTTATGGCCATCTGCGCTTACTTCGCCATCAACATAAAAATTATCATACAACACAAACTGCTTTGCCAGGGCGTGTTGATTGGGTGTTACATTCGAATCAAACAGCAGCAAAGAAGTATCGCCGTTTCCCCCGGGAATATCTGAAAGCACCTGATCATAAGTGCGGTTCTCTTTAATAATGTAAAAGACATACTTTATCGGTGAAACATCCCCTGTCTTTAGAGGTATTGGATTATTAATTCTTTCTTCGCTCTGATTTTGCGTTACATTATTATAAGGTGTATTTTTATATACTGCCTGAGAATAAATATATAGTTGCTTTTCATTGGGAACAGGAATTGCGCTTAAGGTTCCTTTAAATAATCCTCCAATATATTGCACTTCTTCAGGCTTCTTTTCATCTGCTTTTTGATAAGTCACTTTTTGTTTTTTTGCATACGGGTTTGGTCCTTTAGGATTTGCAAGGGAAGAAAATCCTTTAGCGTTGAGTACATAAATTGT